>VOFF01000596.1_pt1 | contig 86001 bp, 97 predicted proteins | sample 5384061 | NCBI WGS metagenome assembly VOFF01 (sample SAMN12384725, study PRJNA508395) | human gut metagenome | isolation source: healthy gut E | host: Homo sapiens | reverse complement strand
CGAGAGGCGCTGGTCGCCGCGCGAGAGAATCGACGAGAGGATGTTGCTTTCTGTCAAGGCGTTGTCCCCTGCGCCGAGCTGGAGGACGTCGTGACGCCCCGAGAGGGTGAGTTTGCGGGTCAGCGTGCGGCCGAAAACCGCCTCGATGCTGCCGCCGCCCTTGAAGCGTCCGTCGCGCGTGCCGTAGGCGGCGTATCCCGAAAGGCGCACGCGGCGGCTCACTTCGGTGGTCGTGCGGCCGCCCAGTTGCATGCGGAATCCCTCGAGTTTGTTGAAGCTGGCGATCTTGTAGTAGGGTCCGATGCCGATGTACTTCGTGTTCCAGTGGCCGACGAGGATCGTATTGACGAGCGTGTAGATATTGCGGTAGAGGGGGACCCGCTGCACGGAATCTACCATTGCGTAGATGCCCCGTTCGCGTTCGCTGAGCGTGTAGGGGCGCACGGCTTCCCAATAGGCTTCGTCTCGGCGGTTGGGATTTCCGCCGGCGATCTGCACGCGGTTGTCCATGCGCAGCACCTCGTCGGGGATCGGTTCGTCGATCCGCACGTCGGAATAGGCGATCTCGCGCGTGCCGATGAACGACACGAGTTTCGACGAGTCGGCCGTCGTCAGGGAGAATTCGGCCGATACGCGATCGCGGAGGCGGAACCAGCGTCCGTTTTCTGTCAGGCGGTTCTCGTTGTCGATGCGCAGGTGGCGGATCCAGTTCACATTGACGCCCCGCGGCATGCGCACCGACGCCGACTGCAGGGCGTAGGTGGCCGAGTCGATGTGTATCTCGCCGTCGAGTACGGGTGTGGTGAGCCGTTTGGGGTGGAAGCGTATCTTGTAGGTTTTGCGTCCCTTCACGTCGAGGCTGTCCACCAGGAAATAGTCGTAGTAGGTCCTGCCGCCCGAGGCGAGCGGGCTGGCGAAGCGCACGTCGAACAGGTCGATGAAGTTGTCGTAGAAGTTCACGTCGCCGTGCATGCCGCCCGTGAACTGCGCCACGGCTTCGCTGTTCTCCACGCCCGAGATGCGGCTGGCGCGGATCACCTCGCGCGTGAACTGCGGTGAGCGGCTGTGGTAAAGGCTCCGCGGACGATTCGGAGATCATGGCCGGAAGGTAGGCGGCGCCGGTGAGCGCCGAGGTGTCCATGTAGCTGAATATGAATCCGAAGTTGCGCTGCAACCGCTTGCTGCGGAACGAGGGGCGGAGGTTCGTCAGGTCGAGCTCCATCTTGGTGTAGGTCGAGCAACTGTAGGTGTCGTAGTGCTCGGGATCGTTCTGCGGCCTGCGGCGGACGACCTCTTCGAGAATCGGGTGGGCCGGGTTGTCGCCCGGGGTGATGACGACCTGTCCGATGTCGAAGCGCACGGGGTCGAGGGCGAAGTCTACCTGGCTGAATGTCCCGCGCTCCACGCGCCGCGACTGGGGAGCGTAGCCCACGATCGAGACTTCGATGCGGGCGGTCGTGTCGCGGGTCTCGAGGGCGTAGATGCCCTGTTCGTCGGTGGTGATGCCGACGGTCGTGCCCGAGAAGACGACGCTGGCGAATTGCAGGGGCAGGCCCGTGGAGGCGTCGGTGACGCGTCCGCGCACGCGGGTGCTCTGCGCGACGGCTCCGGCCGTCCAGAGAGCGGCCGCTGCAAGAAGGATGATTCGCCTGCATGTCATACGAACAAAAGTAGCGAATCCGCCGGCATTCGGCGAAAATAAATTACTTTTGCGGCAGATACGACGACAAACAGGACAATATGAGTCATTCCAAAATTGAAAAGACGAACGCCGTGCGGCTGCTCGACCGGGCGAAGATCGCCTACGAGCTGGTTCCCTACCGTGTCGATGGGGAGCACCTCGCGGCGACGCACGTGGCCGAACAACTGGGCGAGGACATTGCGACCGTGTTCAAGACCCTCGTCCTGCGGGGCGACCGCACGGGGTATTTCGTCTGCGTCGTGCCGGGGGACCACGAGGTGGATCTCAAGGCGGCGGCCCGGGTGTCGGGCAACAAGAAAGCGGACCTCATTCCGATGAAGGAGCTGCTCCCGTGACGGGATATGTCCGCGGCGGGTGTTCGCCCATAGGGATGAAGAAGGCTTTTTCCGACCTATGTCCACGCTTCGGCCGAGGGGTTGCCCTTCATCTATGTCAGCGCCGGGGTGCGCGGATTGCAGGCTCAGGCTCGCGCCCGGGGCGCTGATCGGCTACGTGGGGGCCACGGTGGCTGAAATCAGCCGCCGGGCGGAGGAGTGAGCCGCCGGGCGGTTCATTCCCCCGCGGCGGCACTCAGCGGCGGCGCCTCCTGCAGGTGCAGGGCGAGGAAGCCGCGCGAGTCGGCGCGGCGCTCTTCCAGCGTGCGTTCCACCGCCTCCCAGTCGATCGGGGCGTCGAGCGTCTGCGCGAGCGGTTTCCCGGGAGACGCGATCCGTCCTTCGAGTCCGAACTGTTCGAGAAGCGAGCGGATGCGCGCCGAGCCGCGGCGGCGGTTGATATAGACGGCGAAGGGCTTGTGGAAGAGAATGCAGAAGGCGCAGGCGTGGAACGAATCGGTGACCACGTAGCGGGCGTCGTGCAGCGCGGAGAGCCATTGCCCGATTCCCGGCATCTTGCCTTCCGATTCGTTCGTCCGGTCGGTCATGCGGACGATCTTCAGTCCGCACGCCGCGGCCGTGCGGCCGATCTCCCGCCGGACGGCGGAACCGGCCCGGAACAGGTAGCAATGGATCGTCTCCGCCGGGGCGATGCCCGGAATGAACAGCGGGCGATAGTCTTCCGCCGTGAGCAGCAGGGTGGGGTCCAGCACCTGCCGTGCATCGTCGCGGCCGAAGTAGTCGCGGCATTGTCCGATGCCCGTGCGTTCCCGCACGGAGACGCCCTCGAACTCGGCCAGCAGCCGTGCGCAGCGCTCCCGCTCCTCGCGGGTGTATTCGCACTCGGCGGCCCCGAACGAGGCGGCGTAGGCGATCCGCCGGGCCGCTGTTCCCTCCAGAAACGAGAAGAAATAGGGGCCCAGCTCCTTGGCGTAACGCGGCCGCCACACCTGGTCGCTGCCCACGATGTAGAGGTCGTACCCCCCCCCGTCGGCGGCGATCGAGGCGTAGTCGTCGGCATCGTAAACGGGCGCCGTGCGCGGCGAGAGGCGGCGGTAGATGAATTTCTCGATCTCCGATTTCTTGTAATCCTGCGTGAGGGCCGTGTTCAGTTCGGCGAAAATCTCCTTGCGGTGGAAAAGCGACTCGACCGCGCGGCGCAGTACGGTCTTCAGGAAGAGGTTGCTGACGGGTTTTTCGCGGCGGCGGTTGTCCACGAGCCAAACCTCGTGGCCGAGCCGTTCGAGGACGGTCTTCAGGGCGAATGCCTGGAGCACGCCGCCGTAGTTGGCGTGCAGGGGGAGGGTCAGCAGGGCGATTTTCATGGGGCGGTTCGGGTTAGCGGGCGATCAGCCGGCGGAATTTCCGCACGAGACGTTGCCCGGGTGTGGGTTTTACGGTTCGTTTCAGCAATTCCGTGACGCTCGCCGCACGGGGCAGCTCGCGGAAGAACTCTTCGCGGCGCGGGTGGGGTTCGACGCGTTCGAGGAATCCGCCGTTGCGGCCGCGCACCCGGTCGTCCCAGGGGAAGCGGGCGGCACTCGGCGTCGGCCTCCTCGAAGTGCCGGATGCCCTGCGGCGTGTTGAGCAACACGAGGCTCGCGCCGCGGTCGTCGTCGAATGCGGGCAGCACGTCGCGGATGTTCCAGAAGTCGGCCAGCGTGATGTCGCTCCCGCTGCGGCCCGACTTGAACGGGCAGGCGTAACAGCTCGGGCGCAGCGTCAGCTCCGCGAGGAATGCGCGCATGTAAAGATCCTCCCGGGCCGGGACGCGACGTTCGCCGCCGTCGGTGCGGACGGTGAAGTCGTAACGCCGCCAGCCCGAACGGCTCTTGTCGCGGAAATCGACGCCGAGAATCCGCCTTCCGCCCGCCGTTTCTTCCGTGTAGCGGCGCCAGACGGCCGGGGAGGGAACCCCGTGGCAGAGGCATTCGACCGTGAGCAGTCGTTCCGGACGCTCTCCCCGGAGGAAGGCGTGAAGGCCCGCGATCTGGCAGGGCGTGCCCGAAAAGAGCACCCGCCGTCCTTCGCGCAGCAGCGCGGCGGCTTCGGTGTAACAGCCTCCCGTATCGCTCTGCACGTATTTGGATTTGAGCAGCGGCTGCAACTCCTCCTCTTTTTCTGCCCTGCGGTGAGATACCCCTCCCCACGTCGGGGCGAAGGCCGCGCCGAATACGACGCCTCCTTCGCGCAGCGTCCGCCGGGCGAGCAGCGAAAAGACGCCGCCCGAGGAGCCGGCCGCCCGTGCCGCCTCGTCCCGGTTGCGTGCCGCGAAGAGCCGCAGCGGGTCGTGCGGTGCGGAGGGATGCAGTCCGGGGCAGATGCGTTCGCACAGGCCGCATCCGGTGCAGGCGTCCGCATCCGCCACGGGGTAGCGGAACCCTTCGGCGTCTTCCGTCATGCGGATGCACTTCGCGGGATACCGTTGCGCACAGGCTCCGCAGCCGCAGCAGTCGCGTTTGTCGCGCAGGGAGAGCATATTGTCGTAGAAAGGGCTGAATTTCTGTTCGAAGGTACGCTTTTTCCGGGATATTTCCGTCTTCCGGGCCTAATTTTTTTGCGTGACGCGGCGGGGCGGACTGCCGGCGTTGCGGACTGGCGACGGCGATGCGGGCGTTTCCGTCATGGCGGGGGCCTTTTCGGAACGGCCGGACTGCGAGGAAAAAACGAGCGGTTTCCGCCGTTCCGGGGCATCCGGCGGGAAGAAAAAACGATAAATGCCTCGAATCGGGCCGAATGTGCCGGAAAGCCTTTGGGCAGGAACCGGAATTTTCGTAACTTGCAGTCGTTTTAGACGGGCGGTCTCGGAACGTCGAGGCTTCCGGACGCCGCCGCGAAAAATGCACAGGAGAAAAATCGTCAAATATACGCTCCGCACGCTGCTGGGTCTCGTCGCGGCGCTGGTCCTGATTCCCGCATCGCTCTATATCCCTGCGGTGCAGGACTTCGTGCGCGTCCGGGCGGAACGGTCCGTCGCCCGGTCGCTCGGCATGGAACTTTCGATCGGCCGCATCCGGCTCGCTTTTCCGCTCCGCCTGTCGGCGGACGACGTGCTGCTGAGACAGCGCGGGGACACGCTTGTCCGCTGCGGACGGCTGTCGCTCGACGTCGCCCTGCTGCCGCTGCTTCGCAGCCGGGCGGTGATCCGCAATTTCGAACTCGGGGATTTCGCGGCCCGTTACCGCGATTCCGTCGCGGGAACGGACATGCGTCTTGCGGCCGGAAGGCTCGGGGTGTATCTCGCCCGGGTCGATCTGAAGGCCGGGACGGCCGATGTCTTCCGGGTCGCGCTGGCGGACGGGGACGCGGCGATCGGCCTGGAGGTCCGGGAGACCGCGGAGGAGCGGCCCGACAGCGCGGCGGCCCTGCCGTGGAAGATCGCCGTAGGGCGGATTTCGGTGGCCAATACGGCCTTTCGGATGCGGACCTCGCCCGACCCCTCGGAGCTTTCCGTGCGGCTGGCCGAGGGTGAGGTGAACGACTGCCGCGTCGGACTGGACAGTGCGCGGGTCGAGGTGGCCGGCGTGCGGCTGACGCGCGGCGTGTACTCCTACGTTGCAGCGCCGTCCCGGGAGGTTGCACCGGAAGAGGGGAGCGCTTCGGAGCGCTCCGCGGAATTTGCGGCGAAATCCGGCCCGGGACATGCTGCGGAAGATGCCGCAGAGGGTGCTGCCGGCGCGCCGCAACCCTGGACCGTCCGCGTGGGGCGCGTCGAACTGGCGGACAACCGCGCGGCCTACGGCACGATGGGGCATGCGCCTGCGGCGGGATTCGATCCGGAGGCGGTCTCTCTCTCGGCGCTCAATCTCACGCTCGATTCGGTGTATAACCGGGGAGGCGACATCGCCCTGCGGATCGAACGGCTGGACTTCGCCGAGCGCAGCGGGCTGGCCGTGCGTTCGGCCTCGGGACGGTTCGTGAAGGACGGCGGGGCCGTGTCGCTGGAGGGCTTCCGTCTCGCCACGGCTTCGTCGCGGATCGACGCCGACGTGCAGGCGGGCCCCGGGGCGCTCGGACTGGCTCCCGCAGCGGAGATCGGGGCTGCGCTCCGCGCCGATCTCTCGACACGGGACATGCGGCTGCTGTTCCCTGTTCCGGAGGCGCTGGGCGACCGCGAAGTGAGCCTGTCGCTGACGGCCGCCGGGACATTGGCCGACCTGCGCCGGATCGGGCTGGAGCTCTCCGTGCCCGGGCATGGCGGCCTGCGGGCGGAAGGCAGGGCGAAGAACCTGCCGGAAGGGCGGGCAGCGGCCGTTTCGGTCCGTTTCGAGGGGGATTTCCGCGAACTGGAGTTTCTCGAAGCGTTGCTGCCCGACACGGCGTTGCGCCGCCGCGTGGCGATTCCCGCGCGGATGACCCGGCGCGGCGCGGCGGGAGCCTGGACCGCGGTGCGGTGGCGGCGGATGCGGCGCTTGAGGTCGGCGGCGGCAGCCTCTCGGCCGCGGGACGGCTCGATCCGGCGGCTGAGACCTACGAAGCGCGGGTGCGGTGCGACGGCTTCCCGCTCGGGGGCGTTCCTGCCGGCCGATTCGCTCGGGACGGTCGATTTCGCGGCGGAGGCCCGCGGCACGGGTTTCGATCCTTTCGCGCCGCAGACGACGGTCTCGGTGAGCGTCGGAGCGGAGCGTCTGGAGTATGCCGGACGCGATTTCGGCGGCATCGGGATCGACGCCGTGCTGGAGGACGGCCGCCTTTCGGGCCGGATCGCCGATCGCGACGAGGCGCTGCGTCTGGCGCTGGACCTCTCGGGAGAGGTGACCCGCGAGCGGCAGTCGGTGCGGCTGGCGGGGCGTGTCGCGGAGTTCGATCTGACGGCGCTGGGCGTGACGCCGGACCGGATCGGCGGGACCTTCGGCCTCGACTTCCGCGCCTCGGCCTCGCAGGAGGGGACCTATGCCGCTTCGCTGGCGCTGGACAGTATCGGGATACGCAACGGATACCGTACCGACCGCATCCGTCCCACGAGCGTGGCCGTCGGGGCCGACACGGCGTCGGTCCGGGCCGAGGTCCGGTCCGGGGATTTCGTGCTGACGCTCTCGGCCCCCGCGTCGCCCGATTCGCTCCTCGCGGCCGCAGCGCGCGCCTCGGAGACGTTGCGGCGGCAGTTGCGGGAACAGGCGTTCGACATGGAGGAGCTGCAGGACGTGCTTCCGCGCTTCCGGTTGCAGGCCGAGGCCGGACGGAACAACATACTCAACAATTTTTTGCGGACGAAGGGCGCTTCGTTTCGGGGACTGCATGTCGCCGGAGCGAACGACGGCGCGGAGCCTTTGTCGCTTCGGATGCGTGTGGACGGACTGGACGCCGGGGGCGTCGTGCTGGACACCGTGGCGCTGGGGATCGTGCGGGAGGAGCGGCGGCTCGCGTACCGGCTCGGAGTGTCGAACGCCCCGGGGCACCTGGACCATGTGGCGCAGGCGGCGCTCTACGGGCATGTCGTGCGGAATACGGGGCAGGTGAATTTCCGGCAGCGGGACCGCGCGGGGCGCGAGGGTTTCCGCTTCGGGTTCGACGTGGAGTGGACCGATTCGCTGGTGCGTGCGGGCATGACGCCGCTGCGTCCGCTCTTCGGTTCCGAACCCTGGGAGGTCAATGCGGGGAATTACGTCGAATACGGGTGGTACGACCGCCGCATAGTCGCCGACCTCGACATGCGGTGCGGCGAGGGACGCTTCGCTCTCCGTTCGGTTCCGGCCGACGACGGTGAGGCGGAGTCCCTGCGGCTCGATGTCGCGGGCATCGGGATCGGAGCGGCGCTCGGGATGCTCCCGGCGCCTCCGCCCGTGGACGGCGTGCTGGGTGCGGGCGTCGTGCTGGAGATGCTCTCCGACAGCCTTGCCGTCCGGGGCGACGTCTCGGTGACGGAGCTGTCGTACGGGAAGCAGCGGTTCGGCGACGTCGCCCTCGGCGTGCGCTACGGGCAGGGTCGGGGCCGGCGGGCCGATGCGCGGGTGACGCTCGACGGCAGCGAGGTGTTCGCCGCGCACGGCGACCTGCGCCCCGACCGCGACGAACCGCTGGACCTCACGCTGACGGTCCCCGGATTCCCGTTGCAGCGCCTCGACGTCTTCCTGCCCGCGGATCTGTTGCGGCTGTCGGGCGAGGTGCAGGCCGCAATCCATGTGGGAGGCGCTCCGGAACGGCCGAAACTCGACGGCGGGGTGCGTTTCGCCGCGACCGACATGCGCGTGCCGATGATCGGGACTTCGTTCCGTCTCGCCTCCGACACGATCCGGCTGCGCGACGGCCGCATGCTGTTCGACGACTATGCGCTGACCGGCCCGAACCGGAAGCCGCTTACGGTCGCCGGAACGGTCGATCTGTCGGATTTCGGCCGTGTCGCGGCCGACCTCGCGCTCCGGGCTTCCGACTTCCAGTTCGTCGATGTCGCGCGGCGGGAGCGCACGGCGGTCTATGGCAAGGCCTTTCTCGATCTGGACGTGACGGCCAAGGGACCGGTCGATGCGCTCGTCGTCCGCGGCCGCGCCGCCCTGCTGGGAGGCACGGACATTTCGTATGTCATGCAGGACTCGCCGATGGAGGTCAGGGAGCGGCCGCAGAACGTCGTTACGTTCGTCTCGTTCCGCGAACTGGACGAGGAGCCGGCGGAGCAGGCGCCGCCGCGGGAAATGTCGGTCGGCGGGATGGACGTGCATCTGGACGTGGACATCAACGACGACGTGCGGGCCGGCGTGGACCTTTCGGCGGACGGCAGCAACCGGATCGACCTGCAGGGCGGCGGGAGTCTGACCTATACGATGAACCCGCTGGGCGATACGCGTCTTGCGGGCCGTTACGTCCTTTCGGGCGGCATGGTGCGCTACAATCCGCCCGTCATTTCGCAGAAAACCTTCAAAATACGTCCCGGCGGCTATGTGGAGTGGATGGGGGACATCGCCGATCCGACGTTCAGCCTGACGGCCGTGGAGACCGTCCGGGCCAGCGTCTCGTCGGACGGGCAGAACAACCGACCGGTGAATTTCGACATCTCGATCCGCATACGCAACACGCTCGCGGATCTTTCGGTGAGCTTCGACCTGGCGGCTCCCGAGGACCTCGCCATGCAGAACGAGCTCAACTCGCTGACGGCCGAACAGCGGGCCAGCCAGGCGATGAACCTGTTGATATACAACACTTATTCGGGTCCGGGGTCGTCGGCGACGGTCGCTTCCGAGAATCCGCTCAACTCGTTCATACAGAAGGAACTGAATCAGTGGGCGCAGAACAGCCTGAAAGGCGTGGACCTTTCGTTCGGCATCGACTCCTACGGCGAGGACGATCCCAACGGACAGCGCACGGACTACTCCTACCGTCTGTCGAAGAGTCTGTTCAGCGATCGTGTGCGGGCGGTCATCGGCGGGCGGTTCAGCACCGGCAACGACCCGTCGGAGAATCTCCGGGAAAACCTGATCGACGACATTTCGCTCGAATACATGCTCACCAGGCGTGACAACATGTTCATCCGCCTGTTCCGCCATACGGGCTACGAGAGCATTCTCGAAGGGGGAGATCACCGAGACCGGCGTGGGCTTCGTTATCCGCAAGAAGCTGCCCGGCTGACCGATCTGTTCCGCCCGGCGAACCGGAAGGAGAAAAAAGAAGGAGGAGGAGAAACGAGATGAGACCGCAGTGCATGAATGACCGCCCGATACTCCGCACGGCCGCCGTGGCGCTGGCCCTCGCGTTTGCGGCCGCCTGCTCCACGACGCGGCGGCTGGCGTCGGACGAGGTGCTCTACACGGGTGTCGGAAAAATCCGCATCGAACCCGACTCGGGCGTTACGGTCTCTCCGGCAGCCGCTTCGGCGGCCCGGAGCCGCTTTCGGTAGCTCCGAACAATCCGCTTTACAGCCCTTATGTGCGGACGCCGCTGCCGATCGGACTGTGGGCCTACAATTACCTCTACACGCCTCGGGAGAAGGGTTTCAAATACTGGTTCTACAAGCGGTTGGCCAAGGAGCCGGTGCTGATTTCGAAGGTGCAGCCTTCGCTGCGGGCGAAGGTCGCGGAGCAGGCGCTCGAAAACCACGGCTATTTCGGCTCCCGGGCCGCGGATACGCTGCTCTACCGCAAGCGGGGGCGGAAGGCCCGGGTGAGCTACCGTCTCCGCGTGGCGCCGCCGTGGCATTACGAGGGGATCGCCTATCCGACGGCGGGCGGTGCGCTGCAACCGCTCCTCGACAGCCTTCGCTCCACTTCGCTGTTGCGCGAAGGGGCGCAGTACAACCTGGATACGCTGACGCTCGAACGCCGGCGGATGGCGCAGTCGCTCCGCGAACGGGGGTATTACTATTTCCGGCCCGAGTACCTCGAATACCAAGCTGACACGACCCTTTCGCCGCGCGGGGTCGCGCTGCGCCTGAACCTCAAATCCGATGCGCCGGCCGTGGCGCTCAAACCCTACCGTGTGGGCAAGGTGACGGTCCGGCTGACCGACCCGAAAACCCGGCAGACCCGATACGCTTCGTCTGCGGGGAGCGGAGGTCATCGCGCAGCGGCCGATGCGGATCCGGCCCCGGCTGCTCTCCCGGGCGCTGACGCTCGAACGCGGAGAGCTGTTCACCGTCGGGGCTCAGGACCGCACGCTGACCAATCTGAACAAGCTGGGCGTTTTCCGGTCGGTCTCGCTGAATGTCGCGCCGGTCGATTCGCTGCGGGGCTCCGACACGCTCGATGTCGGAATCGACGCCCGCTTCGACTATCCGCTCGAAGCGGCCCCTTTGAAACGGACGTCACCTCCAAGTCGAACAGCTTCCTCGGCCCCGGCATCGCCTTCAAGCTCAGCAACAACAATCTGTTCCGGGGCGGCGAGGTGCTGTCGGTGGCGCTCAACGGTTCGTACGAATGGCAGACGGGCAACAAACGTTCGGGCGGCCGTTCTTCGCAGCTCAACTCCTACGAGCTGGGGCTCAATGCGACGCTCGACGTCCCGCGGCTGCTCGTGCCGCAGTCGATGCTGCGCCGGCAGCGCTATCCCGGGAGCACCTCCTTCCAGCCTCGGGGCGGACCTGATGAACCGGCCCGACTTTTCCGGCTCGTGGCGTTCAGCGGGTCGATGGGCTATAACTTCCAGACCTCGCCGTACAGCCGCCATTCGCTGACGCTCTTCAAACTGACCTACAACAAAAAGCTGCTGCACACGACCGAGGAGTTCGACCGCACGATGGATGAGAATCCGGCCATCGCCATGAGTTTCCGCAACCAGTTCGTGCCTTCGATCGGCTATACCTACACTTTCGACCGGACCTACGGCGCCGCGGGCAATCGCCGCCTCGTCTGGCAGAACAGCTTCACGTCGGCGGGCAACCTGCTCGCGGGCGTGCTGCGGGCCTTCGGCGAGAAGCAGCCTCAGGAGTTGTTCGGCAACCGCTTCTCGCAGTTCGTCAAGGAAGTCAGCGAGCTGAAATTCTACCACCGCATCGGACGCCGCAACAACTGGCTGGCCGCACGGCTGTTGATCGGGGTGGGGTATGCCTACGGCAATTCCGAGGTGATGCCTTACAGCGAGCAGTTCTACATCGGAGGCGCCAACAGCATCCGGGCCTTCACGATCCGTTCGATCGGCCCGGGAAGTTACCGTCCGCCCGCCGGCGACCGCAACGGCTATCTGGACCAGACGGGCGATTTCAAGCTGGAGGCCAACGTAGAATACCGTTTCGCCATTCTGGGCAAGCTGGGCGGGGCCGTGTTCCTCGACGCCGGAAACGTCTGGCTGCTGAAAAAGGACCCCAAGCGTCCGGGAGCCGAACTGAAATGGAAGGGGCTGCTCGACGAGATCGCCCTGGGAACCGGCTTCGGCCTGCGGTACGACATCAGCTATCTGGTCATCCGCGCCGATCTGGGGATCGGGCTGCATACGCCCTGTCCGGATCCCGACAAGCGGGGGTATTACAACCTGTCCAGCTTCCGCGACGGGCTGGGTTTCCATCTGGCCATCGGCTATCCCTTCTGATTCCGCAATACGACACGTCATGAAAAACAACCTGCTGACCGAACAGCTCGTCTATAACGGCGAGAGCCGCACGAAGACGCACATCCATCTGATCCGCTATTCGCCTTCGGGGTTCGAGGAGAGCCTCTGCGACGACTTCGCGGCCGCCGTGACGGCTGCGGCCCCTTCCGACAAACTCTGGGTCCGGGTTCACGGACTGGAAGACGCCGCCTGCATCCAGGAGGTCTGCACCCGTTTCGGGGTCGATTTTCTGGTCGTGCAGGACATTCTCAACGTGGAGCATCCGAGCAAGGTCGAGGTTTACGACGATTTCAATTTCGTGGTTTCGAGCGTCTTCGTCGGCGAACGGGTCGTGCGCGTCCGGCTCGTGCAGGGGCCGAATGTCGTGCTGAGCATTTCACCGAGGGGGAGTCGTCGTTCTACGACGACGTGGCGGAGGCTCTGCGGCGGAACGTGCTGAAGATACGTTCCCGTTCGTCGGACTATCTCTTTTTCGGTGATGATAAACGAGCCTGACGGCGAACTATATTTCGGTGGCCATGTCGATCGGCGACGATCTGGAGGATCTGGAGTCCGAGCTGATCGCGGCGGCCGACGGCCGCGGTATCGGAGGCCGGCTGCAGATACACCGCCGCCGGTATATGGACCTCAAGCGCGTCGTGCTGCCGCTCCGGGACCAGTACACCAAACTGCTGCGTTCGGACGCCGGACTGATCCATGCGGCCAACCGTCCCTTTTTCAATGACGTGAACGACCACTTGCAGAACGCCTCGCAGCTCATCGGCGGCTGCCGGGAAACCCTTTCGTCGCTCATGGACCTCTACACGGCCAACAACGACATGCGGATGAACGACATCATGAAGCGGCTGACGATCGTTTCGACGATCTTCATTCCGCTGACCTTTCTGGTCGGCGTCTGGGGGATGAATTTCCGCTACATGCCCGAATTGGAATGGCGGCACGGTTATGCCGTGGCGTGGGGCGTGATGCTGGCGGTGGGGGCTGCGGCCTACTTCGTTTTCCGGACCAAGCGGTGGCGGTAGGCGGAGTCTTTTCCCGGACCGGGCCGGCGCGCCGTCACGCCGAATGACAAGGGAGGTCCGGGCTGGTATGGCTGCCGTTGGTCGAGGGGCCCGGTTTGGCCATGCGAACGGCCGGGAAAGGGTCTGACCATCCCTTTCCCGGCCGTTCTCGGTGTTTAGATATGGTGCGGATCAGCGGCTGAGGCGCACGAACACGTTTTCATAGGGTTTGAGCGTGAGCGATGAGGTTCGTATGCCCAGCGGTTCGTCGAGAACATTCACCACCTCGAATGTCAGCGGATTCCCTGCGGCGTCGAGCAGCGTGAGCTCGGCCTGGCGGCCGTCGGTCTCGCGGAGGTTCACCAGCACGGCGCCCTGCCCGGTCCGCGACGGCGAGCACGAGGTCATCAGCACGTGGTCGCACCCCGTGCGGAAGAACGACTTCGACCGGGCTTTGCCGTTGTCGGCTCCCGCCGCCGGCATCACGCGGGCATAGAGCGGAATGCGGTTACTCCAGCCGAAGGCCGAAGCCGCGGCGTTCGACGTATCGGCACACGAGGTGAGCGTGTAGCTCCAGTTGAGCCTCGCCCTCCTGCGAGGCGCGGAAATTCGTCGTCCAGTAGTTGTTCGTCACCCACGAGAAGAGGTGCGGCTTTTCATAGGTCCGCGGCTGGCGGTAGGGATCGTTCAGCAGTTCGCCCATCATGAAGAGCGGCATGGCGTCGCAGCTCACGAGGATTTGTGCCCGGTCGTTGCGCACCGAGACGAAGTTCTGAACCGTATTCCACGATGCCGTGGTTCCGGGAATCTGGTTCTCGCCGGCATAGACCACGCCGCCCGGCACGTCGAATGCCAGCCGGCCGCCGTCCAGGGCGAACGGGAAGGCCACGTAGAGAGCCGACGGATCGGTCTCGGGAAGACGGCGCGCCGTATAGTGGAGGTCGATGCGCTTGACGTCGTTGTAGAGGCGCATCTCGACGCGCACGCCGAAATCGAGGTCGCATCCTTCGGCCGTACCGCGGAACGAAACCGTCGTATAGATGTCTCCGGCGGCCGCGCCCGTGAACCGCACGTCGCGCAACCCCGAACGGCGGTAGCGTTCGAAGACCTTGCGCTCCATCTGGTGGCGGTCACCCTCGAGCGACTCGTAGATGAAGTCGCCCAGTTTCCATTCGGCATCGCCATCGACCAGCTCCAACTCCAGTTCCTTGTCCACGAGCGAGCGGATGCCGCCCGTCAGGGGATCGAATTCCAGCCGGTAGAAGTCGTTCTCGACCACACGATCCGCCGGCTCGAAGGCCTCGGGTTCGGCGGCTCGGCCCTCGTCGAGCACCATCTCGTAGGTCTTGTAACCCATCGCCGGAATCCGGTCGGCCCAGACGGCGTAGTAACGCCCCTCGCTGCGCGAACGGATCGGTTCGACGGAGAGTGCGCGGCCCTGTTCGTCGAGCAGACGGAAGGCTCGGTCGCGCGGGATCACCTCGAAGTCGATATAGACGGTCGTCAGCGCCGAGCGCTCCCAGCCCAGCGGATTGAAGAAGGTCAGCGTAGGACGCTCCGAACGGTGCAGGTCGCCCTGAAGCCGGCCGATCGAGGTTTCGTAGAGCATCTGCGCACTTTTGAGCGCCTCCCAGACGTAGGAGCCCTTCTCGGCCCACTGCACCTGCGAGTTCTCGCACTGCGGATCGCTGATGCTCTCCGCAGCTCCGAACGTGTGCTCGTCGTAGAAGAGCAGGTTCTCGTGGATGCGGCGCAGCTCGTCGTGCGTCCCTTCGACGCCCCGGTCGCCCGCCATGCCGGCCATCGAGAGCATGCCGCCGATGGCGATCATGTCGGACTGCGTTTTGCGCGAAGCCGCCGTTTCACGGGCGGCCGAGCCGAAACCGTCGGTCCACCAGTCGGGATAGGCCGCACGGTAAACGGGAAGGCGGTCGCCGTATTTCGTATTGATTCGCTCGAGGAATTCATGCACGGTCGCACTGCGCAGTCTGGGCCATGCATAGTGCTCGTTCCAGTCGCGGATCAGCGCGCACTCCTGCATCGACGGAGGCGAATTGTCTGTGGAGTATCCCGAGTACTGCGCCGCGACGAGCGGGAAGTCGTAGCCGCTGCGGCGCAGTGAGCGGATGTAGGAAAAGACGCCGTTGCGGACTCCCTCCATGTCGCCGCGGTCGATGCCCCAGAAGTTGGCCGTCATGTAGTGGTCGGCGCGGAACGAGCAGACTCTTGCCTGAGGGCGACTCCCAGCGGTAGAGCGTCGGACGGTCGAAGGGGATCAGGGCGCGGTGGCCGTTCGACCCCATCGACAGGTACTTGACCCCGACATCGGGCAGGTAGTCGGCCAGGCACCACGCCACGCCGTTCACGTCGTCCTGCATGGCCGTCTCGACCGGAATGCCCAGTTCGTGAAAGCGGGCGATCGGTGCCAGGAAAGTCTTGTAGGCGTTCTCGCCCGAGAGTTCCGACATGTTGAAGAACATGGCCGTCACTTCGATCTGACCGTTCTTCACGAAGCGCAGGAACCGATCGACCTGCTCGGCGGGGCGGATGCGCAGCCATTCGCGCACGGCCCACGAGGCCTCGCACGTCCAGCGGAATTTCGCATCGTCGGGATAGTCGGCCGTCGCCTCGCAGTACTCGATGGCGTAGTCGATGTATCGCAGGTGTTCGGTGAGGATCTCGGTCTGCGGCTTCGTATAGCCGATGTCGGTATGGGTGTGCTGCACGAGGTAAACCGTCCAGCGCTCGGCCGGAAGGATCTCCGTCTCGACCGAACGGTCGCCGTCCGGCGTCCTGAGCGCGAAGCACACCCGGCGGCCGTCATACCCCTCGGGGATACCGACCTGCATGCGGTTCAGGCCCGGGGCGAGCTTCAATTCGCCGCCCGCTTTTCCGTCGTAGCTCCACGCCGCCTTGCGGGGCTTCGCGTCCCAGTTGGCGATGTCGAGCGTTACGGGATGGAGCAGTTCGTCCCGGGTCCGGCCGTAGATCAGCGCCGGTTCGGACTCGGCCGCGAAGAGCGAAATGCCGGTACCCGCCGGGGCACTCTCCACCGGAGTCGAAGCCTCGAGTGTCACGGCGTCAAGCACCATCCAACTGCCCGAAACCGAGCGGACCGAGAGGATGTTGTCGCCCGGGCGGAGCGTCCCGGCCGGAATTTCGACCTCGGCGCAAAGGCCCTTCGACGAGGTTTTGCGCGTGTCGAGGTAGTTCTGGTCGGCGCCTGCGGGGTCTGGACCTCCGTGCGGAAGTCGTTGAGGGCGATCTCGAGCCGCGGGGCCGAGCCGCTGTGCACCTCGACGAAGTCGAACCTCAGCCTCAATGCGGCTCCGGGATCGGCCTCACGGACACCGAAGCGGACCAGCAGTCCGCCCTGCGGATTGCCTGCCCAGGCATCGGAGGGCCCCGGGATGACGAACGGAACGTCCGAAGCCGAACTGCGCCCGACCGTGTAGAGTGCCGTGCACCCGGGGAAACGTTTCGAAATGTCGGAATAGCTGTCGCCGTCGAGCGCGAACTCGGACGACGAACCGTCGGCCTTGCCGATCTGCCACAGCCGCACCGGATACGGGCGGGCCCAGAGACCCGACCATATCAGTGTCAGCAGTACGGAAAGCAACATAAATCTGCGGTTTGTCATGCGTTGTGTGTTTTTATGCGTGAATGTTCTCCTGTTCTATTCGGCGTCGAGCCATGCGACGTCGGTCATTGCGGCCACGTACGACCCTGTCTCGTCGGTGATTTCCGTACCGACGTTGAGCGTCAGCGGCCAATAGGCCGTCAGCCCCTCTTCCGTGCCGGTGAACGAGCACTCCACGTCGGAAGCCACCTCGTCGGCCGTGCGGGCATCTTCCCAGATCGAGACATGCTGGATATCGCCGCGCATGTAGCGGTCGCTGTAATAGGGCGAGGTTCCCAGTTGCAGGTCGGAGGCCGACGCGGCCAGCGTGCCGCAACTTACGGAGCTCACCTGTTTGCCGTCGAGGTAGAAGACCATCTTGTCTCCCGCCGCATAGGTCGCCGCGATGTGGTACCACGTGCCGAGTTCGATCGTGCAGCATCCGCCGCCGTTCCAGTTGTTGATGTCGGCATCGTAGATGTAGAATTGCAGTTGATCGGCGTTGTTGCGGACCATGAAGCCGCCGGCGCCCGATTCGTTGGAGACGATGCACTGGTCGCCCGGAGCGAACTCCGAGAAGCGGACCCGCATCTCCACGGTGAAGGCATCCTCCAGTCCCCAGCCGGACGAAGCTCCCAGGTTCATCTTCGACCCCAGAGCGAAATGCGGGATACCCGGTTTGACGATATTCGCGTTGAAGGCCGCGATGGCCTCTTCGAGCCGTTTCGCCGCATTGGCGTAACCCTCCTCGCGCGAGGTGTTGTTCATGATGAAGTAGGCCTGGTCGATCCATGCCTGCAGGATCTTCTTCGACCCCGGGGCGATATCGCCCTCGGAGGTTCCCTCCTCGACTTCGGCGACGAGCGTCTCCGCCTCGCGGATCACCTCCATGAGCGTCCGCTGCGCGTCCGACGCCTCATCGTCGCTGCACGACGCGAGGAACAGGCCGGCACAGCAGAGCATCAGCGCCAATCTTTTGACTATCGTTTTCATAATTGTCTCGTTTTATCTTCGGTCGGAATGTATTCGGTTAATTGTAGCCTTCGTTCTGTCCCAGCGTCGTCCAGTCGGGCATGCCGTCGAACTGCGACTGCGGAATCGGGCGGACCGCATGATAATCCCGTATGTTGTCCGCAGCGTCGGGGTTGTAGAGTGTCACACGTTCGACGAGTTTGCCCAGACGCTTTCAGGTCCAGTCGGCGCTGCCACTCGCCGGCCAGCTCGCGGGCCCGCTCTTCGAGGATGAAGTCCACGTTCATGTCGTTCTCGGTGACGGTCATCGCATCGCGCCACGCCTCATTCTGTGCGGGGTCCTCCGAATCCTTGCGGATGGCCCGCTCGCGCAGCGTCATGATGTCCCGGGCGGCGGCTTGCAGATCGGGGCCGGTGCGGCGGATGTTGGCCTCGGCGCGGATCAGGTAGAGTTCGCCCAGACGGATCACCGGGTACGAACGGTCCGAGAGCGTGGACATGTTGCCCGGACGGTGGTCGTAGAATTTGGTCATGCCGATGAAGGTCCAGCGGTCCTGCGGAATACCCTTGGCATCGTACATGTCGTTGCGGTCGAAGAACGTGTAGCAGGTCTTCATGCGTTGGCGCTCGAATTCGGGCAGCACGTCGGGACAGCAGTAGAGCGCCGTGTCGATGTACTCGCGCCACCGATTGTCGGGGAACTCCGAACGGTCGTCGGCCGGGTCGTTGTAGTACCATACCCACTGGTGCAGATCAATCCAGCGCAGGTCGGCATCGCGGTTGAAGTTGTCGATGTAGTAGAGCGACGGGATGGCCTGGCAACCGCCGTAGCCGGTCCACCCGAGCATCGTCTGCACACCGGGGAAGCGGTCGATGTACATGGCGTACCATTGCCAGTAGCCGTTGCTCTGCGCATAGGACTCGTCGTTGGTGAAATTCGTCGTCCAGATGAACTCGTCGTTGGTCTTGTCGTCGGCCCAGAGGTCCTTGAGCGATGGCGTCAGCTCGAAGCCGTAAGGCCCGTCGATCACCTCGGAGGCCAGCCGTTCGGCGTCCTCGAACTGCTCGTGGTAGAGGTACATGCGCGCCAGGAATGCCTTGGCCGTCGGCATGTCGATGCGGCCCGCCTCGGAGGTGCGCTCGTCGGGCAGCATCCCCTCGTTGACGACCTGCTCCAGTCCGCCGATGATCTCCTCGTAGAAATCCTCGCGCGTGGAACGGCGGGCCTCCATGCCCTCGGTCTTGTCCGTCGTGCGGGGCAGGTACGAGTCGCCCCATGTCTCGGTGATGATCCACAGGAACATCGACCGCATCACAAGCATTTCGGCCTTGCATTGCAGTTTCTCGGACTCGTCGGCAAAAGGCGTCGTGTCGATGGTCTCCATGAACATGTTGATGTTGGCCAGCGCCTTGTAGCAGTGGTTCCACAGCCACGAGACATTGCCGTTGTTGGCATCCAGACCGTAGTAGTCCGTAAGACCCGTATCGCCCCCTGATTCTTGCCGCGCAGGAAGAGGTCCGTGCCCAATTCGGTCATCAGCGGCCACTGTCCGTCGCCGCCGTAGAGGTTGTTGATCTTCGTATAGGAGAGGTTCACGAATGCCTTGAGTCCGTTCTCCTCGTTGAAAATGTCGGTGGTCGATCCGTAGGACTCCTCCTCCAGAAAACTTTCGCAGCCGGTGACGCCCGCAAGCAGCGCGGCGGAGGCGAGGATCGTTGCTGTCTTTTTCATGGTCGTTGTGTTTTAGGTTTAGAACTGGACGCTGGCTCCGAAAATGTAATAGGATTCCCACCACGAAATACCGCCCTGGTCGCGGAACCGGCTGTATCCCCACGGATCGTTCATCGTGAAGTAGAAGCGCGTCTTCTTGACGATACGGCCCATCCACCGCTGCGGCAGCGTGTAGCCCACCGTGATGTTGCGGATGTTCACGTAGTCGTTGTCGTAGTAGCCCGCAGCGTCGAGGTACTTGATCGACTGTCCCTCGACCGGACGGGGATAGCGGTCGGTCGGATGCTCAGGGCGTCCAGTAGTCGATCTTGTAGGTGTTCCAGCGGCCCAGTTGGTTGGCCCAGCCGCCCGTACTGCGGCTGTCGTAGGCCAGGGCGCCGAACTCACCGTAAACATCGACCGAGAAGTCGAGGTTCTTCCACTGGCCGCTGATCGACAGTCCGCCGACCCAGTCGGGGCGCGCGTCGTGCCGAGAATGGTGCGGTCGTTGCCGTCGATCACGCCGTTGCCGTCGAGGTCGGCCACCTTTACTTCGCCGGGCTTCTGCCCGTAGAGGGCGGCCAGATCGGCCTCGTCGAGCTTGCCAGATGCCCACCTGCTTGTAGTTGTAGTGTACGCCGTTCACCGGATAGCCCACGAAAAGGTTGTTGTTCAGGTCCTGCTTCATGCCGGGATCCTGCAGACGCACCAGCTCCTCCTTGTTGCGGTAGTAGGAGAGATTGACGTTGAGGGTGAAGTCCTTCTTCTGGATGGGAACCGTCGAGAGCGAAATCTCCCAACCGCGGTTGCGCGTGTCGCCGATGTTCGTCCAGGCCTGGTTGAAGCCCGTGGTGTAGGGCAGCACCTTCAGGTAGAGCAGGTCGTAGCTCTTCGAGTCGTAGTACTCGACCGTACCGAAGATGCGGCCGTTCAGGAACCCGAAGTCCAGACCGATGTCGAGCATTTTGTTGCGTTCCCAGCCCAGATCGGGCGCCGGGCGCGTCGAGGGCTCCAGACCCGGAAGGTGGGTCTCGCCGCCGAATCCGAAATTGGCGTAGCAGCCGTAGAGCGAACCGAGCGTGGCGTAGGCCGCGATCGAGTAGTTGCCCGTCATACCGTAGCTGGCGCGCAGTTTGAGGTTGGTGATCCAGTCCGCGTTGTCCTTGACGAAACGCTCCTCCGAAATGCGCCATGCCACGGCGGCCGAGGGGAAGAAGGCCCACTTGCTGCCCGGCGAGAGCTGCGAGGCGCCGTCCTCGCGGAACGAAGCCGTCACGATGTAGCGGTCGTCGAAGGTGTATTGCAGGCGGCCGATGACCGAAACCATCTGGTTGCGGATGAATCCTGAACCGATCGTCTTCGAATCGGTCAGACGGTTCATGTTATACCACAGATAGGCGGGCGATTCCTGGTCCTTTCCCGACATCGAGGAGTTCACCGTCTGACGGTTCTGCATCTCGAAGACGGCCGACACGTCGATGGCGTGCCTGCCGAAGGCCTTCTTGTAGTTGAGGATGTTGTTCCATACCCAGTCGGCCTTGCGGTTGTTGTGCATGCCGGCGACGTTGCGCTCGTCGGTGTAGCCCACGCTGCGGTTGTCGTAGTAGTAGCCGCGCGACGAGAAGGCCGGCGTGTAGGCGAAGTTGGTGTTGAAGGTGAGTCCCTTGCAGAGGTCCACCTGTGCGAAGAAACGCATGTAGATCTTCCACTCCTCGGTCTTGTCCTCGTAGGCTCCGTCCGTTTCGTTCATGTAGGGGTTCTTCACGAACGGGTCGCCGAACGGATACTCGTTGTAGGAGCCGTCCTCGTTGTAGATCGGCGTCAGCGGCGACATGTGGAGGAACGTGTCGAACATGTCGGGCTTGTCGTGGCTCACGTTGTAGAAAGCACGGTTCGAGATACCCACCTTCAGGAACGGCAGCACCTGATGCGTCAGGTCGGTGGTCAGATAGAAGTAGTCGCGGCGGTCGCCCTCGTAGCGGCCCTCGTTGTTCTTGTAATTGAACGAAACCTTGTACTGGGTCTTCTCGTTACCCGAGGCGATGGTCAGCGAGTGGCTGTGCCACAGGCGTTTCTGGTCGAAATAACGGCCCATCCAGTCGGTGTCCATCTTGCCCATGTTGGCGATCTCGGCCCCGAAGAAGGCCTTGCTGTCGTCCTCGGGCGAGTTCCACGCGCCGGCGGCGCGGCTGGCTTCACGCTGGAAGGCGATGTACTCGTCGGCATCCATCACGTCGAGCGTGCCCCGGTTATTAACGCCCACGCCCACGAAACCGTCGTAGATAACCTTCGTCTCGCCTTTCCTGGCCTGTTTCGTGGTGATGAGGATCACGCCGTTGGCGCCCTTCGCTCCGTAGATGGCCGTCGAGGCGGCATCTTTCAGGATGTCGATCGACTCGATGTCGCCCGGGTTGATCGAGGTGAGCGTCTCGTCGTAGGGAATACCGTCGAGCACGATCAGCGGGTCGTTGCCCGCGTTGGTCGAACGCGTGCCGCGGATGCGGATCGAACCTCCGTCGATGCGGATGCCGGCCACACCGACCAGGCTGGTGGTCAGGTCGTATGCCGGAATGCGGGCGATCTGTTCGGCCGATACCGAAGCCACCGATCCGGTGATGTCCTTACGCTTCATGGCCGTATAGCCCGTCACCACGACATCTTCCAGACCGATCATGTCCTCGCGCAGCGTCACGTCGATCCGTGTGCGCGTCCCGACCTTTTCCTTCTGCGACATCATTCCGAGGAAGCTGAATTCCAGTTCGTCGTCGCTTCCGACCCCTTCGATGCGGTAGGCGCCCGAGGCGTCGGTCGATACGCCGAGCGAACCGCCCACGACGGTCACGGCCGCTCCGGGAATCGGATCGCCCTTGCCGTCGCGGACCGTTCCGCCGACGGTGCGTTCCCGTGCGGGGGAACTTCGGTCTGGACCGGTTCCGATCCGGCTGCCGACGTTCCGGGCAGCAGCGAGACCGCCAACAAAAGGACCGCGCACTTTCTGAAGATTCCGCCCGATCCGTCCCAACGGGTCCGTGCGTAATTCTGGTACAGATTCTTCATAACAAGTTCATTTAGGTTAGGTTTTTTATGTTTGAATCATATATATTTGTTCATACATATATGAACAACGCAAATATAGAGATAGATTTTCAAAAATGCAATACTTCGGATATTTTTTCATCGTTTTCCGGTTCCGGGCGACTTGGTATGAGTGAAAACCGACGCAGGAAACTCTGCCGATCCGTTTAAAAAGAGAGCGGGCTCCGACGGGTACGACCCGCCCGACGCCCGCGTCCGGAGCATTCCGCCGTTCGGCGCAAGGTCCGTAGCCCCGCTTCCGGCATAATTTCCGCCTCGCGGAGAAGCGGTGGAGAGAAGCGGATGCAAATATCATCTGTTTCACCTGTTGTACGTACATAAACGGGCAGGACCTGCGATAAGCCCGATGCCGGTTGTCCGGGTGGTCGCTCATGTCGGCATTGTCCGAACCCTCGAGGCCGAGCTGCCCGGCCGGCCCGTCGAGCGGGCGGATGATCTCGCTGTCGCCCGGCTTTGCCGGGATGCCCGCCCATCGGCCACCTCGACGGTCCGGGTGGGCCGTGGCGCGCTCCTTCGACAGCGCGGTCCGGTCGGCCGTGATCCGAAGGGTACTGGAACGGTCCGAAGAGCGGATCGCACAGGACGGGAGCCGCGCCCCGAGGCGTCGCATTTCTCGGCACGCGGAACGCCAGCCGTTCGGCGATGCGATCGATCCGGTCGGCATGGGGCGCTTCGGGACGGTAACCGCCGAACATCGGCCGGTTGATCTATGTGCACGCCCTGTCCAAGGTCTGTCGGATGCCCGGCGGGCCTTGTCTCCGACGACCGAAGTTCCGAAAAGAGCGCCCGAAGGCCGGAAAAATCGCGCGAACAATTGCATAATTAAAAAAGATTCATTATGTTTGTACATATAAAAAATAAACATACATATATTCATGAATACATCGCTGCACACACGTTCGAACTACGACAAGTTTCCGGCGACGGAAACGGAAGGCCGCATCTGGCGCGGCTGGGAGGAGATCGGCGCTGAGCTCGTACGATGCACCGATATCGAGCGTCCGCTGGTGGTGTTCGACACCTACCACGGCGTATGCGACGAGGAGTTGACAGGGGCGCTTGCCCGTATATGGCCCGAGGCCGAGCTGATCCGCACCGAGGAACTTTTCCGCGACGAACGGCAGATCCGCTCCATGACCGACCCCTATGTGACCGACGACGAGTTGTTCGGCTATCTCACGCCGCTCGGCCTGGCCGACTTCTTCGACCCCGAACGCCTGAACGAGGCCCGGGAACGGATCCGGCATCGTGAACGCCGGACGATCGTCTATGGCAGCGGTGCGGGCTACGTCGCACCGAATGCCGACCTGACGCTCTACGCCGACATGGCCCGCTGGGAGATTCAGCGGCGTTTCCGCGCCCGTGCCATTCACGGACTGGGTGTGGACAACTCGGCAGAAAGCCCCGCCCGGCAGTACAAGCGCGGCTACTTCAACGACTGGCCTGTGCTGGACAACCACAAGAAGAGCCTCTACAACCGCGTCGATTACTGGATCGACACGCACCGTCCGGGGCGTCCGCTGATGATCGCGGCCGAGACCTTCATGCAGGGTATCGGGCGTACGGTGCGTCGTCCGTTCCGGGTCGTGCCGTTCTTCGACCCTGCGCCGTGGGGAGGCCAGTGGATGAAGGAGGTCTGCGACCTCGACCGCAGGCAGGCCAATTTCGGCTGGTGCTTCGACTGCGTTCCGGAGGAGAACAGCCTGCTGCTGCGCGTCGATGGCGAATTGTTCGAGATGCCGGCTCAGAACCTCATTTACCTTCGTGCGCAGGAGCTGCTGGGCGCCGCCGACCGCCGGCGTTTCGGCGAGAGCTTCCCGATCCGTTTCGACTTCCTGGACACCATCGGCGGAGGCAACCTCAGCCTCCAGGTCCATCCCACCGACGAATACATCCGCCGTACGTTCGGCATGCGCTACACGCAGGACGAGAGCTACTACCTGCTCGATGCCGAGCCCGGCGCCTGCGTCTATCTCGGCGTGAAACGGGGCGTCGATCCCGAAGAGATGCTCGCGGCGCTCCGCACGGCCCGGCGGGGAGACTCGGCGTTCGATGCCGAGCGTTTCGTGAACCGCTTCCCGGCCCGCAAGCACGACCACTACCTGATTCCGGGCGGTACGGTCCACTGCTCGGGAGCCGGCGCCATGGTCCTTGAGATCAGTGCCACGCCCAATATCTTCACTTTCAAAATGTGGGACTGGGGCCGCATGGGGCTCGACGGCAAACCCCGCCCGATCAATATCGGCCACGCAGCCCGCGTCATCGACTGGACGCGCGACACGGACGAGATACTCCGCCGCCACTGCAACCGCTTCGAACCGATCGCCGAGGGCGAGGGCTGGCGCGAGGAGCGCACCGGACTGCACGAAGCCGAATTCATCGAAACCCGCCGCCACTGGTTCACCGGTATCACGCCCCACACGATGCAGGGCGGCGTCGAGGTGCTCAACCTGGTCGAAGGCGACGCCGCCGTCATCGAGAGCCCTGCGGGAGCGTTCGAACCCTTCACGGTGCACTACGCCGAGACCTTCATCATTCCCGCTTCGATCGGCAGCTACACGATCCGGCCGCTCGTTCCGGGTACGTTCTGCGGTACGGTCAAGGCTTATGTACGACACTGACAACAACTAATATACGATCGACCATGTACGAAACCGACCCACGTATCGTCCTCACGCTCGACGCCGGAGGCACGAACCTCGTCTTCTCGGCGATCGCCGGTAACCGCGAGATCGTCGGCCCGATCCATTTTCACTCGGAGCCGGAAGATCTCGACCGCATGCTCTCGACTCTCGTCGAGGGATTCGAAGCCGTGCGGCGGCAGCTTCCCGGAGCACCCGTCGCCATCAGTTTCGCCTTTCCCGGACCGGCCGACTACGCCCACGGGATCATCGGCGACCTGCCCAACTTCCCGTCGTTCCGCGGCGGTGTGGCGCTGGGACCCTTCCTCGAACAGAAGTTCGGCATCCCGGTGTTCATCAACAACGACGGCAACCTGTTTGCCTACGGCGAGGCCATTTCGGGCGCCCTGCCCGAGGTGAACGCCCTGCTCGAACGTTCCGGATCGACCAAACGCTACCGCAATCTGCTCGGCGTGACGTTCGGTACGGGATTCGGCGCCGGCGCCGTGATCGACGGCCGGCTGCTGACCGGCGACAACGGATGCGGCGGCGACGTCTGGGTATTCCGCAACAAGCACCACGAAGGCATGATCTGCGAGGAGAGCGTCAGCATCCGCGCCATCCGCCGTGTTTACGGAGAGCTGACCGGCGCGGACACCGTTCCGCTCACCCCGCGCGACATCTTCGACATCGCCGAAGGAAGGCGCGAGGGCGACCGCGATGCCGCACGAGAGAGCTTCCGCCGGTTCGGCGAGGTGGCCGGCGACGTCATCTCGCAGGCCCTCACGATCATCGACGGCATCGTCGTGTTGGGGGGCGGCCTGACCGGAGCGGCCGAATACTTCATGCCCGCTCTGCTCGCGGAGATGCGCGGCGAGATCGGCTCCTTTGCCGGCGACCGCTTCCCGCGGCTACAGATGCGGACCTTCGACCTCGACACACCGGAGGAGGCCGCGGAGTTCTTGCGCGAGAAATCGGTGCCGGTAGCCGTTCCCCGCTCCGAAAAGCGCGTCCGCTACCACCACGTTCGCCAAACCCCCGTCGTCCGTTCGAAACTCGGCGCCAGCCGGGCCATCGCACTGGGGGCCTACGCCTTCGCCATCGCGGAGCTCGACCGGAGGCAATAGGACCCGGCAGCAATTATGCCCGGCATCGGCCGACCGCTGCGTGGACCTCGTCACTCACCGCGGCACGCTGCGTACCGCCTCGCCCGACGCCCTGCCCGCAGTCGTGGGAGAACGCAACGCCCTGAACCGTTCGACCGAACGGCCCGATCTGCGCCAGGACGTACATTTTTGCCTCGACGACGACCTCTGGGGCACGAACTTTTCCATGCGGCGGGGCGGCGATATGCGCTGCCGGTTCCGGACGGAGTGGATCGGAGAGACGGAATGTTCAGAGAAACCGTGAAAATTAGTGCAAAACGATTATCTTTGTACTGGCGAATCCAACTACCGACAGAAGATGAACGCACAGATTGATTTTTCGAGCAAGACACCCTATCACGTGCAGGCGGAACATATCCTGCGCCAGATGATCAATACCGAGAAATACCGTTCGGGAGCCATCCTGCCCAACGAGGTGGAACTCGCACAGGAGCTCAAAATATCGCGCAACACCCTCAGACAGGCCATCAACCGGTTGGTGAACGAAGGCCTGCTGATCCGCAAGAAGGGGGTGGGCACCACGGTCAATACGCTGGGCAGGGCCAGCAGCAACGCCCGCAACTGGATGAGTTTCTCGCAGGAGATGAAGGCGCTGGGCATCACGATCAAAAATTACGAACTGCATATATGTTGGGAACAGGCCGCTCCCGAGGTGACCCGGTTCTTCCGGGTGGCTTCCGACATGCGCATGCTGCGCATGTCGCGCGTGCGCGGCAGCGAGCAGGCGCCGATCGTCTATTTCTATTCCTATTTCAACCCCGCCATCGGGATGACCGGCGAGGAGGACTTCACACAGCCTCTCTACACGATGCTCGAACAGCGCTACGGCGTCATCGTCCACAAGTCGGTCGAGGAGGTGAGCGCCATGCTGGCCGACGAGGAGCTGGCCGCCAAACTCGGCATCAGGGTCGGCGATCCGATTCTCAGGCGCAAGCGGCTGGTGCTCGACGCCACGGGATTCCCCGTCGAGTTCAACGTCGGCTATTACCGTGCCGATTCGTTCACCTACCGTATCGAAGCCGAGAAATAACCCGAACGATCCGATGAATAAAAACGACAACCGCTCCGTAAGCAAACTGCTGCCCGTCCTCTTCGGTTTCTTCGTGATGGGATTCTGCGACGTGGTGGGTATCTCGACCAGCTACGTGCAGAAAGATTTCGCACTCAACGAGACCCTCGCCGGATTCATTCCCTCGATGGTCTTCATCTGGTTCCTGCTGCTCTCGATCCCCGCGGCACTGGTCATGAACCGCATCGGGCGCAAGAAGATGGTGCAGGCGAGCAACCTCGTCACCGTCGCCGGCATGCTCATCCCCTTCATCGATTACAATCTGGTCACCTGCATGGCGGCCTTCGCCCTGCTGGGCATCGGCAACACGCTGCTGCAGGTGTCGCTCAACCCGCTGCTGACGAATGTCGTGCGCCCCGAGACGCTGACCAGTTCGCTCACGGCCGGACAGGTGGTCAAAGCCGTGTCGTCGTTCTGCGGACCGTTCATCGCCGCATTCGCCGCCGGAGAGCTGGGCGACTGGCAGTACCTCTTCCCGATCTATGCCGCCATCACGCTGCTGTCGGCCCTCTGGCTTCTCTGCACCCCGATCCGCGAGTCGCGCGAAACGCAGCCTGCTTCGTCGGTCGGAGCGGCCTTCTCGCTGCTGAAGGAAGGACCGCACGGTGCTGATCCTTTTCCTCGGCATCGTCTTCGTCGTGGGCGTCGATGTGGGCATGAATACGGTCGCACCCAAGCTGCTCATCGAGCGCAGCGGATACGCCGTCGAGCAGGCCGGAATCGGATCGAGCGTCTACTTTGTCTGCCGTACGGTCGGCGCACTGCTCGGTTCGCTCCTGCTCGTGCGCATGAGCGATGTCCGCTACTTCCGGATTCACATTTTCGCCGCCATCGCCGCCATGATCGCACTCTGGTTCACCCATGCAACGGCCGGCATGCTGGTGCTGGTCGGACTGATCGGCTTCGCCTGTTCGAGTATCTTCTCGGTGATCTATTCGGCGGCGCTCAAGAGCCATCCGGACAAGGCCAACGAGATCTCGGGGCTGATGATTACGGGTGTCTGCGGCGGTGCAGTGATCCCGCCGCTGATGGGCGCCTCGGCCGATTTCGCCGGCAGTCAGATCGGATCGCTCGTCGTCATCGGTTGCTGTATGGCCTACCGGCCGTCTGCGCCCTCCTGTTGCGCCGTTTCGAGACGGGAAAATAAACGGACGCAACGTTCCCGGGCCGAGCAAGGGGCGGCGGCGAACCTCGCAGGGTTTCGCCGCCGCTCTTTCGTGTCCGGACCGGGAAGAATCACTCCACGCCCCATGCCCGGTTGGGTTCGGGGCCCATTTCCAGCTCCAGTTCTCCGCCGTCGAGCAGAGCGGCGGCCGGGAAGCGGAAACTCCGGAGCGGCTTGCCGTCGAGCGACGCACGCTGCACGTAGATGTTGCGGCGCGAAGCGTTTTTCGCCCGGATGGTGAAGGTCTCGCCGCGGCCGTAGCGTCCGCCGAGGTCGATCGTCACCTCTTCGAAAATCGGACTGGCGATCTCGAAGACCGGATCCACGCGGCAGCCTCCGTCGGTCTGGAAGAGTCCGAGCGAGGCCAAAACGGCCCAGGCGCTCATCTGTCCCTGATCCTCGTCGCCGAGGTAGGCGTTGGCGATGCCGCGACCGTAATAGCGGTCCAGGATCGAGCGGCTCCAGCGCTGCGTCAGCCACGGGGCGCCGGCGTAGTTGAACAGAAAGGCGAAGTGCATCGACTGTTGGTTGCCCTGCACGACGGGGTGGTCCCAATACTGATCGTTGGGAGCGTTGTAGCGCCACGCCTCGTCCTGCGCGAAGCCCCATTCCAGACGCTCGAGGAAGCGCTCGCGTCCGATTTTCCGCACCAAAGCCGGAATATCCTGCGGCACGAAAAGGTAAGCTGCCAGGCGTTGCCCTCGACATAGTGGTGGTTGGCCCCGCTGCGGAAGGGGTCGAAGGGGGCAGCCCAGCGGCCCTCGCTGTCGCGCAGATGGCAGTAGCCGGCATCGCTGATGACGTTCCGCCACCAGTAGCCGCGGTCGTTGAAGGTCCGCCACGTCTCGTCGTCGCCGAGGGCGCGGGCCAGTTGGCCGACCGTCCAGTCGTCGTAGGAGTACTCCATCGTGTTCGAGAAGCGGCCCTTGTCGCTCGGCACGTAGTGGTATTGCATGTAGGCCGCCAGATCGCGGTTGCCGGCAAAGCCGTTGAAAACCTTCCGTGCGGGCGTCGTCTGCATCTTCACGGCCGCCTCGAGGGGCTTTCTGTCCGTCGAAGTCGCGGATGCCCATCTGCCAGGCCGAGACGATCAGCGGGATCTCGTGTTCGGCGACCATCACCGGGACGTAGTTCAGGCCCGCAGGGCCCTTGGCCAGCCATCCGTTGGCATCGTACATCGCCAGTTGCGAGCGCACCCAGCGGCCCGACCACTCGGGCGTCACGAGGTTCCAGAAGGGATTGAGGTTCCAGAAGGTGTTCCAGAAGGCATCGCATCCGAGCATCGCATCGTTTGCCGGATCGGCTACGCAGCGTACCCGGCCGTCGGTCGAGACCCACTCGCCATTGACGTCGCTCCACGTATTGCGACTGCAAAGCGCACGGTACATGTTGTTGTAGAAACGCTGCTTTTCGAGGTAGTCGTCCGAGTGGACCCGAACGCGGGAGAAAAGATCGTTCCACGTCGCCCGCTGGTTGGCGCACACGGCCTCGAAGTTCCAGCCGAAGGGGACCGAAATCTCCGTGGATAGGTTCTCGAAGGCGTTCCCGACGCTCACGAGCGAGATGCCCGAGCGCACCTGAACGACGGAATCCTCCGCAGGATCGAAGACGGCGAAGAGTCCGGCCTCGCGGCACGGTCCGCACGACAGGCCGTCTGTCTGCTGTTGGAGTTCATCGTCGCACCAGCTGCCCAGCCGCTTGATCGGCCGGTCGAATTCGATGACGAAATGCAGCGTATAGTCCTGGTCGGCGTCGTTGCTCCAGACTCCCCGCGAATACTGGCGGCACGAGCCCTCGATCCGCCGGTCGCCCGCCTGCCGGACCGAGACGTCGCGCAGCTCGAAGTCGTATTCGGCCTGCGGGTGCAGTTCGATGAGGATACGGCCCTCGCCCCGGTCCGTCGGGAAGGTGAAACGGCTGAATCCGCAACGCGTCGTGGCGGTCACCTCTGCATGGATCCCGTAATCGGTCAGGTCGGCCGCATAGCAGCCGATTCCGGCTTGCTCCGTCCGTTTGTCGATGCGCGAGCGGTAGCCCTCGTCGGGGTTGCGCTCGTCTCCGACCGGACCTTCAGCTCGCCGTTGGTCGCCATGAGACCCAGTCCGCCGAGCGTCCACTCGTGGATGTGGCTGAAACAGCCGATCGTCTCGAACGAAGGCTGGTAGCCGGCCTGCCAGCCTGCATTCTGGTTGTCGGGCGAGAGCTTGACCATGCCGAAAGGCATCCACGGTCCGGGAGCGATCATCCATCGCGAGTGGGCCGTACCGATGCGCGTATCGACGTAGTCGGCCAGGGTTTGCTCGGGTCGGGGAGCCCGTTCGATACATCCGGAGGCCACTTCGCGTCCGTCGCACAGCACCCGGTAGCAGCTCGTCCGGGCGCGGCGCACGGCAGGCATCGGCACCTCGAAGCGCGAACGGCCCGCCTCGACGCGTCGGTTGAAGAGTTCGCGGCCGTCTATCTCGACGCTCAGCGTCGGTGTCGCTCCGAGCCACTCGACATCGACCAGCAACGGCTGCACACGCTTGCCGTCATGGTCCGATTCATACGGAGCCGCCGCCACGTCGCGCACGAACAACCCTTCGGACTGCGTCGGACGTACGGACGATGGGCCCTCGAGCGCCACCCGGTCGAAGAGTATCCACGACCCTTCGAGCACGGTCACATGCACCGTGTTGCCGCCCTTGCGCAGCGTGCCGCGCCGGAGCGGCATCTCGAGCCGGCGCGGCGTCGCACGCTCGAAGCGTCCGGTCAGCGAAAGCGTATCGACAGTCGGCTCCTGCTGGCCGTAACGGCGGCCGGCAGCGGTCGGATCGTCGGGGTCGTTGAGTCGGAACCAGGCATCCTGTCCGTTTACGCTCACCTTGACCAGCGGCGGGAACCGCTTGGCGTAATCCGCCAGATCGACCGCCAGCAGGCAGTCGTCATCGGGCTGTTCGTCGAGGCCGAAAAGGATATTGACCTCGTGGGTGCGCCATCCCGACGTGGGCCAGGTTCCGCCCCACGTGTCGGCCGGCCCCGGCAGCACATAGGGAAAATCGGTCGAAGGATCGGAGTGCCCGACCAGATAGAATTTGTCCTCGTAGCCGAAGTCCCGGGCCAGGAAGTCCCGGAATCCGTCGGGCGCAAGGGCGAACCCGTCGGGACGGCCGTCCGGTTCGCCCACCGTCCAGATCGTCGCATCGGACGCCGCCGCAGTCCGTACGGCCAGGGCGCAGCTCAGGACGAACGCCGGCCGCATAAGGCTTTTCATCTTCATCGTATTGCAGTTTTCGGTTCGTGAGAGAATATAAATGTATAAACATTTATTATTAGTCGGGACAAAAATAACCGATATCTTCGAAATATCAAAATGCGAGGCACGGATTCCGTTCAGAAGATCCGGAATTTGTGCTGGATTCTTCATTCTATTGAGTGCCGAAGAGAAATGAATGACCGACGGCCGAACGGGTGGGAGAATCCGATACCGATCTGATAAAGCGGATGGGGCAAATTCAAATACTTGAAATACGATCCGGTTCGAAGCCTGTTGCCGCAGTGTGTCGCGGGACGGTTCCGATTCGGTTACGCTGGCGGCTGTCGCAGGCCGGCTCTCGGTGACCAGTTGTGCCGTAGTCGGAGGATACGGATAGCGGGGAATGGCGAAATGCCTGTTCGGGAAGCAAATGTCGCCGCAGGCCGATATGCAGAGGGATATATACGAAAGAAGCGATCGTGCGATCGCTTTTGATTAGGCTGTCAGCCTTGTTTCGTGAACCCGCTGGGATCTAAAGTGAACCAGCCGGAATCACCCTGTGATCCGTCTGGGGTTTTTCCTGAAAATGCCGCTTATATGCTGCTATAAGCGGCATTTTCGAGTGGTTAGTTCCTTTTTGATTCGGCTTCCACTTGCTGCTTGTTTCTAACGTAGGTCACAACGTGGTTATACAACTTTGTCGTGTTGTGTCGTACTCCCCTAATTTATTCAAAAAACAGAATAATACTATAGTTCTTCCTTAAAAAATAATTGATAAAAATACATTCCTGTCGTTTCGTCATAACCTTTCTTGATGTATTGGTTGTTGCCGTGGATGTAAATGTGAAAATTTTTATCCAGCTTGATAATGCTTTTCAATACACGCGCTTGCTTTTTTACAGCCGTATCTGAAATTGTAAAACTATCTGCAATTTCTATATCTTGTTCCTTTTGATACTCATTTCTATATTTATTAAAACTATCGATTACTTCTGGCTGCCCAATTACTTCATTAGTGAACTCATCTATATTAAAGGTGTCTTTTTCTTTGAAAAAATTTAGAGTTCTATTTGTTAAGTCTGCTTGGTCAGCTTTGGATATTTCAAATTCTTGAGGGAGAGCTTTTTGTTACAAAATTTTTCGTCATTGCTATGATATTCTGAGTATTATAATACTCGTCTTTACGTTGCCGAATATGCAGAAAATCATCTATCCAATAGTGTGCCTCTGCTCCTTTATTCGTATTATCGACAACAGCAACGACATAGCCGTTTTCTTTTTTTTCTGTGTTGAAGATAAGACATCCTTTATCGAGTTTGTTGATATCAACACCCTGTTGACTCTCAATTTCAAAACCATCTTCGGATGGATATATTTTCAAAAATGTATCTTTATTTTCTGATTTGAACAAGCCAACAGCATCAACGGTCTCTCCATTGATAGTACACTCGTCAAAATAGACTACATAAAATTCTCCACCTTTGATCTTAGGATGGTTGCTGTGCTCGTAAAGATGTTTTGCGAGATTTACTGATTGTTCTCCTAACTTTTTAGGATTTTCGAATATCTTTGAAGCATAAGCATAAACCTCATTCAAGTTCAAATCTGCTTCATGATAAAAGACATTAAGATAATCCATTTTTTAATGGTATAAGGAAAAATGTAAGTAATTTTTCCATTATCTTGTCACTTGGATTTAATTCTTTCGAAGAAAGTACAATTCCTTCTTCTGTGGCTCTATTGCCAACATAATGACAATATATGTTCTTAATTATTGCGTTCTGTATCATGATTTTGTGCTTTTTCTTCGATAGTTTGATTATCCCTATCTTCTATTCTTATTGTTAGATGTACTGCTTGGCCGAAGTTAAAAATGTTTATGACAGTGTAGTACAGTAGTAATATTGACATAGATGTAAGGAACACAAGAATAAATATTAAGAATAAATTGGTAACTACTCCTATATCATCGCTTACGGCATCTAATTGCATATTTACTAATATTTGTAATATGTATGCAAAGAATAACGTAACACATTGTATTATTAATGACGCGGCAAAAATGCTACTCAAGACTTGGAAAAAACTAAGATGGCTACCATTAGGGAGCGGTTTTGACATCTTTTTTAGTACCTCAATATTGCTTGCGCCTATTATCAATGCATATCCACCAATGCAAAACCCTAAAAAATTAGGGAATAGAGATAGTGCAACATCAGTTAGTTTGATTAAGGTATTGTAATATGTGGCATAGTCTCCAGTAATCCATATTGTGATACACAAAATTAAAGAAAAGATTAGGCTATATATAGTTGCATGAGATTTTAGCATCTTCTTTTTTGTGTATTTATTGAAGATGCCGATTCTGCTGAATGGATGCTGCCTTTTTATATCGTCATTTGTTTCCATTAAACTAACGCCTAAATAACTCTATTATACGAGTGACAACATTTAATCTGATGGCTGTTTCTTCACATCTAAAAAAGTAACTCTTTAGGATGATCTTTGGTCACGACTATTTGCCTTCTGCCGTTCTCTACAATTGTTGCCCGAGCATAACCGTTACTTTGAGCAACTTTTTTAGTGCTCCTTTAACCAAAAGTGGAATCCGTTTTAATATTACCGGTATGATTGGGGGTTGCTTCTAATTTAAGCCTTTTCATTTCACTTTCACGAATTTGTGCATCCATAAAAGCAAATGCTTCTTCGCCTGTATCGGCATTACTATAAGATATATCGATGAAAAGTTTTTTTTATTGCTTCAGCATTGATTATTCTTTCAAATACATCTTCTGATTGTTCTATACATATTTCAAAATCTTCATCTTGGCCAATCACAGTCTTAACTGCACCCAATAGAAATTTGTAGACGAGACTGATACTGCCAATATTTTGATCGGAAGTTTGAAGTATAGCAAGCCTATGAGCGGCTGGTACAAATACATATTCAGCCTCTTTGAGATTTGGGAACCTCCCTTCTGGCAGTTCCACAGCTTCAACCTCCATGTTGTTCATATTCAGCCAATCATTGCCATCGATTACTGTGTATTTGGCAATTTTGCCGTATAGTATGTTGTAATTATTATCTCCGATTTTTACAATATCAGGGAACTGAGTTCTCAAGATCATATGAGTGTCTCCATATACAGAAATAGATACTTTGTGATTTTTAATTTGAGTAATAATGTCTGTATAAGCATTATCCCCGCTACGATTATTTGATAGCAACTTAATATTGATCATTTGGACTTTGTAGTTCCGTTCTGAGCTTCTTCGTCTTGCCATAATAGTATTTTACTTAAATAAATTAGGAGCTTTCTGTCACCTTTTAATTTCAAATATAGGGATTTTTTAGCAATAATGTGATTGAATACGAGACTATTCAAGGCAGAGAAATGTTTGGCATCTGTATGTTATAGAAATTCTGCGTCGAAATACAAAAATACAGCGACCGATGAAATTTGCAATTTTATCCGTAATATTCGTACCGTTGTTCTAATTTCGGCGCTGTAATTTTGCGGCAAATTACAGCATATGGAAACAGTAAAATTGAATAATGGCGTCGAGATGCCGATTTTGGGTTACGGTGTTTATCAGGTAGCTCCCGAAGAGTGCGAACGTTGTGTCGCGGATGCTATTGCTGTCGGTTATCGTTCGATCGATACAGCACAGGCTTATTTCAACGAAGAACAAGTAGGTAATGCCGTCCGTAAAAGCGGCGTGCCGCGTGAAGAGCTGTTCATCACGACCAAAGTATGGATCACCAATGCCGGGGAAGAACGTGCTGCTGCATCTATCGATGAATCGTTGCGTAAGTTGCAGACCGATTATGTTGATCTGCTGCTGATCCATCAGCCCTTCGGCGATTATTACGGAACATGGCGGGCGATGGAATGGGCTTATCGAGCCGGAAAAGTACGGGCCATCGGAGTGTCGAACTTCTATCCAGACCGTTTTATTGACCTTGCGGAACATGTGGCAATAAAGCCTGCCGTCAATCAGGTCGAGACCCATGTGTTCAACCAACAAATCAAAGCGCAGAAGCTTATGCGCCGTTACGGTACGCAACTGATGTCATGGGGGCCGTTTGCAGAGGGCCGCAATAATTTTTTTCACGAACGAAACCCCTGCTCACGATCGGTCACAAATACGGGAAGACCGCCGCGCAGGCAGCCCTGCGTTACCTGATTCAACGCAATGTGGTCGTCATTCCGAAATCGACCCATATCGAACGCATGAAGGCAAATATAGAGGTGTTCGATTTTCATCTCTCGGATGACGATATGTCCGTCATCGCTACGCTGGACCGGGAAGAGAGCCTCTTCTTTTCCCATTACGATCCGGAACTGGTCGATTTCCTGCTGCACTACAAACTGGATTGAAAATTCAGCATACGATGAAAGAGCAAAGAAGTATCGCCGAATGGGGAAGACGGACGTTGTCGTTTGTCTTTTCCTTATTTGTGTTGGGTATAGGCGTAGCCCTCACTATCCGGGCTAATTTAGGCTCTTCGCCGATTACTTGTCCGCCTTACGTGTTGAGTATGATTCCAGCATCGCCTCTTACCGTCGGTGGTTGGATTTTTTGTATGCAGTTCTTTTTCGTACTGTTACAATGGCTGCTGCTCCGCAAGGACTTTCAGAAAATACAAATACTGCAACTCGGCGTATGCCTGCTGTTCGGTTTTTTCTCGGATTTGGGTATGTGGCTAACCGAATCGTTGCAATGGAGCGATACGCTGTTGGGGTACTCCGCACGGTGGGTTCAGTTGGCGGTGGCCGGTGCGATACTGGGCATAGGCGTGGTTTGGGAGGTACGCAGCGACATACTGTTGATTCCCGGCGAGGGACTGCCCATTACCATCTCAAGGGTTTTTCATATCGACTTCGGTAAAGTGAAAATCGCTTTCGATGTATTCCTTGTTGCCGTCGCTGCCATATGCTGCTATATCGTGTTCGGCCGTTGGCGTTGGGACCTGGTCGGCGCAGGTACGCTATTTTCCATGTTTTATGTAGGAATCGTCGTCAGATGCGTCTCCCCACACATGCACTGGTTAGACTGTTGGCTGACGGGCGAAAGGATCACCGGAAAATCTGCTGTCCCTGATGGAAATACGTCTTTGGTCATTACCATTTCCCGCCAGTACGGAAGCGGCGGGCATGAAATCGGCGAAAGACTTGCAGAGACACTCGGAATCCCTCTCTACGACAAGAATATCATCGACAAGACAGCCGAAGAGTTGGGCTTTTCGCCGAAAGTCGTTATGGAACGGGAACAATCCACGACCCCGATCCAGCTGCTCGAAATGGTTTTCGCGGAAGGCGGCGGTGTTCTCCCCGACATGGAACTTTCCGAAGACGATGCCATATTCGTTACCGAGAGCCGTATTATCCGTGATTCGGCGGCAAAAGGTTCCTGTATCATTATCGGAAGATGCGCCGATTTCGTATTGCGTAATCGGGCCGAGTGTTTCCGCGTGTTCGTCCGGGCCGATATGGAGCAGGCACGGAAAAGGGTTGTGGAAGAGTACGGTATTGCGCCTGAAGATGCCGAAGCGGAGATCGAAAAGATCAATAAGGAACGTTCCAACCACTACTGGCGGTATACGGGACGGAAGTGGGCTGACGCAGACAACTACGATCTGGTGCTGAACAGTTCCAAAACGGGGATAGACGGGGCTGTCGGGATGATCCGGGATGCCGTCCGCCGATGATCAGATCGGTGTCCGGTATTCATGCGGAGTGCGGCCGGTCATTCTCTTGAACCAGTTGGTAAAATGCGAGGATGAAGAGAATCCCAGTTCTTCGGCGATACGACTGACCGATTTCGAGCGGTCCGCGAGCCGCTCTTTTGCTGCATCCAGCGTTTTGCAGTGAATATGCTTCAAGGCCGATATTCCGGTCTCCTTGCGGACAAGATCGCTCAAATAATTCGTCGAGAGACACAACTGGTCGGCGCAGTACTGCACATTCGGCAATCCTTGTTCCATAGGTGCGGAAGACAGGAAATAGTCGTCGAGCAATTTTTCCAACCGGGCGAGAATATCGTGGTTCGCTTCCGAACGGGTCTGGAACTGACGGTCGTAGAACCGGACACAGTAATCGAGGGTCAGTTTGATGTAATCTATGATAAAGCTCCTTGCTCTGTTCATCGAAATGCAGCAACTCGTCCCGAATCCGCATCAGGCATTCCACGAAAACCACCCGTTCTCGTTCCGTCAAGTGCAAAGCCTCACGAGTATCGTATGAGAAATAGGAGTATCGCTTTATGATTTGTTCAAGCGATGTTCCTCGTAGGAAATCAGGGTGAAACATCAACACATAACCTTTTACTTGTCGTAACTGTCCGTCCTCTTCCGCCCCGGCCACCTGCCCCGGAGCGATGAACACGAGCGTCCCTTCTTCGTAGTCGTACTCGCTGCGACCGTAATACAAGGCGGTATGCCTGTTCCCCTTCAGATAAACGGCATAATAACCGAACAGGCGGCGGGGAATGGTATAACGGATCGGCGGCAGTTCGGAAAAGTCCACGACACCGACAAGCGGATGCTGCGTCCGCGCCCCGATCATGTCGCAATAGCGCTGAATATCGTTTACCTCTACCGTTTCACTCATAATCTGCAACTTCGTGCAAAGTTAATCATTCGGTTTCAACCTGCTATGATAACGAATGGTTTTCTTGAACCGACCGATGAAAATTGCAATTCTTTCCGTGGTATTCGCAACGCTCCGGGATGCGAAGTCCCGTAATTTTGCACCCGTTCAAGAAATCGGACGAGCATGAAGACAAAGAAAAAACTGATACTGACAATTATTCTATTGAGCTACTTCATTACGGCCATCGACGGTTCGATTGTAATCACGGGGGTGACGAAAATCGCCGCTGATCTGCGCCTGTCGCCCTCTTTTGCTTTCATGGGTGCAGAACGCCTATGTGTTGGCTTGGGGAGGTTTTTATGCTACTGGGCGGACGATTGAGCGACACGTTCGGTCGTAAACGGATTCTGAACCTTTCGCTCATGTTGTTCGGTATCGGTTCCCTGTTGGCAGGTATTGCATGGACGGCAGCTGTAATGATCGCCGCACGCTTCATTCAAGGCGTCGGTTCGGCTATATTGGCCCCGACTTCGCTGGCTTTGATCATGGATTATTTCGAGGGGGCGGAACGGGTCAAGGCCGTTGCGTGGTACAGTTCCATTTCGATTGGGCCTTTGTTTCGGTCTTGTCTTCGGCGGGGCGATTACGAGTTTTCTTTCGTGGCGCGACGGTTTTCTGGTCAATATCCCGTTCATCGTTTTCATGTTGGTCGTTTCCGCCAGAGTGTTGCAGCGGGGCGAAACGAAAAAAGAGCCGTTCGATATATGGGGCACGTTGCTGTCGGTTATCGGAATTTTCGCTTTCGTCTATGCCATCAACGGAGCACGGAACGTATGGCTATGGTCGTGTGCCGCTCTGTCGGCATTGGCCGCCTTTGTCCGGGTCGAAGCGAGAACGGCCGTACCGATCATGCCGTTGCGGTTGTTCCGCAGCGCGACACGTTGAGGGCATATGCGGCAAGAGCCATGTTCGTCGGTGCGATGATGGGGTTCAATTTCACGATTTCGGAATACATGCAGGAGGTATATGGCTTTACACCGTTGCTGGCAGGTGTCGGCTTCCTGCCTATGACGGTATTTACGTTTCTTACCGCGATCGAGGTCCCGCGTTTGGTCGGCAAACACGGGAATAGACACGTATTGGCAGTCGGATTGATGTGCATGCTCATCGGTTTTGCATGGCTGTCCCTGCTCAATGCCGGAAGTCCCTATCTTACAGGGATTGCCCTGCCCATGATCGTGCTCGGCATCGGGAATGGACTGACATTGAGTCCACTCACGAATTTGGGTATCGAGCATGTAGAACCGAACGATGCGGGAGCGGCTTCTGGACTGGTGAACGCCGCCCATCAGATAGGCGGGGCGATCGGCCTATCCGTAATGGTCGCGGCAGGAGCGGACGCTTCAGATATGGCGGCGCGATGCCGTATCGGGATGATTATCGCAACAATCTTTATCGTAACGGCATTTGTCGTGACTTTCGTCCGATTATATCAGAGAAAACAGGTCGGGAAATAGAGCCGGACGAATCTCGTAATGAGAAGCTGGCTTATCGTCCAAATTCTGCACCTATCTGAAAAATAATGTCAGTTGGCGGTTCTGTATTCATTCGGCGTGCATCCCGCCATCTTCTTGAACCAGCGGCTGAAATGCTGCGGGTAGGGAAATCCCAATTCATAAGATATTTCGCTGATGGATTTCGAAGTGTCGAACACCCGTTCTTTCGCCACGTCGAGCATCTTCTGCTGGATGTGTTTCAGGGCGGACATTCCGGTCTCTTTTTTCACGAGATCGCTGAAATAGTTGGCTGAAAGGCAAAGCGCATCGGCGCAGTATTGCACCGAGGGCATCCCGTATTTGGCAGCCGTACCCGATACGAAATAGTCGTCCAGCAGGTTCTCGAAGCGGGTCAGAATATCGTGGTTGGCATTCTCTCGGGTGATGAACTGACGGTCGTAGAAACGGATACAGTAGTCGAGCAGCAGTTTGACATTATCCACGATGAGCGACCGGCTGTGTTTGTCGATCGGGTATTGTAATTCAGCCTGTATCTTCTCCATACATTCCGTAATCGTCCGACGTTCGTGTTCCGACAGGTGCAGGGCTTCGTTGGCATTGTATGAGAAGTAGGTATAATCTTTCATCATGCTTGCCAACGGAGTTCCCCGTAACAGTTCGGGGTGGAATACCAATGCCCAACCTGCCGGTTGATGAAGTTTGCCGTCATCATCAGCACCCATGACTTGTCCCGGAGCTGCAAAAAGAACAGTTCCCTTTTCATAGTCGTATATACTCCTTCCGTAACTCATGGTTCCACAGTCGGTATCTTTCAGCAGAACCGCATACAGATTGTACAGCCTGCGTCCATGGTGGATCGGCGGCATCTTGTCGCAATCCACTATGCTTATCAGCGGATGTAGCGCCGCGATGCCGAAAAGGTCGCAATAGTGCTGTACGGTGTCGAGTTTCGTTATCTTATTCATAAGTTGTCATTTAACGAACACAAAATTAATTATTTCCAGCAAAAAAGTAAACGATTTCGATCGCATTATATGTATCAGAATCATCTGATGTATGACCAATTTTACAGACACGAAGCCGCCCCGTTCGCCAACCGATGAAATTGGTCTTTCTACCCGTAAAATTGATACCGGGCAACTCTTTCATGCCCATTACTTTTGCAACAAAGAAATTCAATAAAAAAGAAACTATGAGAAAGTTATTTGCAGCCTTTGTCTGTATGGTACTCTGTGCGGGTGTCGTGCAGGCCCAAAACAATGAAAGTATGTTAAATCTGAAAGAAAGACAGATCGCCGCTATCAGCGGCAGTGCGGCAAAAAGGAGATAAACAGGGACTTACTACGGCACTGACAGCCGGACTGGACGCCGGACTGACCGTAAATGAAATCAAGGAAGTACTTGTACAACTTTATGCTTATTGCGGTTTTCCCTGCAGCATGGGTGCACTGAATACTTTTATGAGCGTTCTGCAAGAGCGCGAGGCACAGGGTATCCATGATGCCGAAGGCGCATTGCCGACCTCGCAAGAGGCAGGCAGAGGCGTAGAATACGGGGCGGCCAACCAGCGCAAACTGTTCGGGCGTGACGCGCAGGGTGCGGCCCTTTCGTTTGCCCCGGCTCTCGACCAATACCTCAAAGCGCATCTTTTCGGGGATATATTCGGACGTGACAACCTTGATTGGAAGATCAGGGAACTTGCGACCATTGCTATGCTCGCTGCGATGGAGGGCACGGAAAACGAACTGAAAGTCCATATCGCTCACGGGAAATACAACGGGTTGACCGATGCACAGGTCAATGAAATCGTTACGCTTGTCCGTGCTGCCGAATGGATGCCGGAGCCGTCTAAAACCTTTCAAGCGGACCTGGCGATAACTGTCCGCAAGGTCTTCTACAAAAACCGTTATGATATTACGCTTTGCGCCGATGTGTATCTTCCGAAAGATATGGATTCCACACGTCAATATGCCGCCCTTATCGTCGGTCATCCGTTCGGAGCGGTCAAAGAACAGTGCAGCGGACTCTATGCGCAGGAGATGGCGAAACGGGGGTTCGTGGCGCTGGCTTTCGATGCGTCCTATCAGGGAGAGAGCGGCGGCACGCCTCGCCATACGGTATCGCCCGATGTCTTGGTTGAAGATTTCAGTGCCTCGGTGGATTGGCTGGGCATACAGCCGTTTGTCGATCGGGAACGTATCGGTGTAATCGGTATTTGCGGAAGCGGCGGCTTCTCGGTCTGCGCCGCTTCGATAGACCCGCGTATCCGTGCATTGGCTATATGATATGGGACGTGCCACCCGTAATGGTCTGGGCGACGCCATGACCGATGAACAGCGAAAAGCCATGTTTGCAGAGGTTGCAGCCCAGCGTTGGCGCGAGGCGGAGGGTGCGGAGTCCCGTATCCGTTTCGGCACGCCCGAACAGCTTCCGGAAAATGCCAATGCCGTACAGAAAGAATTTTTCGGCTATTACCGCAATTCCGAACGTGGACAGCATCCCCGCTACCAAGGCACGCGCTATACGAGTATGGCGGCATTGACCAATTTCTATCCGTTTGCTCAAATTAAGGAAATATCGCCTCGACCTCTGCTGTTTGTAGCAGGAGAGAATGCGCACTCGCGCTATTTCAGCGAAGATGCCTACAAGCAGGCAAACGAGCCGAAAGAATTGTATATCGTTCCCGACGCCAACCACGTAGACTTGTATGACCAACGGGACAAGATTCCTCATTTAAAACTCGTGGAGTTCTTCACGAAGAACCTATAAATACGCCACCTAATGAAAGCAAAGAAAATAATCGTCCTGCTGTGTAGTATGGGTATGACAATGGCGGTGCAGGCACGGCAGGACAAAAACGTTCCAACGGAAGGGCTTGACGGGATGTTCCTGTTAGTGGGAAGTTATGCCGCTTCCAACGAGGAAGCAATCAAGGTGTATCGCATCGACGAACAGTTCGGCAATGCCGAGTATGTCAGCGGACTGGCAGGAATCCCGAACTCTGCTTTCCTCACTTTCTCAGCCGATAGCAAACTGGTTTATGCCGTGAGTGAGGAAGACGGCAAGAAACCTGCAGCCAATGCCATCCGGTTTGATAGACAGCAAGGAGAACTAACCTTACTCAACACACAGTCTACGGAGGGAGGTCTGCCCATTTATGCCACACTCAGCCCGGACGGGAATTTTGTCCTGACCGCAAACTATATGGGCGGAAGCATTACGGTGTTCGCTTTAGATAAAGACGGCAGGATTCTTCCCGACAGTCATCTGATACCTTTCAGCGGAAAAGGCTCCAATGAGAAACGGCAGAAGATGCCGCATCTGCATTGCGTGAAGTTTACCCCCGGACGGGCAATACCTTCTTGCCACCGACTTGGGGACAGACCATATCTATTTGGTCCCCGTCAGCAAACAGGTAAAGAAAGGTGAGCCAAAAATCTCTGTTGGACGAGGCGGGAAGGATTGACATACAAATGGAAGCAGGTAGTGGTCCCCGGCATATCTGTTTCCACCCGAACGGCAGGTTCGTCTATCTCATCAGCGAGCTATCCGGCAAAATCACCGTATTCTCTTATCAAGGAGGAAAGTTGGAACGCTTGCAGACCATCGTCTGCGACCCGTTCGTCATTGATGGAAGCGCGGACATTCACGTTTCTTCCGACGGGAAGTTCCTCTATGCTTCCAAGCGTCTGAAGGAAGACGGTATCGTCATCTACTCCATTGAGCCAGAGAAAGGAACATTGAAGCAAATAGGTTATCAACCGACAGACCTCTATCCCCGCAATTTCGCCCTCAGTCCCAATAATCGTTACCTGTTGGTGGTTTGCAGGGATGGCGGTCGCATACAAATATTCGAGAGGAATCAAGACACCGGTTTGCTGAAAGATACTGGAAAAAACATCAAGATAGACAGGCCGGCCTTTGTAATGTTCCTGTGACCCCAAAATAGTTATGAGATAGTCTGTAATATAAATTAGAAACAAAGAATATGAACAATGAAAACGAAATGAGCCGCCGTGGTTTCTTGAAACGGACGGTATTGGCAAGTGCGGCAATCTGCATCGCACCGACATTGAAAAAGTAACGGCAGCGGAAAAAGCCATTGCGGGTAAATCCATAGCATCCGGTGCAACTATTCCGGCAAGTATGGCGGCCGTACGCACGCAAAGGACATTGGGGAGCGGCAATGCGGCGTTTACCGTTTCGGCGATAGGCTTCGGCTGCATGGGACTGAACCACAACCGCAGCCAATATCCGAGCAAGGAAAAGGAAATAGCGTTTGTGCGCGAAGCCGTCGAACGCGGCGTGACCCTTTTCGATACAGCCGAAAGCTACGGCTACCACATCAATGAAAAATTGGTCGGCGAAGCCTTGAAAGGATATACCGACCGGGTATTTGTGTCATCGAAGTTCGGACATAAGTTTGTAAACGGTGTGCAGATTAAAACCGAAGAGGACAGCACTCCGGCCAACATCCGCCGGGTTTGTGAAAACTCGTTGCGCAATCTCGGCGTGGAGACGCTCGGTATGTTCTATCAGCACCGTGTCGATCCGAATACGCCTATCGAGGTTGTGGCGGAGACGTGTGGCGAGCCTTTATCAAGGAAGGTAAAATCCTGCATTGGGGCATGTGTGAAGTAAACGTTGATACCATCCGCCGTGCGCACAAGATATGTCCGGTTACGGCAATCCAAAGCGAATATCACTTGATGCACCGCACGGTCGAAGAAAAAACGGCGTACTGACGCTTTGCGAGGAGCTGGGCATCGGTTTCGTACCTTACAGTCCGCTGAACAGAGGTTTCCTCGGTGGTATGATTAACGAATACACGCAATTCGACACCACCAACGACAACCGCCAGACCCTGCCCCGTTTCCAGCCCGACGCCATCCGTGCCAATACTCGCATCGTGGAGGTACTGAACGCTTTCGGACGGACGAGAGGAATTACCCCGGCGCAGGTGGCGTTGGGCTGGCTGATGAACAAGCGACCGTTTATCGTTCCCATTCCCGGCACAACAAAACTCTCGCATTTGGAAGAAAACCTGCGGGCTTGCGATATTGTGTTCTCGGCAGAAGAAATGACGGAATTGGAAAAGGCGGTAGTTGCAATTCCGGTCGTGGGCAACCGCTACGACGCTTTGCAGGAATCGAAGATACAAAAATAGAGACCGGTATGAACAGACAGATTCTTTGCTGTATGATTATGGCGGCTTTGCTGACGGGATGCGAAATGCGAAACGACCGTATCCTGCGTATCGAAGAGCAAGGCAGCATTTCGCCGTAGGCGGCACGGTGCTGACCGATTCGCTGGGGCGCAACTATCACGGCGACCATGCCTATGTATTCTATCAAAAGCCTGTTGATGCACGGAAATATCCGCTCGTATTCGCCCACGGCGTGGGACAGTTCTCCAAAACGTGGGAAACCACACCGGACGGACGGGAGGGATTTCAGAATATCTTCTTGCGCCGGGGATTCTCCACCTATCTCGTGGATCAACCGCGTCGGGGGCAATGCCGGACGCGGCACAGAGTCCGTTACCATCACCCCCCAAGCTTTCGATGAAGAAATATGGTTCAACCGTTTCCGGGTGGGGATTTGGCCCGACTATTTCGAGGGCGTGCAGTTCAGCCGCGACAGGGAGGCGCTGAACCAATATTTCCGACAAATGACCCCAATGTCGGTTCGGTCGATTTCGAGGTCTATTCCGACGCCTATGCCGCATTGTTCGACAAAAATAGGACCGGCGATATTCGTTACCCATTCGCAGGGCGGTCCTGTCGGCTGGCAGACACTGCTGAAGACGGACAATATCCGGGCAATCGTTTCCTACGAGCCGGGCGGCGGCATTCCGTTTCCCGAAGGGCAGGTTCCCGAAGAGGGAAAGATATTGACCCTGTCGAAAAAACGGAGGGTATCGAAGTCCCGATGTCCGATTTTATGAAATACACGAAAATTCCGATTATCGTCTATTACGGCGATAACCTTCCCGAAACGGATGAACGTCCCGAAATTTACGAGTGGACGCGCCGCCTGCATTTGATGCGCCGGTGGGCGGAGATGCTTAACGATCTGGGTGGTGATGTGACGGTGATTCACCTGCCCGAAATCGGGTTGCACGGCAACACCCACTTTCCGATGTCGGACCTGAACAATATCGAAATAGCAGACCATCTCTCGGAATGGTTGCATCAAAAGAAATTAGACTAATCTCAAAAAAATATGAATACAATGAAATTTTTATTGGCGACACTATTATTCAGTATAGTATCATGCAGTAGCGGAACATCGGCAGAAGAAATACCGACACCTGACTACCCAACAACGGAAGCAGGCAAAACGCTTATTGTCTATTTCTCATGGAGCGGACATACCCGCACGGTGGCAAACATCATCCATGAACTGACGGGCAGCGACATCGTGGAGATAGAAGTGGAAGAACCCTATTCCAGCGTGTATAACGAGGTAACGGCACGTGCTCGGCAGGAACTGGACAAAGATATTCGTCCGGCATTGGTTACACGGGTGGAGAATATGGATGAATACGATACTCTGATTGTCGGGACACCGATCTGGAGCAGCCGGCTTGCCCCGCCCGTAAAGAGTTTTCTGGCCATGTATGACCTCGCGGGAAAAAAGATAGTGCCGTTCTGCACGCACGGAGGGAGCGGTATGGCACAGAGCGTCGACAATATCCGTTCAGTCTGTCCGATTCCGAAATCCTGCAATCGTTGGCGGTATCGGGCAGCCGGGCGGCAAATTCACGCGGTGAAGTGGAACGTTGGCTGCGAACCGTCGACCTAATTCAATAATCTTTAATCATTTTCATTATGACACCATTATTTATTGGCGGTATCGGTATGCAGGAAGTGCTGCTGATCGCGTTGGTCGTACTGCTGTTCTTCGGCGGCAAGAAGATTCCCGAACTGATGAAAGGTATCGGCAAGGGGGTACGCTCGTTCAAGGACGGAATGAACAACATAGAGAAAGAAATCGAGGAAGAGCCAACGAAAAAGGAATAACCGATGGCGGCAGAAACGGACAGACAATCCTTTTGGGACCATCTCGACGTGCTGCGGGCAGCCATCGTGAAGAGCCTGCTCGTGGCCGTCGTGTTCGGTGTGGCGGCGTTCTGTTTCAAGAAGGGACTCTTCGCCGTTATCCTCGCGCCCAAGGACGCCGACTTCATCACCTACCGGCTGCTGTACTGGCTCGGCGGTCTGGCAACGCAGGTCGAGTCGCCGGATTTTTATGTGAAACTTATCAACACGGGACTGGCCGAACAGTTCATTATCCACATGAAAGCGGCGTTATGCTGCGGTGTGCTGTGCGCGTCGCCTTACATCCTCTACCAGTTGTTCCGGTTCGTATCGCCCGCCTTGTACGTCAATGAGCGGAAGTATGTCGTGCGGGTGGTCGGAGGCGGCTATGCGATGTTCTTGCTGGGTGTGACGGTCAGCTACTTTCTGATCTTTCCGCTGACATTCCGGTTCTTGGGGACCTATCAGGTCAGCGGCGAGGTGGAGAACATGATCGCCCTGCAATCCTATATTTCTACGCTGATGACCATGTCGCTGGCGATGGGGCTGGTTTTCGAGATTCCGATCCTCTCGTGGCTGTTCGCCAAGTTGGGATTCCTCTCGGCCGATTTCATGCGCCGTTACCGGAAGCACGCCATCGTGGTTATTCTCGTGGTGGCAGCCATCATTACGCCGACATCGGATGTATTCACGCTGTCGCTCGTGGCGTTGCCGATGTGGTTGTTGTATGAGGTGAGCATTGGAATAGTCAAGCATTCGATAAATGTTCAGTGATAATCATTATTTAGCGAACAGCACAATTGTAGGATCGATCCGTCCACTACCGATACCCCTCTTCTTGCGTGTAAAGTTTATAGGGAGAAATGAAGCGATTTAATGATACGAGATTATGGGAAGTGTTAAAATCGTCCGATGACATGCCTTGTACATCCAAAGAATTGGACGAGTATCTCGATGAGTTTATCGTTGAATTACATAATTACTGTCGTACTGAAAAGAACATCGCGGAACGAACTCGCTCATTGGATTATGCCCGAAGCGAGCTGTTGGTTGCAGAACTCGGTATCGCAGAGTCAGATCCTACAAAAAGCTTATTTTGAAGACTATTCGTAGTGCGGTTTATTTTATCGAATGCGAGATGCGCATTATCACTATGGAATTGGAGCATCCGGAGCGCTTCATCTCATTTTCAGACGGCAGCGGACCATTGGCTCGTTGGAACGGAACGATTGCCGAACTGCTTGAATACACCATCCCGCTTCAAATTGCAGGACGGTTGTCGGCGAATTCCGGTGAGCCGTTGAGTTATACGGATGCCGTGAAGCTCGTCGAACAAATCTTCGGCATCACGATTTCCTCACCTTACGACCGCAAGACCAAGTTGCTTTCTCGCAAGAAAAACGACACACCCTTTCTCGACAAAATGCGCGTCGTGTTTCGGGAAGAGGCCGAAAAAATTGCATCGCTGAATCAGCGTGTTACAGACAAAATCAGCAGACGTCGAATAAGACGTCTGCTTTTTTATTTTCGTTGTCGTCGTATCCTTGCACCAAGAAAAATACTGAAATCATGGATACCTGCATCAACGACCTCGGCATGGTGAACAACACCGTGAAGCTGCTGACCAAAAAAGAGATGGCCGCCGAACTCGGCATTTCGTACCGGACGGTCGAGCGGTGGTACAACAGCGGCTACATCAAACGCATCCGTATCGGCGGCCGTATCTTCTTTCCCTATACCGAAGTGTATCGTATCCGGGATCGGTTTGTCGCCGAGGTGAGTGCCGAAGAACCGTCTATCCCGCAACCGCTGAATCGGACGCTTCAGGATGTCATGTTCGAACAGGCTCAAGGCTTCCATTTTCGTCGATGAATTATCAGACTGAGATAAGGATGTTCAACGAGTGGTTGGAAACACACGAACTTACCGCATCGGGCATCGCCATCTGGTATGCGTTCATGTTCATGGCTTATCGCTCAGGCTGGCCGACGGAGGTGGCCATACCCGTTTCGGCTCTCTGCCTGCGAAGCAAACTGTCCCGGTCGGCCGTTTACAAGGAACGGAATATGCTGCGTGATTACGGCCTTATCGACTTCGATACGACTTCCGGACGTCGGAGTACCCGCTATCGAATTCGCAGCCTCGAAGCACGTCTTGTCGCTACGGAAATGTCCGCCACACGGACACAAACGGAGACTGGAGCCATCATTCCGGCAGAGGATACCTCTGAAATGTCTACGGTTGTATCCACGTCACGGACACAAAGCGGAAAACCGCCCGATGCGGAAGAGGAAATGTCCACGATAAAGACACAAACGTGGACACAAATTCTCACCGAGAGCGACGCTCCTTCGGAAATGTCCGCACTTGTGTCCACCACGCGGACACAAACGGGCGATGAACGCATAAAAACCGCCGAAACGTCCACCACATGGACACAACCGTGTACACAAACCGAAGATTCGACTTATATATCTATTAAAAATAAATACAGAGATAAAAAGGGGGTATGGGGGAAAGAAGAGAACCTCTGTAAAACATCGGGATGCTTTCGACCTTACGTTCATCGCCGAACCTCGCTGGCTAGGCTGGTCAAGATATGGCTCGACTATAAGCGGAGCCGGGGCGAAAACTATAAGAGCGAACTTTCGGTCAAAAAATTTTATACGATGCTCCGTAACCTCTCGCGCGGCGATCCCGACCTCGCGGCCCGAATCATCGACAAGAGCATCGCCAACAACTGGGCGGGCATTTTTCGAACTTCCAGAATCCGCCGCTGCGACTTTCGGAAGAGAAATGACAAACCCCCTCTATCTCGGAGTGGCCGCAGCCATCCGGCTTCCGGGCAGCGGATCGGACAGATCAAACAACCGGTGGATGAGGAGCGACGCCGACGCCTGCTCGAAAACTTCGGCCGCGCGGAAGTAATGAATGATGAATCGAAAAACAGATAAACGCTATGGAGAAGAATATTGCTATCCTTATCGACCGGATGGTCACCGACCGTAAACTGATCGTCCGTAATCCCACACGCCTCTCGTGGGGCGACCGCGAGATGTGCGATGCACTCTTTCGGACGCTCTTTCGCCGGCTGGATGCGACGATTGCCACTTATCACCACCTGCCGGAATACGACGAGGTGATCGACTGGATGTACGATACGCGCGGTGTGGGGCTGTTGCTCATCGGCGACTGCGGACGCGGTAAAAGCATTATCACGACGGGACTCATTCCGGTACTGCTCGGTATGAAAGAGATCTCCGCCTACGCCGTACACGCCGACGAGTTGAACAAACCGTATCCGTTTGCAGCCTCGACAATGGGCATGGATCCGAAGACCACCTGTCTCGATTACCTCACCCGATGCCCGTGTCCGATTATCGACGAACTGGGCGTCGAACCGATGATCAACGACTATGGCGAGCGGTACGAGGGTTTCAACCGGATCATCAACGCGGCCGAACGCTATGGCCGCTCGCTCTTCCTCTCGACGAACCTTACCAAAGGTGACTTGCTGAACCGCTACGGGGAACGGACGTTCGATCGGCTGCGACACCTGTGCCGTGTGGTAGAGTTTCGCGGCGACTCTTTACGCTAACCGATTAAATGCTACAATATGAAATTGCAACGAATTATCCACCACCTCAAGGACGGCCGGAAGAAGTATTCGACCTATCACGGGGGAGATCGAGAAATGGGAGGAGAGCGACATCGAGGCGATGCGTCGCTGTCGGGAATGCTACGGCGACTCGGCCTACCTTGCCGACTTCTCCCGCTACGGCGTCGTGGCTGCCGAACTGCGTCAGAGGTATCCCAACGCGAAAATCATTGCGGTCGTAGACTTCGAGACCGAAGACCACGACCTGCCTTTACGAACCGATGTAATATTCTGAGTCGCTGCGGCGACACCGGATAGTACGACACCGTCGGATTGCTCCGATGGTAAACTGTGAAACTTAACCGAAAACTAACGCTGAAATGTATTGACAATTATGCCAACACTCAAGAAAAAACCGTCCAGCGCCCGTGGCAACCGGAGCGTGGGGGTGCAGGATGGACGCCTATATCCGAACACGAAGTTTTATCAATCGACCGCATGGCGGAAAGCTCCGTAACCTGAAAGCTGGAGCAGTGCCCGCTCTGCGAGGAGTGCCAGCGGCGTGGCATTACGACGCTCGCACAGGTCGTCGATCACATCGTTCCGATCAATCGAGGCGGCGCGAAGCTCGATATGGCCAACCTCCAGAGCCTCTGCCACCCGTGCCATAACCGCAAATCGGGCATCGAATCGCACACGAGATAACCAATACCTGATTGCCTATGATATAAACCGATGAAAATGGGCGCACGCGGCTGTGGTTTGCAAGCGAAAAAATGGAGCCGCCTGCGCCCATTTAAATTGAAAAAACTGTTCTTTGACATATTGGTTTGCATAAATTTTGCGTTATCTTTGTAACAAGAGAAATGGAGGAAGCTATGAACCAGATTATCATAACCCCAAAATCCGAACAGGAGCATTCGTTTGTAATGGAGATGCTCAAACGGATGAAGATCAAGGCCACGTCCATAGAGGAGAAGCCTTTGCGCCGTATGACGATTGAAGAGTATCGTGCGATGGCAGAGAGAGCTATTGCTGATGCGGAGGCAGGCCGTACGATATCGCAGTCCGAAATGGAAAAACGCGTTGCATCGTGGCGGTAATCGTCGAATGGTCGGAGCAGGCGGCTTCGAGTCTGGAAGAGATCTTTGGCTACCACAAAGAGGTAGCAGGGTTAAGGGTTGCGCGAAAGATCGCAACGAAAATCACGCAACGCACACGAATTCTTTCGGACAATCCCCTTGCCGGACAGCGGGAAGAACTACTGAAAGACTTATCGGTCGAATTCAGGTATTTTGTCGAGGGAAACTATAAAATCCTCTATTATACACTACCGGAAAAGGTCGTCATTTCTCTTGTTTTCGATTGTCGTCAGAATCCTGAAAAGATGCGGGATATAAAATAACTACATAGTGGTTCTCTCCACAGGCAGAACGTGCAAACCGATATGGCTTGCACGTTTTTTATGCTTTGTGATTTACATGAGAACGACCTTAAAATTAACACAAATCATCGACGACTGGCTCGCCGAGACGGACATTCTTCCTGCAACGAAAGCCGACTACCGCCGTAAAATCGGACTGTGGTTCCGCTGGCTATCGGCCGAAGGTTACGATCCCCGCTATGCAGAGCGTCGCCACATCATCGACTACAAACGTTTTCTCCAGCAGAGCGGCAAGAGCGTACTGACGGTTTGCAGTTATGTGACGGTCGTCAAGCTCTTCTACGCCTATTGTTGCCGGACAGCGCTACTGCGACAATATCGGTACGGGCATCAAGAGCAGCATCAAGCACAAAAGGAATACTACAAATCTGCACTGACACGCGAAGAAGCCGCACGGCTTATGGATTCCATCGACACCACGACCGTAGTGGGCAAACGGGATAAGCTGATCGTGGCGCTGATGCTGACCAACGGACTCCGTGCCTGCGAGGTGGCCCGCATAGACATCCGGGACTTCGACACCTACAATGGACGCACCGTCATTCATATCCAGCGTAAGGGTAAAGTGGACAAACGCGATACGGTCGCCGTGCCGGAGATGATTACGGAACTCTTCGAAGATTACATAGCTTGCCGCGACTTCGACGAGGATGAACCGCTGGTCATCAGCCACGCGCACGGAAATCGCCGGCAACGGCTGGCGAAAGTGACCATCAGCGCCATCGTCAAACGACGGCTTCGGGAGATCGGCATCGACCGTCCGGACATCACGGCACACTCTCTACGCCATACCTGCGGCAGCCTGATGGTGGACAGCGGTGTGGATGTCGAGACGATCAAGGATATGCTCGGCCACAGCGATACACAAACCACTCGCATCTACATCGAGATGGCCCAGCAACGACGGCTGCTCGAACGCAGTCCCTCGAATCTGATTGCCGGATTGATTGCAAAACCGACGAAAACACGCTGAAAGAAGAGTTAGGTTTAATTAACACACAATTAATTAAGCCACACGATTTAAAGCAACGGACAAGGACATAAAGAGTTCCACCCGCGAGTAGATGTGCGGACAGATGCAACGATTTGGGGCATAAAAGGCTGCAAAAATTATGACCTGCACTCCGATAGGTAGGGGGATGAATTTCCTTCCGAGGTCACGAAACCCAATCGCAGCCCCCTTTCTGTACGCGCGTGCAAAATTGGAGGGATCGAATAATCGCGCTACGGTGTTATCGTAACTAAGGTACTGTAATTAAGACTTTCCGAGCAAGTTCTTTGAAATATCGAATAGAATCAATACTTGATCTTGAAATAATCGAGTATCGCTTTATAGTTGTCTTGTGCTGTCAGGCAGGTGTCTGTTAGATATTCTTTCACTTCGGGCCAGCGTTGCAGGCCCCGGTAATAAAACATTTTCAGGTCGTCGGTGATAATGAAAGGCACGATGCCGTTTGCGAGGCACTCCTTGAAGAGGAGTAGCCGGCCGACACGACCGTTGCCGTCCTGAAACGGGTGGATGGACTCGAAGCGTTGATGCAGGTCGAGCAGATCGGCGAACGACTTTTTCGATTTGGCGTTGTATTCGGCAAGCAGGGCTTTCATTTCGCGTCGCACATTTTCCGGTGCGGTGGTTTCGGTACCGCCTACCTCATTTGGTAGGCGTTTGTATTCTCCAACGGCGAACCACTCCTTTGCGGCTGTCCGATGTCCCTGATTTGAGTATTGCGTGCAACTCTTTAATAAGCGATTCGGTAATCCTCTCTTCGGCACGATCGATAATGAGGTCGATGCAACGGAAATGATTCGTCGTCTCGATGATGTCGTCTATACGCACGCTCGCCCTCGATACCGACGGTATTCGTCTCGAAAATGTAACGCGTCTGGTCATGCGACAGGCGGCTGCCCTCGATGTGGTTAGAGTTGTAGGTCAGGTCGATCTGCGTGCGATGATAGATGCCGCCTTTGAGCTTCATTTCCTTTTGTTCGCGCAACGCAGTGAGTAAGGGCGATTCTTTTGAGCGACGACGCTTGCGCATGGGCAATGCGGCATCTGCGGGAATGTTCCATGTCTTGCCTGTAAGGAAAGCACCCTCGATTTTCCCTTCGGCACAATAGTTCCGTGCCGTGCGCTCTGAAATGCCGTATTTCTCGGCGAATGCGATTACTGATATATACTCCATACACTATTATCGGCAAGTTCAACCCCTGAATTTGAGAGCAAAGATAGTGTAATTTGCCGATAACGGCAAATTACATACAGATATTCTATTCGATAACATAAAATGTGAATACAAAAACTGTAAAGATGAAATGACTAAAGGTCGTAAGAAAATACCTGATGAATTGAAATCCTTGCGCGGGACGGACCAACCATGCCGCATGGCCGGCAATGCCGCTCCTGCGGGAATGGCTGTCGTGTCGCTTCCTCGCTCCGGACTGAAAGGCACGGCAAAAAAGGTGTTCGAAGTCGTGGCGACGGAGTTGATCCATAACCGTCTGTTGGATTTGGTCGGCGTGGATCTCGTCGCGGCCTACGCCCGCGAAATGGGCTTGTACCACGATATGCTGCGAGCTGTCGAAAAAGAAGGTTATACGATAGAGGCAGCGACTAAGTCCGGCACTACGACCGTCGTCAATCCCAAACGCAAAGTCGCCGAATCGGCTCTTGCCAATGCCAAGTCGTTGGCTTCCGAGTTCGGCCTGACACCATCGAGCCGTCACCGTGTCGCTGCGCTCCTGTCGGACGATGTTCCGAAAGATGATTTTGCCGAGTTTGAAGAGGTTAAATAAATTATTGCTTATCTGTCGTTATGAAACTGCATACCGCCGAACAATACGCCCATGACGTCCGCGACGGCAAACTCACGGTCTGCGAATATGTGTACCTCGCCATCGGGCGGTATTTCTCCGATCTGGAGAATGCCCTCGACCGTGGCTGGTATTTTGATCGTAAGGCTGCCGCGCGAGCAATTCGCTTCATCGAAAGCCTCAAGCATACCAAAGGCGAATGGGCCGGCCGCAAGTTCCTGCTCGAACCGTGGCAGCAGTTCATCGTCTGGAACATTTTCGGCTGGATGCTTTCCGACGGTACGCGCCGCTTCCGCTATGCCTATATCGAAATCGCTCGCAAAAAAACGGCAAGACGGCATTGTCTGCCGGCATCGGACTCTATATGCTCTTTGCCGACGGCGAAAGCCGCCCGGAGGTCTACTCGGCTGCGACGGTTAAGGATCAGGCGAAAATCTGCTTTTCGGACGCCGCCGAAATCGTCAAGGCCACCGACCTGAAAAAGTATCTCTCGGTCTTCCGCAATTCGATTACCTACGAGGCGAAGGGCGGGATGCTCAAGCCGCTCTCCTCGGACTATGGTACGCACGACGGTCTGAACCCTTCGTGCGGCATCATTGATGAGTTTCATGCCCATAAGGACAGCGGGATGTTCGACGTCATCAAGTCGGCCTTCGGAGCGCGTCGGCAACCGCTGATGTTCATTATCACGACGGCGGGGTTCAATAAGACCGGAGCTTTTGCTTCGCTTACCGCGACAACGTAATCAAGGTGCTGCGGGGTGTGAACTGGGACGACTCGCTCTTTGGTATCATCTACACGCTCGACAACAAAGAGGAGTGGGACAACCCGAAGATGTGGATCAAGGCCAATCCCAACCTCGGCGTATCGCTTTCGGTGGATTATCTCGCCTCGCAGGTCATGGATGCCAAGAACCGTCCGGAAGCCGTTCGTAACGTGATGACCAAAAATGTCAATCTGTGGGTGGATGCCGAGCCTGACTTGGATTCTCGACGAAGCGTGGATGAAGTGTGTCGGTACGACTGCTCCTGCCGACTTGAAAGGTTGTGACTGCTGGGGCGGTCTCGACCTGTCGAACGTTGGCGACATCACGGCATTCGTGTTACTTTTCCATGAGAACGACAAGTTCCAGCTTCTGCCGCACTTTTGGATCCCGGAGGAAAAGATGCTGGAGAAGATCAAGAAGGAGAACATTAACTACGACCGTTGGGTGGCCGAAAGGTATGTGACCGTCACGCCGGGCAATGTGGTGGACTATGATTTTGTCAAGGCCGACATCCTGCGTATCACTGCCGACTATAATCTTAAATCGACAGCCTACGATCGCTGGAACGCGTCGCAGACGATTATCGACCTTCAGAACGAGGGGATGGGGTTTTCTCCTTTCGGACAGGGCTTCGGTTCGATGTCTGCTCCGACAAAGCAGTTCGAGGCGCTGGTGCTGACGGGCGAGGTGGAACATTTCGGCAATCCCGTGCTGCGGTGGATGCTCGCCTCGACCGTCGCAGACCGATCCGGCGGGCAACATCAAACCCGACAAACGGAAATCCGTGCAGAAGATCGACGGTATCGTCGCCTCGATCATGGCGCTGGGCGAATGGATGACCGCGCAGGCCAAAGACGAAACCAACCCCTACAACGAGGAGCTGTTCTACCGGCTGGATAACGGAGAGATGCTTGCGGGCTCGGATATGATCCACCTCAAGGGGCTTTCGACCGACGGCATCGTGGGCAAGAGTCCGATTGCCGTTCACCGTGACAACCTCGCACTCTCGGTCTCGGCACAGCAGTACGGCGAGATGTTCTTCAATCAGGGAGGAAATATGTCGGGTGTTTTCAAATACCCCTCGACACTCAAGCCGGAGGCATACGAGCGATTGAAACGAGACCTTCTCGCGCAGTCGGTCGGTCTGCATAAGGCCCACCTGCCGCTCTTGCTCGAGGGCGGCATGACCTACGAGCGGGTATCCATTCCGCCTGAAGATGCGCAGTTCATCGCCACGCGCAAATTTCAGAAGACCGAGATCGCCACGATCTATGGCGTGCCGCCGCATATGATCGCCGACTTGGAGCGTTCGACGAACAACAACATCGAGCATCAGGCGATGGAGTTTGTACGCTACTGCCTCATGCCGTACCTCGTGCGACTGGAAGAGGAGTTCAACCGCAAGCTGCTCCGCGAGGACGAGTTCGGCGAGTATTACTACCTCTTCTCCCTGAACGGGCTGCTGCGAGGCGATGCCAAGACGCGGAGTGAATTTTACAAGAATATGAACATCGTGGGTGCATTGTGCGCGAACGAAATCCGCAACCTCGAAGATATGAACTCTTACGAAGGCGGCGATGAATACTTCGTGCAGATGAATATGCAGCCCGTAAAACAGGCAATCGATGGAGGAAAGAAAAAGCAATAACGGAACGGTAGAGCTGCGGTGCCTGCTCTCCGACATCCGCATCGAACAGCGCGAAGGCGATACGAGCGGACGGACGGTCACGGGGTATGCGGCCAAATTCGACACATGGTCGGAGCCGATCTGCGGCTGGTTCGTCGAGCAGATTCGCCGCGGCGCATTCGACGAGTGCGATACGAGCGACGCGATCATGTGCTTCAACCACAACGTGGACGATATCCTTGCCCGAACATCGAGCGGCACGCTGACCCTTGCGGTCGATGAGGTCGGCCTGCGCTTCACGTTTGAGGCACCTGCCACGACCCGCGGCAACGACATGGTAGAACTGCTCCGGCGCGGGGATGTGAACAAATGTTCGTTCCGCTTCATCGTGAGGCAGGACGAATGGCTGTACGCCGACGAGCAGAACGGTTTGGAATACGACCGAAGAACGATTATCAAGGTGTCGAAACTCTACGATGTGGCGCTGGTGGTCTATCCGGCCTACAGGGATACCGAAGCCTCTGTCCGCCACCTCGAAGAGCGCAAGGCCGACTACCTGCGCTCGCTACGGGATAAAACTCCAGAAGAGGAAACATCTGCGGAGCCGACTGCTCCACAACCTGACAACAACGATACGACGGCACGATGCCTGTCGCGGGATCGACTTATGAGAGTCCTGAGGCTCAAACGCTGACGCCTCACGGAACACACCTCAAGATCCCACCCGCCTCCGGAGCCTGCAATATGGTAAGGAGGCGGTTTTTATATTGCAGATATATTGTTCTTGGCATAAAAATCGTTATATTTGCAGAAAGAGAATTTAATATTCGACAATTATGACGCATATAATGATTGAGGATACGTCCCCTGAAGGAAAGTGGCTTTTGGAATTAATCAGAAACCACAAATGCGTTACTGTAGTGAACGGAGCGAAGCCGAGTTTCAAAGAGGCTGCTAAGGCTTGTAATGCTGTTCCCGTAAGTGTTTTTACGACTGAACTGAGAAATCAGATTAACGAGCGTTTTGAGCAGGATGCGTGAGGTGTTGATTTCGGAGGTCGTATTGGGTAAAGTTTCAGAACTGCGAGATTATCTTCTTGATGAGTTGAAACTTTCCCGTGAAGCAGCAGAGAAACGTACGGAAAGGATCGACCGCTTTTTGATGCATTTGGGTAATCTGGCTGATTACCCTCTGTGCCGATTCAAAAAATGGCGGGTGATGGGATATCATTGTGCCGTTTTTGAGAAAGATTGGGTATTTGCTTACGAAATCTTCGAGGATGGTATCATTGTGCGAGATATGTCCAATACGGCTGTTTTGCACGAGTAAATGTTTCCTTGCAATGAGCGAAAATGCTTTTTGAGGCTTGTGATGGCATTTCTGTCGACGCTTTTTCGATGAACTGAACTGGTGAATCAGTCAATGGCCCAATAGATGTTCGGAAGATAATGATTCAGAGGAGGAGAAAAAACGAAAGTATGAATTCGCGTTAAAATCGTTCGAAGCATTTAGCAGAATCATTCTCTCAACAAAATAATAGATTACATTACAAAGAGCAACTGGACCTCAGTTGCTTTATTATTAGTCGTACCAACAATTTTGTTGGTACGACTTTTTTCATATTCCACCCATAGCATAGATAGTAATTGCTGCCCTTAATCGGGACAAAGTCTCATAATCGGTCGTCGCTCGGAGTATAAGTTTGCCACAGATATAAATCTGAACATTATGGGCAAACTGAAAGAATTACGCGAGGCGCGAGCGACGGTTTTCGCTGCCATCGACGAGCCTTCGCAAGGCGACGGACGGCCGCGAGATGACTGCCGAGGAGCAGCAGCGGTGGGGATGCGCTGCTTGCCGATTACGACAAGGCCGACCGCAAGGTCGAGCAGGAGGAGCGCTTCGAGGAGCTGGAACGCCGTCAGGCCGAAGAGCAGTACGAACGCCGTCACGCGGCTGAGAGTAGCGACGATCCTGCGGAGTACCGCGGCGCTTTCGTCGAGTATCTTCTTAAAGGCGAAAACGGCGTCTCGGCCGAGAATCGCCACCGCTTCGAGCAGCGTGCCGGCATCACAGGATTGGCGGGCGGCGTACTTGTTCCCTCGACGCTGGCCAACTCCATCGAAAAAGGCGCTCAAGACCTACGGCGGCATGTTGGAGGCCGGTTCGGTCTTCTCCACCTCTACGGGCGGCGACCTGATTATGCCGACGGTGAACGATACCACGAGCAAGGCGACCGTTGTTGCCGAGTATCAGAAGTCGACGCAGAAGGCTCCGTCGTTCGGCTCGGAGACGCTCAAGGCTTATACCTACCGCACGCCCATCGTTCCCGTGTCGCTCGAACTGTTGCAGGACAACAGCTTCGATCTGGAGTCGCTGCTTGCCGACCTCTTGGCCGAATCGTTCGGGCGCGGCATGAACGAAGACCTCACTGTCGGCGACGGTAAGGGCAAGCCGAAAGGGATCATCGAGTGGGCTACGGCCAGCGACGCCGCGCCCTCGGCTTCGGCCGTCAAGCTGGACGATCTGGTCGACCTCATCCGCTCGGTCGACTCGGCCTATGCCCGTAACGGCCGCTTCATGTTCAACCGCAATACGCTCTACTCGCTGGTCAAGATCAAGGATACTACGAATCGGTATATCTGGCAGGAGGGAGCACGGGACGGCACGCCGCCGACGCTTTTCGCCAAGCCCTATACGCTCAACGACGATATGCCGGACATCGGCGCGGGTAAAGCCTCAGTGCTCTTCGGGGACTTCTCGAAGTTCAAGATCCGCATGGTGAAGGACTTTCGGGTTATCCGCCTGAACGAACTGCTGGCCGAATACCTCTCCATCGGCATCTTCGGCTTCGCACGGCTGGACGGCCTGCTGCTGAACGCCGGTACGCACCCGATCAAGAAACTCGTGCACGCCGCTTCCTAATGCCATGCGCTATACCAAGATCAGAGCGAGAAATCTCCCGGTGTCGGCGGAACTGGCCCGCGCCCATCTGCGCATCGGCGATGATATGCACGACCATGCGCTTATCGACGCCAAGGCTGGAGATGGTCGTCGGCATCGCCGAGGACATGACCGGACGCCGCATCCGCGACCGCTATGTCGAGTTCGATGTGCTTTTGGGCGCAGCGGAGGATGCCCTCCGGCTTCCTGTCCATACCGCCGCCATCGCGGAGGTCTCCTCGCCTGACGGTATCCTCACGCCGGACGAAGACTACCTCCTGCTGGCGGACGACTACAATGCTCACCTGTTGCTGATCGATGCTGGGCGCTTCTCCGGAAGGAAAGCTCCATGTAAAAAAGCGACCGAGGGGTACAATGCGGAGACGATTCCGCCGGCGATCAAGGCGGCCATCCTGCTTTTGCTGGGAACGCTCTACGACAACGAGTCGGACAATATCGTCGGGCGCTCCGTTTCGGAGCTCTCCCTTACGGCGGAGAAGCTGCTCGCTCCGTGGCGCGTACCTCCTTATCGTGACGACCGTGTTTGATACCCGCATCGAGATCATGGCACCCACCGAGGAGCGGGACGCCTATAATGAACGTCGCGAGGAGCCTGACGTGCGTAGCCGTCTGTTATGCGCAGCGCACCGAAGCCGGCGGCAGGGAAAACCTCTTCGCCGGACGTATTCTCCACGAGAACGAAATCGCCTATACGATCCGCTGGCGGCCGGGTATCCGCCCTTCGTACCAGGTGCGCGAGGGCGACATGGCGTACCGGATCGTTTCGGTGCATGAAGAGGGCCGGCGCAAATATCTCCACATAAAGGTCAAAAAGAGCGATGCTGACAATTAAAGTAAACGGCTACCGGCAGGCGAAGGAGATTCTCGACGGTCTGCCCAACGGGATGCAGAAAAGCATCCTGCTGGCGGCACTCCGCCAGTCGGCACGGCCGATGCTCACCTCGGCGCGGGGCAAGGTTCCGGTCAGGAGCGGCAAGCTCAAACGCCAACTGCGTATCGTCCGCTTCCAGGATCGCAGCGCTCCGAAGAGCGAGGTGGCAGTGGCCGTGAAGCCCGTATTCGACAGATCGAAGAAGATCGGCGCGGTGAATCAATACTACGGCAAGTTCATCCACGAGGGCACGAAGGATCCGCGCCTTTCGCGTAAGGGCAAGCTGCTCGTCTTCGAGAATAAACAAGGCGAGAAGGTTTTTGTCCGCAGCGTCAAGGGTATCCGCTCCACGCCCTTTCTCGAAAAGGCCTATGGCGAGACCAACGAGCGCACGGTGGCGATCTTCGGCAACGAGCTGGCTGCTGCCGTCGGACGCTACATTCAGAAACACTTTAAACCCGTCAAGGGATGATCGAGGATTTCAAGACTGCATTTATCGCCGCACTCGAAGCGGCCGCTCCGGAGCTTCGGGGCAAGGTGCAGGCCGGGGCCGTGGATGCCGAGACGCCTGTTCCCTATGCCGCTTTCACGACACCTGAAGAGGCACCCCTGCGCACGAAACACGGTATCGCCGGGGTGCAGACGCTCTTCGAGGTGGCGCTCATCCACGACCGCATGGCTTCGGTCGAGGCGCTCAAGCATAAAGCAATCCGGGCACTCGACGGGATGAGCTTCGCCGGAGGCCGCTGCATCTGGAAGTCTTCCGAATATAGCTACTACGCTGACTTCGATTTGCATGGATATACGATAACATTTAGAATAGCTTAATATGGCAGAGAAAAAAGTGATTCAGGGCGAGGGACATCATCGTTCTGGTCGACAGCAAAACGACGCTCCACGCCACCACACACAACCTGAAGGTGGACTTGGAACTCAAGGAACTTCGCACGAAGGATACCAATGGCAAGGAGCAGTCGCCCGGCGACATCTCGTGGTCGGTGGATGGGGACGGCCTCGTCGTGGTGGACGACTCCATCGAGAACAGCCACACCTCGGAAGACGTGCTGGGCATCATCCTCTCGAAAAAACTCGTCGACGTAGTGATCAAATCGCCGCTGTCGGGTCTTACGAAGACCTACCACGGTAAGGCGTACATCACCTCGTTCTCGCTCGGCGCTCCGGCCGGCGATAATGCCACCTACAACTATTCACTCACCGGGAGCGGCAACCTGTCGCCCCAAGATGCAACCTCTCAGCAATGAAAGAGATCACGATCAACGGAAAGGCCACGCCGATCCACTTCGGTATGAGGGCCGTGGCGGAGTTCACCAAACGTCAGGAGTCGGATTTCGCAGAGAACATCACCACGACGGCCGCCGTCGGGAGCATCGACAGCATCGTCGCGCTCACGGAGGTCGGACTCAACGAGGGCGCACGACGCTCCGGCAGCGAGCGCCGCTACGCGGAGGACGACGTGTGGGACCTCTTCGACGACGAACCGCATCTGGTGCTGGAGGTCTCGCAACTCTTCGTCGAGAGCATCTCGCCGCTGACTGAAAAGTTGGGAGGTATGGTAAAAAACGGTCGTGCGGCGGCGAAAAGGAGGTAGGCGACCGCCGCATTACCTACGAGCTGTGGTTCTCCATCGCCGTCGGTCAGATGTCCATGCGTCCGGAGGACTTCGAAGCCCTCACGCCTGCGGAGTTCATCTACGCATGGCTCGGATGGTCGGAACGGGAGCAGAACCTCCAGCGTCAGGCATGGGAACGCGAACGCTGGGCTGTGTGGGTGCTTACCTCCATCCAACTCGACCGCAAGGGAGCGGCGAGCGATGACCGAGATGTTCCCGTTACCGTGGGAAGCGGAGAGCGCACAGACATCGACGCCGCTGACCATGCAGGAACGCCGAGATCGTATCCGACAAATCCTTAATGACCCGAAAAGACGATGAGAAACCGTAAAACTATCCTCCTGCTCGCCCTGATGCTGCTTGCCGCAGCGTGCAGCCCCTGCGCAAGATGCAACGTCGTAGCATCACGGACAGCACCTCGCTCGACCGGAGTGAAATCCGCAAGGCCATTACCGACGTGCTGCACGAGTGGGGCACGCTCTCACAGACCGTCGTAGAGTTCTATCCTCCGACGATTACGCCGCCGGCCGAACTTCCCGAACCGCAGTCGGCAATTCCGGACAGCATCTTCGCGGATACGCCTCGACAGCGAGAAGCGCCGCCTGCAACCGCTCCGGCCGTGCGTCGTATCGTCCGTACGGAGATTGCGGCCGATGCCGAACGCCTTACCACCACGGACAGCACGGTACGAAACGACATCCATGTCCGACGACAAGGCGAACAGAAAGAGAAAGCGGTTGAGAAGCCGCCTCCGTCCGTTATGGCGGTCAAATGGATCGCCGTGGGGCTCATCGCCCTATTCCTGCTGCTCCTTATCCTGAAAATCAAAATTCTGCGTTTCTAATCATGGCAAAAAAGCAAGACTCAAAACCCCGATCAGCTACTACGGCGGCAAAGCAGACGATGCTCAAATACATCCTGCCGCTCATTCCCGACCACCGGGTCTATACGGAAGCCTACTGCGGCGGATGCGCCGTACTCTTCGGCAAGCAACCCGTATCGTGCGAGGTCATCAACGACATGAACAAGGAGCTGATCAACTTCTACCGCGTAGCGCAGAGCGACTATCCGGCTCTCAAGCGGGAGATCGACGCCAGCCTGCACTCGCGCGACCAGCATACTCACGCCAAGCATATCATGACGCACCCGCAGTTTTTCACCCCGGTACAGCGGGCATGGGCGATCTGGATCGGCTCGAAGTTAGGCTTCGCCTCGATGCTCGACGGGACGTTCGGCTATGACCGCAGCGGCACGACGACGCTTAAGCTCTTCAACGGCAAGGATCAGTTTACGGAAGCGGTCTGTCAACGCCTTGCGCACGTCACCGTGGAGAGCGAGGACGGCAAGAATGTTATCCGTCGGTACGACTGTCCGGAGGCGTTCCACTTCGTCGATCCGCCCTATGTGGGCTCCGACTGCGGTCACTACTCGGATACCTTCAACGAGCAGGACTTGGAAGAGCCTGCTGGCTATTCTCTCGGAGGTGGCGGGCAAGTTCATGCTGACGATGTTCCCGCACGATCGGATCCGTGAATACGTTTCGCGCTTCGGCTGGACGATACATCCCATCGAGCGGCAAATCACGGCCTCAAGGAGTCCCGCCGCCGGCAGGAGGGAGTGGATGGTAACCAACTACTAAAGGTCGAGTGGCGCATCCGCGACGCCTGCCTCCGCAACCATCTTCAGCAGCTCTTCGCAGAGAGCTTTGGGTGTGACGTTCTGCCGGATAACAGTAAGAAACGAATGGCGGATTTCACGCATGACGACTTCGTCGGGGAGCGCTTCGAAACGAAGGTCGTTCCAATGCCTCTTATTGAAATGCCACGCAGGAGTGATGGCCGGAAATTCATCCCGCAGAAGAATGGCCCGGTCGGGGTCGCACTTGACGGGTAGGTATTGCGGACGTTCGAACCCATAGGCCGCGAACATCCTGCCGCCGACTTTGTAGACGAGCCACTCCTCGCCGAAAGGCTGGCACTCCTCGACCGCAGGCAAAGAAACGAGATATTCTCGAACATCCATGATATCCATACCTGCAAAGGTATGAAAAAAAGATAACCGATAATAGCTTATTCAGCAGATGGAACAGAATCGCATCTACAACACCGATGCCCTTACCGGCCTACGACTGCTGCCCGACGAGTCGGTGGACTGTATCGTCACTTCGCCTCCCTATTGGCAGATGCGCGACTACGGCATCGGTTCGATCGTGTGGCCGGACGGCTGGTCGGGACAGTTGGGGCTGGAGCCTACACGCGTGGAGTTTATCGCGCATTTGTGCATGATCTTCGACGAATGCCGCCGCGTGCTGAAACCCTCCGGCACGCTGTGGGTGAACTTGGGCGATTCGTACAGCAAACCCTACAAATACAACCGCCGACAAAATCCGAAGTGGAGCGAAAATTCGAAGAACAGCGATTGCCTTATAGACATCAAGGTCGATACGGCGCGTCACCGTATCCCCTCAAGTCGCTGTGCAATATTCCGAATAAGTTCGCCGACGAGATGATCCTTCGTGGGTGGGTGCTTCGCAACGAGATCATCTGGTACAAGCCCGCCTGCATACCTTCCTCCGTCCGCGACCGCTTCACGGTGGACTTCGAAAAGGTGTTCTTCTTTACCAAGTCGCAGCGATACTACTTCGAGCAGCAGTTCGAGCCGTATGCCGAATCGACCTTCGGAAGGTATCGTCGTGCCCGGACGCTCAACGGAAAGAGCGCCGGCTATCGGAGACTGAACGGTATCGGAATGCAGCGGACGACCGATCCTCGCGGTCGCAATATGCGGTGCGTGTGGCGTATCCCTTATGAACCGAGCCACGAGGCGCACTATGCCATGTATCCTTCGCGATTGGTCGAGACGCCGATCAAGGCCGGATGCCCCGCAAAGTGGTCTCGTTCTCGATCCCTTTATGGGCAGCGGAACGACGGCCGTCGTCGCCCGACGATTAGGACGCCATTACATCGGCTTCGAACCCAATGAGGAGTATGCGGCGATCTGTGAAAAGCGATTGAACCAGCAATCCCTCTCCCTCTGATATGTCTTCGCATACCTACGACAATCCCGCCTACATCGCTTCGTGTTCGTTCGGCAAGGATTCGATCGCTACGATCCTCCTTGCCCTCGAACACGGCGAACCGCCTCGATGCCGCCGTCTTTTCGGAGGTGATGTTCGACCACCGACGCAATATCAGCGGCGAGATTCCCGAACACATCGAGTGGATCTACTCGACGGCGATTCCGCGTCTTGCCACATTAGGCGTTCGGGTCGATGTCGTCCGTTCGGAGAAAGACTATCTTACGTTATTCCATACGGTCATTGGGAGCGGTGCACATAAGGGTATGCTGCGCGGCTGGCTCATCGGCGGCAAGTGCTGCGCCAACCGCGACCTCAAGATCCAGCCCATACATCGTTATTACGGTCGCTTCCGCAAGCAGGGCGTCGTACAGTACGTCGGCATCGCGGCCGACGAACCGAGACGCCTCGCGCGGATGCAGAACAAAGGGTACATCCACAAAACGAGCTTGCTCGCCAAGTACGGCTATACAGAGGCGGACGCCCGACACAAGTGCGAAGAATACGGTCTGCTGTCGCCTCTCTACCGAACTGCGCATCGGGGCGGGTGCTGGTTCTGCCCCAACTGCCGCATTCCGATCTTCGCCGACCTGCGCCGCCGCCATCCCGAATTGTGGCGCGAACTGCAACGGCTCTCGAAGGTCGGGAATAAGTCATCCGAAGGCTTCAAATACGGACAGACTTTCGAGGAGGTCGAGCAACGGATGGATGCCTACGAGAAAACCGAATAAAGCTATTCTGAATTCGAGTAATAAATGCCTGAATATCTTTGAATTAAGTTGCTGATTGACTTGCGTGTTCCGAATTGTGATGTTATGTTTGTCATGCGATAAACAACTAAAATATAGTGTATTATGAGTACGAGAGCAAGAGTCGGAGTGCAATTGGCAACAGGTGAAATCAAAGAGCGTTTACGTATGGCGGGACGGTAATCCCGATACGTTGGGCACGACCCTGAACGAATATTACGCCACGCCGGAGAAAGCGGCCGCATTGGTCGAGCACGGTAACCTGATAGATGTCGAACAGAGCTTACGCCGCTGCACGTTCGAACGTCCGGAGGAGGGTTACGACAACAGCCCGCGGCTCCACAGGACGTTCGCCGCCTACCTGCGGGAGCGGGAGTACGACATCCGTTACAAGTACATCTACCGCGACGGAGCATGGAGAGGCTATTGGGAGATCGGCGCATAGCCGACCTCCTACCCTTTGAAATGAGGAAATTATGAATTCGGGGAACCGGCTGATAAATGAAAATACCCCCGAAAACCGGTTGTCTGAATTCGATATAAAACATTGATAATAAATTAAATAAATCTGCCGAAAGACTTGCGTGTCCCGAACGATTGTGTTACCTTAGACTTACAATAAAGCACTGAACACGAACAACTTAAAAGCAAAGCCATGAAAAAAGGACAAGCCCTTCGGATCGCAAGAACCCTAGTAGCGCAGACTTCGGACATCGAGATAGTCGATATCAAGGTCAAGAGTATGGAACCCGCCGGCGGGAGGATAACGGTGGCAGTCGATGCCGTAAACGAGGAGGATGAAAACGACCGTTATGAGGTCGAGATCGACCCGACGGCCAACAGCGTTTCCCTGAAAAAAGTAAAAGGCTTCTATTCGCTCGATGAATACCTGAACGAGCCGATACGTATGTCGGAACTCAACCCGGCCAACTTTTCAAACTGAAGTACGACTGCGTGGGCTATGAATACTACCGCACCGTTCAAGACCGCGAGAACCGAACGATCTATCAATTCACGCGCAAAGGAACCCGTAATATTTCACAGTCGGTACACGATGCAGAGGTCTTTCCGATAGGATAAATAACCGACAGCCCGCCTCGAAACAATCGGGGCGGGCATCTTAAACGACATTTGCTATGAAAGTCAATATCACCAAAGCCGGAACGTATTCCATCACCGGTCTCACGAGAACAGACTATCGCACCATCGGCTATATTCTGCGTATCGCCAACGACCGCTGTTTCGGCGAGCAAGACGAAGACGGTAACTACTATAGTAACGATGACTTCGTCTGCTCGCTCGACGAGAAAGAGCGCGAGGCGTTACGCCGGATTTGTGATGTGTTTTAATATGAGTGTAAATTTCTGATATTCTTTGAATTAAGTTATGAAACAACTTGCATATTCGAACCGTGATGTTATCTTAGATTCGTAATAAAGAACTGATAACAAACGACTTAAAAGACAAAATCATGAAACGGGAGATCGAAAGGTTTTTAGAGCAGTTTCCGACCGACGCTACGGGTTGGGCGCAGGCTACCGATGAAGTGCGGGACTTGGCACGGTTGGCAAGGGAGCATTTAGAGAGAGTACGACGGGGTGATTGTCGAGGCCGTGGACTTCCGCCATGCCAAGACTCCGGCCGAGTGGAACACCAAAGGCCGGGCGTTCATCCTCGACAGCCTTCGACCGGATGCAGGAGCGTACCCGCAAAGCCTACTACGAAAAAGTTCCGCGCTTATTTCGGACAAGGGGAAGAGTAACCAGAACCGTCTCCCCCACCATCGAGTGGGGAGACATTTTCGATACGATGACACAGGAGCAACTTTTTTTAGAAGGTGTTCGCAACTTTTTCAAACAGGCGACAAGACTCGATGCCCGATGCGCTCGGCTTACGTTGATACAGGCTAATGCCCGCTATCGTCTGGCAACCGTCTCCATCCGATACGGAGCGCGGGAGTTTCGGGTGGAGATCGACCGTTCCCGTAATACGATTCGTCTGTCGGAGATTACCGTTCATCGCAGATTCGGATTCGACCGCCGCAATCCCCTAAATGGTTTTGCCATGCGGGAGATAGAGCATGTACGGCTGCTGCATACCCATCGGTTGGATCGGTATCTGCCGGAAGAGAGTGATCTCGACAAAAATGGATAATTGCCTGAAAATCTCTGAATTAAGTCGTCGATTAACTTGCGTATTCCATAGGTTAATGTTATCTTAGACTCGTAATAAAGGATTGAATAACAGTAATTTGAAAAGCAATATGGAAAACGCGAAGAAACAGAAAAAAGACTATCGACGCCGAGATCGACCGCCTTGAGGCAACCTTCGAAAAGAACCGCAGGGAGATGCATCAGTTGGCCGACGAGAACAAACGCATGAGTGACCGTTATGGAGAACTTTTGGAGGACAATCACCGCATCAACGACAGGATCCGCACCTTGCTGGAACAGATGTGGAAATTGGACTAAATATAATTGGCTTTGGCAAATCTACATCGGCAGGCCGCTCTTCGGAGCGGCCTTTTCTGATTTTATCCGTATATTTGTATTACGAGCAACAAGTTGTGTGTTTTGAAGAAGTAAATGCTATGATACTCCCGACAATGACCTATAAGGAGATGTACGATCATCTTGCCGCAGATAAGCAAAAAGGTGGAGATTAAGAAGGAATACCTTTTGCCGAAGGCGGTTAAAGCATTTAAAAAGAGGATGAAATTTCCGGCGTGGGAAATTTACGATTATACCATTCCTTCGACGAACAATAAGTACGTTATCTATTTCTATGCGGAAAGTCGGGTGCGGGCAGAGAAGCCGGAGGTGGGATCGTGCTGTGTCATTCAAGATGAAGAGCAACGTTATTTCGTCGAGTGGGTTGCCGGAGGATATAAGCACACTCCAAATCAACCGATATCGCTGATTCGGCAACTCCATATTTATGAACCGCATTTTTTAGTCCGATATAATGAACGATTTTGGAACGATAAGAGTTTGTCGTTGAAAGAGATTGTTTGTCGGCACATGGCACGAAATCATAATCCGATGCCGATTCAAGTTAATGAGGGGATAAATAGAAATCATAAAAAATACGGGAAGAACGGTCAACAGGCATTTCGGGTAAGAGATGGATTGTGTTTTACGAGATGTTATTTGGATGGCGAGATCAGTCCCGACGGCGACAGGGAAAAAAAGATCGGGTGGACGCCATGTGTATTATTTACAAAACTTATGTCAGTAAATCAGAAATGCCTGACGAACAAAAGCTGGCGGTGGATAAGGAACATTTTATCGAACTAAAACGATTTGCAGAGGACATTCAGAAACAAGCCAAAGACGGTGTCATCACGCTTACTTTGGAGCGGTAATTCTCACTGGCATAGTAAAGGCCGACGGGGAAATTCCTTGTCGGCCTTTTTCTTGTTGGGACAAAGTCTCCCGCCACAGTAGCCGGCTGCGCGTACCTTTACCCTCAAAGGTCGGGGTATGGCATTCGAATTACGGTATTATGCGGAATTGCAGAGCAAGTTCAAGAGTGCTCTCTGGCGGGTGGAGATCTCCGAGAGCGGGACTATGCCGGCCCGTCCGAAGAGATGCGCTTCGAGGGTGGCAAGCCCCTCGAAATAACCTGGGAGCGCCGCGGCGACGAATTCTTCGTCCCGATCAAGGCATCGGAAGCTACGATCAATATCCTCTGTACCGAAAATTTCCAGTACATCGGCCTGTTCACCTCCGATCCGCGCCGCTTCCGCGTGTCGGTCATGCGCAACGGGGCGCTCTATTGGCGCGGCTACATCGTGGCCGACCTCTACTCGGAGAGCTTCACCGCGCCGCCGTATGAGGTGTCGATCAAGGCTGTCGACGGGTTCAACCTGCTTTCGAGCATCCCTTTCATGAACCTCGACGGGACGCATATCGCAGGCCGGCGGAGCCTGTGGTCGCTGCTGGAGATGTGCTTCGACCTGCTGGAGCTGGAGCTCGACGTCGCAGACTGGATGGATCTATACGCCGAGGGCATGATCGAGTCGCGCTCTCCGCTCCGACAGGTCTACGTCGATATGGATCGCTTTTACAGTGTCTACGACGAACCGTCGTACCGCGATGTGCTGGAGCTGTGCTTGCGCCCTTTCGCCGGACAGATTTTCCAGAGCAACGGTTCGCTCCATATACGCCGCACGATCTCGCTCTACCGCGAGACGCGTCCGTTGAGCTTCTACGAAATCGGTACGAAGTTCCCTCCGGCCACCTCATTACGGCCGACGGTCGGGGCTGCTGACCCCAACCGGCGACAACATCGTCACCGAAGCCACGCGCGAACGCATCGAGAGCATGTGGGACGGCGGCTTCGACATCATGGGCGAATCGACGATGGACATCACGCCGCCGCTTCGCAAGGTGTCGATCACGATCAAGAACAAGGGGCTGGACAACCTGATCTCCGTTCTCGGTTTTTACGACCTCAAAGCGTGGAACGACCCGTATGAGTTCCTGAGCCTGACGGATGCCACGACGCTCAAATTCCTCGGCGACGGAGCGCATCAGAACCATGTGATCGAGACTTACGGCTACGAGGTGCAGAAGTGTACCTACAAGCTGACGCTCGAATACGCCATCCGCGCTCAACATGCCAAATACGGATTCGGATACCGCCCCTCCGGAGACAACGAGTATATTGTCAAGTTCTACTACGGCGTGAAGATCGTCGGCGCTTCGGCGACCTACTGGTTGCAGGACGACGGGCAATGGGTCGGCACCGAAGGCTTCATGATGGAGGAGGCCAAGACTTCGACCGAGACCAACAAGAAGATCGAGATCGACGGCATTCCCGCAAACGGTCATTTGGTCTTCTACATGAAACAGACGCTCAAATACGATGTGCGCGGCAATAGCGGCAGTGGCCGTGTCTACGGCGAATGGGAAGCTGTTTCGTTCTATAATATGGGGCTCACCATCGACACGGGCGACGACTACGAGAACTCGCTTCGGTATGAAGTGATGGTCAACCACGCCAACAATGCGGATCTGTCGATCCAGCTCCCCATTGCCGACATTCCGAACATTCCCAACGACCGGCTGATCTATTCGCTCTACTTCACCGATGCGTCGGGCCGGCCGACGCGGATGTGGCACACGCGGGGCGGCAACGACTACAACACGCTGCTGGGCAACCTCGTCGGATGCGCCCTGCGCTACAAACAGCTTCCCGGCCGCCGCATCACCGGCGAGATGTTTTCCGGCCGACATATTGACATGAACACGGTGGTTCAGGACTCCAAGTTCCTGCGCTGCGGTTTCTATGTAAACTCCATCGAGCTGAAGGCCGTCGAGGACAGCTACGACACGGAGCTTGTCGAGATGCCGGGACTCGTCCGCTGCGAGACTCCGCCGCAGGGCGACGATTGCATCCTCGGCGCACGGCTCTCCTTTACGGTCAGGACGGCTCTGCTGTGCGGAGGTATCCTCGTCCTGCTCTCGACCGACAACCGCATCTACACCTACGACCCGGCCTCGCGAAGCGTGCGTCAGCTCTTGTCCTATACCCGTGAAGTGAGTATTCATCCCGCAGACAACAGCTTTGCTGTGGTGGATGGCGCGGGTGTCAGCATCGTGGATTACCGAGGTGTGGTACTCAAACGCCACGATCGGAAAGACTACGATACCCCGGCGACCTACATGGGCGGTTACATCTACCTGTTGCTTCCTTACATTACCTATCCACGCGGGCCGCGCAGCGTCAGCCGCGCCTCGGACGGCGGCACGATTACGGGATATTACCTCAATCGTCCCGATTACGTCTATGTCAACTCCTCTACGGGTTACCGACGGGGATACGGCTATGACCGTACGACCTTCAGTGGAACGGTCACGGGAATTTTGAAATCCTACTCGGCCATTGTGGTCAATACGACCAAAGGGGCGTGGCTGCACGACAAACGGGTCAACGGGGAGCTGTTGGCAATGGCCTATCCCGCAGGTACGCGGATACTGACTCTCTCGGACTACTTCATGGCCGAAACGCTCGGCCCGACGCTGCGGATCTACCGGCGCGATACCATCGATGAGCGGACGCTTATCAAGACGATCTCCGGTGCGGCCGACTTCGCCGACCACACGATGGGCGAAGTGGCTTACCATTCCGGCGGCCGACTCTACATCTGGACATATGCCAACAATACCATCCGACAGGTGCGTAATACGGCCGGAGCGTCGCACCCGCTGCGGGGACTCTTCTATGTAGGCGGCCAGCTGCATATCGTCCGCGACAACGCAATCTATAAGTACCTCCCTTAAACGAACACGACATGGAACTCGTAAGCATCCTCCTGAACTTTCTTTTGGCCAGCGGCCTTGCCGGAACGCTCGTCTTCTTCAACAGCAAACGCCGCCGGGAACGCGCCGCTGCGGACTCGGCCGAGCTGGAGAACACGGAGAAGGTCGTGGCGATCCAGTCGGAGCAGATCACGCGGCTGGATGGCCGCGTGGAAAAGCTCGAAGAGAAGGTCGACAAGCTCTCGAAATCATCATCGAGCATAAGGATGTGGAGATCGACCGCAGCCGCATCGTCATCCGCCAAGCCTACAAATGCGACACGCCGCCCGAACGATGTCCTGTGCTCATCCGGCGGCAGCAGTTTATCGAGCAGGAGCAGGCGGCGCGGGCCGCAGTGATTGAGGCCGAACGAAAGGACGTCGAATACTAACCGCTACTTAAAACTATCCTAATATGACGACAAGAGGAATCCGCAACTGTAATCCGGGCAATATCCGAAATTCGAAGACAAAGTATCTGGGCGAGGTGCGACCCTCGCGCGACGCAGCCTTCAAGCAGTTCGAAACGATGGCGTGGGGCTACCGCGCGATGTTCGTACTGCTGCATACCTATTCCCGCAACGGCTACAGGACGCTGCGGCAGATGATCACGCGCTACGCGCCGCCCGTGGAGAACCACACCGAGAACTACATCGCCCATGTGAGCCGCTGGGCCGAGGTATTTCCCGATGCTTCGCTCGACACGCTCGACCCGGCAGTAATGATTTCGGTCGTCGGAGCTATGTCGCGTATGGAAAATGGTGTGCCGGCCGTCGATTCGGATGTCCGCGAAGGCTGGCGACTTTTCATGCAGCATAAACCCTGAACACGTTAAACATCGTTCGATATGGCCGGACGCCGCATCGCCGACCTGCTGATTAAAATCGGAGCCGACTCCTACGAATTCAAGCAGAAGACACAGCAGGTAGAACGAGATTTCGACTCGCTGTCCAAGAAACTGGATAAAGTCGGCAAAAAGAGCTGTCACTGAAACTGACAGCTCCTCTTACGGCATTGGGCGTCGTGGCTCTGAACAATGCCGATATCCAGCAACAGGCCGAACAACGGCTCCTGACGGCCCTCAAAGGGCGCAGCGACATCCAGCAGCGGCTGCTCGCCGAAGCGGGCGAGTTGCAGGCTCGTTCGACGCTGGGCGACGAGGCGATCATCGGACAGCAAGCGTACTTGGCATCGTTGGGGATGACCGAGGAGCAGATCGGACGCGTCATCGAAGCCTCCGCCCAACTCTCCTATGCGACGGGAATGACACTCGACAGCGCCGTGAAGAATCTGGCCAAGACCTACGGCGGTCTGACGGGCGAATTGGGCGAAAGCATCCCGAAGTTGAAGGAACTCACAACCGAGCAACTCAAAAACGGCGAGGCGGTCGATTTCATTCTCGAAAATTACAAGGGGTTCGCCGAAGCTGCGGCCGAGACGGGTATCGGGCCGATCAAGCAATTGAAGAATACTTGGGGTGATTTTCTGGAGCAGATCGGAGCGATCATCATGCCCATAGCCGCAAAAAGTCGCAGGTGCATTGTCTTCGGTTGTCGCCGTGCTTCAGGCAATGGATCCACGCTGGCAAAAACTGCTCGTTTCGGTAGCGGCCGTTGCTGCGGCCATCGGGCCGTTGTGCTTGTTGTTGGGTTCGCTTTCGAAGGCGTTGCCGCTGCTTAAGACGGGCTTTGCGATGCTCGTCGCGCCCATCGGACTGGTCAAGACGGGGATTCATGCGCTTACGGCTGCCATCGCCGCCAATCCCATCGGTCTGCTGCTGACGCTCATCACTACGGGCATCAGTCTTTTCATAGCGTTCGGCGACAGCGCCGAAGATGCCGCCGAGAAGAACGGCGAGCTGACCAACAAAATCATCGAGGAGGCCCGGCAGGTCAATGCCCTCGTAGGCAAGCTCTCCTCGGCCAACACCTCGGAGCAGGAGCGCAAGGCAGCCCTCGAAGAACTCAAAGGCGTGCAGCCCCAAATTGTCGAGGGACTGAGTGCCGAAGCCCTCGAACTCGAAACGCTCAGGAAGCGTGCGGCAGAATATAATCAGCAGTTGGTACTGCACATCGCCCTTGCGCGGAAGCAGGACCAGGTAACTGCGGCTATCGAGCGGCAGACCGAGGCGGGAGTCCGGCAGGCGGAGAAGGAGGCGGAACTCTATGCCTATCTCTCCGATATCGGGGCGAAGCTGGCAAGCGGCGACTTCGAGTTTGGCAGGCACAACCAGAATAAGGGATTCTACGAGTGGAAGCAGGCGTCGGAGCAGTTGCAGAGCAGCCTTGTCAACCACTTCAACGAGATCATGGCCGGCGGCGATTCCCTTGCGGAGAAGGCCCGCCGTGTGCAGCAGATGTTCCAGCCACAGGTGCGTTATGGGGACAAGATCCGTATGGATGACGTGAGTATGCGGAAGATCAACCGGATGCGTAGCGATGTCCGTGAGTTGGGGGAGGAGGTGACCGAGGCGGGCGATCTGGTTTCGCAGGCCGAAGCCGAGGTGCGGAACTTCGCCGAGGCGTTCTCGCTGTCGCTGACTTCGGCCGTGGAGGATGCTTCCACCTCTGTCGATGGATTAAGCGGTGCTGCGGACGGCGCTTCGATGCGGACACAGAAGAGCATAGAGAAACTCAATGAAGAGATCAAGAGCCTCGAAGCCCAAAAGCAAAAATCGTTCGACCCGACGGAGATTGCCGGTTTCAACCGACAGATTGCAGAGCTGCGCCGTGAAGTCGACCGCCTGAACGGATTGGGAACATCGGCGACGCAGGCGATGGGTAAGATTACGGCGCTTCGCCGAGATTAAGAAGTTGGAGACGCAGAAGCAAGCGGCGTTCGACGTGGAGGAGATCGCTGCCTGCAACGCCCGTATCGAGGAGTTGAAGAAGGAGATCGACGAGCTGAACAAGGTGCTTCCGCAAGACCTTTTGCCGCGCGAGCCGCTCGCACCCATTCTGCCGGACGGTATGACGCTGGTCATGCCGCAGATCGAGATCAAACCACCCGATCTGAAACCCATTGTGACGCGGGCGATGGAGCAGATGAAAGCCATCCGTGAGTTAGTTTGGGGCGAAGTATTCGGCTGGGCGGATGAGGTCGGCGGCAAGTTGGAGGGCGACATTCGGGATATCGAGCAGGTGGTGGCGACCTATACCGAAGCGCTCGTATCCAAAGGCTGGGAGTTCGGTGCCGCATTGGAGCAGGTAGGCGGAGCGGTCAGGGAGACGATACAGAGTTTCGATCAGTCGCTCTCGACATTCCTTGCCAACAGCATCGTCGCGGCGGCCGAGGCTATCGGGCAGATCATGGCCGGCGACCTCGGATTCGGAGGGTTGATGAAAGCCATCCTGTTGCAGTTCGCCAATTTTCTCAAACAGATCGGCTCGCAGATGATCCAATTCGGTGTGATGATCATCGCCTTCAAGTCGGCACTCAAATCGGTGCTGGCCAATCCGTGGGCGGCAATCGCCATCGGCGCGGCGATGGTGGCTGCTGCTGCCGTGATGACGGCGCTCATCAACAAGCAGGCGAAAGAGAATGCGCCGAAGCTGGCCAAAGGCGGTCTCGCCTTCGGCCCGACCTATGCGATGGTAGGCGATAACCCTAATGCTGGAGTTGATCCGGAAGTCATAGCACCGCTATCCAAGCTCAAGGAGATGATGGTCGGAGGTGGTACGACCAACGTAAACATAACCCTCTCGGGAGAGCTTACGGCCAAAGGCCGAGACCTTGTCTATGCCATCGGGAAGGAGAATTTTAAGACGAATATTTTAGGAAGATGATTTATTAGCTCTAAATTCTATGTTTTTATTATCTTTACGGTGTACACTAAAAGATATTGTTGTCTTATTTTCGTCGAGGGAATAGTTTTTATCCCATGTCATTTTTAGGTCTGTAGTCTTGTTGATTTTACAAAAAGAAGAATAGCAAAATGTATCTATTAAATAGTCTCTAAATAAAAATATAAGCATATTATCGTCAAACCTTTCTAAACCAAGTCCTTGTTGAAAATAATCAGAGTGTTCAACTTCGTGCTTAATATAAATGGTTAGCTCCATTTCTTTTTGATGAAGGGAAAACCACTTTAAATGAATATTTCCCCTTTAAATATCGCTTTATATTTAATTCATTATTATCTACTCCAATATGCTGAATAGATATATTCATTAATTTTCTAATATCATATAAAACTAACTCGACAGAGTGCCGTTCATTCCCTTCTAAAAGAGAGGTGTATCTTTGAAATTCTAACTTTTCTAATTTAGGTAGATGTTTTATTAGATTGTATTTATTAATAAATTTTTGGAAATTTTCGCCATATGCCGTAAATGCATTATAGTAAAGAAAAGAATAATTCACCCTCAGAAAGTTGTGCACGCATCATTTTTTGGCATATTTTACTTTCTCTTTTTCGTTTAATTTTGACTCGTCAATAAAACAAAATAATCTATACAGTATTCGATAATAATGGGCGGTCTTATCTTTATGCGAAATATAAAATGAAATATAACTCGCATCTGCTTCTTTTTCCTTTTATGAATAGACGGTAAAGTAGAATGAAAATCTTGCAATAGACGATATTTCTCGTGGGCAAAAAAATCTGTTACTGGATTATTTTGTGGCATATCAGCAACAATATCCCGATGTAATGATAGTTGTCCAAAAATGTATTGTCAAATTGTTGCCTATATGATTCCATCCGTTGTAGTCGCAATGTCTCAAATAGTAAAAAAGCACCTACTAAAGCAAAAATAGCTCCCGTACAACCCCCTATAAAATCGCCGAACCAAGCGGATTTTTCTAATGAAACAAATCCATGAGGGTCAATGAATTTCTCGCAGAAAAAACCTCGATAACAGAACCATAAAAAAATAGCAATTCCTAAAATCGTAAATGCGATTGCTGCTACATGATGAAATCCTTGTTTTTTTGCATAAGTTGGGGACTTTGTCTCCATAAAGATATAAAATTCTCCGCTACTTTCACAGCCATAAGAGATGGAATTTTATGGCAGGAGTACGGATCAAGGATTTGCAGGATGCCCAAGGTATCATCGAGCGGTTCGACGATTTCCAGTTTGCGGTGGATAGCACGAACCCCGGTACGACGCTCCGGCTGTCGGGCCGGGAGATGAAAGCGGCCATTGGCACTCCCAAGCACACCCACAGTATCGAAGAGGTCACGGGACTTCCGGGTGAGCTGGAGAAGAAACTCGACAAAACGGGCGGCACGATGACGGGCGATCTGCGCGTCGAGGGCGATACGCATGTCCGCAACCTGCGTGTGGACGAATACCTCGAAGTGCCGGAACTCAAATACAATCGTATCACAGCCACCGGCAACGAATTTTGGGTGACCGACGGAGGCACGGTGGACGACGTAGCCGAGGGCGACGACGGCATCTATCTCGTAACACTCAAGTCCGACGAGGACGAGGCGACGATCAACTTCCAATTCAAGGATATCCTACGCGGCATCTTCTATACGGAGAACGACGAGGACAATCCTTCCAGCTTTTCGCACGGCCTTTTTCGAGGTAACAGGCGTTATCGACCGGACGCACTTTTATTGCATTCCCCTGAACAATATCCCGCCGCAGCGTTTTATGACCCTCGCCCGTCAGGGCAACAAGTCGGATGCGCATCGGCAAGGCTCGGTCTATATGGACGGCCTGCGGAAGTTTATCCGTGTGAGCGACGGTGTTACGGACGAGCGAATCGATGTGCGGAATATCAAGGTGCAGCTTTGGCGACCTCTCGGAGATCGCTCATCCCGTTTTCGGACAGTTGGAGGGTTACGGAGCATTGCTGGAAAATGCCTACGTCTGCGGACGGCTCGTGCAGCACGATCCGCAGACGGGCGAGGATTGGGTGGTCGGAGCCGTTTCGGTTTCCGGCGAACAGGTTTTCCACTACGACGAGACGGACAAGGTCTCGCCCGATATGATCGTCATCACCGCCAAAGAGCAGGGCTTCACCTCGGCACCGGGCAACCGGCTGTGGCAATACAAGGACGGTTCGGAGTGGGTGACCATCGACACGCAGCATGCGCTGACCTATACGCTGACGCCCGATGCCGAGATATGGCGCGGCCGCTCGACGCTTACGCTGCGTTACATCGTGGCGGGCGTCTATTATGACCTGATTACGGTCGCAAAAGTCCGTAACGGTGACGCCGCTTACATCGTGACCGTCGAATCCTCCAACGGCAATCAGTTTCTAAACGGCGAGATGGTGACGATCCTCACGGCCACCGTCTTCAAAGGTTCGCACGATATCACCGCACAGGTTCCCTATAATGCGTTCAACTGGACGCGCCTGTCGGACAATCCCGACGGCGACAAGGTGTGGAACGAAATGCATACGGCTGTCGGCAATCAAATCACCGTCACCAGCGCCGACGTTTACCGCCGTGCGGTGTTCAATTGCGAAGTGAATATTTCTTAATTGTTCAACGAGATGGAAACTGTGAATTTATCGAGGTTGTTTCTAAACGGAGCATCACCTGCTTCGGTTCGAGAGGTTTGTCATCCTTTTTTCGACGGTATAATTTATCTGCATTGATCCGCTCCGTGATCTCCTGAACGGTGAGGCTTCGGCCTTCCCGCTCAATGACGTAGGTAATAGCATCGTGTAAAGTCATACTATAAAGATTTAATTTTTACAAAAATAAGAAATAAACTCATGGCAGTCATTTCACGAGGTCAGATTACGATCGTCGATTTGTTGGACGGCAAGTCGATCAACCTGTATTTGGGTTCGAATGTCGCGCTCACGCAGATCTACAACAAGAAGAACAGCACCTACTCGCCGAACTGGAGCGCGAGTCCCTTTTTGGTCATCACGCCGGAGGTCTACGTTACGGGAGTCCCGACCAATCAGGTCTCCCGCCTGAAAGGGCCTCCGACATGGAAGATCAACGGCTCGGCCAACCTTGCCACCTATGGAGCTACGGCAGCGACCGCTGCGCCCTATGCATTGACGATCAAAAACAACATGGCCTCCTATGCACAGATGCATCGTCGAGTGCGAGGTAACGTATGTCGATCCGGATACCACGGCCGAAACGAAGGCGAAAACATCTATCTCGTATGCCAAGACCGAGAATGCAGGACAGGCTCGTCTGCGCCATCGCCTATGCTCCGAACGGGACGGTCTTCAAGAACGGCGCTGCGGCCAAGCCTGACGGCCCATTGCGATATGTGGCGCGGTTCGACCATCGACTCTACGAACGTGAGCTACAAGTGGTATAAAAGCTCGGCAGCGGAGTGTGGACGGAGATCACCTCGGCCAATGCCGGAGGTGTCACAGGCTATACGACCAACGAAATCACGATTCCCGAGTCGGCCGTGCTGAACTTCGAGTCGTTCAAGTGCGAGATCAAGGATACCGATCCGTCGAGCGGAACGTACAATACGACCGTCTCCGACATCATCTCCTTCGCCGATATGTCCGATCCGTATCAGGTGGAGATTACCACGCCGCAGGGGGGTACGACACTCACCTCCGGCCTGACGCAGACGACCCTTACGGCGCAGGTGTGGCAGAACGGGAGCGTTGCTCTCCGACACCTTCTTTACGGGAGCTACCTGCCGCTGGCGCAAGTTCGACAAAAACGGCGTGCTGGATACGACGTGGGGATCGGCAGGCATCAAGACCGGCCGGTCGATCACCGTCACGCGAGGTGAAGTATCCGTGGCGGCAACCTTTACCGTAGAAATCGAAAAATAGAGACACATCGTATGGCACTAATCGGACGGGGACAAATCACCATCCATATCGCGGAGCAGGGCGAGCCGGGGAAACCCGGTACTCCCGGCACGTCGTCGTTCCTGCACATCCGCTATTCGACCAACGCGAACGGCAATCCGATGACGACGACTCCGAACACCTATATCGGCATTGCCGTTACCACCTCGGCCACGGCTCCGACGAGCTATGCCGACTATGCGTGGTCGCGGCTGACGGGTGCAGCGGGCAGCAATGGTGTACCCGGCACGTCGTCCTATATCCATATCCGCTATTCGGCCAACTCCAATGGCAACCCGATGACCACCACGCCCAATACCTTCATCGGCATCGCCGTTACGACTTCGACTACGGCTCCGATAGGATATGCCTCCCTATACATGGGCTAAATGGACGGGCGACAAGGGCGATCCCGGAGATAAAGGCGACAAGGGGGGACAAAGGAGACAAGGGTGATAAAGGGGATACGGGCTCGGCGGGAACCGCCGGGCCGGGAATCGTCTACCGCGGTGCGTTCAGCGCCTCGACCCTCTATTACAACAATACGCTCCGGCGCGATGTGGTCAAATACGGTTCTACCTACTACATTTACAAAGGGTCGAACGGCGTTTCCGCTGCATGGAACAGCGCCAACTGGGAATCGTTCGGGGCGCAGTTCACTTCGGTCGCTACCGACTTGCTGCTGGCCCAGCTTGCCTATATCGACAATCTCGGTGTGAAGAATCTCCGCACGGCGACCTCCGGACAGCGGGTGGAGATCACGCAGGCAAAGAATTCTATGGCGTTTTATATGCCGTCGCAATCGACGCCCGTGCTGGAGATCAAGACCACGAACGATGCGGTATATATGGGACAAGGAGCGGGATTTCAGATCAAGCAGCCGGCCACCGACATCTCCATCTTCAAAGGGAATTCTTCATAATAGCAGCGAGGGAAGCGGCATCTCCGTTCCTGTCCTGCCCATCGGACAGCCGGAGACCATCGCGCAGAACTGCATTTTGCAGACCTACACGAACACCAGTACGACCAAGTACAAGTGCGGGCTGTATATCGACGTCAGCGGCACGCAGGGAACTGCTGCGAACTCCGACCGCCTGCACGGTATCTTCATCCAGTCGGGCGGCATGTTCATCGGCGGAGACTATACCGAGCTGCGATCGAACAACGTGCTGTGCGGCGTAACCTGCGCCGGCAAAGTCAGTGCTACGGGCTCCTTGCTTCGCAGTTGGGTTATCTCCCACATGGGTGGTTATCTCACCTCAAGCAGGACAGGAGAAGGGCGCTATCGCATCAGTTTCTCCAAAACGTCCTATCTGCTCGGAGCCTACGATTACAGCGTCCTTATTATGCCGGACGGCCCGCATTCGAGCGGCAGTCATGGAGCGTATGCCTGTACGATGGCACGTACATCCTCCTATTTCGATGTATGGACTGCGGACGATGCTTCGACCAACGACTGTGGATTTACTTTCATCGTGGTTATCATGAACAAATATTTTGCGAACTGATATGACGACCCTTTATGCGAAGTTAGAAAATGGGGTACTCGTTACCACCTGCGCTTCGGAAGAGAATGCCGACCTGATCGCCCAGCTTTTGTCCGATGGTTTCAAGCCTTACGACGAAAGTGCTTCGCAGCCGCAAGCCGAGGAATTTCAAGCTGCCGTCCCCGTTTACCGCGATACGGGAGAGAGGATTGTGCTCGAATGGAAAGTTGAAGAGAACAGCCCCGAAAAAGTCGAGGCCGAGATCGAGCGGCTGAAAGCGGAGCTGACGGCTACGGATTACCAGATCATCAAGTCTTACGAATACGCTCTTGCCGGTGTGCCAGCAGTTTATGATATCGAAGAGCTGCATACCTCACGCGAACAGCAGCGAATCCGAATCCGGGAGCTGGAGACACTGCTCTCGCTGGAAGAACCCGTCGATCCTACGCCGACTCCGCCGTGGCACTCCGGAGGCACGGTAGATTGACGGATAGCAAAGCCGCAATCGAACAAGATTGCGGCTTTGCTTTATAATTGTCTGAGTGAGCTTATTCGATGGCCGGTTGCAGACCTTTGTCGAGAACGCCGGCCAAACTTTCCATCTCCATACCGATTCTGCGTTTGGTCATCTTCGCGTAAACCTGTGTGGTGCGGATATTTTTATGGCCGAGCATCTTCTGTACGGTTTCGAGGGCCACGCCGTTTTCGAGCGTCACGGTCGTGGCGAAGGTGTGCCGCGCGATGTGAAAGGTCAAATTCTTGTCGATTCCGCAAATGGCCGCGATCTCTTTGAGGTAGTCGTTGACCTTTTGATTGGCCGGAATCGAAAGTAGCCGGTCGTGAGAGGTTTGGTCGGCATACTTCTCCAGTATCGCTCGCGGAATATCGAGCAGGGGAACATAGACCGCGACTTTCGTCTTGTCACGTCGGGTGTCGATCCACAGCCGGCCGTCGTTGCCCATAACCACTTCCGACTTTTTCAGTCCCCGCACGTCGGTGTAGGCAAGACCCGTAAAACAACTGAAAACGAAGATATCCTTTACCCGCTGCAACCGCTCCGAGGTCATCTCTTTCGACACGAGCACCCCAAGCTCGTCTATGGTCAGATGCTCGCGGTGCGTCTCCTCCATCGAGATTTTGAATCCGCCGAACGGATCCGCAGTAACCCAGCCGTTGTCCTTCGCCGTTTTGAAAACCGTCCTCAAGCGCTGGATCATCTTCATGTGGTAGTTGTGTCCGTTCTTGCCGTCTACCGTGCGCAGGTAGATGTAGAAATCGTTGATGAATTTCGTGTTGATGTCCGAGAGAAGAATATCCCTGATTTTGTATTTCGCCGCCATGAACTCGGCCAGCCGGCGCCGGGTGAGCAGATAACGGGTGTAGGTCTTGTGGGTGGTCTCCTTGCCTACGAGTGCCCTGTAATCCTCGTTGAACTCGTCGAAGAGTACCAGCAGCCGCTTGGCCTCATCGCTGCGGGAGGTAAGGATGCTCTTCAGGCGCATGGCCGTAATCGCTTCGCCGCGGAAAAAGAGTTCGTTGTACTTGTTCTTGATCACGTTCCGGTAGTTGTCGAGCATCTCGTTGATGTACTTGTCCTCGGCGCTTCTGCCCGGTGTCCGGCACTCCTTGCCGAGCCAGCGGTCGGGATCGACGTCAACGCGGGTGGCCAGATGCACCATCTCGCCGTTTACCGTAACCCTTGCCAGAATCGGCGCTTTGCCGTTGGCCTTCAGCTTCCCTTTCTGCGCGACGAAAAAAGGATCGAAAATGTGCTTTTGTTTGTCATAACCGTATGTGTTAAATAAATATGTATGTTTCGCTCTTTTCTGCAAATCTACCGGCTTTCGTGCTGCCGACCGCCTGTTGCCCTGCGGCAAACTGCGACACTCCGTGCGTAAAACCGCGACATCGCTTCGGTGGATTGTTATAACACACTCTGAATGTGTTGTTTACACGACAAACATAACCTTACTCTTTGGAACACGCAAGTCTTTCGAGCAGTAAATCAAAGGTTTATGCGAGATTTATCGGGATCCGGATTTTTGCGGCAGAAAATTCTTCTTCCGATTTGGTGGTGCAAATGTAGAGAATATTTTTGTTTTACCAAAATAAAACGATATTTTTGTATTGCTGAAAGCAAGAAATCATTTCAAAACCTATAAATTATATGTGTAGAGCTTTGATCATCGGCGCAGGCGGCGTCGGTACGGTCGTAACGCAGAAGGTGGCGGCCAATCCAATCTTTTCGGACGTGATGCTGGCCAGCCGCACCAAGTCGAAGTGCGACGCCGTTGCGGCGGCGATCGGCGGCGGCCGCGTAAAGACCGCACAGGTCGATGCCGACAGCGTTCCCGAATTGTGCGAACTCTTCCGCGCCTTCCGTCCCGATATCGTCATCAACGTGGCCCTTCCCTATCAGGATCTCACGATCATGGACGCCTGCCTGGAATGCGGCGTCAATTACCTCGATACGGCCAACTACGAGCCACGGGACGAGGCGCATTTCGAATATTCGTGGCAGTGGGCCTATCAGGATCGTTTCCGCGAAAAGGGACTCACGGCGATTCTCGGCTGCGGGTTCGATCCGGGCGTGACGGCGATCTTCACCGCCTATGCCGCCAAGCACCATTTCGACGAGATCCACTACCTCGACATCGTGGACTGCAACGCCGGAAACCACGGCATGGCCTTCGCCACCAATTTCAACCCCGAAATCAATATCCGCGAAGTAACGCAGAAAGGACGTTATTACGAAAACGGCAAATGGGTCACGACCGAGCCGCACGAAATTCACAAGGGACTGCATTATCCCGGTATCGGCGAGCGCGAATCCTACGTCATCTACCACGAGGAGTTGGAGTCGCTCGTCAAGAACTTCCCCACGATCCGCCGCGCCCGGTTCTGGATGACCTTCGGGCAGGAATATCTCACCCACCTGCGCGTCATTCAGAACATCGGCATGGCGCGTATCGATCCGATCATGTACAACGGCGTGGAGATCGTCCCGATCCAGTTCCTCAAAGCCGTACTGCCCGATCCCAAATCGCTGGGAGCCAACTATCACGGCCAGACCTCGATCGGCTGTCGCATCCGGGGCGTGAAGGATGGCAAGGAACGCACGTATTATATCTACAACAACTGCGACCACGAGCAGGCCTTCAAGGAGACCGGCACGCAGGCCGTGAGCTTCACGACGGGTGTTCCGGCGGCGCTGGGCGCGTCGATGTGGGCCAAGGGATTGTGGCGCGGCGCGCGTCACAGCGACGGCGCGACGGCCAGTTCGGCCGCCGAGGCCCGGCTGGTACGCGAAGAGTTCGGGCAGCCGGCGCACACGTATGCTCCGGTCTACACCGACCGCAATATCGGCGAGATACTCGATTGCAGCAGCCATATCACCTTCAATTCGCTCGGACAATTCCGCCGTTTCGGTGCAATGGCGCTGCTGCGCGGCATCTCGTGCGGTCTGCGCGTCAACCCGCGCTATTCGCCCGTGGAGACCGATCTTTACAACCCCTGCGTGGCGGGTTCGCGGCTGGGAGTGACCGCCGAGGAGCTGGAAACGCAGGGCGGTCTGCCCGACGGGATCGAGGGGCTGCATTTCCATGTGCTGTGCGAATCGCGGTCGGAGCATCTCCGCAAAGCGCTCGAAGCCGTAGAGCGGCATTTCGGCCGTTATCTCGACCGCATCCAGTGGCTCAACATGGGCGGCGGCCACCTGATGACCCACGCCGACTACGATTGCGACGACCTGATCGCGCTGTTGCGCGATTTTCGGGCGCGCCATCCCCGTCTGCGGCTGATTCTCGAACCGGGCAGCGCCTTTACGTGGCGCACGGGCTATCTGGTCTCGACGGTCGAGGACATCGTCGAAAACGGCGGCGTGCGCACGGCCATGCTCGACGTGTCGTTCGCCTGCCACATGCCCGACTGCCTCGAAATGCCCTACAAGCCGGCGATCGTCGGGGCCCGCGAACCGCAGGAAGGCGACCGGCGCTGGCGCATGGGCGGCAACAGCTGTCTGGCGGGGGATTACTGCGGCGACTGGGCGTTCGACCACGAATTGCA
>VOFF01001052.1_pt1 | contig 87203 bp, 118 predicted proteins | sample 5384061 | NCBI WGS metagenome assembly VOFF01 (sample SAMN12384725, study PRJNA508395) | human gut metagenome | isolation source: healthy gut E | host: Homo sapiens | reverse complement strand
GCAATAAAACTCTGCTTGGAATCAGGAGTCCATTTGATGAGATGGGCGGTGAATGATTATGGAGAAATCATGTACGATACAAGATGTATTTGAACGGTTTTATCCTTCTTATGAAAAAGAGGAATAGCCCTCCTGCTCATCATAGAAAAACAGCTTATCATATCATGAACTGTAAAACAGGCGCTTTGGTGTAAACATCAGTGTTTGTGAGGACTGCGGATGTATCAGCATTCAAGGGAATATGGTATCACCCCGCAAAGATAAATACAGTTCTTCTTTTCGTGCACATATGAGATGTTAAAATCTACAATTGCATAGAATAAATGACTTCCGCATAGGAGGTTTGTTTGTCATGCCTGAAATTGATTTCTTGAATAAAAAAACTTTTACCAAAACATCCGGTATGATAAACTTAAGGAAAAGAGCAACGATTGAATCCCCATAGCTATCGGCTAAAGGGACGCGACTTTGTTCACCAAGGTAAAATCGAAATTGATGTAAACGAAAGGGCAGTTTTTATCAGAACTCAAGGCTGCTTTTTCGTTTACACCAACTCCGATTGTTTCGAGATTAAAATTATAACAGTGTTATATAAATGAATCGGCTGCTGTTATATAGGAGGTGTGCAAAATAAACGGAAATGGAACGACTTTAGAAAATATCCACCGGGCAGCGAAAGCAGAATTTTTAGAAAAAGGATATAAAGACGCTTCTCTGCGGAATATTGTGAAATCCGTGGGAATGACTACCGGAGCCTTTTACGGATATTATAAAAGTAAAGAAGAACTTTTTGAAGCCATCGTTGGTGAGCATTACGAATATATTCTCAAACGTTTTATAAAGGCGCAGCAGGAGTTTGCCGAACTACCAGCTGCCCAGCAGCCGGAAGTCATGAGTGACATTTCGGGGCTTTGTATGTACGATATGCTCCATTATGCGTACGAACATTTAGAGGAATGTAAACTGATCCTCTGCTGTTCGGAAGGAACAAAATTTGCCAGGCTAATTGATGAAATGGTGGAGATTGAAGTGGAAGGGACTCATGCCTATCAGGAGGTCTTTAAGGAAGCTTGGAAGGTCCTCTCCGCATATCGATCCTTCGCTGGAGCATATTCTGATCACCGGAATGTTTCATACTTTTTTTGAATTGATCATCCACGAAATGCCGCTCAAAGATGCCGAAAACTACGTTAGAGAAATGCGCGCCTTTTATACAGCAGGATGGATGAAAATTATGGGGCAGTAATGCCTTATAATTTTTGCTTGGTAGTTAGCTAATGCTAATCTAAATTCGGATATTGTAAGAACATAGACGTGTTCTCTTTATCATAGACACAAAGAAAAGGAGGAATTTTTTTGAAAAAACAATCCAATTTATCACGCCTGCTGGAAATTGCAGGCAGCCATAAGTACCTGACCTATGCTTCCTGGGTGCTTTCTGCAATCAGTGCCCTGATCGCTCTGGTACCCTTCTATTACATCTGGAAAATGATCAAGGAAGTATTGGAGGTGGCACCGAATTTTGGCCAGGCACAGAGCCTGACCGGTAATGGCTGGATGGCAGTATTGTTTGCGGTTATAGCGGTGCTTGTCTACATAGCAGGGCTGATGTGTTCCCATTTGGGAGCATTTCGTATTGCCACAAACCTGCGTATCCAGACCATGGAGCATATTGTTAAGTTGCCTCTTGGGTTTGCCGAGAGTTTTGGCAGCGGAAAACTGCGCAAGATTGTCAACGAATCCAGCGCAGCCACCGAAACCTATCTCGCCCATCAGCTTCCTGACAGAGCCAATGCCATTGCAACCCCCTGCGGTCTTTTGGTGCTGTTGTTCGTGTTTGACTGGAGACTGGGACTATTGAGTCTTGTTCCGGTTGTGCTGGGGTTTCTGATCATGATGGCAATGACCGGAAAGCAGATGCAGGAAAAGATGAAAGAATACCAGAATGCGCTGGATGATATGTCTAATGAAGCGGTAGAGTATGTCCGTGGGATTCCGGTGGTAAAAACCTTTGGCCAGACGATCTTTTCCTTTAAGAAGTTTAAAGACTCCATTGACCGCTATAAAGTATGGGTGATTGCTTACACCAGGCAGCTTCGGACACCGATGATGTTCTATACAGCTGCGATCAACGGCGTTTTTGCCACACTGATTGCCGGAGGACTGTTGCTTACGCAAGACGGTGTGACTTCCGGTTTCTTACTGGATCTTATTTTCTATATCATCATTACACCGGTTATCTCTGTCACACTGACACGCATTATGTTCCAAAGTGAAAACGCCATGATCGTAGACGACGCTTTACAGAGAATTGACAGCGTTTTGCATTTGAAGCCTCTGGAGGAAACGAAACATTCAAAGCATCCTCAAAACGCTTCTGTGGAGCTGAAATCGGTTCATTTCAGCTATGATGGAGAAAAAGAAGTATTAAAAGATATTTCACTGACCATTCCTGCAGGACAGACGGTAGCTTTTGTAGGCCCATCCGGCGGTGGGAAAACAACCCTTGCCAACCTGATTTCCCGATTCTTTGATCCCCAGAGCGGAATGGTAAAAATCGGTGGTGTTAATGTGAAAGACATCCCGAAAGAGGAACTCATGAACACGGTGTCTTTCGTATTTCAGAACAGCCGTCTGATCAAGGCATCCATTCTGGAAAATGTGCGTATGGGAAAACCGGAAGCTGCCCGTGAGGAAGTTCTGACTGCCCTTCATCACGCGCAATGCGATGATATTCTGGAAAAACTCCCACAGGGTGTGGATACGGTCATCGGTACAAAGGGTGTCTATCTTTCCGGCGGCGAGCAGCAACGAATTGCCATTGCCCGTGTGATGCTGAAAAATGCACCGATTATCATTCTGGATGAAGCCACTGCCTTTGCTGACCCGGATAACGAAAGCCGCGTACAGGCTGCTTTCTCAAGACTTTCCGAGGGTAAGACCGTGATTATGATTGCCCACAGGCTTTCTACCGTAACAAATGTGGATCAGATTTTTGTCATTTGCGACGGACAGGTTGCCGAGTGCGGCAACAGCCGTGAATTGCTTGCAAAAGACGGCATTTTCAGCCGTATGTGGAAAAATTACCAGACTTCCGTGCAATGGAAGGTAACAAAGGAGGTGCAGTGATATGATCAAAAAACTGCAGAAAAAATATGCCCTGTCTGAACAGGGAGCAAAAGACCTGATCAAAGGATGCCTGGCGTGTGTCCTTCAGAATCTGTCTTTTATGTTCCCGGTAGGACTTTTATATTACCTGGTCAGCGATCTGATGAACGGGGGTGTTCCCGGTGGGAAAATTCCATTTTATGTGGCAGGCTGCGTGGTGTGTATCGGCCTGATACTGCTGACCACTTTCTTTCAATACAATGCGACCTACTTTGCCACTTACAAAGAAAGCGGCATCCGCCGCATTACTCTGGCAGAGCATCTACGCAAAATCCCCCTTTCCTTTTTCGGGAAAAAGGATTTAGCCGATCTTACCAGTACCATTATGGCGGACTGCACCTTCCTGGAGCAGAGTTTTTCGCATTTTATCCCTGAGCTTGCGGGTTCAATCATTTCTACGATTCTGATTTCCATCGGTCTGCTCTTTACGGACTGGAGAATGGCGCTGGCTGCCTTATGGGTTCTGCCGGTTGCCTTTGCGATTGTGGGATTTTCCGCAAAGATTCAGGAAAATCTGAATCAGAAAGCCATGGATGTAAAGATGGCCTGCGCAGACGGGATACAGGAGTGTATTGAAACGGTACGTGACCTGAAAGCAAATAATGCGGAGCAGGCATATTTAAAAGGGCTGGAAAAGAAGATCCGTGCTGTGGAGCATCGTTCCATCCTCAATGAATTTGGTCTTGCTGCTTTTGTGGTTTCCGCGTCACTGGTGCTGAAGCTTGGTATTGCAACGGTTGCACTGGTGGGAGTTGTTCTACTCATGCAAGGAAGCCTCTCCGTGCTCACATTCTTTATGTTCCTTCTGGTAGTATCCCGTTTGTATGACCCTCTGCAGGGCGCACTCCAGAATCTTGCGGCAGTCATCAGTACACGAACCAATATTGCCCGTATGAATGAAATTCTCGATCATCCCATCCAGCAGGGCAGTGATAGGCTTTCCAATCAGGGGTATGATATTGTCTTTGACCATGTCGGGTTTTGCCTACAATACCGGAGAAACTGTATTGAAAGATGTCTCTTTTACGGCAAAGCAGGGAGAGGTTACGGCTTTGGTCGGCCCATCTGGCGGCGGGAAAACAACCGTATCCCGGCTGGCTGCAAGGTTCTGGGATATTAACAGAGGAAAGATTACCGTGGGAGGTATGGATGTATCCCGAATAGACCCGGAAACACTGCTTTCTCTGTATTCCATCGTATTCCAGGATGTCACACTGTTTGACAATACGATTCTGGAGAATATCCGAATTGGAAACAAAGACGCCACAGATGAACAGGTCATTGCGGCTGCGAAACTTGCCAATGTGGATGAATTTGCGGAAAAAACTGCCGGATGGATGGCATACCAATATCGGAGAAAATGAGTACCATGATCTACATATCTTTGGAATTGGTTATGTTGTATTGTCTGATACGATACGAAGTGAGAGTGTTGGTAAAAAAGGTATTATGTCTGTATGATTGGGGATGGAATCAACGATGCACCAGCCTTAAAGGCGGCTGATGTCGGCATTGCTATGGGCGGTGTAGGAAGTGATATTGCTGTGGATGCGGCAGACATTGCCCTGGTGGATGATGAGGTAAAGGAATTGCCACATTTACTGGCACTTTCCAAGCGAATGATGACTACAATAAAGATTAATATGTCATTTTCCATGGGACTTAATTTCATAGCTATCATTCTGGCAATCACAGGCACTCTTGATCCGGTCATAGGTGCATTGGTACATAATGCCGGCTCAGTGCTTGTAATCACAAATTCAGCATTGCTGTTAAAATGGAGGAAATGTCAACTTTAAATCCGGAACATAGAGAGGGGAATTATGAGTAAAGGAAATATGGAAATTAGAAAAAGCACAAGAGAAGATATTAAGCAGATTATGGCTATTTTTACAACTGCTAAGGAGTACATGGCTGCACATGGAAATAAAACACAATGGGGAGATGGATACCCTGGTGAGGAGATACTAAAAACGGATATAGATGCAGGAAACAGCTATGTAATTGTAAATAATGGAATGATTGTGGGAACATTTTCTTTTTATTATTGGAGAAGAACCAACTTATCAGGTTATTAAAAATGGAAAATGGACAGATGACAGACTCTATGGGACGATTCATCGGTTGGCATCTAGTTGAATAGTAAAAGGAATTGCCAGAGCATGTTTTGAATATTGCATAAAACAGATAGACTATATTCGCATTGATACGCACAAAGATAATATTTCTATGCAGACAGCAATTGAGCGATTTGGATTTCACAAATGTGGAAATATATATGTTAAAGGTGACGCGGAACGGATAGCATATGATTACATTTTCATAAAAAACAATGGTGTCTGACACAATAAATATGAATCATAAAATAGGAATGGATATTGAGATTTAACTTGTTTTGTGATAGAATATCATTACTAAAAAATGTGCAGATGTACGGAAATAGGGAGTGTAACGATGGAGATTAAAAGAAACGCTTACCTACAGCAGCTGACCCTGCGAAAAAGATAATGGAATGATAAAGGTGATTACCGGCATTCGTAGATGTGGCAAATCCTTTTTGCTGTTTACCATCTTTAAGAGATACTTACTGGAGAATGGTGTTGATGTTGATCATATTATTGAGATTGCATTGGACGGTATTGAAAATGAGGAACTAAGAGATCCTAAGGTGTGTTTCAAGTACATCAAAGATGCCATGAAAGACGATGGCAAATACTATCTGCTTCTTGATGAAGTGCAGTTTATGTCACAATTTGAGGAAGTGCTGAACAGCCTGCTCCGCATGAGCAATATTGATGTGTATGTCACCGGAAGTAACTCCAAGTTCCTGTCCAGCGACATTGTGACCGAGTTCCGTGGCAGAGGTGATGAGATCAGAATCTATCCCCTCTCCTTTGCAGAGTTTTATTCTGTCTATGACGGCGATTATGATGATGCCTGGGATGACTACATGATCTACGGAGGATTGCCGCAGATCGTAAGTTTCCAGAGCGAACGACAGAAAGCGGACTATCTGAAGAACATCTTTGCAAATGTCTATCTGAAGGATGTTATTGAAAGAAACAAGATTCAGAGCGTAGATGAGATTGGCATTCTGGTTGATGTGCTTGCATCTGCAATCGGCGCACCGACCAATCCTTCAAAGATTGCTAATACCTTCGCCAGTGAGCGACAGATGACTTATTCCAATAAAACCATCTCTAACCATATTGACGATTTGGCAGATGCCTTTTTGATTTCCAAAGCCAGTCGATACGATATTAAAGGAAGAAAGTATATCGGTGCAAATCTGAAATACTACTTTACTGATCTGGGACTGAGAAATGCCCGTCTGAATTTCAGACAGCAGGAACCTACGCATATCATGGAGAACATTGTTTATAACGAGCTGCTGATCCGTGGCTACAATGTTGATGTGGGTGTCGTGGACATCTTCGATAAGGATAAAGAGGGCAAGCGTGTTCGTAAGCAGCTGGAGGTTGACTTTGTGGTGAATCAAGGCAACCAGAGGTATTACATTCAGGTTGCTTATGACATGATTTCGGAAGAAAAGCAGACTCAGGAGTTTAATTCTCTGCGTAATATCCCAGACTCTTTTTAAGAAGATCGTCATTGTAAATGGCAGCAAAAAGCCTTGGAGAAATGATGAAGGTTTTGTCATCATGGGAATGAAGTATTTCTTGCTGAATGCGAATAGTCTGGAATTTTAAGTCGATTCATCCTAGCTATGGATACCTGGTTTGAAAAACTGATGGTTATCGAAGCTATCCTTGAAGCAGATAATGAAATGCAGAGAATAAAAGACAAAATTGGTATGTTACACGAAATTTAGGGAGAAAACTGAGCAAGTAGGAAGGTGGAATATATATGAAACAAGATACTTTAGAGGGCAAAGCAAAAACAAAAAATGGGGTAAAACGGCTGTGTTTTTCCATAATCTGCATTCTTCTGGAAGTGATTTTTATTATTACTATCGTAACACGCTTGAATGAATATGCAGAAATCATAAATTTATTTACAAGGATTTTGAGTGGAATCTTGGTTTTGGGATTGTACGCATCAAATAAGACATCCTCTATGAAAATGCCTTGGGTCATCTTAATTCTAATTTTCCCAATTATGGGTGTAGGCCTGTATTTATTGATTGGTATGAATGGTGGCACACATAAAATGCGTGAGCGATATGCAGAAATTGATAGCAAATTGTTACCAATGCTTTCCGATAATCAGGAGTGTTTGAGCAAAATAAAAGAAACAATTCCGAAAGCAGGAAATATAGCAAGTTACATACAAAGAAATTCGCAGTATCCAATCTATCAGAATACGGATATTGTGTATTTTGATGAAGCAGTGAAAGGATTAGAGGCACAGCTTAAGGATTTGGAGAAAGCACAGAAGTTTATCTTTATGGAATATCATGCGATAGAAGACGCTGAAGCATGGCATGATTCAAGATGTTCTGGAAGAGCGAGTAAAAGCAGGTGTGAAAGTTAGAGTATTCTACGATGATATGGGTTCTATAGGATTTATTAATACTGATTTTGTGAAAAAGAATGGAGTGCGTAGGAATTCATTGCCGTGTATTCAATCCGTTTGTACCAGGTTTAAATTTGTTTTTGAACAATCGTGATCATAGAAAAATAACAGTTATTGATGGAAAAGTCGGATTTACAGGTGGATATAATCTAGCAAACGAATATTTTAATTACACACCCCGTATGGACAGTGGAAAGATACAGGTATTCGTTTAGAAGGAGATGCTGTTCAGTCGCTTACGGTGACATTTTTGGAAATGTGGAATGCAGTAAGTGATAAGGATGCTAATGATTCTGATTTTAGTAAATACCTTTTCCACTATGATTATGCGGCACAGCAAACTGGGTTTGTTGAAAAAATATTGTTGGTTTATGACTCCATATCTAATCATAACAGATGAAATGACGCATGCGTTATGTCTGGCTGCTAAGCGAGGGGTAGACGTAAGAATTATCACACCTGGTATCCCTGATAAAAAATTCATTTATAATATAACTCGTTCTTTTTATCATGGATTAGTTAAACATGGTGTTCGTGTTTATGAGTGGACTCCTGGTTTCTGTCATGCAAAAATGAGTGTGGCAGATGACTGTATGGCAACTTGTGGAACAATTAATCTGGATTATCGAAGTTTATATCACCATTTTGAAAACGGCTGTTTTATGGCAGATTGTCAGGCAGTTGTGGAAATAAAAAATGATCTGATAAGAACGATGGGAGAATGTCGTGATGTGACAGACCAATATCAAACCGGACGAAGTGCATATTTGCGACTGGGACAATTATTTATGAGATTATTTGCTGGATTGCTATAAGAATCTGATGTAACGATCTCTCAAAAAACAGTTAATTTAAAAGTCGACTGTTTTTGAGAGGTCGTTTTGTTATATCGAATGATTTGTACAGAATTTCCGTTTAGGTGAAAAAAAAATAAATTTTGTTGAGGTTGAATTGAGATTGATAAAAAACAATGGTGCCTGACACAATAAATCACGGAGAGGCCGTTGAAACTGCCGGAACCTGTCTTTCACTGCGTGGACATATTTCATCATCAGCCGGATAATATCGATGTGCCTTCCAGAATCCCTGCGCATGAAGAACTTTCTGGCTGTTTTTAATGCTGAAGAAAAGTCAAGTTCATAGAGATACTTGTTGCTGCCATCCCGTTTCTTTTTCAGGTTCTCTTCTGCCGCTTCGTTTGCGATAAAAATGCCGAAATTGCATTGGAACAATTGGTGCCTGACACAATAAACTTGCAATAGGCTGCTTTTTTCTGTTGAGCAAGAAGTATCTTTTAATTCATATTTAGGTGGTTTGTCAATAGCAATAATATTTAATGCATAATCTGATTTAAGAGTGAATTTCAAATTTTAGATTTTCAATAATCATGGGATAAAAATGACAGGGAGGATTATAGTTTTCGGAATAAAGCCGATATATAATATTAGAAACAATAAATAATAAAGAACGGATTCAGAGAAGGAGGACAAAGGATATGTCAATGAATGTGAATACAACGGGTACTGTTTATGGAAGTTATCAGAATACCTACAAGGCAGGTACAGTAGATAAGAAAAAAAAGAAACAGCGAAAACAACAGAAAATGATAAGGTCAAGAAAAATGTGACAGAAAGTATAGCCGAAAAAAAATCTAAGTAAAGAGGCACAAAAAAAATGCTTAAAGATATGCGTGGCTCAAGAACAGATATGGACTTTATGGTTGCAGATTTTGAAAATGGTGATAATGCTAAAGATATTTTAGCACAAAGTGATAAAGAGTTTACGGTTATTTTCTCAAAGGAAGAAATGGAGAAGATGGCATCCGATCCCAAATATTATGCTGAAAAGATGCATAGTATTGAAGGTGCTTTGCGTATGTCGGATGAAATCAATGCTCAGTTTGATTTGAAAGAGCATTTGGTAAGACAAACGGAATAGAAAACAGTGCAGATACTGATACAAAAATAACAAAGTTTGGTATTTCTTTTAATAGTGATGGAACTACAACATTCTTTGCTCAATTAGAAAAAACATCAGCTAGTCAGAAAGAATATCTTGAAAAAATTCAGGAAAAGAAAGCTGCGGAGAAGAAAGAGGCGAAGAAAAAGGAACAATTAAAGCAAATTGAAGTAAAAAAAGCTACTGTTCAAGCAAATTCAAAAGATGAACTTTTGGATAAAATTAAAAATATTGAATGGAATTCTATCAAACCAGAGGATAATAAAATCGGTGGAAGATTTGATTTTTCAATTTAGTATATTTAGATGGGGATGATTACATAAAGTATGGAGGTAGATTCATTGTGAGAAAACGTTTTTTTTCTATTATTGTATGTGTTGTCATGCTTTTTACAATGAATGTCACAGCTTTTGCGGCAGAAACTCAGGAAAATTATTCGGAGACGGAGAAAACAATGACATTTGAAATAACTCCGACAGCATTAACTTCTGGATCATCACGACATTCTGTTGGAATGTTAAATTCCTTTTTTGGAACAAATGATACAGTGGCAACTTCCGCTCTTGGTTCTTTTTACAATCAGCAGCACATCTGTTCCGTCAGGCTCCACAATCAGTAAAATAGTGGTTACATCCACAAAAAGTAGTGGAAGTAGTGGAAACATCGAATTATTTGTTGCTAAAGATGAGGATAATGGAGATGGCACATTTGACAGATATACAGACAGCAAAAGTTGGAATAGTTCTCTTACTTTTGCAGATTTTGGCAATTATAATTTAAGCCCTGTTGGAAATTATTATGTTCAATTTGAATGTACAAGGTATTCAACGGGAACTGTTGCAGCAGCAACATTAAAAAATATTTATGTCACAGTATACTATCATTAAAATTTTATAATCCCCATTCTAAACAAGCAAAGATGTTGTTATTCAGTTAGCAGCATCTTTGCTTTTAATTGTATAATTGATATGACTATTGAGTTAGAATGACATTGATAGCGATAGAAAGCTATATATTACAGAAGCAGACTTTGATATTTGAGAGATTATATAAATTGAATATTATATAAAAAGAGGTATATAGAACATGCACAGAGACACTATATTTCAATATGAAACAATGCTGCCTGACACAATAAAAACGCATAGCCCAACTTCGTTCGGTATAACTGTCTGATTGTGTCGAAATTCGTATTTTATCAATTATATCTGATAAAACTGGATTTGCGGTATTGAAAATCAGTTATAGCCGTGGTACCATATAGACAGTTTCAGAAGGGAGGCTGGTCTACATGATTAAACGAGAAATTTATATGAGCCGTATTCGTCCTTTTATCGGAAATGAGCTGATAAAGGTTCTGACAGGGATTCGCCGTAGTGGAAAATCTGTCATGCTGAACCTGATCCAAGAGGAACTTGCCCAAAACGGGGTCCAACCAGAACAGTTTATTTCCCTGAATTTTGAGAACATGAGCAATGCACACCTTTGTACGGCTGTTGCATTGCATGATGAAATCCTTCGCAGAACAAAAGAAATCAGCGGCAAGGTTTATCTGTTCTTCGACGAAATCCAAGAGGTGGCTGATTGGGAAAAATGTATCAACTCTTTCCGGGTGGAGCTGGATTGTGATATATACATTACCGGTTCCAACGCCAAGCTGCTTTCCGGTGAGCTTGCCACTTATCTTGCCGGACGGTATGTGGAGTTCGTGATTTACCCGTTTTCATTCAGAGAGTTTATGGAGCTGTATCACACCGTTTACGAAGGTGCAGACGAAAGACAATGCTTTACAAAATATCTGACGCTGGGAGGAATGCCCTATTTGAGCAACCTTCGCTACGACGATGCCGCCAGTCGTCAGTATTTGCGGGACTTGTTCAACTCCGTAGAGCTGAAAGATATTATCAAGCGAAACAATATCCGTGATGTGGATATGCTGGAGAGAATTATTGCTTATATAACTTCCAACATCGGCACTACCTTTTCTTCCACAGCCATTTCCAAGTATCTGAAAAGCGAGGGACGTTCCGTATCGCCAGAGACAGTACTGAGTTACATCAAGGCCTGCACCGACGCTTTTCTGTTTTATCAGGTGAAGCGCCAAGACCTCCAGGGAAAGAAAATCCTGACCGTCAACGAGAAATACTATGTTGCAGATCATGGTGTCCGGGAAGCCGTGTACGGTGGCAACATGAAGGACATTAACCTTGTCCTTGAAAATGTTGTCTACATGGAGCTGCTGCGCCGTGGTTATTCTGTGACTGTTGGGAAAGTCTCTGACAAGGAGATTGACTTCGTATGTGAAGATCATGGGAAAAAAGCTGTATGTTCAGGTTTCCTATCTACTTGCCTCGGAGGAAACCATCCAGCGTGAGTTTGGGGCGTTTGCCGGTGTTCGTGACAATTTCCCGAAATACGTTGTAACGATGGACGAACTGGATATGAGCCGAGATGGAATCAAACACCGCAATATTCGTGACTTCCTGCTGGCAGAGGAATGGAACTGAAATGTTCTTCTTTCACCAGAAGATATGCAGAAGTTCTTCCAATGCCGAGAATGAAAAAACAATGGTGCCTGACACAATAAATATTATGATATGTCTGTATTTAACCGCTGTATAGAAACCGGGAATGTTCTCTTAATACTGGAATGTTGGCAGGATGTCCACCCGGCGCTTGTCAGTATCCCAGTGAAATGGGAATACAGCTCGCCGTATGGACTTTTGTATGCTCTGAATCCGCCGGATGATGTTATGCAGTTTGAAAACAATGGTGCCTGACACAATAAATATTCTTTCCGGAATTCTTGCAGAGATGGGAGATATTTCGAGATTTGATGATGTTAAGGAAATACAAAAGATTAAGTGGATTAGGTCTTGTAGCATGCAGCTCAGGAAAACATAAAGGAGAAACCAAGATCAGTCATAGAGGACGCAAACGGCTGAGATACTGGTTATTCCAGGCGGCAAAGTCAGCAGTGGCTCATGCGGAGGAAGTTAAAGAACTCCATGTGTACTACACGACACGCCCTGACAATCCGCTGAAAAGATGCAGTCACTGATTGTGATAGCCTGCAAGCTTTTGAGAATCGTTTATACGATTCTGAAGAAGGGAACGGTCTATGATCCGAAGAAGATGCTGATGGACATCAGGCGGCCGGAAAAGAAGGAAGCGATTGCAGCATAAGACAATCGACAGCATTATTTATTCCAGAGCCTTGCCGGGTTGCGGATGATTCCGAAATCGGGCAGGGTTCTGGAAAGAAACCCGATAACGATGGAGTGCAACAAGCACTGCATCAGCACAATGACCAGCAGGTAACGAAACAAGGGAAGCGTCCACGGAATATCCGTACCCTGCGGAAAGGGCAGGTCAGTAAAATCAAAATATAAACAAGAGCTGTAGCCTGCAGTAGTTCACTCCGTAGGGCAATGACCCTGTTAGAAAGCTTAGCGGGCACTCGGTGTATGAGCAGGTGGGACGAAGGAAGTTGGTACACGATACCATTAGACACGGAAGGTTCACCATCATAGGATTTATAGCCTTTATAAAGCAAAAAACAAAGGGACGCTTTATAAACTGCACCCTCTTCTAACTATTCAGTACAAGATACAATGACTGTCATACACTTGTGGCTCTGTTTTATGAGGTAAATATTTAAAGAAAAGCCTGAAAAAATCAGTGATTTAGGGCTTGACATTATAGGAGACTTCCTGTATAATAAAAAAAGGGAACTTTTGACATATCTTTTCGGTTTACGAAAAAGATCACAGTCGTCAAGTCCGAAAAAAGATGCCTATAAGCATGTGCTTAAGGCGATGAAAAAGCGTGATTACAGCACTAGCTATTGTGAGGACGGAGCGGTGTATTACGAGACATTTGTACTCGCATTGCAGCATCATCCGGAGTACAATTATAGTCTGGTCATCTGGAAGAGTACCGATGGAACATTTGATTACCGGGCAGGTAATGACCTGAGTGCGGCGCAGATCACGGGTAAAATAAAACAGGCGAATGCAAAGGCGAACGCGATTATTCCCCGGATTATCAGGGACGGAATGACGCGCAAACAGAAGCTGCGTGCGATCCACAATTATCTCGTGAAAAACTGTGTCTACGATGAGAACGCGCGCAGATACGGATATGATGATGCCTATACCGCATATGGTTGTCTGATTGAGAAAAAGGCGGTATGTCAGGGCTATGCAGGTGTTTTTAACCTGCTTGCCGCAAAAGCCGGCATCTGTTCGATCGCCGTTCCGGGTGAAGCCGGTGGCGGATCACATGCGTGGAATTATGTGAAAGACGGAAGCAGCTACCGCTATATTGATGTGACCTGGGATGATCCGGTGCAGGATCAGGGTGCGAAGGCTGCCGTGAAATAGACTTATTTTTACTTGACACAGGCACAATTTGAACTGACCCACACATGGGATAAGGTAGAGAATGCTTTATAGAGTCGGCGGAAATTTATTTACGGGAATAGATAACAGATGAAAGGGAGGATACTAGTTATGAAAAAACAGCTTACAGCACTTGTTTTATGTATTTGTATGGTATTGTCGGTGCTGCCATTTTCAAGTACACAGGCAGCTGCAGAGGAGACGAGCAGTGTTGGCACAAGCAATATTAGCATCGGAGACTATATCAGGCTGGGAAACTATAACGGGCAGCCAATCTTATGGCGCTGCGTCGATGTTGATGAGATGGGACCGCTCATGCTCTCCGATCAGGTGCTGGCAACGATGGCTTATGATGCCAAAACAAGTGAAAACAGCGCTACGCGTTCGCACAGCCGTAACCTAAAGCGTGGGACATATGGCTCAAATCAATGGCGTGACAGCAATATGCGTTCCTGGCTGAATTCAAGGCGGAAGCCGGGAAGGTAGAATGGCTTTGCGGAAACCCTCCAAAGAGTGGCTTTGTAGGAGAGAATCCATATGACCAGGCAGCAGGCTTTTTAAACGGCTTTAAGGAGGACGAGATCGCAGCGATTAAAACGGTAACCCAGCGTTCGATCGTATCCCATCCGGAATATAATGCGGGAATGATCGAAGGCCAGGGGGGCAGATCTGCCTTATGACACAAATATAGAAGCAGCCGCTAACGGATTTGATCAGGCCTATTATGAGAACGTTACGGATAAAAGTATTCTTAATGGATGTAAAGCAGATAAACAAAGTCTATCAAAATAACAGCCAGCTTGGAGACAGTTATCATATTGCTTATAAGGGTGGCGTGAGGTGGCCTTACTGGCTGCGGACTCCGGTGACGGATTGCAACCACGATATGCGCTATGTGGAGACGGATGGAAGAATAGACAGAAACGCTCCGTATTTAGGCTTTTATGGTGTCCGTCCGGCGTTTTATCTTGATACGCAATATTATCAGGTGACTGGTGGAGACGGTACAGCTGATTCCCCTTACCGCGGTGCAGCCGTAAATAAACCGGAGGAGAACTTTACAGTTTCCGGAGATGGACCAACACCGGGGCAGGAGTGGGATGTTTCGCTTGACAAGAGTATACAGTTATATCTTGGACCGAATTATTCCAAGAGCAAGAAATACGAATCTGCCACGATACCTATCCAGGTCATCCAGAAGACGCGCAGCGATAATGAGAATATGGTTGTCGTCATCTGCGGTGAAGGTTACACAAAAGGCGAGCAGCAAAAATTTGTTGCAGCTGCCAAACGGTTATGGGAAGGCGCGATGCAGTATGAGCCATATAAGACGTACAAGGATCGCTTCAATGTATATGCATTATGTACGGCATCGGATAAAACGTACAGTGCCATTGATGGATATGACAGTACATTTTTTCGATGTATGGGGAAAGAATATATCCGTGAATGGAAGTCAGTGGAAGAACCATATTTTTGAACGGTGTATCGGACCGGCGTTTATCGAGAAAGTGCATGATGCCCATATTCCGCAGCAGGCAGATCCGAATGTAGATTGGGATTTTGAAAAGTATAAATATGTACATGACTACATCAGCCAGTTCGTACTTCTGGTCAATTCTGCAAATGATTTTGGCGGGGCATTCAACGATCTTGATTACGGATTCCATTATATTGTCAGCCCTGCATACAGCCAGCGTGCAGTCGAAACGCTTACGCATGAGCTTGGTCATGGTCTGTTATGGCTTGGAGACGAGTACAACAGCGGATCTTTTATGGGAGAAGCGTCTGAAAAAACTTCGCTAAACAGAACGGGGATCAGTGATCCTGAACAGGTAAAATGGAGACAGCTGCTTGGCTTCCGGAAGACATACAGTGTTCCTCATACAGATTATGATACGGATAAGATTTATAATTCCAGCCGTGAATGTATGATGCGCCAGACCTGGAATGGTTTCTGCGAGGTATGTAAGCTGCAGGGAAATAAGCGGATGCGCCAGCTGGTCACAGAGGGGTCCGGATCTGTATGTGGCAGAACCGGAAGTGACAAAGCGCACAGATGCATATACGAAGCTTTCAGATTTTAGTGATGCAACCGGTTGGGGTTATACAAAATTTGACGCAGAAAAAGACACGCCTTTTGACAGGGGCAGATAAAATTACTTTCCAACCGACAGAGATGAAGGGGCAGAAGATTGAGCTGCGTACAATCGTGCAGAACCTTTCCGATACAAAGCTCAGTCAGGTGACATTACAGGTATGGGTAAACCATGCTGACGGAACCATTGCTACTGCTGATGGTCAGCCTGTAGCAGCGTCAGAAACGTTCAAGATTCCGCTTTGGACGGAAAAGGGCAATTTCCGCCCGAAGGGAACGTTGGAATATCATGGAAGCGATTTTAATTCCGGTTTGAAAAATTGTTCCCTCTTATATACCATCCGTCCAATGCAGATCTGCGAACCGGTGACACGGTCGGATATGCAGTGAGGGATGAGCAGGGAACTGTTCTTGCTTACGAAGGAACGCTTCCAAACAAAGGTCAGGATATCTTGCCGGCACCGGAGCCTGCAAAGAGTTATACAGTTACTTTTTGTTATAATGACGGAAGAGAAAATACAACAAAAACGACCGGAATCAATGGAAAACTCGGTGATCTTCCGGCACCGGCCCGTGAAGGATATGTGTTTGACGGATGGTATACGACAGGTGGTGAAAAGTTGATTTGACAAGAGTATATAGCAGCAATACGGTGTTGTATGCAAGATGGAGTGAATATATCGCACCGTCACCGAATGTTAAGAAAGCTCCGGTCATTCTGCTGGCGACAAGCCCGGATACAGTGACCGAAGGAGAACAGGTCATGTTAAGTGTCAGCGAAACCTCAGGATTTGGTGTGGATTTAAGCGGAGTAACTTACACGGCAGATCCTTCGCTGCCGATATCCGGCACAGGGGAGGCTCAGACGATCCGGCTCGATCAAGCTGGTACTTATACATTTACTGCTCATTATTCCGGTGATAATGAGAAATATCTTGCGGCCGACAGTAATCGTGTTACCGTAACCGTAACGAAAAAAGCGGATGTCAGCGGAGGAACAACGTCAGGAGGTGGATCATCGTCAGGAGGCGGTTCCACGGCAGGAGGCGGATCTTCAGCAGGAGGCGGATCTTCAGCAGGGGGCGGATCCTCGTCAGGAGGCGGTGCAGCAGCAGGAGGTGCCACCGCGGGAGGCGGCGCAGCTAACGGAAATGCATCTGCAACAACTACGCCGGACATCAAGGATTCGGATGGAACGACTGTTGCCATAGTGAACGGTAAAAAAGGAATGATCACAGCAGAAGTGCAGCTTAGTGAAAAGGCGATCGCAAATGCTGAAAAATCAGGTGAAGCAGTTAAACTTCCGGTTGAAGTAAAGGCAGGTAAAAATATAAAAGCTGCATCCACTGTGACCATCAATCTACCGGAGGGTGCAAAGGGAAAACGAAAGTGAAGATTCCGGTAAAAAATATGACCGTAGGTACAGTCGCAGTGCTTGTCAATGCCGATGGCACTGAGAAAATTGTGAAGAAATCAGTGGCTGCAAAAGATGGAGTTCAGCTGATCGTGGACGAAGACACTACAGTGAAGCTCGTAGATAAGGCGAAAAACTTTAAGGATACAAAAAAACATTGGGCGAAGGATTCCATTGATTTTGTAAGTGCACGCGGGCTGATGAATGGAAAGAGCAGTACGGCTTTTGCACCGGAAGCAAAAATTACCCGGGCACGGCTATGGACGATTCTCGCACGATGGGAAGACGTAGATCTGACAGGTGGAAAGAAGTGGTACAGCAAAGCACGTGCATGGGCTAAAAACCAGGGAATTTCGGATGGCAGCAGACCAAATGCTGCGATAACGAGAGCCGAGGCGATCACAATGCTATGGCGTGCGCAAGGAAAACCGGCAGCAGAGCAAGAGACAGCTTTTAAAGATGTTTCTTCTGATGAATACTACGCACAGGCAGTGGCGTGGGCCAAAGAGAAGGGTATCGCACAAGCGAATAGCAAAGGACGATTCAATCCGGATGCTGCCTGTACAAGAGCGGAAATAGCCGCATTCCTGTATCGGATGTCGTTGAGTGAATAAACGGTTTACATGTACCATCTGGTATAAAGATAGCAGGAAGGAGATACCTGATTTGAAAAGAACTGCAAAAAATCATTTTGACAGGAGTCTGCCCGGCTTGATTTTACATTGATTTAATCAAAAAAGAAAAATGGACGATACAGAGAAATCTGTATCGTTTATTTTTCGTCTTTTTAATTTATAGGAAAGTTCTAACTTTGGGATAGCTAGATATGAAAAGGGCCCGCAATTTAGCGGGCACGACAAGTAAACGATAGGTTTTAGAAGATATAGAAGCCTTCAGCTCCAGGAAAGTCTTCACCAAACTCATCGTCTTCATTTAAGAAGTAATCCATATCAAGCAAATCATCCTCACTCATGTGGCGGATGTCATCAGCAGTCATGCCTTCAGGTGGATTCTGTATGTACTTGTTTCTGATTTCATCTGAACGTTTTGACATAGTATTTTCCTCCGTTTTTTACATTCTATCACAGAGGAAGGTGTGATGTATATATTTATGCTGATGAAGTATATGAGAGCCTGCCCATAGCGTTACTGTTCAGACCATTGTAAAAACTGACGAAATTTAAAAAAATATATTTGTGGATAAACTCAAGCAGGATGGAAAGTTTCGTTAACGACTTCCGAATCCTGCTTTTTCTTTTGAAATTATAAACAGTACCTGCATATTTTCCTGCTTTTACATGGCTGGAATACGGATTTCCAGTCCTGCTTCTTTCATTTTTCTTCCGGTTATCCACCGTCATTCTGCCAGTCCCGGAATTCGTCCGATTTCCCATTCGTCCCTGTTTTTTGCTGTACTTATCCTATACTTAAGGAGGCACAAATGAACGCAGATGATAAAAGCAAACTCAAAGCATATGAAGAACTTATAGGCAGTCTTGAGCATACAAACGGACTGCAGCACAGGGTCATTGAAACCCAGTCCTCATTGATCAAATCCCTTGAGGAACATAATGCAGAATTAGAAAAAAATCATTGATGATCTGACAAACATTTAAGGAAAGGACGCGGCATGGGGATGGGAAATTCTTTTGAAACCATTACAGTACTTCAATACAGGCTGAAAGAAGCACAGGAAGAACTTGCAGCCTTTCAATCGGGAGAAAAATATATCCGAATGGAAAAACAGCACCTTACACAGGTGCGTGCCCTGGAACGCAGAATTGCAAAACTGGAAGCAGCTGTAGCAAAAGAACACAGCCATGCCATTACGATTCGGAATCAATGGTTTGAGATTTTTGAACAGCTGCAAAAAGAATGCGACCGTATGGTCGCCGAAGCAGTAAAAAAGGCGGATATGATGGAAAAAAGGGCCATCCGTGCAGAAAGACAGCGCGACACTGCCCTTGAAAAAGTAACTTTCCAGAGACGGGAACTTTACAAAGTAAAGACAGAGCTTGATGATGAAAAACAAAAAGTACAGAAACTGACGGCACAGATTAACCGGAACTATGAAAACTCATCCATCCCGTCTTCAAAATCTATCGCCCGCAAAAAAATATCCAACAGCCGCGAAAAGACAGGAAGGAAACCCGGTGGACAGCCAGGACACAGGGGGCACTGCAGAAAGAAACTCACCCCGACAAGGGAAATCTATCTTCCTGCACCCGAAGAAGTACTCCATGACCCTGACTTTAAGAAAACATCGAAAACCATTACAAAGCAGAAAATCGACATCAGCGTAGAAGTGCATGTGACCGGGTATCATGCCGATGTGCACTATAATTCCAAAACAGGTGAACGGATCCATGCACCATTTCCACAGGGAGTCATTGATGACGTTAACTATGGAGGAAATTTACGTGCTTTCCTGTTTCTGCTGAATAATGGCTGCTGTACATCAATTGATAAAAGCCGCAGGTTTTTGTCTGATCTGACAGATGGAAAAATAAACATATCAAAAGGCATGATCAATAATCTCTGCCAGTCATTTGCAGAAAAAACAGAATCCCAGCGCAAAGAGCTTTTCCGTGACATGCTGCTTTCACGGGGAAAGTTCGTATGTATTTGTATGTGCGGTTCCGGATGGCGGTGTGCTCTATTTTGCCAGGGGCAAAAAGGGACACGATGGAATAAAGGGCACGGTCGTTGAAGACTATCAGGGGACACTGGTCCACGATCATGATGTAACCTTTTATAAGTATGGAACCGGCCACCAGGAATGCCTTGCACATGTACTGCGTTATCTGAAAGACAGCATGGACAACGAAAAAGACCGTTCCTGGAACAGGCAGATGCATTCCCTGATACAGGAAATGATCCATTACCGGAATGGTTTATCTGAATCAGAAGAGCCAGATCCGCAGACCGTCTCCGAATTTGAAGAACGTTATAAAACAATCCTGTCCATAGCCGGGGATGAATACGACTATGAGCCGCATGGGAAATACTACCGTGATGGATACAACCTGTACAAAAGGATGAAAAAGTATAAGAAAGATCATCTTCTTTTCCTCCATAATAAGAATGTACCTGCCACGAATAACGAAGCCGAACGGCTGCTGAGAAAATATAAAAGAAAACAGGCGCAGGCTGTGTCATTCCGGAGTCCGTCAAGCATCGACCATCTCTGTAAATGCATGAGCATGCTGGTTTTGATGCGCAGAAAAGAGCAGGCCAATCTGTTCCGCGAGATTGCAGAAATATTTGCATAAGAAAACCGATGGTTTTGACTACGATTAGTCTATACCATCGGTTCTTTTTGTTACAAGTTTACCTCTGAACAGTAACGAAAATTCCGCAAAGGTCCGTGATGATGAGCAAAGTGGTGACAGTAACAGTATCATAAACCAGAAGAAAATGCTGGAGAAATATGCAACCGAACAGGGATTTACCAATCTGCTTCATTATTTTATATTCTGAAACGTTCGAAGCATGCGAAATACCTGTTCCACCGTATCGGTCATATTCTGTTTTGCATGATCGGTCTGCATGGCATCTTCAAGCGAAACAGCACCCCGCACAATCGGGAAAAAAGGCATCAATTCCTGCTGCATGACAGGCTTTTGCATCTTCCGTCACGCAGCCGGAAAATGCAAGCACAGGTTTTTGAAATTCTTTGGCAATCTTTGCAACACCGGCAGGCGCTTTTCCCATGACGGTCTGACCATCCAGACAGCCTTCTCCGGTGATGACAATATCTGCATTTTTTATATAGTCGGAAAGATGTGTTTCTTCCAGAATGATGTTTACACCGGATTCCAGAGTGGCATGGAAAAAGGTGAGAAAAAGCAAACCCAAGACCGCCGGCAGCCCCGGCTCCTGCATGCGCGGGATTCGTTTTCGGAAAGCTTTTTCCGGCGAGTGCGGCATAGGAGGAAAGCCACTGATCCATCTGCTGAATCATGGCAGGATCTGCGCCTTTTTGAGGACCGAAAACGGCGCTGCATCCCTGCGAACCGCAGAGCGGATTTGTCACATCACAGGCAATCCGAAACGTACATTCTTTCAGTTCCGGCAGCGCATGGGAGTCTGAAATTACAGCCAGATCCTTTAAGCCCAGAGCACCATGACGTACCGGAACCCCTTCCTGATCCAGCAGGTCAAATCCCAGTGCCTGCAGCATACCGATTCCTCCATCGTTTGTGGCACTTCCGCCGATTCCTATAATAAAATGTCTGCAGCCTCTGGAAATGGCGTCTCTGATGACTTCCCCAACCCCGTAGGTTGTTGTATACAAAGGATTCCGTTCGGTTTCGGAAAGGAGTGTAATTCCGGCAGCTCCGGACATTTCGATGACTGCAGTTTTGCCAGCATCCAAATGCCGTAACTGCAAAGCACCGGTTTTTCAAGAGGCCCGGTTACGCATACCTGTGTGCGTGTGCCGCCACAGCCAAGCGTCAAAGCGTCCACCGTGCCTTCGCCACAGTCTGCAAGTGGGCGGATGGTGATATCTGCATCCGGATATATGCGCCGGATTCCGGCAGAGGCACTTTCCCCGGCCTCAAGGGAAGTCATGCTTCCTTTAAAAGAATCGATGGTAATAACAACGTTCATGTATACTCTCCTCCTGATATCTGATGGTTGTATTACATGTCACCAGGCGGAACCGGATGACATGCTTCATTATAACATGAAAACAGCGGAGTGGAACTGGTGAATAAAAAGAAGTATGCATATTATTTGACACGCGTCAAATGATATTAGAGTTATATTTGACGTGCGTCAAATAATATAAAAGAGGGAGAAGTGCTGCACGCGATGTGGTAAATGATGTGAACCGCTGCAGGGGTCGGGCAAAGCCCATATCTTTCATGTCGTACGAAACCCAAACCGGTCTGAAACTGATATAATAGGTACGTAGGTCAGGAAAGTTCCAATAAGGAACGTACCTTAAATCAATCAGTACAGAACATCTGATTTATGCACCAAAGTCAGGCAGCAGTTCCCAGAAATTTGTATTTCAATTGATTAAAAGCGAGACATAAAAAATACTGAAGTGAAAAAATAAAATGGTTGCAACAACATATTCTTTTCCCATTTTTGTGTATATTGTAACGGAAGAATGAAAAAAACTGTTTGTAAGAGAGTCTATATAAATGGGAAAGGATAAAATCATGGAACACAACACACGGGTAGAACAGATCAAAACATATCTCGAGCGGCTGAGCGCCGGGGAAGAATTGGAAAAAGTAAGGGCGGATTTCGCAAAAGAATTTAAAGAGGTTGATCCGGCAGAGATCATGCAGGCGGAGCAGGAACTTCTGCAGGGCGGCACACCACTTGAGACCGTGCAGAAATTGTGTGATGTCCATGCGGCACTGTTCCGCGGTGCAACGAGTGAGGAAAAAGTTGCCAACGCGGAAAAAGCGGTTGCGGCATCGGTAAAAGAGAAAAAGCTGGCGGCTACCGCGGCTTTAACCGGAATCACCGGACATCCGCTGCAGACGTTTACCCACGAAAATGAAGTGTTGGAAAACGTCATCCGGGAATGCAGGAACGAAATAGAGAAAACCAATACCCTTTCACCGGAGCGGTTTGGAAAGCTGCGGGAAGTTGCGATCCATTATGCAAAGAAAGGGGATCTTCTGTATCCACACCTGAAAGTAAAATACGGGATCAGCGGTCCGTCGGATGTGATGTGGACGACCGATGATGAGATCAGGGATGAACTAGCAGCGCTGGCAAAGCAGCTGCCGGTTCAAAAGACGGAAGATCACTGGCTGGAACGTTTTCGCATTGTGTTGCAGCGCGTGGAGGATATGATCTACAAAGGAAGCCAATATTTTCTTCCCGAACTGCGCCCTGAATTTCACGGAAGAAGAGTGGTTTGGGATTTACCGCGATTCGAAAGATTATCCGGTCTGCTTTGGTGTGGAAAATGCGACATGGGAGGCGGCAGAGAAGTATCTGCATACAGAAAAATTGCAGTAAAGATGTAAGGAATGGAGAAATCATCATGCCGGGCGGGCACCTGACCGTTGCACAGCTTACCGCAATGCTCAACACGATCCCGATGGAGATCACATTTGTTGATAAGGACAATATCAATCGCTTTTTCAATGAAGGACCAAAGGATTTCAAACGTCCGGGCATGGCGATCGACCGCGAGGTATTTTCCTGCCATCCCCCGAAAGTGGAGCAGCAGGTGCGGCACATCATCGGGGAATTCCGGAAAGGAACGCTCGACAAAGTGCCGATCTGGATGGAGAAAAACGGAAAAACCATGCTGGTTACCTATATGGCGGTGCGGGATGCTGCAGGCACATATCTCGGGACATGGAGCTGGTGCAGGATATGGGCTTTGCAAAAGAGCATTTCCTTTCCGACGTAAAAAGCAAAAGAAGCAGCGCTGCGCGCAGGTATGGAAGATTAACTTATTTTTGTTTTTCCATATGATTTAATTCCGGGAGCACGGTAGTAAGCATCGTGAGAAAGCACAGGCTTCCACCGATCACATTTGAGACCGGTTCCGCCATAAACACACCTCTTGTTCCCATGCCAAGTGCATATGGGAGCAGGTAGGTCAGCGGAACCACAATAAATACCTTACGAAGCAGGGAGAAAAAAATCGCCTGCTTCTTTTTATTTAATGATTTAAACGTGGTCTGTCCGATGTATTGCAGATCCATGAAAATAAATGCGGCAAAATAAAGTTTTAAGGCAGGAACCGCGTCTTTGATCAGCTCGCTGTCGGAACTGAAAATCCCGATAAGGAAATGCGGTGCAACGATAATGACCGACCACATGGCGGCGGTATACACAAAGATCATAACCGCCATTGTACCAATTGCCTGTTTTACACGCTTCGGGCGGCGTGCCCCGTAATTGTAGCTTAAAATCGGGGAACTTCCCTCATTCATGGCATAAATTGGTGTCTCGACAAGCTGCCGGACGCTGGAGATGATTGTCATCACGGAGATATAGATATCGCCTCCGGTCACGGAGAGTACGTTGTTGCAGCAGATGCTGACTAAACTGTTGGTAAGCTGCATAATAAATCCTGCGGTTCCGAGGCTTACGATGTTTTTGGCAGTTTCCGTGCACCGGGAGAGTTCGCTTCTGGTCAGAAACCGTACGTTAAGCTCCGATCGTTTTTTCAGAAAATAGAGGACAAATGCAGCGGAGAGTGTCTGGGAAATCACGGTTGCAATTGCAGCACCCCGGATTCCAAGCGAAAAGACGAAGATGAAAACCGGATCGAGAATGCAGTTTGCCACCGCGCCGATGGCAACGGATGTCATGCCGGTCATGGCATATCCCTGCGCGTTGATAAACGAATTCATACCGGTAGCGATCATGGACGGCAGTGTGCCGACCAGATAGATCATCAGGTACGGGTATGCATAAACCAGAGCAGACTCGGAAGCGCCGAACAGACGCAGGATCGGGCGCGCAAACAAAAATCCAATGACCATTAAAACAATTGCGCCGCCGCAGAGCATCGTATAGGAGGTATTCATAATTTCGGAAGCTTTCCGGGAATTATTTTCCCCGCCGGATGGAAAAAAGCGGAGCACCGCCGCTGCCGAACAGATTGCTGAAAGCCGTGATGATCACAATAATCGGAAAGCATAAGCCGACCGCACCGAGAGCGGTTGTGCCGATATGCGGGATTCTTGCTATATAAATGCGGTCTATGATGTTGTAAAGCAGGCTTAAAAGCTGCGCAACCAGCATGGGAATCGCTGCGTTTAAGATGTTGCCGGGGATGGAGCCATGTTCAAAATCAATTCGTTTCATTTTTTCCTTAAATCCTTTTCTTTCTGTTGACATTTAGTATACCATGAATTAAGATATATGAAAAATATTACTTTTATGTCTTAAACAAATAAAAATTATATAAGGAGAAGCTATGGATGTAAAACAACTGGAATACTTCCGGGCAATTGTGGATGCTGGTACGATCAGCGGTGCGGCGCGTGTTCTTCACATGACACAGCCACCGCTGAGTTATCAGGTAAAGATGCTCGAAGAAGAACTTCAGGTGCAGCTTTTTGCGCGGCACCAAAAAGATTACATTAACGGAAGCAGGAAAAACACTGTATGACAGGGCGGGCAGTCTTCTTACCATGGCGGATATTACCAAGCGGGAAGTCATAAAGGCAAGCCAGGCGGCAACAATCCACATCGGATTTACGCCGTCCACGGTTTCTATGATGTCCGATTACCTGATCCGTTTTTCCACGTCGCATCCGGATATTCGCTTTGATATCCACGAGGGATCGACATTTACGCTGCGGGAGCAGTTGGAAAACGGCGTGGTCGATATCACGACACTCCGGACACCGATTGTGCTCAAAGGATGTGAGAGCAGGACTTTGATGCAGGAAAAGCTGCTTGCAATGGCGGCTGCAGGGAATCCAGTTTTAGAAAAAAACAAAGATGGGATCACGCTCGAGGAACTGTCAGAGCAGAAACTGATCCTGTCCCACCGCTACCGCAGTTATCTGTTGTCCGCGTTCGAAAAAAAGGGGCTTTTGTGTGACATTTACTGTGAGTGTGAAGATGCCAGAACGGCGATGACTTTGGCGGAAAAAGGGCTTGGAATCGCCATTCTTCCGGCTTCTATGCACAAGTTGTCGGATCAGATGAAGTCCTGTGATATTCTGGATGCGGATCTTACGACGGAACTTCTTCTCGCGTGGCGAAAGGGACGCATGCCGGAGGAAGTGAAAGCGTTTCTTGAAATGTGGAGATAGAAGTATCGTGCAATTCTCCCGGAATTTATCCGGTATGCCATGGAATAATATAAAACTCCGGGCGCAAATGTATATGTGCCCGGAGTTTTTAAATTGTGAATTTAAATTTATCGCCGATACATAATTGCTTACATCTTTGAACAAGTGAGCAATCAGTATTATAGATTGTACTCTCGATTCGAAGAAGTGGATAACCTTTTGAAATCCCCAAAATTTTTGATTCCTGTGCGGAGGCAAACACAATATCTAAAGTTTTGTCGGAATGATCAAAAAATAATATTGTGGTTTTGCAGCACATCATAAAGGGAAGTGTCATTTAAATTTTCTCCAAATAAAAAAGAAAAGGATTCAGGAAACCGGTTGATTTCTAACAATACCGGTTTTTCATCGGCATAACGAATACGTTCCAATACGAGAATCTTTTTATCGGGTGTAATATGCATGAGTTCCATGTCTTTTTCGGTAGGATCTTCTATTGCAATTTTAATGGTTTTCGCACCTGGAACTGCTCCCATTGTACGGCACATTTCAGAAAATCCGGTAACACCTTTTTTGAGATATTTCGCTGGATTCTTTTTTCGGCAACAAAAGTTCCTTTTCCGGATTTGCGGTCCAGATATCCTAATTCTGATAAACCTGCAAGAGCTTTTCGGACAGTGACCCGGCTGACATTGTAGGTTGTACTTAACTCATTTTCTGTTGGAAGACGGCTGCCTGCTTTACGTTTTCCGGTGTCAATCTCTTCTTTTAACTGATCCTCAAGTTGTTTGTATAGTGGTTTGGCAATTGTATTGTTTAATTCCATGAAAAACCTCGTAATGTGTTTTTGATTTGTATTATACAATATATTATAATACAAAGTTTCAGAATTGTATATATTTATTTTAAAAAGCTGTTTTATATTGACAAATGTATTATATTGTATTATATTTTGGATAGAAACAAACGAGACAAATAAAAAAAGGAGAAATGAATATGAGTTATACAAGCAAAGACATTAAAAACATTGTAGCAGAGATTTTGGAGAACAAAAAACAAAGGAGGTGTTAAGAGCCTGTATTTTGTTGGTTGTGGAGGGTCTCTTGGAGCTTTGTATCCTGCAAAAACATTTATGGAGAAAGAGTGTTCAAATATTAAATCCGCGCTGATCAACAGCAACGAATTTGTTCACAGTACACCAAAAGATTTTGGAGAGAATTCGATCATCTGTCTGTCCTGCCATAAGGGAAATACACCGGAAACGATTGCAGCAGCAAAGCTTGGTAAGGAAAAAAAGGAGCAGCAGTAATTATTCTTACATGGCTGGAAGAATCTGAAATTGTGGAGTTTGGTGACTATATTATCCAGTATTCATTTGATGCAAGTCCGGATCATCTCAAAGGTGATATTGATTATGCTGGAGAAAAAAACAATGTGTGCGCTGCTCGTAGCAGTGGAAACACTTCAACAGACCGCAGGATATGAAAATTATGATAAATTCTACGAAGGACTTGGTATGATTACCGGAATTATCCGGAATGCAAGAAAACATGTACAGGTAAGAGCTGAACAGTTTGCTGAAACATACAAGGACGATACCGTTATTTATACGATGGGAAGCGGAGCTGGCTATGGGGCTGCATATATGGAAAGTATTTGCATTTTCATGGAAATGCAGTGGCTTGATTCCAGCAGTATTCATACAGGAGAATATTTCCATGGACGTTTGAAATCACAGATGCAAACCGTCCGTTTATGATTCAGATATCAGAAGGATCTACCCGTGAACTGGATGAAAGGGCTTTAAAATTCCTTCATACATATGCAAAGAGGATTGAAGTTCTGGACGCAAAAGAACTTGGATTATCTACAATTGATGCTTCTGTTGTGGATTACTTTAACCATTCACTGTTTAATAATGTATATCCTATTTATAACCATGAACTGGCTGAAAAGAAAGAACATCCGCTTTCAACACGTAGATATATGTGGAAAGTAGAGTATTAATTCAGAACATATTTAATTCGGGCAAAAGAATTTATAAGCAGACAAAGACATTGTATCCTATGTTTTTGTCTGCTTATTGTATTGTAGATACAAAATAATACATATACGATACTGAAATAGCCTGAGAACAAAAATATGCACAAAAATCGGAACTAAAATATAGGATAATTGACGAAAAACACACAAGTTCTTGACAAAGGTATGATACAAATATAATATTAAAGCAGATACAAAACAATACAAATAAGAGCGATGTACGAGAATTGTATTAAAGTTTGTATTGTACGGATATGCATATAAAAGAGAGGGAGGACATGAATATGTTCTGGGTAGAATTAATACTTGTACTTGCCATTATATTTTTGGGGGTACGTAAGGGTGGTACATTTTTTAGCAATGGCTGGTGGTGTTGGAATGTTAATTATGACATTTTTCTTTCATGTTACACCGGCAGATCCGCCAGTTACCGTTATTTTAATTATGATTGCGGTAATTGTAGCAGCTGCAACAATGCAGGCATGTGGGGGATTGGATTTCCTGGTTCGCATAGCAGAAAAGATTCTTCGCAGGAATCCTAGGATGATTACGGTACTTGCACCGGTTGTAGCATATATTTTTACATTTATGTGTGGTACAGGTCACATTATTTACAGTTTGCTTCCGGTAATTAATGAAATTTCTATTGAGACAGGAGTTCGACCGGAACGCCCGATTTCAGCATCCATTATAGCTTCCCAGCAGGCAATCACGGCATGTCCGATTTCAGCAGCAACGGTAGGTATTCTGGCTTTTATGGCTGAAGCAACGAACTATAAAACGGTTAATATTTTTACACTGCTTGTAGTCTGTATCCCGGCAACACTGATTGGTACAGTCGCATGTGCTCTTGCTGTAATGAAGAAAGGAAAAGAACTGGCAGAGGATCCGGAATTTCAGGCTCGTGTAGCATCCGGACAGGTTCAGACTCTTGTGAAAAATGAGAATGCTGCAGAAGTTAAAACAACAAAAAGAGGCAAAAATCTCTGTTGCAGTATTTTTGGTTGCCATGGTAGGTATTGTATTGCTTGGCGCAGTGAGTGCATTAGTTCCAACACTTTCAGATGGAAGCAAATTACCGCTTACCACAGTAATTGAGATTTTTATGCTGGTTGCAGCAGCCGTAACGGTATTAATTAAAAACTTGACAGCAATAAGGTACTGGATCAGCCAGTATTTAAAACAGGAATGTTTGCTGTTGTTCTGGCATTTGGTCTTTGCTGGCTGGTGAATACATTTATTGCAGATCAGTCATCGTTTATTACAGATAATATGTCAGTTCTCACGAATGAACATCCATGGATTTATATCATAGCAGTGTTTATTGTTGGGGCAATAACAACAAGTCAGTCATCCTCTACAATGATTATGGTTCCAATTGGTATTGCATTAGGGCTTCCGGCAAATATTATTGTTGCTGGCTGGATTGCATGTTCATCAAATTATTTTATTCCTGCTTCCGGTCAGTGCGTTGCAGCAATTGCGTTTGATACCGCGGGAACAACAAAAATTGGAAAATATGTGTTAAATCACAGCTATATGCTTCCTGGCCTTGTATGTACTGTAGTTTCAGTAGTGTCAGCAATTTTGATAGGAGCAGTAGTATTTTAAAACATAAGGAGAAAATCTATGAAAGAACCAAAAATTATAGCGATTGGAGATAATGTATGTGATAAATATTTATCTCGTGGGAAAATGTATCCGGGAGGACAATGTGTCAATACATGCGTATATGCAAAAATGGAATGGTGTCAATTCGCATATCTTGGAAAATACGGTAATGATGAAGTTGCTGAATGTGTGCAGGAGACATTAAAAAAATTAGAGATTGATGATACGCATTGCCGGCATTTTCAGGGAGAAAACGGTTTCGCTTTGGTAACACTGAAAGAAACAGACCGTGTTTTTCTTGGCTCAAATAAAGGTGGAATTGCAAAAGATCATGCATTTGATTTCAACGAAGAAGATATGGATTATATTCAGCAATATGATTTGATTTACACAAATCTTAACAGCTATATTGAACAGGATCTTTCAAAATTGTATCAGACAAAGGTTCCGATTGCCTATGATTTTTCAATGCGCTGGACAGATGAGTATTTGAGGGATGTATGTCCGTATGTAACTGTTGCAATTATGTCATGTGCACATTTGTCAGAAGATGAACGGGAGAGAGAAATGAAAAAGGCACAGAAATATGGTGTTTCTGTTGTTCTTGGAACTGTCGGAGAAGAAGGCTCTTATGTATTATATAAAGATAAATTTTTATATACAAAAGCAGTATTGGCAGAGGATGTTATAGATACTATGGGAGCGGGAGATTCTTATTTTGCGGCATTCCTAAGTGATATGTTAAAAAATTCCCCACAACATAAGATTTTAGATGGTTCAGATGAACAGATGTATGTAAAAATTCAAAATGCAATGAAAAAGGCATCGGAGTTTGCCGCAAAGATGTGCGCAAAAAGAAGGTGCATTTGGATATGGAGTACCAATTACAGGAAGAACAGAAATTTAGGGAGGTATAAGTATGAAACCAGATATGTATGAAAATAACGAAGAGGGAATTTTATGTGTCTATAAAAATCCAAAGTGGCTTGTATGTATTAAAAACTGGAAACCGGACAATGATATTAATGGGATTAAACACTTGGAGATCCATCATTCGACCGATGAGCAGTTTATTCTTGTACATGGTAAAGCGATTCTGATTACCGCAGAAAAAAAGGAAAATGGTTTTTCTATTGATCTGACATTGATGGAGCAGGGAAAAGTATATAATGTTCCGGCAGAATGCTGGTTTTATTCAATCACCCAGAAAGATACAAAAATAGTATATGTACAAGATTCCAATTGCTCTATGGAAAACAGTGATTTTTGTGATCTTTCGGAAGAAGAAATAGCATGGATTCAGGAAAAAGCATCACGGCTGCTGGCATAACTAAAGGATAGATTTATATGAAGAAACAATATATTCTTTTTGATTTTGATGGTGTTATTGTAAACACGGAACCTCAAAATGCACATTATCTGCAGGAAACTCTCAAATCGTTTGGTGTATATATGGGTCACGAAGAGTTAAAAGGATTTATTGGAGTTAACAGCCGTGAAAAAATATTGCATTATTTGAGCCGGTCGAAAGAAAATGTTTCATGGGAAATGTACCAGAAAAGAAGAAAAGAGATGGGAAATACCTATGAAAATGATGCCATCTGTCCCATGCCGGGATTACAGGAATTATTTCAATGGATGAAGGAACGGAATCTGAAAGCCGGATTGGTAACATCAACGAGCGCGAAATATATTATTACGGCTTTAAACCGGATCAAAATGACAGATTATTTTTCAGTTATTGTATGTGGGGATATGTGTGAAAAAAGAAAGCCCTATCCGGATGGGTACTTAAAGGCGATACAGTTATTGCAGGCTGAAAAAGATGAGGTTGTTGCAATTGAGGATTCCTCAACCGGTATTCATGCGGCAATACAGGCAGGAATTGATGTGATTGGTTATACTGGCTCAGGAATAAAACAGGATACTGGAGAGGCGACTGCTGTTTTTTCTTCATTTCAGGACATTCAGCATTTTTTGGAAACAGCAATTTTATAAGTGTAACAGCATACGTTATATAACAGGCGGCAGATGATTTCTGCCGCCTGTTAAGTTTATCAATATTTGTAGTTATAGCTCCTCTATGAAAAAAAGTCTGCCAGAAGAACAAAATAGGACATATAAAGAAAAAAAGGGCAAATCCTTTGTGTAAGACAAATGGGATATATGGATGAAAAGGTGCCTGAAATGTCCTGCTGTGATATCTGTATGGGACATATAGACAAAAAAGATAATAAAAAAGTCCTTCTGTAAAAGTCAAACGGGACATGTGGACGAGAAGATGCTACAAATGTCCTGTTATGACATTTGTATGGGACATAATAAGAACTTTTTTTCACATATGTCCCAGCTGACAAGAAAAAACAGGACATAATAAGAATTTTTTTTCGCGTATGTCCCAGCTGACAGGAAAAGCAGGACATAATATACAAATTTTTCTCCATATGTCCCGGTTTTTCATAGAATCCATATTCATAAAATATGAAAAAGTATTATGGACAGAAAACATCAATGAACAGTAAGTATTTGTAAAATTATGAATAGAATATCAGAAGGAATATAAGTGCAAAGACAGAATGTTTGTGGTATGCTAGAGACAGGAATCTGGTCGTGACGGTTCGTTGGTAAAGCGGTGGATGGTTACGAATGACATTACGGAGGTGTCAGGCATGGGAAGTTATCTGAATCCGGGCTGCAAAGGCTTTGAGGAGAGCTTAAATTCCGCAATTTATGTAGATAAAACTGGGTTAATCGAAAAAATAAATGCGGTTGTTAACACACGGCAGAAATATATTTGTGTCAGCCGTCCGCGGCGATTTGGAAAATCTATGGCGACGGATATGCTGGCAGCATATTACGATCAGAGCGTCGATACGGCGCGGTTGTTTGATACTCTGCAGATTGCAAAGGCAGAGACTTATCAGAAATACCGGAATCAATATGATGTGCTGAAAGTGAATATGCAGGAATTTTTAAGCATGACGCACAGTATGGATGAAATGCTTGCGGTTTTTCAAAAACGCATGATTGCAGATCTGAAAAGAGGATATCCTGATTATGTCATGGATGGAGAAGACAGTCTGGTGTTTGCGATGAAAGACGTATATGCACATACGAAGTGCCCGTTTATCATACTGATCGACGAATGGGACTGTCTGTTCCGCGAGTACAAGCAGGATAAAGAGGCGCAAAAAAATATCTGGATTTCCTGCGGGTGTGGCTGAAGGATAAGGAATATGTTGCACTTGCTTACATGACCGGAATTTTACCGATAAAAAAATACGGTTCGCATTCGGCACTCAACATGTTTACGGAATATTCCATGACCAATCCACGCGAGATGGCGGAGTTTTTCGGTTTTACCGAAGAGGAAGTGCACGCATTGTGCGCAACATACAAGCGCAATTTTGAAGAAGCGCAGGCGTGGTATGATGGCTATGAACTTGTCGCAATGGACGGAGAAAACCCCAAAATCTATTCCATGTACAGCCCGAAATCAGTGGTCGATGCAATGTTAAGCGGTCTGTATGATAATTACTGGAATCAGACCGAAACATATGAGGCATTAAAAATTTATATCCAGATGAATTTTGACGGGTTAAAAGATGCCATTGTGCGGATGCTTGCCGGGGATCGTGTGGAAATCAATACAGGGACATTTTCCAATGATATGACAACATTCCAGAACCGGGATGATGTTCTGACACTCCTGGTTCATCTGGGTTATCTGAGTTATCACTGGATGGACAAAACGGTGTCGATTCCAAACAAAGAAGTGTCACAGGAATATGTAAATGCAATCAGTACCATGGACTGGCATGAGGTGATTGATTCTGTCGAAGCGTCGAAAAAAATCTGCTGGAAGCGTTATGGATGCAGGACGAAGAGCAAGCAGTGGCAGCAGGCATTGATAAAGCGCATCGTGAGATTTCCATTTTGCAGTACAACAATGAAAATTCGCTGGCATGTACGATCAATCTGGCGTTTTATTTTGCACGGGAATACTACACGATCATAAGGGAATTTCCGACAGGAAAAGGGTTCGCGGATCTGTGTTTTATTCCAAGAAAAAAATGCATGCAGACAAACCGGCGGTTGTGATTGAACTGAAATGGGAAAAATCCGCACAGGGAGCCATTGCGCAGATCAAAGACCGGCACTATACAGATGCCTTAAAGGAGTATCGGGGAAATCTGCTCCTTGCCGGAATCAACTACAACAGAGAGACAAAAACACATACGTGTGTGATTGAGCAATTAACAAAAGAAGACTGACAGGAGGAAACCAAAATGAGCAACGTATTAGAAGAAATGAAAACCAGAAGAAGCATCCGTAAATTCAAACCGGATGCCATCCCACAGGAAATTTTAGACCAAATCATTGAAGCGGGAACCTATGCGGCAAACGGCAGAGGCGCACAGAATGTCATCATCATTCAGGTGACAAACAAAGAGAAGCGCGATGAAATCGCAAAGAAAAATGCAGAAATCATGGGAAGTGAGGGTGATCCGTTTTACGGCGCACCGGCAATGCTCATCGTTTTAGGAAAAAAAGACTGGCCGACACATGTTTATGACGGCAGTCTTGTGATGGGAAACCTCATGCTTGCAGCCCATGATCTGGGAATCGGCAGCTGCTGGATTCACCGCGCGAAAGAGGAATTTGAAAGCAGCTGGGGCAGGGAACTGCTTGCATCCCTTGGGATTGAGGATGAATATGAGGGAATCGGACACTGTGCGCTCGGCTATGTGGACGGGGATTATCCGGATGTTATTCCAAGAAAAAGAAAACCGCGTATTCTATATCAGATAGGGCGGAACTGCCATGAGAGAAGAGTATCGCGTTTATTATGAAAATTATGAAGAACTGGCCCAAGAAGAACCTGGTGCAGAGATTCCTTTGCAAAAGGATATTGTGTGGGAAAATAAAAATTCCCAAGTGAACGATGGAAAGCATTGTCGGTTTTTGCCTGTCCACAGGGGCTGGTACTGGAACTGGCAAAGCAGGTGGCATCAAAACAGTACCTTGCGTTTTATGAGAAATGGAAAGAGGCGGACGAAGACCGGCTTACGGATCGGCAGCTGTCACAGATTGAGGAAGAATCCCCCCACTTGGTGAATGCCCGGCAGTGTTGCTTACCTGTAATGGGGAGGAACTGCAAAGTGACGGAACCATGGGGATGGGCTGGTATCCGTCAGACATTCTGGAAAAGCTGGAATGGGAACAGGATCCGGAGGCAGAAGCCTGCAGGCAGCATTATGGTTTAGATCCTGCATACCTCTGGTGGATTGGGCGTTTTCATTTTATGTGGAAGCAGCCGGTAGCTGCCAGTAAGATACAAAACCTTGTGCTGACATTGCAGGCAGAAGAAAAAAAGAATCTATGGAGAAGAAAGTTTTATTCTTCGCACAGGCGATCAGATCCGTTTTTCACATCCGGTCACAGGGCAGACCTACCGGCTGGATGTGCTGGAAATAGCAGAGGAAGTAATACCGGCAGAACGGATGCCGGACAATGATATGTGTTACCCACGTTTTGCGCAGAGCATGCGCTACAAACTGACACCCGATGATCCGGCCGTTTCTCTCGAGGACGATTCCCCGGCAGAAAGAATTTATAAAAAGAATCCGGACGGTTCCCAAAGCGAAGTGAGTGGGGCGATTTCATTTTTTTCTTATGGGAAAATTGAAACCAGAGAAGCAGAACCGTCTGACAACCGGAAATCTGCATTATGCCCCGGTTACGGAGACCGCGTGGATTCCGGTATTTGAGGTGAAACGAAAGGAAGACATTACGGTCGAAGCGATGCCCGGACACAAAAATTAAGGTAGAAGGACAAACGCCGGATTGCGATAACGAAAAAAGGAGACAAAAAATATGCCTTGTACAACGATATTAGTAGGAAAAAATGCAACTTATGATGGTTCAACCATGATTGCGAGAAATGATGATGCGGGTGGAAATGATCACTTTACGCCAAAGAAAATGATTGTGGTGCAGCCAAAGGAGCAGCCACGTGTATACAAAGCGGTACTTTCTTCTGTAGAAATTCCGCTTCCAGAAAATCCGCTTCGCTATACGGCTATGCCAAATGCAGTGGAAGGGAAAGGAATCTGGGGTGCATGCGGAGTCAATGAAGCACGGACCGGAATGACGGCAACCGAGACGATCACATCCAATCCACGTGTACTCGGTGCAGATCCGCTGGTGGAAAACGGCATTGGAGAGGAAGATATTGTATCGTTAGTACTTCCTTATATCCACAATGCAAGAGAGGGTGTTCAGCGGCTGGGAGAACTTCTGGAAACCTATGGAACTTATGAAATGAATGGAATTGCCTTTTCCGATCAGAATGAAATCTGGTGGATGGAGACCATTGGCGGACATCACTGGATTGCACGCCGTGTGCCGGATGATGCGTATGTGGTTATGCCAAATCAGCTTGGAATTGATGCATTTGATCTGGATGATGCATTTACCATGCAGGAAAATCATATGTGTTCCGCAGATATGCGGGAGTTTATTTCGGATCATCACCTGAATCTTTCCATGGATTGCACTCTGAATCCGCGCGAAGCTTTTGGCAGCCATGACGATGCAGATCATGTGTACAATACACCGCGTGCGTGGTATATGCTGCGCTGCCTGAATCCACACACATACAACTGGGATGGACCGGATGCGGATTTTACACCGGAGTCCGATGATCTGCCATGGACACTGGTACCGGAGCGCAAGATTACGGTGGAAGATGTGAAATATGTGCTTTCTTCGCATTATCAGGGAACACCTTACGATCCATATGGAGCGTATGGAGATCCGGGGCAGCGCGGCATGTATCGTTCCATCGGTATCAACCGCAATGATTTTGTTGGTCTGGTACATATCCGCCCGGAGCATGGAGAGGATGCCAATGTACTGGAATGGGTTGCGTATGGTTCCAATGCCTTTAATGCCATGGTGCCGTTTTATGCACAGGTGGAGAAAACTCCGGAATATGTGGCAAATACGACAGCAGAAGTTTCTACGGATAATTTTTACTGGGTAAGCCGGATGATTGGTGCGATGGCAGATGCCTCTTATAAGAAATCAGTGTTCCATGTCGAGCGGTATCAGGAGAAAGTGCTGTCTAAAGGACATGAGATTATCAATCATTATGATAAGCTGCTGGAAAAAGAAACCGACGCAGGAAAGCGCATGGCACTTAAGACAGAAGCAAACAATGCGGTGGCAGATATGGTAAAAAAAGAAGCTGCCGATACACTCGATAAAGTTCTGTTTGAACTGTGTGGACAGATGAAGAATGCATTTGCCAGATCCGATGCTTAACGCATCAGTTTCCGCCGCAGAAGCAGATATGCCGTGATCATAGCCGTACCGGTCAGTACCCAGGAGATCGGATAGATAATCATAACAACCCAGAATTCATGTATGGCACGGCAGACGGTGTTGATCCAGATGAGGCGCAGCACGCAGGAGCCGACCACGGTGATCAGAGCCGGTGTCAGGGAATGGCCAAAGCCTCGCATGGCACCGCCGCTGATCTCGTAAGTGGAGGTCAGAAGTTCCAGTGTGGTGACGATCAGAAGGCGTTGTACGGCAAAAGTCAGGACATTCGGATCGGTTGTAGGCGAATGAAAAAATCCCGGCCAAGTACAAAAACACCGGATAACAGGCCGCAGAATATCACGGAAAAAATCATGCAGAGACGGTATACTTTTTTGCACCGCTGAAAATCCCCGGCACCGTAATTCTGGCTCGTAAAAGTAACGGTAGTCTGGGCAAATGCGTTTACCATAAAATACGCAAAAAATTCAAAGTTCAGTGCAGCTGCAGATCCTGCGATAGCGTTTGATCCAAAACTGTTAATCATGCTCTGGATGCAGACGTTGGCAAGGGAAAAGACCATGCCCTGCAGACCGGCAGGAACGCCAATGATCAGGATTTTTTTCAGTTCGCCCCAGTCAATGGACAAGCCAGAGAGGCTGACACGGATTGGTTCCTGTTCATGCAGTAAAATATAAAACAGAATACCGGAACTTACAATATTAGAAACAACGGTGGCAATTGCGACACCGGATACTCCCAGATGAAATACAATGACAAGAATCAGGTTCAGTCCGGTATTAATGATTCCGGCGGCAATCAGGGCATACAGCGGGCGGCGGCTGTCACCGATGCTGCGCAGGATTGAGGAACTGAAATCATAAAGCATGATAAATGGCATGCCGAGAAAATAGATCCGCAGATATAAAACTGCCAGATCGAGAACATCTTTTGGCGTTCCCATCAGTGTCAGTACCGGTCTGGCAATGAACTGCCCCAGTACAAGCACGAAAATGCCACTGCATAAAGCGACAACGATGGCGGTGTGAATTGCCCCTTTTACATGTTCTTCGGCTTTCTGTCCGATGTAGCGGGAAATAATTACGTTGGAACCGAGCGAAATCCCGATGAACAGATTAATCATCAGTGCGATGAGCGAACTGTTGCTTCCCACGGCCGCCAATGCACGGCTGCTTGCAAAACGGCCGACCACTGCGGTATCCACAGAATTAAATAATTGCTGTAAGATGCTGCTGGCAGCCAGAGGCAGAGCAAAAAATCAGTAATTTATTCCAGTGTTCCGTGGGTCATATCAATTGTATTTTTCTGCTTTATTTTCATAGTTATAAAACCTTCTTTTTATCCTGTTTACTGGCAAACACGATTATAATCCCGGGCAAAAACAAAAGTCAATAGCCAGGCAGACGGGTTTTGACCTTTTGCATAATTGGGTATATAATCAACAAGGAGACAGGGAGAGGTATATCAAAATAAAGGTAGGGTATGAAAAAGAAAAGAAGAACGAAGAAGGTAGCGTTTTCCATTCGGAGCAAGCTGCTGTTATTGCTGTCTGCATCAATGCTGCCATTTCTGCTGATTGCAGTATATCTGTTAATTTCCATAGCTAATTACAACCAGACATATCATGAGATTGTGGATCATCTTACCATTGCAAACACCTACAATATTCAATTCAAAGAACAGATGGATGAAAGTCTTTACAAAGTCGTTGTGGGATATGTTTCGATGGACAATATTGCAAATGATGAGACGCTTAAAGACCCGTATGTGCTTATCCGGAACCTGAAGAAGAGCTGTACCGGTTTGCGGGATGTGACGAGTGATTATGAAAGCCGTATGTGGCTGGATAGTCTGCTGCGCAATGTAGATACACTCAAAAACCGTGTGGATGATATTGCAGAAAATGTCAAAAAGGGTGATCGCTACGATGAGAATATCCGGCAGCTGGATGACAATATCTATATCCTGACAGAACTGATTCAGGAGGACATTCAGTACTATATTTATTATCAGACAAATTACATGGAGGCTGTGACAAACACCTTAAACCAGCAGATCCACACATTTGTTATTGTGTTTGCTGTAGTTCTTGCGGCACTGGGGATTGTTGTCGGAGGCGCAGGTTTTTTTGTTACGTCCGGAATATTACGCCCGCTGAGACAGCTTTACAATGCGACCGGAGAGATTTCGGAGGGAAATTTTGCTGTGCGGACACACGTAAAATCGCACGATGAAGTGGCGGTGCTTGCACACGGATTTAACGATATGGCGGAAAATATACAGATTCTGGTGAATAAGGTGCGTGAGGATGAACAGAAAATGCGGAAGGCAGATTTACGTCTGCTGCAGGAGCAGATTAATCCCCATTTTCTATACAACACACTGGATACGATTGTGTGGCTGATTGAGTGTAACGAGACAGAACAGGCAACGGAAATGGTTGTTACCCTGTCTGATTTTTTTCAGACTTGTACTCAGTCATGGTCAGGAATTTATCAGTATCCGCATGGAGGAACAGCATGTCAGGAGTTATTTGCAGATTCAGGAGACCCGTTATCATGATATTATGGAATATCATATTTTAATAGATCCGGAACTCTATGGCTATCAGATTCCTAAAATGACATTGCAGCCAATCGTAGAAAATGCACTGTATCATGGGATCAAATGCAAGCGCTCCAAAGGACAGATCTGTATCCGTGGAGAAAAAGAAACAGGATCTGCTGATACTGACGGTGACAGATGACGGCGTGGGGATGGAGGAAGCCGATCTGCAGGATTTGCAAATAGAGATTGAAAAGCCATGCAAACAGACGGATCGTGGCTTTGGACTCGCAAACGTCAATGAACGCCTGCACATGTATTTTGGCGCGGAATATGGGGTAAAGATTGCATCCAGACCGGGGGAAGGGACGCAGGTGACGATCGTGATTCCGGCGGTGCACAACGTAACAGGGGAGGCGATAACATGAAAAAGAAAGGCAGATGGATACCGGTCATCGGGTGTTTGATGCTGGTGCTTTTTCTGGCAGGTTGTGGAAAAACGATAGATATTCAAAGTACGGCAGAGCAGGAGATTCCCAGTCAGAATCAAATTGTGGTAGGGGTGTCACAGCTTGGCAGCGAGTCTATGTGGCGTACCGCAAATTCGGCATCCATCCAACAGGCACTGTGCAAAGAAAACGGTTATTTTTTACTGTTTAACAATGCCAGGCAAAAACAGGAAAACCAGATTAAAGCAATTCGCAGTTATATTTCGCAGCGTGTGGATTATATTGTCTTTTCACCCATTGTGGAGGATGGCTGGGAAACCGTGCTGCAGGAAGCAAAAGAGGCTGATATTCCGGTGATTGTCATGGATCGGAATGTCAGCTGTGATCCATCGCTGTATACGGCGTGGGTCGGTTCCGATTTTACGGAAGAAGGAAGAAATGCCGCGCGCTGGCTGGAGGAAGACCTGAAGGGGAAGAAATTTGATCAAAAGGAAACGGTACATATCGTGGTACTGCGAGGGACTTCCAATGCATCTGCAACGTTAGGGCGCACAAAAGGGTTTGCAGAGATTGCAAAGACGCATCCGAACTGGGAAATTCTGGATTCCGATGATGCTGATTTTACCACGGCAAAAGGCAGAGAAGTGATGGAAAAATATCTGCAGAAATATAAAGATATTGATGTGGTTGTATCGCAGAATGATGATATGACGTTTGGTGCAATCGAGGCAATTCGTGCGGCCGGAAAGACGACCGGGACGGGGAGGCGATATTACGCTGATTTCTTTTGACGGAACGAGGAGTGCACTTGAAAAAGTAAAGTCCGGCGTGATCAATGTGGATATTGAATGTAATCCGTTGCAGGGAACATACATACAGGAAATTATCAACCGGCTGGAAGACGGTGAGTCGGTAGACAAAATTAATTATGTAGAAGAAAAAAAGTGTATACACAAAAAAAATGTGCTTTCTGTTTTGGGAGACAGAGTGTATTAAAGGGGATAAAACAAATGTTAAAAAGTATTTTTTGGTGGAAGATGAGACCGTTATCCGTGAGGGGCTGCGGGACCGGATTCCCTGGGAACAGTATGGGTATCGGTTTGTCGGGGAGGCAGCAGACGGTGAAGTTGCACTGCCGCTGATTCGAAAGACACGTCCGGATGTACTGATTACCGATATTAAGATGCCGTTTATGGACGGGCTGTCACTCAGCCGGATTGTGCGGGAGGAATTCCCGAAGACAAAGATACTCATTATCAGCGGTTATGATGATTTTGAATATGCGAGAGAAGCAATTTCCATTGGCGTGGATCAGTATATCCTGAAACCGGTTACGAGAATGAGTCTGCGCAAGGTGCTGCAGGAATTAAAAGAAAAAATCGAAATCGGCAGAGCAGGAGCAGGAAGATTTTCAGAGCAAACTGGCAAACGAAATGCACGAATATGAGCAGTTTTCCATAAGGCATTTCTTTGAGCAGGTGTTAGAAGGCGAGCTTTGTGTAACAGAAATTTATGATGAAGCTGCCAAATGGTCGCTGGATCTGTCAGCATCGTGTTACAATCTGCTGTTTTTGTACGTGCAGCAGGAAAAAGAGAATGGTTCCGAGCGGGAGATGAATACTTTTTGTGCACCTGCAGGAAGAAATTCTGCAGTATTTTCTGCGTTTTCCGCAATATATCCTGTTTCGCTGGAACGTCAACTGTTATGGGGTTTTAGTCAAATGCGATGCGGAGGAAATGGAAGATTATACACAGCGGGCGATTGCACAGATCCAATGAACTGCGAGTCACAAAACGCCAATGCAGACTGGTATGTTGTTGTGGGAACGCCTGTGGAACGGCTGTCGATGCTGAAAGAGTGTTATGATCGTGTAAATCATTATGGTGCATATCGTTTTTTGTATCCGCAAATGCATGTACTTTCGGAAGAGACATTAAAAAGTTATCTGCCGGCGCAGGATGACACGCGGATTGCGGAAGTAGATGCGACAAAAATGTCACCGGAAATTATCTCGGAATTTCTGGCAAAAGGAAGCAGCAAAGTAGTATACAACTTTGTAGAGTCTTATCTGCAGAGCATATCCGAGGTAATACATTCCGTGATATTCCGTGACTATGTTGTGCTTAATATCCGGTTTACGGCGATTGCGTTTATGGAGCGAAACGGTGTGACAAAAGAAGAATTTCTGGCGCATATCGGCAAATACGGAACCAATGTGCATGTGCAGCAGGACGAGGTATTTGAATATTTCCTGAGTATTTTACAGACGGCAATCGATCTGCGTGATGAACAGAACACCAATCTGAGCAGTAAAACGTTAAAAAAAGCACTTGCTTATATTGATGAGCATTACACGAGTGAGAATTTATCGCTGGGTACCGTTGCGTGCGAGGTACAGGTGGGTGCTAATTATTTAAGTTCTGTCTTCAGTCAGAATATGCAGAAGACATTTACCGAATATATTTCGGAAAAACGTATGGAAAAGGCAAAAAAGCTACTGAAAAGTACGGAACTTCCGGCATCGGAAATTGCCGCACAGGTGGGGTACAAAGATCCTCATTATTTCAGTTTTGTATTTAAAAAGACGCAGGGGTGCAGTCCGCGTGAATACCGCAGCGGTATTTAAAGCTTCCAGGAAATTTCTGTGGAAGAGACTAAAATCCCCTGCAGCTGGTGGAGGAGAACCCCGGCGGCGCGGCTGCCAGGTGCTTCGGCCGGTGTCAGGGAGAGAAACTCTGTGTGTCCGAAGTGACACAGGTAGCTGTGGTCAATCAAGGGCAACCGTAATCTCCGGTGGCTGTGGCAGGTCGGAGATGGCACGGCAAAGTGCATAGGCAATGGTATCATTATAACAGACAATAGCGGTGCAGGAAGAGATGAGTTTCTGCATCGCTTTTTGTATGCCATAGTCCGGATCATCGGAAAAATACCAGCATATCAGGGAATCTTCCGGAAGTGCACCTGTGTCCCGCAGGGCATGCAGCATACCCTGGCAGCGCAAAAGTCCGGAACGCATATCCGCAGGAAAGATCGCACCGATGCGGGTATGACCGGTGGCGAGCAGATGTCGGGTGAGCAAAATGCCACCGCCAAAGTCATCCATGGTGACGCATGGGCAATTGGTCAGTTCCGATAGGATTCCTGTAAAAAGAGAACAGGGCATTTCTTTTTCTGCAGTTTACGGTACAGATCCAGATTCGGGTTCGTGCGCGCGGTTTTTACACCTTCTACAAGCAGGGCACGTGGCGGCTGGTGGAGAATCTTCTGTAAAAGAGCATGTTCTGTGGAAAAGGTGTTTTCCGTGATGTGTACAGTCGTGGAAAAGCCCTGTGCCGCAAGTGTTTTTTTTGATGTCATGCAAAAGCATCGGATACAAATAAGCAGAGTCACTGGAGAGCAGAAGGTCGATCCGGTCCTCTCCACGGCTGCGTCCCGTGATATAGGACCCGCTTCCCTGCCGTTTTTCGATTAATCCCTCCTGTTCCAGGACGGACAGTGCCTGCCGCACGGTCTGGCGGCTCACTTTATAGCGCTGGCTGATGGCAGCTTCGGTTGGAAGCCGGTGAATTCCATTGGCTGTATAATCCGGTAATTGTTCGCGCAGGCGTCCTGCCAGCCATTTATATTTGATTGCCATAAAATTTTTTCCTTTCTTTGGTGGAAACAGGCGTGTAATTATTTTTTTCATCAAAGAAAATTCTACCTTTTTCAAAAACAATCCACTTTTTTCGGAGAAATTTATCGTTTTCACCAATAAGATTTCAGACAGAATCTCATCAGAAATTACAGAAAATACCATAAAATCAAAAGATTTTCCACCTCAAATCAAAGATCTTTCCACATAAAAAATAAATTTGTATTATTTTTTAGATTATATCATATAAAATTTGTATTGTAAATATATTACAAACCGTTTAAAACAGGCATAAATCGGATTGAAACAGAAAAAATACGGATGGTATAGTAAATGCACAAGCAAACAAAAGATTTCATATTGGGAGGTAAAAGGGTATGAAAAAAGAATCTTAGCAATGTTGACAGCAACAATGATGGTACTTGGACTGGCAGCCTGCGGGGCATCACCGATACAAAGGACGGAGCCGGAGATACATCAGCAGCCGGCAGTGGTTCGAGCGGAGATCTGATTAAGGTCGGAATCATTAACAATGATCCAAACGAATCCGGATATCGTACCGCAAACGATAAAGACATGAAGAACATGTTTACAAAGAGAAAACGGTTACGATGCATCCTTCGCATACAGCTTAAAGAACGATGAGCAGATCACTGCAGCACAGAAGTTCATTCAGGATGGCGTTGACTACTTGCTTCTGTCCGCAGCAGACACATCCGGATGGGATTCCGTATTAAAGGATGCACAGGATGCAGGAACACAGGTAATTCTTTTTGACCGTGTTATCGATGCAGATGAAAGCCTGTATGCAGCATCAATCGTATCTGACATGGAAAAAGAAGGACAGACTGCATGTGACTGGTTAAAGGCACAGAAATCTTGATGAGTATAACATCATTCATATTCAGGGTGTTATGGGATCTGCAGCACAGAAAGGAAGATCCGGAGCTTTAACAGATACAGCAGCAGCTGAAGGATGGAACATTGTAAATGAGCAGACTGCAGAGTGGAATGCAGAAAAAGCACAGCAGATCGTACAGTCCGTTATCGACAGTGGAGAGAAATTCAACGTTATCTATGCAGAGAACGATGATATGGCTAAGGGTGCTGTAGCAGCTCTTGACAAAGCAAATATCTCCCACGGTGTTGGAAAAGACGTTATCGTTATGGGATTTGACTGCAACAAATGGGCATTACAGGAACTGTTAAACCAGAACTGGAACTATGATGGACAGTGTAATCCATTCCAGGCTTCTTACATTGCCGATGTTATCCAGAAATTACAGAACAACGAGGAAATCACAGAGAAGACCATCATCATGGATGAGAAAGGTTTTGATGCAACAACCATCACAGAGGATGATGTAAATAAATACGGTATCTAAACAAAACAGGAAACATTTGGCGCGGCGCCGCGTATGAGGAAAACGCAGCGCCGCGTTTTCTAACCAAAAAGCAAGCCCGGGTGAATAAGCTGGTGAAAGAAAATGTTGTATTACAAATGAAAAATATTCACAAAAAATATCTTTACAGGGGTAAAGGCATTGCAGGCGGTTGATTTCTCCCTGCGTGAAGGAGAAATTCACGCGCTGATGGGTGAAAACGGCGCGGGAAAATCTACATTGATTAAGGTGCTGACCGGCGTATATGAAAAAGATGAGGGAGAAATTTTCCTCAAAGGAAACGACAAAGCAGTGGCAATTCATTCGCCGCAGGATGCACAGAATCTTGGAATCAGTACCGTGTATCAGGAAATTACGCTTTGCCCGAATCTGTCGGTAGCAGAAAACATGTTTATCGGACGAACAAAAGGAAGAATGCAGAACTGGAAAAAAATGAACGCCGATGCAGACAGAATTCTGCAATCACTCGATATTCCGGCAAAAGCAACACAGCAGCTGGCAAGCTGTTCCATTGCAATCCAGCAGATGGTGGCCATTGCCAGGGCTGTAGACATGGATTGTAAGGTGCTTATCCTTGACGAGCCGACGTCTTCTCTTGACGATAAAGAAGTGCAGAAGCTGTTTGGATTAATGAAAGACTTAAGAGCCAGAGGTGTAGGAATCATCTTTGTTACACACTTTCTGGATCAGGTATATGAGGTATGTGACCGTATCACCGTGCTGCGGGACGGCAAACTGGTGGGAGAATACGAGATTGAAAAACTTCCACGTGTGCAGCTTGTTGCAAAGATGCTGGGCAAAGAGCTGGACGATGAGGCGCAGATCAAAGATGAGACGCAGGTATATCATGCGGATGAAAATGTTCCACCGGTATTTGAAGTGGAACAGTTACAGAGTAACGCAGGCATCAAACCATTTGATTTCTATATAAGAAAAGGAGAAGTCAATGGATTTACCGGTCTGCTGGGATCTGGACGAAGTGAGTGTGTGCGTGCAATTTTTGGTGCGGATCCGTATCATTGGTGGAAAGATCAAAAAAACGGAAAAGAAAAATCAGAATTACAAAACCTATAGATGCTATGAAAAACGGAATTGCTTATCTGCCGGAAGACCGAAAGGTGGATGGTATCGTTGGAGACCTCTCCGTCCGCGATAATATCATTCTTGCAGCACAGGTGCTGCGCGGTTTCTTCCGTCCGTTCAGCAAAGCGCAGGCAAACAAATTTGCGGACGAATATCAAGCTGCTGGAAATCAAGACGGCATCGGCGGATACACCGATTAAATCTCTCTCCGGTGGAAATCAGCAGAAAGTAATTCTTGCCCGCTGGCTTCTGACACATCCGGAATATCTGATCCTGGATGAGCCAACGCAGAGGCATTGATATCGGAACAAAAATTGAAATTCAAAAGCTGGTGTTAAAGCTTGCATCCGAGGGTATGAGTGTGACCTTTATTTCTTCGGAAACAGATGAAATGCTGCGTACCTGCTCCCGTCTGATCGTTATGCGCGATCGCAGGAAAGTAGGCGAAATCTCAGGTGAAGACTTAACGCAGAGCAAGATTATGGATACCATTGCCGGAGGTGAAAAAAAGAATGGCTAAAACAAGAACATTACAAAAAAAGAACTTTATGGATATATTCAGCGGAAAGCAGATTCTGATTCCGATCGTGGCCCTGGTGCTGCTGGCGGTATTTAATCTGATCGCCGATCCATCGTTCTATAAAATAACACTGGACGTAAACAGCGCCGGAAATCATGTATTATCCGGTTATCTGATCACAATTTTGGACTACGGCTCAGAACTTGCCATTCTGGCAATCGGTATGACGTTAGTTACAGCAGCTTCTGGAGGACAGGATATTTCTGTTGGTGCAGGTATCGCGATTGCCGGTTCGGTTATCCTTCGTGTACTTTGCGGCACAAATTCCCGTCCGGATCATCTGCAGGCTCCAATCATTGTAGCCTTTCTCGTAAGCTGCGTGGTAGCTATGCTCTTTGGTGCATTTAATGGTATCCTCGTTGCCGGATTTAAGATTCAGCCGATGGTAGCAACCCTGATTCTTTATACTGCAGGGCGTTCCATTGCAGCATGGATCAACAATAACGAACTTCCGGTAATCAGTGATCCGTCGTTTGGATACTTTGGTGGTTTTATTCCGGGAATTCCAATTCCGACTCCGTTTTTTATTGCGGTAGCATGTATGATCGTTATGGGACTGGTTATGAAATTTACAAGCCTTGGTTTGTATACGCAGGCAGTCGGTATTAATGAGAGTTCTTCACGATTAAACGGATTAAATCCGGCATTTATCAAGTTTTTGAGCTTTGTTATTTTAGGACTTTGTGTGGCAGTGGCAGCACTGATCAAAGTAAGTCGTATTTCCACAATTAACTATTCTGTTATTGCAAAAGATATTGAGATGGATGCGATCCTTGCAGTAGCACTTGGAGGAAATTCATTAAGCGGTGGCAAATTTAATCTGCCGGCATCTATTCTGGGTGCATATGTCATTCAGTTTTTAACCACAACACTGTATAAGTTCAACGTAAAATCCGAAGCAATCTCTGCTTATAAGGCAATTGTTGTTATTATCCTAGTTGTCATCAGTGCTCCGGTGGTACGGGAAAAATTTGCATCTTTTTCACAGAAGATGAAAGTAAGAAATGCAAAGGAGGTAGGCTAATATGAAATCAAAATCCTTAAAAAAGGTATCACTTTCCGATGCCAACCTGCTTTTGACAATCACCATCGTTGTATTTTTCCTGATGTATATCGGCGCGATGATTTTTGAGGGCGGCGGATTTTTAAAACCACAGACATTTTTTAATATTTTAAACGCCAATGGCGCATTGATCATTACAGCATGCGGACTTAGTCTGGTTATGATTACCGGAAGCATTGATATTTCAGTCGGCGGTGTCGTTGCACTTGTAAGTATGTGCTGCGCGGTATATCTGGATTTCAAGGGCGGAAATGTGTTTGTATCTCTCCTGATTGCACTTGCCATTGGACTTGGATTTGGGCTGGTACAGGGATTTTTGGTAGCGTATCTGGATATTCAGCCATTTATCGTAACACTTGCAGGTATGTTCTTTGCAAGAGGTATGACTTCTATCGTACATACAGATCCGTTCAATGTACAAAATGAGGCATTTGTGAAATTGAAAGATACCCGTGTAATTGTTCCGGGAATGGGATCTGTCAACCGTATTGGCAAATATGTGAATGCATATGTGGAAATCGGTGTGATTGTGGCAATCCTGATCGTTGTGATTATGTTTGTCATGCTTCGCTGGACGAAGCTTGGCCGTTCGTTTTATGCGGTTGGAGGTAACCGCCAGAGTGCTCTTATGCTTGGAATTAACGTTAAAAAGACACGTTTTCTTGCGCATCTGCTGAGTGGGCTGCTCGCCGGTATTGCAGGCTATGTATATTTCCTGCATGTCGGTTCCGGTGCGGCAACACATGCAAGCGGGATGGAAATGAACGCGATTGCATCATCCATTATTGGTGGAACACTCCTGACCGGCGGTGTCGGAAACATCATTGGAACATTCTTCGGTGTACTCTCCCTCAGTACGATTCAGAATATTGTTTCCTCCGCCGGACTGGATCAGGCATGGTGGACAGGCATTACGATCGCAGCAAGGCTTTGTCTGTTCCTGGTGATCCAAAGTGTCGTTCTTGCAAGAAAAAAGAGAAAATAGTTGAAAGGTGTATTGACAATGTCGAATCAAGTGCTATGTTTTTTTGTTAACGAAGAGTCATAGAGCAAATGCATAGAACAGAATACGATCACAATATACTTTTTTCCAGAGAGTTGTCGGGCGGTGCGAGACAACAGACAGATATGGTGACCATCCTCTGTGAGCTGTGGGCTGAATTCCGTCAGGACAGTAAGCTTCACCGGTATTCTACCGTTATCAGGAACCTTATTTCTGCAGAGGGGAGTCTGTTGAGATGAGAGTGAGCGGTCGTTTGATACGGCAAATAAAGTGGTAACGCGGAAGCATAAAATAAGCCTTCGTCTTTATATACTGTAACAGTTATATGGGACGGAGGCTTTTTAAATTCTTGTTCCTGTCTCTTTGCAAATATTTAAGAAGGGAGTCGCCAAATGGCGAAAAAAACAATGAATGGTTTAGTTATCGTATTAATTGCAATTGTGGTACTTGGTGCCGGCTATCTGTTATACGGACGCTGGCTTGCCAACAAATGGGGGCTGGATCGAAAGCAAAAACTCCGGCTTATACGCATGAAGATGGACAGGATTATGTTCCTTCCTCCAAACTGACAGTGTTTGCCCATCAGTTTTCTTCCATTGCAGGTGCGGGACCTGTCACCGGTCCGATCCTGGCATCCGTATTCGGCTGGGTGCCGGTATTGTTATGGCTGCTGATCGGAGGTCTGTTTTTCGGAGCCGTGCAGGATTTCGGTGCACTGTATGCTTCCGTTAAAAATGAAGGAAAATCGATGGGAATGATCATCGAGAAATACATCGGAAGAACCGGACGGAAATTATTTATGCTGTTCTGCTGGTTGTTTACCCTTCTGGTTATGGCAGCTTTTACCGATATGGTTGCCGGAACGTTTGTCGGAAAAGGTGTGGAAGGGATGACAAAGGCAACAGGCTATGCGAATTCCGCAGCAGCATCCATTTCCATGTTGTTTATCGTTGTTGCCATCATCTTTGGCCTGATTCAGAAAAAGGTCGGGAAAATGAAAGAGTGGGTTCGCGCAGTGGTTGCCATTGCCCTGTTGGTTGTCATGTTTATCATTGGTATGAAACTTCCAATGTATGCGACAAAGAGTACCTGGATCTATATTGTTATGGCATATCTGTTCCTTGCCTCTGTCATGCCGATGTGGCTGCTCATGGAGCCGCGTGATTACATGACCACTTTCATGCTGCTGGGCATGGTCATTGGTGCGGTTGTCGGTGTCATTGCAGAGCATCCGACCATGAAGCTGAATGCATTTAGCGGATTTAATGTAGATGGCAGTTATCTGTTCCCTACCTTATTTGTAACGATTGCCTGTGGTGCGGTTTCCGGATTCCACAGTCTGGTATCTTCTGAGACATCATCTAAGACCATCCGCAATGAAAAAGATATGCCTATGGTTGGTTATGGTGCAATGGTAGTAGAGTCACTGCTCGGAGTCATTGCACTGGTTGTTGTTGGTGCGGTTGCCGTAAACGGAACAAAGCCGGAGGGTACTCCGTTTTCTATTTTCTCTGCTGGTGTTGCAGGATTTTTCGAAAAATTCGGTATTCCGGTACAGGTTGCTACCGTATTTATGACGATGTGTGTATCTGCACTGGCACTGACCTCTCTCGATTCTGTTGCACGGATCGGACGTATGTCGTTCCAGGAGCTGTTTTACGGGGATACTACTGACACTTCCAAGATGCCGGGCTGGCAGAAAGTTCTGACCAATAAATATTTTGCAACAATTATTACCTTATTCTTTGGTTATTTACTGACTCTTGGCGGATACAATAATATCTGGCCACTGTTTGGTTCTGCCAACCAGCTGCTTGCAGCACTTGTACTGATTGCACTTGCGGTATTCTTAAAGACAACAGGAAGAACCGGCTGGACACTTTACATACCGATGTTTGTTATGCTGGCAGTTACGTTTACCGCACTGATCCAGAAGACCATTGCACTGGTTTCCAATATTGCCGGTGGTCAGGCAACTTTCCTGGTAGACGGTCTGCAGTTTATCGTGGCTATTCTTCTGATGGTTCTCGGTGTGCTGGTTGCATTCAGCTGTCTGAAGAAACTGTTTACTGCAAAGAAGCAGGAAGCATAAGCTATTTGTTCTGTTTTCTCCATTCCCGCGGAGAAACACCATAAATATTTTTAAAAGCACGGGAAAAATGAAGCTGATTTTCGTATCCGACAGCAGAGCCGACATCTGCAATGGATAAGGAAGTCAGCTTTAATAATTCCGTAGCCTTTACCATTCGGTAGTTCATAAGAAATTCCTGTGGGGAGCGACCGGTCGAGTTGCGGAAGATTTTTCCGAAATAACTCCGGTTGATGCCACATACCGCAGCGATATCTTCAATCGAAATAGTATTCTGAAAATTCTGTTCCATATAATTGATCGCTTCTTTTATATAATAATCACTCATGCGCCCACTGGAGATCAGCGTTGCTGACTTTGCCGACTGCAGCAGATAATCCAAAAACAGATACAGATGCCCGATCAGATGGAAGGAGGATTCCTGCGGATGATTGACGATATAAAGCATTTCGTCGGCAAGTTTTTCCCGTAATTCTTTGGAATGGGAATGATAAACGGGCGCGTCTTTGCACAAATCTGTGACACTTAAAGCCTCTTTTTTACACGTAAGCCGTCAAATTCGATCCACATATATTCCCATGGAAGCTGTTCATCGGCAATGTAAGTATTGATCTGCCCCGGGAAAATCATAAATCCCTGTCCGCTTTTTACGGAATAGGTCTGTGTATCCCCCTTTGCATTGTCTGCCATAAGTGTTCCGGTTCCGGAAAGAATGTAGTGAAACAGGTAGTGGTTGCGTGTTGCAGGTCCGAAAGAATGACCGGGATCACACTGTTCGTATCCAAACTGATACATGCACAGATCAATAAAATTTTCATTTGGAAAAATATTAAAAAATGTATTACTCATAAAACACTCCGTATATACCAAAATGCGATATTAGTATCTATTATAGCACAAAATATTGCATTTGGGTATAAAATTAAAAAAATATGGGTATTTAAGGACGCATAAAGGTATGTTATAATCAGATTATCAAAAAGGCAAGCGGATATATTTAAGAAAAGGAGAGAGGAATATGGCAAAAAGGAATATTTTCCGTGGTCTTGCGGCTGTGCTTGCACTTGGTATGTGTATGACAGGACTTGCTGGATGCGGAAACGAAAAAAGGGCGGATGGAAAAACGGAGATTGAAGTGGTTTCCTACAAACCAGAAGCAGTTAAGGCATTTGAAAAAATTGAAAAGCGGTTCAATGAAACACATGATGACATTCATTTGACGATTTCATCTCCAAATGAAGCAATGACCATTTTAAAGACACGTTTTATCCGGGAGGATTATCCAGATATCATCGCAATCGGAGGAGACATCAACTATTCCAACTTTTTAGATGCAGACCTGTTTGAAGATATTTCCGATCTGGATGAAGTCCAGACCGTAAAACAGGCATATCTGGATATGGATAAGGAACTGGAGTTATTCCGAAGGATGGCACGTATGCACTTCCATATGTGGCAAACGCGGCAGGAATTTTATATAACAGAGATCTGTTTGAGGAAAATGGCTGGAAAGTTCCGACCACCTGGCAGGAATTTACCACACTGTGTGATGAAATAAAACAGAGCGGAACACTTCCGCTGTATCTGGGCTTTAAAGATACCTGGACCTGTCTGGCTCCGTGGAATGCGCTGGCAGTCGGACTTACCGATTCGGATACCTGCAATCAGGTAAATATGGGAAATACCACATTTTCCGATACGTATGGACCGGTAGCAGAAAAGATGCGTGCGCTTTTGGATTACGCCGAAAAAAATCCGTATGCATATGGTTATAACGATGCATGTACAGCATTTGCCCGCGGGGAATCTGTCATGTATCCGATCGGAAGCTATGCGATCCCGCAGATCAAATCGGTCAATCCGGATATGAATATCGGCTCTTTTACATTTCCTGCAAATGATTTGGAATCAGACAATGTATTAAATTCAGGAATTGATTTACAGTTTTCTGTGATGAAAGCATGTAAAAACAAAGAAGCAGCATATGAAGTTTTAAAATTTCTGTATGACGATGAAACCATTCAGATTTATCTGGATGATCAGGGCGGAATTGCCTGCAAAGAAGGAGATTTTGCAATTCCGGAAACCCTTGAGGATATGCGTCCTTATATTGAAGATAACCGCATGGCAGATTATCAGGATCATCATTATCCAAGTGAAATGAGCGTGGATGCCATGATACAGACATTCTTACTGGATGAAAGCGATAATGCACAGGAAAAGTTCCTGAAAAAATTTGATTCCGACTGGAAGCGCTATAACCGGGATCTGATTCGGAAAGTACAGGATTATCAGAAAGAACAGGAGGATGCACAATGAAAAAAAGAAAATGTCAAACAGGGACAAAACATTCTGGGCGGTTGTCATACCGGTTGTGATCTTATTTTTTGCATTCAATACACTTCCAATGATCAAAGGTGTGATTTACAGCTTTACCAATTATAAAGGATACGGAACGTACGATTATGTCGGGTTCCGGAACTATGCAGATCTGTTTACGGATTCCCGCGTGGGAAAAAGCTATGTGTTTACGTTTAAATATGCACTGGCAGGAACGATATTGGTAAATGTGCTGAGTCTGATCATGGCAGTTGGATTAAACAGTAAGATCCGTTGCAAAAAGTGCACTGCGCGGTATTTATTTTGTACCGAATATTTTAGGAGGACTTGTTATCGGTTATATTTTTAGTTTTATTTTTACTTACATTCTTCCAACTGTGGGAAATGTGTTCCATATTGATTTTTACAGAACAGTATTCTTGCAAGTGAAAAATACGCGTGGATTGGTGTGCTGATTGTTGGTGTATGGCAGGCAGTTGCCATGAATACCATCATTTATATTTCCGGTCTGCAGACTGTTCCGGAAGAAGTTTACGAGGCGAGTATGCTGGATGGAGCAAGTAAATGGAAACAGTTCTGGAAAGTAACCTTTCCGCTGGTTATGCCTTTTGTAACGATTAATCTGGTATTGAGCACAAAGAATTTTCTCATGGTATTTGACCAGATCATGTCTTTGACTAAGGGAGGTCCGGCACAGAGCACCGAATCGATCTCTTATCTGATTTATAAAAATGGTATGGATGGCGGACAGTTTGGATTCCAGAGTGCAAATGCAGTCATATTCTTTATAGTGATCGTGGCAATTTCACTTTTCCAGATGACAATCATGAATAAGAAGGAGGAGCAGTTATGATGAAAGAAAAACAGAAAACAAACCGGGTACTTACGATTGTTCTGATTTTGGGGACGGTTACCGTATTTTTTCCACTGTATATGGCAGCGATCATTGCGTTTAAGAAACCAAGTGAGATGACAAACGATGTGGCGGGTGCACTTTCTTTCCCGAAACAATGGAGTTTGGAAAACTTCCGTCAGGCAATGGAAGTGACCGATTTCTGGCGTTCTCTTGGAAACAGTTTACTGATCACTCTGGTAACGATCGTACTGGCAATTCTGATCCACTCGATTGCAGGCTATGTGATCGGGCGGGGCATGGCAAGAAGAAAAAAGTTTCCGTTTTATCTATCTGTATATTGTCAGTGGTATGTTTGTTCCATTTTCCATCTTAATGATGCCTCTGGTAAAACAGACGGCACACATGGGACTTGGAAACCGTGCCGGTGTCATCGTGTTGTATCTGGTATTTTACATGCCAATGAATGTTCTGCTTTACAGTGGATATTTAAAAAAATATTCCGGAAGCACTCGAAGAAGCAGCAGATATTGATGGGGCAAGTACCTGGACGACTTACTGGAGAGTGGTATTCCCGATGATGAAACCGATGCATGCAACTGTTGCAATCCTGACAGCTCTTGGAACCTGGAACGATGTTATGACACCGCTTGTGATCATGTCCGGAACCGGACAGAATACGCTGCCGCTTGCACAGCTTAACTTCCAGACACAGTTTGGAACCAATTACAATCTGGCGTGCCTCCTATATTCTGGCACTGATCCCGATCCTGATCTTTTATATGATCTGTCAGAAACAGATTTTGAATGGTGTGGCAAACGGTGCAGTCAAAGGATAAAGAATAAAAGAGGTGACTTCTATGGCAATTATATACAATCCAAATAAAAAATATTTACCCTGCATACGGCGCATAAACTTATCAGATGCAGGTCGACCCACTGGGATATCTGCTGCATCTGTACTATGGGGAAAAAACAAACAGTTCCATGGATTATGTCTTAACCTATGCAGACCGCGGATTTTCCGGAAATCCTTATGCAGCGGGCATGGACCGCACCTATTCGCTGGATGCGCTGCCACAGGAATATCCGTCCCTTGGCACCGGAGATTACCGCAATATTGCACTGAATATCAAAAATGAAAAAGGGGTGGAAAGTGCAGATCTGCTTTTTAAGAGCTATGAGATCCGAAGCGGCAAGTATCAGTTACAGTGACTTCCGGCTGTCTGGGCAGATGAAAACGAAGCACAGACACTGGAAATAGTCCTTGAAGATGAAAACGCACAGGTTGAAGTGCATCTGCTGTATGGCGTTTTAGAAGAAACCGATATCATTACAAGGAGTGTCCGGATTAAAAATATGGGAACCGGACAGATTACGATCGAAAAGGCAGCGGCAGCCTGTCTGGATTTTGTACAGGGAGAGTTTGATGTCCTGCGGTTTTATGGAAAGCATGCCATGGAGCGCAATCTGGAGCGCACCCCGCTGGGACATGGAACGATTGCGTTTGGCAGCCGCAGGGGAACATCCAGCCATCAGTATAATCCGGCAGTAATTCTGGCAGAAAAAGGGACAACAGAGACGGCAGGCAGCTGCTATGGCATGCTGTTTGTATACAGCGGCAATTTCTCCTGTGAGGCGGAAAAAGACCAGTTCAACCAGACGCGCCTGCTTCTTGGATTAAATGAAGAACTGTTTTCCTACCCGCTCGCGGCTGGAGAAACCTTTACGGTGCCGGAAGTCATTTTATCCTATTCGGCAGATGGATTGTCTGCGCTTTCACAGCAGTATCATAACTGCATCCGAAATCATGTGTGCCGCAGCAAATATGTCCATATGCAGCGTCCGGTGCTGATCAACAGCTGGGAGGCAGCCTATTTCGATTTTACGGGAGATACGATTGTGGATCTGGCAAAAGAAGCCGCTTCCCTTGGAATTGATATGGTAGTGATGGATGACGGCTGGTTCGGGAAAAGAAATGATGACAATTCTTCCCTTGGGGACTGGCAGGTCAACGAAAAGAAACTGGGGGGCAGTCTGGCAGATCTTATTACCCGTGTGCATGAGCAGGGCGTGAAATTTGGCATCTGGATTGAGCCGGAGATGGTCAATGAAGACAGTGATCTGTACCGGGCGCATCCGGATTGGGCAATCCGGATTCCCGGGAAAAAGCCGGTGCGCTCGAGAAACCAGCTACTGCTTGATTTTTCCAGAAAAGAAGTGCGCGACTGTGTATTTGACCAGATCTGTGCCGTGCTCGATCAGGGAAAAATTGATTATGTCAAGTGGGATATGAACCGCAGCATGGCAGATGTTTATGCCGGAAATCTTTCCTATGATTATGTGCTTGGTGTCTATGATTTTCTGGAACACCTGTGCAGCCGCTATCCGGATCTTCTGCTGGAGGGATGCAGCGGTGGCGGCGGCAGGTTTGACGCGGGAATGCTTTATTATTCCCCACAGATCTGGTGCAGCGACAATACCGATGCGATCAACCGCACAAGAATCCAGTACGGAACTTCGTTTTTCTATCCGGTTTCCGCGATGGGGGCGCATGTTTCGGCGGTGCCAAATCACCAGACAGGAAGATTGACAAGTTTCCATACCCGTGGAGTGACGGCAATGGCAGGAACGTTTGGGTATGAATTAAATCCGGCGCTTTTGTCCGAAGAAGAAAAAAGCAGCAGATCCGGGAACAGATTCAGACCTATAAAAAATATGAGAGACTGATCAACGAAGGAACTTACTGGCGGCTGTCGAACCCGTTTGTGGATGAAATTGCGGCATGGATGTCCGTCTCAGAGCAACAGGATCATGCACTGGTAAGCGTAGTGCGTCTTATGGCAGAGGCAAATCAGGCGACCGTTTATGTCCGCCTGCGTGGGTTAAAACCGGATGCTGTGTATCTGGAAGAACAGAGCGGCAGACAGTATTCCGGTGCAGCACTGATGCATGCGGGAATTCCGCTTCCGCCGTTTACCAGAGAATATGAGGCATATCAGTTTTCTCTTACAGAGCTGAAAGAGGCTGGAACATTATATGAAAAAGTGCAGAAATGGTGTGACAAGAATGCCAAAAATCGCGTGGTCATCAGCCTTTACGGTGGTTCCGGTTCCGGAAAAACAACACTCGCAACGGCATTGCAGCAGTACTTTTTAAATGACGGAACGGGTTGTTATCTGCTCTCGGGCGATGATTATCCACACCGGATTCCAAAACGCAATGATGAAGAACGGATGCGTGTGTATAAAGAAACCGGGGAAGATGGACTGCGTGGATATCTCGGAACAAAGAAAGAGATTGACTTCGACCGGATCAATGAAGTGCTTGCGGCATTTCATGAGGGAAAAGATACGATCACATTGCGGCATATGGGACGGGAAGATGGCGAGATCTCATCGGAAGAAACCGATTTTTCCGGAATATCCGTATTACTTCTGGAGTGGACACACGGAGGCAGTGATGATTTACATGGTGTGGATCTGCCCGTCTTCCTGGAAAGTTCCCCGGAGGAGACAAAGGAGCGGCGCATCCGCAGAAACCGCGATGAGAATGCCGCAAGCCCGTTTATCTGCCGCGTGGTAGAACTGGAACAGGAAAAACTTGAAGTGCAGCGCAAAAATGCAGGATTAATCGTGGGGAAAGGACGGAAGAGTTTATGAACCATAAACCGATGCTCAATGCATATCCCGACAGCCTTGGAGGAAATCTGGGAGATATTGTAACATTGCTAAAAAAACTGAGGCAATGCAGGATGTATTTTCTTCCTTTTACATTCTGCCGAGTCTGTATCATTCCGATCTCGACCGGGGATTTTCCGTGATCGACTATGACCTGAATGAGCAGCTTGCCGACCGGGAAGACCTTGACCAGTTAAAGAATATGGGGATTGACCTGAAACTGGATTTTATTTTAAACCATGCTTCCGCACAGTCCCCACAGTTTCAGGATCTTGTGGAAAAAAGGGGAGGCTTCTGCGTACCGCGATTTTTTTCATCGACTGGAACCGCTTCTGGGAAGGGCATGGAACCATGACGGAGGAAGGCTATATCCAGCCGGAGGAAAGCTGCCTGAAGCAGATGTTTTTCCGCAAACCCGGGCTGCCGATCCTGATGGTGGAATTTCCGGATGGAAAAAAGGTGCCGTACTGGAATACCTTTTATCAGGAAGTGCATGGCAGACAGTATCTCGGACAGATGGATGTAAACATCCAGTCGCCAAAGGTGTGGGAGTTTTATCGTGAAACACTGGAGAAAATAGCTTCTTATGGAGCGGCGATAGTGCGGCTGGATGCCTTTGCCTATGCGCCGAAGACACCGGGAAAGAAAAAACTTCCTCAATGATCCGGAGACATGGGAACTTTTACAGAAGATTCATGCGCTGGCAGAACCTTTGGGACTTACGCTTTTGCCGGAGATCCACGCAGCGTATGACGAAAAAATATACCAGACGCTTGCAGAAAAAGGCTATGCGACCTACGATTTTTTCCTGCCGGGACTGGTCATTGATGCGATTGAGAACAGGCGCGGAACATACCTTGCGGCATGGGCGAAGGAAATTGTGGAAAAGAAGATCTCCACGGTCAACATGCTTGGCTGTCACGACGGCATCCCGCTTCTGGATTTAAAGGGACTGCTTCCAAAAGAGGAGATCCAGTCGTTAATTGACCGGATTGTATCCCGCGGAGGCATGGTCAAAAATTTACATGGACAAAAGAATCTGTATTATCAGGTAAATGCCACGTACTACAGTGCATTGGGAGAGTCGGATGAAAAAATGCTTCTGGCGCGGGCCATCCAGATGTTTATGCCGGGCAAACCGCAGATCTGGTATCTGGATCTGTTTGCCGGAAAAAATGACCATGAAGCGGTGCAGCGTGCAGGGGAATCCGGACATAAGGAAATCAACCGGACAAATCTTTCCGGTGATCAGATCGCGGAAGGACTGAAAAAAGATGTGGTTCAAAAACAGCTTGCGCTAATCCGTATGAGGAATACCCATAAGGCATTTTCGGAAGGTGCAGAGGTGACAATCTCCGGAGAGGAGAGTTCTCTGGAAATCCGCTGGGAATATGACGGGGCATATGCCGAATTGCATGTAAATTTTGAAGAGGGGACTTATACAATAGAAAGTAATTGAGAACAGAACGATATTACATGTAAAAAATAACATGAAAGCAAGAAGGAGATGCAGGAATACCGGTATCTCCTTCTTATGGGTTTAAATCCATAAGCTCATTGCCATGTTCCCGTAACCATTTGCGGGAAACCTTATAGTCTGGAAGCACACGCTCCACCTGTGCCCAGAAGCGTGGTGAATGGTTCATCTCCAGCCGGTGGCACAGCTCATGGACAACCACGTAATCCACCACTTCCGGCGGTGCTTTCATCAGCAGGCAGTTAAAGTTAAGATTGCCCTTTGCACTGCAGCTTCCCCAGCGTGTACGCTGGTTTCGTATGGTGATCCTGCCATAGGTCACGCCGACAACCGGGGCATAAAACCGTACCCGTTCCGGAATTACGCGCAGTGCTTCATCTGCAAGCACCTGCAATTCCCCGGGATTTAAAGGTGCGGCTTTCGGGCGTGCAGCTTCCAATTTTTGTTTTTGTTCCATTTCCCGGAGATGGGCATACAGCCAGTCTGATTTTTCATCGACAAATTTACGGATCTGCCAGTCTGCCATCCAGTAAGGTGCCCTTACCAGAACCGATAAATCCGGACGGATTTCCAGTGCAACGGTTTTTCTTTTTTGCTTCGGATTATTCGAATCTGTGCTTTTCCATTTCATTTCCATTTCCAACAATATATGTAAAACAGATGTTTTGTGTTATGTCATCATTGTACCATCATTTTATTGGAATGCAAAGGGGACAAACCAGGGGAGAATTTCTGAGTGTGGAAAAAGATAAAATTTGCATATTTTCGACAAAAACATTGCAGTGGGAGGAAAAAAAGCGTATGATAAAACAAATATTTTAAAAGCGGAATAAAGAAAGGAACAGAGAAAATGGCAGGACGAAAAAAAATATAGAAGAGTTTTACCGAAAACTGAAGGTAGGAACGAAGTTGAAGTATGCATTTACTACAGTCATTGTAACGCTTGCTATTGCTGTGGTTGTTTCGCTTGTTTCCATTGTAAAGATGAATGTGGATACTTATAAGTTTTACAAGGAAGCATATGCAAACAGCACATTGCAGATGGAAATCCGTAAAGATATACAGCTTGTGGGAAAATATATTTTGTGGTCGATGACAACCGATCACAGAGTTATTCTAATTTGGCACAGAAGTATGCAGATCAGGTTGGAAAAAATGTTACCGCACTGGAGAAGTCTTATAATGATAAAAAAAGAAAGTTGCGGAATTAAAAGATGCGATAGAAGAACTGAAAAAACAGCGGGCAGCGGTCGTGGAACTGGCGAAGCGGAATAAAAATGACGAAGCTCTGGCACTGTTTAATTCCGATTATAATGATGCAACAGAGAAAATTCAGGATATATTGGTTGATATCGGAAAAGTGGCATCCGCAGAGGCAAAAGAGTCAGTATACATCTGCCAGGGTAACGGGACTTGTGAGCATTATTCTGATGATTCTCATAGGAGCAGGAACAGTGGCTTTCTCCACTGTCATCCGACCACCATTACCGGAATTATGCTAAAGCCAATTCAGGAACTGGAAAGTGCAGCTGAGAAACTGAAAGCAGGACAGCTTGATGTGGAAATAAATTATGAATCTCCAGACGAACTCGGAAAACTTGCCGGTAATTTCCGGCAGGCATGCAAAACTCTGGAGGTGATTGTGCAGGATACCAGTTATCTTCTGGGAGAAATGGCAGAAGGAAATTTCAATGTATCCAGTAATAATCCACAGATTTATATTGGAAATTTCAAACAGCAGTATGAGTCCATGAGCAAATTAAAACATGAACTGAGTGATACCCTGACACAGATTAATGAAGCATCTGAGCAGGTTGCATCCGGTTCCGGGCAGCTGGCAGGCGGGGCACAGGCTTTGGCAGAAGGTGCCACCGATCAGGCAGGTGCAGTAGAAGAACTGACAGCAACGGTAGAGAGTGTCAGCGGAATTGCAGAATCCAGCGCAGAGAGCGCTTCCGGGGCTTACCAGATGGTACGCACTGCCGTAGAACAGGCAGATCAAAGCAGAGAAGAATTACAGGCATTGACCAATGCCATGGAGCGGATCAGCAGTACCTCACAGGAAATCCAAAACATCATCGGTTCCATCGAGGAGATTGCAAGTCAGACCAACCTGTTGTCCCTGAATGCTTCCATTGAGGCAGCACGTGCCGGGGAAGCCGGAAAAGGTTTTGCGGTTGTGGCAGATCAGATCGGAAAACTGGCGGGTGACAGTGCACAGGCGGCAGTCAATACTCGCGATCTGATTGAAAAATCTCTGCAGGAAATTGAAAACGGAAACCAGATTACAGAAAAGACGGTTGCTGCATTAAATAAGATTCTTGAATCCATGAATGATTTTGCGAATGCGGTAAAGGGTGCCAGCGAGAGTTCTACCGAGCAGGCAAATATGTTAAAGCAGATCGAGCAGGGAATCGAGCAGATTTCCAGTGTCGTACAGAGCAACTCCGCAGCTGCAGAAGAAACTTCTGCGACAAGCCAGGAGCTTTCCGCACAGTCGGAAGGACTGAAAAAAATCTGGTTGGCAGGTTTAAGCTGGCAGAGTAGGAGAACATAATAAAAAGGAATCCTGTCCGGAAAGATATCCGGACAGGGTTCCTTTTTTTGTAACCTTTCCGATTTTTCGTTTGTATTATTAGTGAAAGGCCTTTGAAAATGAAACATAAAGGAGCGGCTCATGAGACAATCCGTACAGGGTAAACGCATTTTTCCGGGGGTCAGAATTCCTTCGTCCCGCATTTTGCCAAGCTCTTTGGAAAGCGCACTGCGGTCGACATTCAGATAGTCCGCCAGCCCCTGTCGGTCAAACGGAATCTCAAAATAATTGCTGCCGGCTTTTGCCGCCTGGTTTGACAGATAGACAAGCAGCCGCCCACGGATCGTTTTCGGGGTTGTACAGAAAATCCGCTGGGAGAGCGCGAGATTTTTGCGCAGGGAGATCTGTAGCAGATTCCGGATAAATTTTGGCTGCCAGGTGCTTGCGGGATGCGGCGTGTGGACGAGAATATCCAGATTCCAGAATAGAATATCGGTCTGGTGGGCAGCAACCGCATCGACCATCAGTGTTTCGCGGGAAAATGCATAAGTTTCCCCGAAAACCTGTCCGGCACCGATGTTGCTCAAAATGCTTTTGCTGCCCCACAGGTCGAGATTTTCAATATTAACGCTTCCGGACAGCACCAGCCCGATCTCGTGCGTGGTGCATCCGGCAGACAAAAAAATCACTTCATTTTTTTCAAAATGTTTCTGGCGCATACCGCCCAGAGCGAGCATTTCTTTATATTCTGATTCTTCCATGCCAAGGCACAGGGGATTTTTAAATAGATCATGGGTTTCTCCTGATGTTATTTGATAAAATAAGTATATGCAAATTTGTGTCACAGGGCAAGAAAAAAAGTGAACCGCCCAATGGAGATTCTACTGTGAAAAATGAGGATGGAACGTATACATATACCGTGTATAGTCCTGTGAACATGAAATAAGAACAATAAATAATAATGAAAATTATAAAGAAAATAATACAACTTTTATATTGATTCTTGGCTTGTTCCTGCATATAATATAAGTGAAATTAAACAATGGAGGTGTCTGTTATGGCAATTGCATCTGATTTTTTACAGAGTCTTGTTCCAATTTCACAATTTAACAAAGGGCAGGCTGCAAAGATATTTGATAGACTTCGTTCCGAAAAAGAACTGATTGTTTTAAAAAATAACCAGCCTTCTGCAATTATTCTGTCACCCGAAGAGTATACAAGATTAACGGAGATTGAGGAAGATTATTTTCTTTTGTTGGAAGCAAATAAACGTTTGGATGATAACGGGAATAAAGAGACTGTTTCATATGATTCAGTGATGAAACATTTGGGCATCGGTGAAGCAGAACTTTTGGAAGCGGAGGATGCAGATATCGAATGATATGGAGTATTGAGTTTTTAGAGGAAGCGGAAAAGGATATGAAAAAAACTTGACCATTCAGCTCAGATACAGGTGTTAAAAGGAATTAAAAAAGTCAGCCAGAATCCGTTGTCAGTGAGGGAAGGTGGATATGGGAAACCATTCCGGGCAGACATTTCATGTCCGGTGCAGAAAATACGGCAGTTCTCGCTTTATGTCGTGGTTTTTGCCGGAAAAAAAGGTATTGTAATCTGCGAAAGGAGGAGCAGATTTACATGGATGGAAAGCAAGAGGAGATTTCATTATGGATCAGAAAAAAGACAGGTTATTTTTTAAAACAACTGCGCAATGAAAAAAGAAGCTGACGCAGGAGCAGCTTGCGGAAAAATTTCAGATCACAAGCCGCACGGTGTCACGCTGGGAGACGGGAAGCAATATGCCCGATATCAGCATGCTGTTGGAACTTGCAGATTTTTATGAAGTTGATATCCGGGAAATCATTGATGGAGAAAGGAAAAGCGAGCAGATGAATGAGGAATTAAAGGAAACCGTAATCAAAGTAACGGATTATACAGAGACAAACAACGCAAGGCTCTTAAAACGGGTACGGATCATAGGAATTACCGGTGTGATCACAATACTGATTGCAATGGTCATGGACGCAGGTGGACTGGCAGTGTCTCCGTTTTGGGAAAGTGTGAAGCGGGATCTGTATGCGTGGACGCTTGGCACGCTTATTGCAAACATACTGTATACAACGGATGGCTCAAACGGATAAGTGAGAAAAAAGATGTCAGCAGAACGATGCGGATAAGCGGTGTGGTATGTGCGGTCATTGTGATTATGTCACTGATTTTGCAGGCTGTTTTATAGAAAAACACATGACGGGAGGCAAAAAAGCCTCCCGTTTTTTATATCACACGCCCATTTTCTTCTGAAACAGGAAATGGTCGGACATCAGAAGATAATGAAGTGATTCTTTCATAAAATAAAAAGTTTCCTTTGTTAGTATTCTAATTATTAGAAGCCTAATAAATAATATTACATAAAGTGAGAAATGTCAAATACAGGTTTTTCCACAAAAACAAATGCACAATATTGTTCAACATAACTAAAATTGTTTAAAGAAATCTAAAATAGTTGCATTTTATGTTCATCCTCTATATAATTTTAAATATAAATAAAATAATTTATAAAATTATAAAATATAGTGGAGAAAACATATGGATAAGAGACTGAAATTTAATGAACCCTGGATTCTGCAGAGAGCAGATCCGTATGTGTATGAAAAGGATGGCTGGTATTATTTTACGGCATCGGTTCCGGCATATGACAGCATTGTACTGCGCCGGGCAAAAAAACTGGCAGATCTTCCACAGGCAGAGGAAGTGGTCATTTGGAAAAAAGCATGAGAGTGGTCCGATGAGCAAGCATATCTGGGCGCCGGAGCTTCATTATCTGGACGGAAAATGGTACATCTATTTTGCGGGCGGGGACAAAGATGATATCTGGGCAATCCGCCCATATGTGCTGGAATGTCAGGGGCAGGGACCCATTGGCAGATGCATGGGTGGAAAAAGGCAAAATGCAGCGTGCAGATGGGGATGAATTCTCGTTTGAAGCATTCTCTCTGGACGCAACCGTATTTGAGGATGCCGGAGATTATTACTACGTGTGGGCAGAAAAAGGTTGGAGTAGGCAAGCAGATTTCCAATCTTTATATTGCAAAAATGGAGTCTCCGTGCAAGCTGGCAACGGTGCAGGTTCTTCTGACAACACCGGATTATGATTGGGAACGTGTGGGATTCTGGGTAAATGAGGGACCGGCAGTGATTCATCACGGGGATAAACTGTACCTGACATATTCGGCGAGTGACACAGGAGTTGCCTATTGTGTCGGTATGCTTACTGCAACCAGCGGAACGGATCTGCTGGATCCGTTAAATTGGAGAAAGGAGCGTCATCCGGTATTACAAAGCAGTTATGAAAAAGGAATTTACGGGCCGGGACATAATTGTTTTACCAAAGATGAAGATGGAAATGATATCATGGTATACCATGCACGCACAGAAACAGAGATAGAGGGAAATCCTCTCTATAATCCAAACCGTCATGCACATCTGATGCAGGTTCAATGGGATGAAAACGGAAAGCCGGTGTTTGCGTATGATTAAGAAAAAAATGGTTCGTGTGTTGACCGTTGCAGGGCTTCTGGCATGCCTTGCATCCGGTTGCGCCTCCGGCGGTTCTTCCGTTGGGAAGGAGGCCGCAGCAGACGAGATAAAAAAAAGGCGGATTTACGGTTGCAGCATCCTGTCACGATCCGCAGATCCTCAGAGAAGGCGATACATATTATATGTTCGGCAGTCATATGGTAGGGGCAAAGTGTCAGGACCTGCGTAAATGGAATTATTTTTTGCAAATGGTGTTGATGCAGCAAATACACTGTTTGACAATTTGCTGACAGAGCCGTATGCTGCCTTTGATTTTGTCGGAAAGAACACAGATAATGGGTATTCTGTCTGGGCGTCAAATGTAATTTACAATGAGACAATGAAGAAATATGTCATGTATTTCTGTACGACATCTTCTTATGTGAAATCGACTCTCTGTTTTGCAACTGCAGACAATATAGAGGGACCGTATACTTATGTGGATACGATTTTATATTCCGGATATGGAAAAAGCAATATCAGCGAAACGAATTTGTACGATGTACTCGGAAAAAATGCAGATATTTCCAGATATCTGGAATATGGTGGATACAACAATAAGGAGTGGCCAAACTGTATTGATCCGGCGATTTTTACCGATGCAGACGGGCGGATGTGGATGAATTATGGCTCATGGTCAGGTGGTATCTTTCTGCTGGAGATTGATCCCACCACTGGATACCCGATTTATCCGGTGGATGACAAGGATGCCGATCCGTATTATGGATATCGGCTGATTGGTGGTGGACATCACTCTGCTGAGGGTCATATATCCAGTATGACGCAGAAAACGGCTATTATTATCTGTTTGTTTCTTATGGAGATCTGCAGAGTGATGGTGGGTATCAGATTCGGCAGTTTCGCAGTGAAAAGCCAACGGGACCATATGTGGATGTGGCAGGAAATACACTGGAAGATCAGGACGATCATTTCAATTATGGTTTAAAAATGATGGGGAATTATACATTCCCGAGTTTAAATTATACCTATATGGCACCGGGCGGTCAGTCCACATTTCAGGATGATGACGGGAAATATTACATTACATATCATCAGCGGTTTGACGATGGCACAGAGTATCATGAACCGCGTGTACATCAGATGTACACAAATGAGGATGGGTGGTTTGTTGCAGCACCATTTGCCACAATGGGAGAAACTCTCTCTCGGAAAAGGGGTACAAAAAATCGGATGTATCCGGTACATTTTATGTAGTAAACCATGGAACAGATATCAGCAGTAAGATTCGCGAAGCGGAGAGGCATATACGTTTGCGGATGGAAAAGTAACCGGTGGAAAAAAAAGCGGTACATATGAGGTAAAGGAAGGCACAGATTACATTACCATTACACTGGACGGTGTCGTTTATAAAGGGGTATTAATGGAAATGACCGATGAAGCGGAAAATCCGGTGTTTTGTTTTTCGGCTGCAGGAGACAACGAGGAAACTCTCTGGGGCGTACAATATATCAAAAAGGAGTAAAGAGATATGGCAAAGTTAATGATCAACAAAAATAAAAAAGAAGGTACCATTGCACCGGAGATCTATGGGCATTTCTCGGAACATCTGGGCAGATGCATCTATGAAGGACTCTATGTGGGTGAAAACTCTGAAATCCCGAATGTTAATGGGATGCGTACAGATGTGGTGGAAGCACTCAAAGAGATTAAGATTCCGGTATTGCGCTGGCCGGGGGGATGTTTTGCGGACGAGTATCACTGGAAAGACGGAATCGGACCGAAAGAGAACCGGAAGAAAATGATTAATACCCATTGGGGTGGTGTGGTAGAGGACAACAGTTTCGGAACGCATGAGTTCTTTGAACTCTGCCGTCAGATCGGATGTGAAACCTATATCAACGGAAATATGGGAAGCGGTACTGTACAGGAGATGTCGGAGTGGGTTGAATATATGACATTTGACGGTGTATCTCCGATGGCAGATCTGCGCAAAAAAAATGGACATGAGGAGCCGTGGACCATTGATTATTTTGGTGTCGGAAATGAAAACTGGGGATGTGGGGGAAATATGCGGCCGCAGTATTATGCAGATGAGTACCGCAGATATCAGACCTATGTGCGCAATTATGATCCGCAGAAACCGATCCAAAAGATCTGTGGCGGAGCAAATGTGGATGATTATGACTGGACAAGGAAGGTATTAGAGACAACCCATGATCACACCGTTCCTGAATTTCATGGATTTATGGATGGGCTTTCCCTGCATTATTATGTGCATCCGGAAGGCTGGGAAATCAAGGGAAGTGCAACGGATTTTGATGAAGAAGTGTGGTATAAGACATTAAAAAAAGCACTTTATATGGAAACTCTTGTGGAACGCCACGGAAAGATTATGGATCAGTACGATCCGGATAAAAAAATCGGAATGATCGTGGATGAGTGGGGCTGTTGGTTTACAGTTGAACCGGGAACCAATCCGGGCTTTTTATATCAGCAGAACACGGTAAGGGATGCGCTGGTTGCAGGGATCACCCTGAATATCTTTAATAAGCACTGCGATCGCGTGAAGATGGCAAATCTTGCACAGATGGTAAATGTATTGCAGTCTGTCATTCTCACAGAAGGACCAAAGATGATTAAGACGCCGACGTATCATGTATTCCATATGTACCGGCATCATCAGGGTGCAACGCTTTTGAACAGTACACTGACAGGAGTGGGCGAAACCGGTATAGGAGAATGGAAAGTTCCGGAGGTGACGGAATCTGTATCTGAGGATGCGGAGCATATCATTACGGTTACATTAAACAATCTTTCTGCGGATGAGGAAAAAGAAATAGAGATTGTGATCGCCGGAGATGAACACGTATATTCTGTGAAGGAAGCAAAGGTTGTTTCGGCAGAGATGCACGCACATAATACGTTTGATGCGCCGGAACTTGTAAAAGAAGAAGTGTTTACTGCATATAAAAAGTGTGCAGATGGGATAAAAATCATGCTTCCGCCATGCAGTGTGGTGGAACTGCGCCTGCAATAATGCAAAATGGACAGGATCATATGGAAGAATCAGAACGGTATTGCAGAAAATGCGAACTGGCAAAACAATACGGGGGCGGTCTGGAGGAATATCTTTTGCGGTACCTTGCACAGCTTACGCCGGAAGAACAGGCAGAAGATGTGACGTATGCAAGGCGTCTGGCATGTTGTGGGAAATGCACATGGTATGGGGAGCATATGTGCCGTGCCTGCGGATGCTATGTGCAGCTTCGTGCTGCGGTAAAAGGACAGAACTGTCCCTATGAAAAATGGGAACAAGAAGGAGAGACGCATGATACACGATCCGGCAATATTTTATGATGAGGTTAGTGGAAATTATTATACATACAGTACAGGTGCTATATGCCAGAAATCAAAAGATCTGGTGCACTGGCAGGAAATCGGAAAAGTTGTGGAACGTCCGCCGCAGGAGTCGGTGGAATGGACCGGCAGTGAAGATATCTGGGCACCGGATATCGTAAAGGTGGGAAAGAATATCGTCTGTACTGCTCCAATTCCAGCTGGGGTGTGCGCCAGTCCTGTATCTTTCTGGCAGTGGCAGACTGCCCGGAAGGTCCGTTCGAACCCAAAGGGTGTGTGCTTAAAACAACAGAAAAATTTCCGCAGAGTGTTACCAATGCAATTGATGCAAATATTATCGAGGATGCAAAAACAGGGGAGCAGTATATGCTTTATGGCTCTTTCTGGGGTGGCTGCCATGTATTAAAAACTGAACAGGACTACAGGTTTTGCCAAAGAAGAAGGAATCGGGGTATGCATTGCACGACGCCCGAAGTGGCAGAGCGGCAGTATGGAAGGCCCGTATATGGTATACAATGCGCAGAATAATTATTATTATCTGTTTGTTTCCTACGGATCTTTAAAATCCGATTACAATATCCGGGTGGGAAGAAGCCGGAGTATCTGCGGACCATTTATTGATTTCCACGGAAAGGATCTGATTGCGGATGAGGATGGGGATAACAGCACAGGATTACTCGCCATGTGTGGATATCAATGGAATGAAGGGCAGGCATATATGGGCCCGGACATAATTCAGTGTTACATGATGTAAACGGACTGTGGTATCTTGTATGTCATATCCGCAGGAAAAAACTTTACACAACAGGAAGAACCGTCTGAGATGCAGATACGTGAAATTTTCTGGAGTGAGGATGGGTGGCCGTTTGTGGCAGCACAGCCCCTTGCGAAGACAGATACAGGAGACGGGATAAAGCCGGTAACGAAAGAACAGATATGCGGTTTTTATGAGCGGATTACGCTTGCGCCGGCACTGCCACAGGGAATTACCTGTTCTGTGCCAATGAAACTTGCACCGGATGGATATTATGAGAACTGTTCTGTTCAGGGAAAATGGGAGTATACTGCAGATCACAGGGGCATGATTGCATATGGACTCTTATACGGAGGAGGTGCGGGTTTATTGTGGCTGGGATGCACAGCGGAAGTGTGAAACAATTCTGTTGTGCGGACTGCGCAGTGATGGTGTTGCGTTCTGGGCGAAAAGAATCGGAAATCTGGTATAATAGATGCCGAAAGTTAAAAAGGCTTTTGCATGGAGAAATAACATGCAAAAGCCTTTTTTAATAAAATTATTCTTCAATTGGTGCGTAATTAATGCTGACTTTAATATCCTGTCCATAATTACCGAAAGATTTACCGAAAATCGTGAGTCCTCCAACGTGCTCTGCATTGTCATTGACTGCCATGCGCAGCTTCATGCTGCTGCGATAGTCCAGATTAAAGTCCCGGATGGTGACATCTGAAATCTGTAATCCGTCAATGAAAGTTCCCTTTTTATTGATCACAAGCATTTTTAACAATCCATACTGGTTCCAGTTCGGAAACCACCAGTCCGGAGTGAAAATACCGCGGACATCTCCGAAATCTCCCGGGGATGTCCAGGTGCCGATGCAGACATCATTTAAATAAAAACTGATATCGGATGGCCAGACGTTATTGATTCCCGGGCTTCGGAACTGAGCTCGGCAGAGATTAAAATCTGCGTGATTTTCTGGGAACCTGGAATAAAGTTTGGAATTTCATATTCCACAAATCCTTTGGAAAACCAGAGAATATCTGCATTGTAGCGATCAGGATGTGCAAAGTAGCGCGTATCATCCACTTCACCGATCAGATGGGAAGCGGTAGCCAGCCCGCAGGTCGGATAGACTTCATAATTGCAGTAATGTCCGACCTGAAGTTCTGCATTGTAAACATTCTGCGCTTCTTCCGGTGCGTCCAGATCAATGAGAATTTTATCCAGATGCAGAGTACAGATTTTCTGGTTTCCGTGCCCGCTGGAATCATTGGAGGTATTGACAATTCCGCATGCCTCCAGTTTTTTTTATATGTCCCGTCAGAGCACCGTTCGTAATGTTCAGTTTTGCTGCCAGTTCGTTCATGTTCATTTCTTTGTTTTTTCAATCAACAGTTTTATAATTTCAATCCGAACATCGGAGCCAAGTGCTTTAAAATGTCCAGTCCATCATCCAGTGAAGTGATGTGAAGCATAAATTACCCCCTTTTGATTTGTTTCATTTCTGTTTTATAAATTATAGTATCATTTCCGGAATGCGTCAACGCATGAGTGAAAGAAAAGGAATAAAAACGAAAATAATTTAAAAAACGCTAAATAACAACAATTAAATAAAATATTTTAGAAAAATCTAAAAAACATGTTGACATACCTATTGGACAATTATATAATGTAACCAATAAGACCTGATAAATTTCAAAATATTAGTTAATCTGCCGAATGATTTTCAAAGGCGCGTCGGAATCAGATGGGCAGAATAATGAACAGGGGAGCTTATATTTTATTTCATTATGATCAAAGTGGTAAAAAAGGAGAGGAAACTATGAAGAAAAAAAATCATATCAACATTGCTTTGTACAGCAATGCTCGCAACAATGGTAGCAGGATGCGGAGTTGAAAAGAGCGATGGGGGATCAGACACAGAAAGCTCGGCAAGCTCCGTTGCAGAGATGAAAGGAACCGGTGATAATGAGATCAATATTCTTATTTATGCACAGGATCACGAAAAAGCTGTTTATCAGAAACTGATTGATAAATTTACAAAAAGAGCATGCAGATGAGATTTCTACAGTAAACTTTGAAGTGACAACACAGGATGAATACGCAACGAAGATGACAGCTGCCATGACAGCGGGAGAACTTCCGGACATTTTCTATGTGGGACCGGAAGCAGTCAGAAGTTATGTAGATAACGGATATGTACAGCCGTTGGATGATCTCGTAGATGCTACTGCGGTTGACAATCTGTGGCCGGCGATCAAGAGCGCATATATGTATGATGGATCTAATATTGGTTCAGGATCGTTATACTGCCTGCCAAAAGATTTATCCTGCTTTGCATTTGCCTACAACAAAGATCTTTTGATGAAGCAGGACTGGAGTATCCGGATCCGGAAAATCCATACACATGGGAAGAATTTGCAGATGTGTGCCAGAAACTGACAAAGGATAAAGACGGTGATGGCGAAATTGATCAGTGGGGTGTTGCAAATGCAAATGCATTTGGTTTTACTCCTTATGTATACGGCAATGGCGGTCAGTTCTTAAATGATGATCAGACAAAGGTAGTCATTGATGAAAATCAGAATTTTAAGGATGCTTTCCAGTATTATACGGATCTGACATTAAAGTATAAAGTAACGCCAACGGTAGAACAGGATACTGCGCTTGGCGGATACCAGAGATGGCTGGACGGACAGGTTGCTTTTTATGCATGTGGTACATGGGATGTCGCAGCATTTATGGATGATGCAACATTCCCATACAATTGGGATTTATGTGGATGGCCGGTAGGACCAAACGGAGACGGAAAGTCCACAGCATGGCTCGGAACCGTTGGTTTCGCAGTTTCTTCACAGGCAAAGAACCCGGATTTATGTGCAGAGTTAATACAGTCCTTATCAACAGATCTGGACGGACAGAAAGAACTTTGCGGCGAGACATCCGGTAAGTCTTTACAGATTCCAAACATTATGGATTATGCACAGACAACATTTAAAGACAAAGTAAATGATGGAACAATTCCATATGCAAGCAATGTAGATGTTATTTTCGGATATATTGAGGGAAGTGACAAATATAAAGGAATCTTTACGGAAACAACCTACACTTACAACAGTGAATGGTGGGATACTTTCCTGGAAGGAATGCCGAATGTTCTGACCGGAGAAGTTTCCGTAGATGATTATTGTAAACAGGTAGCGCCAAAGATGCAGGAAGCACTGGACAACGCGATCGAATTACAGAACGCAGCAACTAATAATTAAGATTAAAACGGATTGCCCCTGTCATGGGGCAGTCCGTAGGAAAAGAGTGGGCATATGAGCGGAAAAACAAAACAACCGAAACATAAGATGTCGGCAATGGCGAAGAAAGAAGAAAGAACTGCGTGGCTGTTCATCGCCCTGCCTTTCCTTGGATTTTTACTTTTTATGGCTTATCCGATCTGCTTTGCAGTGTTTGCAAGTATGAGCAAGTGGACGGGAATGAATTCTCTGGTGGATAATTTCTGTGGATTGCAGAATTACATCAATATTTTTCATGATGAAAAATTCTGGAAATCTCTGCTTACAACCATTATTTATCTGATCGGTATTCCAATCGGAATGATCCTTGGACTGCTTCTGGCAATGGGAATGAACCGTAAGATTCCGGGAATCAGGCTGCTTCGGACAATGTATTATGTACCAGTAGTATCTTCACTGGTTGCCGTGTCTATTTTGTGGGCATGGGTTTATAATTACGATTATGGATTATTTAATTCAATCATCAAACTTTTGACCGGACATCATGGTCCAAACTGGCTGGGAGATGAGTTCTGGGTAAAAAGTAGCTTTAATCATCTTCATGGTATGGAAAGGATTGGGAACTTCTATTATTCTTTATCTTGCCGGATTGCAAAACATTCCGCGTAACTACTATGAAGCTGCTTCCATTGATGGAGCAAATGGATGGCAGAAATTTCGTCATATTACCGTTCCACTGGTCTCGCCGGTTACGTTCTATATTTTAATTACCAGCCTGATTGGCGGTTTCCAGGTGTTCGTGGAAGTACAGGTTATGACGAATAAAGGTGGAACAAACTATAGTGCAGCAACCGTTGTTTATTATTTGTATGATAAAGCATTTTCAAACGGACAGTTAGGCTACGGATGTGCACTGGCAGTTATTCTTGCAATCATCATCTTCATTATCACGGCTCTTAATTTCGCGGGTCAGGATAGATGGGTGAAGACCATGGACTAGGAGGGAGTCATATGAGTTCAAAAAAAGATTTGGCAAGCTCCCGGCTTGTATCAAAAAAAGAGAAAATTTTTAACTGGATTATCTTTGTATTACTTCTTCTTGGTGCAGTTGTAATGGTTTTCCCGTTAATTTACATGATTGCGACATCATTCATGACAAAAAATCAGATTTTGTCCGGTACATTAACAATTCTTCCGGATCCGATTCTGATAGGAAAATATTCTGAAGTATTAAAAAAGGGACAGTTCATAAACGGTATATTTAATTCTCTGAAGGTTGCAATTCCGGTATTGATTATTGGCGGATTTACCTCCTCCCTCGCCGCATTCGGATTTGCAAAAATGAGATTTCGTGGCAAAAATGCATTGTTTCTGGCATTGCTGGCAACCATTATGATTCCGTTTGCGGTTGTCATGATTCCACAGTATGTCATGTTTACCAAACTGGGCTGGACCAATACTCTGCTTCCACTTATTATTCCGGGATGCTTTGGAAATGTCAGTATTATCTTTTTCCTTCGACAGAACCTGATCGGAATTCCGGATGATCTGATGGAAGCAGCAAAATTGGATGGATGTGGATATTTCCGTACGTTTCTTCAGATTTTTATGCCATTGATGAAGGGGGCTCTGGCAACGCAGCTGATGTTGTGGTTTATGGGAATCTGGAATGATTATCTTGCACCTACTATTTTCTTGAGAAGCGAAAAGAACTGGACATTGCAGGTGGTTATCCGTTCCTTCAATTCCTATTATGCAATTCAGAGTGATTATGCTTTGATCATGGCAGCATCCGTAATTGCAATGATTCCGACAATGGCATTGTTCTTTATTTTCCAGAGAATGATCATTGAGTCCATTGCAATCAGCGGTATCAAATAAGTAACAAATTATAAAATTCATCTTTTTATCAATCCTCAACAAAATATAAGAAAGCAGTTCGCATAAAAATCGCTTGCGCGATGCGGACTGCTTTTTGTAGTATTATAACGAACAGACATTTATACATGGTAAAGGAGGCGTATGCCAAAAAGAAAATCCGGTGATTGCTTTTTTAAATAAGATGGCAGATTTGATTTTACTGAATCTGATTTTTCTGCTGTGCTGTATTCCGGTTGTGACGATCGGACCAGCAATTACAGCATTGTATGCAGTTTCATTGCGATCGGTACGCTATGGAGGTATGTTATACAGACTTTTTTCCGATCGTTTAAGCAGAATTTTAAACAGTCTTTTGTGGCGGGAATGATAGGCTTACTTTTTTGTGTGCCTGCTTTTTATTGATTTGTTTTTCTGGCGCAATGTGGGACCTGCTTTCATGTCCGTATTTATGACAGTGGTGAGTGTATGCGTAGGCTATTTGGTTTTTTATTGTGTTCTTATGGCTGTTTCCGGTGATTGCAAAACTGGAAAATCCTTTGCGTGTGCAGATAAAAAATGCAGCCGCCATGGCGGTTGCCCATTTTTTCCCATATACGCTGTTTGTAAGTGTGATAATACTGGCGGCAGGCTATATGGCATATACCAGTATCATTACGGATGTGCTGCTGCTTCTGATAGGATTTGCTTTACTTGCATATGTATGTTCATTCTTTTTTATAAGGTGTTTGCAAAATATATAGACGAGGAACCGGCGGGAGAGGATGACCCATTATATGGAAGCAGAGAGTAAAAAATATGAATTGAAATTTCCTACCTTTAATGGTAGAATAAATGCATAGTTGCAGGCACACAACGGTCGATTTTTTGTGCAATATGTCTAGTGATAAAGGAAGAACAGTGGAAGACGGGCGTTGAAATTTTCATTGTGGAAAGCACCGGAAACAACCGTGAAAGCCGAAATGATTTACATAGTATATGGAGGTTTTTTATATGGCAAGATTTACATTACCGAGAGATTTATACCATGGAAAGGGAGCACTCGAAGCCCTGAAAACATTCAAAGGGAAAGAAAGCGATCATCTGCGTGGGCGGCGGCTCGATGAAGCGCTTTTGGGTTCCTTCAGAAAGCAGAAGATTATTTAAAGGAAGCCGGGATGGAAGTAAAACTGTTTGAGGGAATTGAGCCTGATCCATCGGTGGAGACGGTGATGAAGGGTGCAGCAGTGATGCAGGAATTTGAGCCGGACTGGATCGTGGCGATGGGCGGCGGATCTCCGATCGACGCAGCAAAAGCAATGTGGATCAAATACGAGTATCCAGACATCACTTTTGAGGATATGTGCAAAGTATTTGGTATTCCGGCACTGCGCAACAAAGCACATTTCTGTGCAATTTCATCAACTTCCGGAACTGCAACAGAGGTAACGGCTTTCTCCATTATTACTGACTATGAGAAAGGAATCAAGTATCCGATTGCAGATTTTGAGATTACACCGGATGTTGCGATTGTTGATCCGGATCTGGCAGAGACCATGCCACAGAAACTGGTAGCGCATACCGGAATGGATGCAATGACACATGCAATCGAGGCATATGTTTCTACCGCAAATTGCGATTTTACCGATCCACTTGCACTCCATGCAATCAAGATGATACAGAGTGATCTGATTCCATCTTATAATGGAGATATGGAAAAGAGAGATTCTATGCACAACGCACAGTGTCTGGCTGGTATGGCATTTTCCAATGCACTTCTTGGTATTGTACATTCCATGGCACATAAGACAGGTGCAGCGTTTGCGGATTATGGCGCGCACATCATCCACGGCGCAGCCAATGCAATGTATCTGCCAAAGGTTATCGCATTTAATGCAAAGGATGAGACGGCAAAGAAACGTTACGGTGAGATTGCGGATTTCATGAAACTTGGCGGAAACACACTGGATGAAAAGGTGGAGCTTCTGATCGCACATCTGCGCAGGATGAACGATGATCTGAACATTCCGCACTGCATTAAAAACTATGGTGCAGACAGCTTCCCGACCGAGCAGGGATTTGTGCCGGAGGAAGTATTCTTAGAGAGACTGCCGGAGATTGCAGCAAATGCAATTCTGGACGCATGCACAGGTTCCAATCCAAGACAGCCAAGTCAGGAGGAGATGGAAAAACTGTTGAAGTGCTGCTACTACGATACGGATGTCGATTTTTAAAGAAACTAAGCAAGAAAAAGCCCCGCGGTTTTTGTATACCGCAGGGCTTTTTCTTTTTTGCAACAGGTGCTTCAATGAACAAATATGAGTGCTGACCGGGCTAAAGTACATTGAGTATATCAAAAACAGAACAAATATGGTAGAATATACGATATGTAATCTGAAAACAGATAGATAAGAAGATGACAAAAAGGGTCTGGAAATGAAAAAGAAGAATCCGGAGTTATATCGCCGGTAGGGGAGGAAAATATTATCATGAGTGGATATCTGATCAAAGACACGACAAAGGAAGAAAGGATTGCACTGATTCGTTCCTGGCAGGAGCCGGACGACTGCGTGGGAGGAAGCGGCATGGATCTGTTTGATATGTATGATGCCTATATCCGTGGGGGAGAAAGAGATTGCAGAGATTAATGGGGAATTTCAGGCATCCTATGTAAAAGACACCGAAGACTTAGAACAGCCGGAAGAAGCAAAATCCACTTCCGGAGAACTGACGCAGCTGACAAAGCTTCATGCGGAATGTGCGCTTACGGATGAAGAGTTTGCGGCCGCAAAGGAAAAAAAGTGCTTGGCTGTAGCACACAATAATTTTATTATAAAAATGCAGGGCAGTATTTTTGTGCAATTCTTTTTAGTGACATATGAAAAAACCTGTGTTACACTGACCGTACAAGTAAACATACATGATACAACTTTAGTAGAGAAGTCCGGACAGGCTGTATCTGCTTTTTTAAGAGGGGATATACATTATGGAGAGTATCACAGGAGGAAACACACCAAAATATCAGGAACTGACCGAACAGCTGCGTTTACAGATCGTCTCCGGGGAGATTGCACCGGGGCAGAAACTGCCATCGGAAAATACGCTTTCCGCACAGTATCAGGTCAGCCGTCAGACGGTGCGCAAGGCATTGGCGATTTTACAGAATGAAGGATATATTTACGCAGAGCACGGGCGCGGTACATTCTGTTCGGAAATGATGCGGCACGCACATCCGTCCAAGAATATTGCTGTTGTAACAACCTATCTGTCAGACTATATTTTTCCCCGTGTGATACAGGGAATTGATGATGTGCTGACCGGTGCAGGGTATAGCATTGTCCTAAAAAATACAAAAATTCCCGGACACGGGAAGCGGAATGCCTGCAGGAAATTTTAAGCAAGGATATTGACGGGGTTATCATTGAACCGAGTAAAAGCCAGATTTTCTGCCGGCATATGAATTTGTACGAACAACTGGAAAAATCGCATATTCCATACGTGTTTATCCAGGGATGTTTCCCACAGATGAAAGACAAACCGCATGTGCTGCTGGATGATTTTCAGGGGGGATATATGATCACAAAGTATCTGACGGATCACGGGCACAAAAATATCGTGGGAGTATTTAAGGCGGATGACATGCAGGGACAGAACCGTCATAAAGGGTATGTCCGGGCACTGCAGGAGGCGGAAATTTTGTATGATCCGGATAAAGTGGTGTGGTTTCATACGGAGGACCGCAAAATCCATCCCTATGAAGCAATCCGTGAAATGGCAGGAAAAACGCTTCGTGGGCGGATGGATGCGGTCGTTTGTTATAACGATCAGACGGCACAGCTTGTCATCCGTGCATTACAGGAGGAAGGACTGCGTATTCCGGAAGATGTTTCGGTGACCGGTTATGATAATTCTTCGCTGGCGAACCAGCAGGGGCTTCGGCTGACAACCATTGACCATCCGCAGGAAAAGCTTGGCGCCATGGCAGCAGAACTGCTCCTTTCCATGATTCAGAACGGAGAAAAAGAGGAAGGGGAGAGTGTTCTCATCCAGCCAATGCTTATTGAGGGAAATTCCTGCATGGAATACCGGTGACAGCTTGTGCAATCTGACCAAAACAATGCCGGATTAAAATGAAAAAAGACAACAATTTTGTTGATTTTTTGCATGAAAAACAACTTGTAAATACATGCATACAAGTTATAAACTTAGAGTATAAAAAAACGAACGATATAAAGCATTGATTCTAAGGAGGAACGAGTATGCTGTTAAATAAGGATTACAAATTTTGGTTTTGCACAGGATCACAGGATCTGTGGCGAGGAATGTCTGGCAAAGGTAGCCCGGCATTCCAAACAGATTGTAGATGAGTTAAACAAGACAGGCGTTTTGCCATATGAAATCGTATGGAAACCGACACTCATTACCAATGAGCTGATCCGCAAGACATTCAACGAGGCTAACAACGATGAGACATGTGCCGGTGTAATCACCTGGATGCACACGTTCTCCCCTGCAAAGTCCTGGATTCTTGGACTGCAGGAGTATCGCAAACCTCTGATGCATTTACATACACAGTTCAATGAGGAACTTCCATATGATACCATTGATATGGATTTCATGAATGAAAACCAGTCGGCACATGGAGACAGAGAGTATGGTCATATCGTAAGCCGTATGCGTATGGAGCGTAAGGTCGTTGTCGGACACTGGAGTGATCCGGTAGTCGTTGACAAGATCGCAAGCTGGATGCGTACCGCAGTCGGCATCGTAGAGAGCAGCCACATCCGTGTCATGCGTGTCGCAGACAACATGAAAACGTAGCAGTTACCGAGGGCGATAAGGTAGAAGCACAGATCAAGTTTGGCTGGGAAGTAGATGCTTATCCGGTAAACGAGATCGCAGAGTCTGTTGCAGCCGTATCCCAGTCTGATACAAATGCACTTGTAGATGAATACTACGACAAATATGAGATTTTACTCGAGGGAAGAGATCCGGAAGAGTTTAAGAAACATGTAGCGGTACAGGCGCAGATCGAACTTGGATTTGAGCGTTTCCTGCAGGAGAAGAATTATCAGGCAATCGTTACTCATTTTGGAGATCTGGGAGCATTAAAACAGCTTCCGGGACTTGCTATCCAGAGACTGATGGAAAAAGGTTATGGCTTTGGAGCAGAAGGTGACTGGAAAGTTGCTGCCATGGTACGTCTCATGAAAGTGATGACAGCAGGCAAGAAGGAGGCAAAGGGTACTTCCATGCTGGAGGATTACACCTACAATTTCGTAAAAGGCAAAGAGGGAATCCTCGAGGCACATATGCTTGAGATCTGCCCGTCCATCGCAGACGGCCCGATTTCCATCAAGTGCCAGCCGCTTTCCATGGGTGACAGAGAAGACCCTGCGAGACTTGTATTTACCTCCAAGGAAGGAAGCGGAATCGCGACATCCTTGATCGATCTCGGCAACCGTTTCCGTCTCATCATCAATGATGTAGAGTGCAGGAAGACAGAAAAGCCAATGCCAAAACTTCCGACCGCAACCAACTTCTGGACTCCGGAACCGGATATCTACACTGGAGCGGAAGCATGGATTCTTGCAGGCGGCGCACACCACACTGCATTTACCTATGACCTCACGGCAGAGCAGATGGGCGACTGGGCAGCAGCCATGGGCATTGAGGGCTGTATACATTGACAAAGATACCAGAATCCGTGATTTCAAGCGTGATCTGATGCTTGGAGAGGTATTTTACAGATAAAAGATAGGTAACATCTGCTTTTGTAAAATGCAAAGGCAGGTGTTTATGACAGAAAGAGAGGTAGAAACAGTGGAAAGAAAAGACGAGATCGTGTCCGGGAAAACATTTCTCGGAATTGAATTTGGCTCTACACGTATCAAGGCGGTACTGACCGATGCAGACCATACACCGATCGCATCCGGCAGTCATGAATGGGAAAACCGCCTGGATCACGGAATCTGGATACCATGGATGACATCTGGGTCGGTCTGCAGGATTGCTACCAGGATTTAAAAAAAGGACGTAAAAGAACAGTATGGTGTGACACTGACAAAGATCCGTGCGATTGGATTTTCCGCTATGATGCACGGATATCTTGCATTTGATAAGGCTGGGGAGCTTCTCGTGCCGTTCCGTACATGGCGTAATACAATCACAGAGGAAGCAGCAGCCGCACTGACCAAGGAATTTTCCTATAACATTCCGCAGCGTTGGAGCATTGCCCATCTGTATCAGGCAATGTTAAACAAAGAGGAGCATGTGAAAGATATCGCATTTTTCACCACGCTTGCAGGATTTATCCATTGAAACTGACTGGGGAAAAGGTACTCGGCGTGGGGGATGCATCCGGAATGTTCCCAATCGACAGTAATACAAAAGATTATGATGCAGCAATGCTCGATAAGTTTGATGCGCTGGCAGAACCATACGGCTTTGACTGGTCACTCCGTGACATTCTGCCAAAAGTTCTTGTTGCCGGAGAAAATGCCGGAACACTGACCGCAGAGGGTGCAAAGCTTCTCGATACGGATGGCGAACTGGAAGCAGGAATTCCGGTATGTCCACCGGAGGGAGATGCGGGAACCGGTATGGCAGCGACCAACAGTGTGGCTGTCCGCACCGGAAACGTATCCGCAGGTACTTCCGTATTTGCAATGATCGTACTGGAAAAGGCATTGAAGAATGTGCACACCGAGATCGATCTGGTGACCACACCATCCGGAGAAGCAGTTGCCATGGCACACTGCAACAACTGCACATCCGACCTGAATGCATGGGTCAACCTGTTTGAAGGTTTGCCAACAGTTTTGGCATGAAGATTGACAAGAATGAGCTGTTTTCCGTTTTATACAACAAAGCACTCGAAGGTGACGCAGATTGTGGCGGCCTTTTGGCATACAACTATTTTTCCGGAGAAGGAATTACCGCATTTGATGAGGGAAGACCTCTGTTTGCCCGTACACCGGATGCAAAATTCAATCTTGCAAATTTCATGCGCGTGCATTTGTTTACGGCACTGGGCGCATTGAAAGATGGTCTGGATATCCTGCTCAAAGAGGAAGGCGTACAGATCGACAAGATGTACGGCCATGGCGGTCTGTTTAAGACTCCGGTAGTCGGACAGCGCATCATGGCAGCAGCCATTGATACACCGGTTTCCGTTATGGAGACGGCAGGTGAGGGCGGCGCATGGGGTATCGCACTTCTTGCAGCTTACATGGCTCAGAAAGAAGAGGGCGAGAGCCTTGCCGATTATCTGAATGAGCGTGTATTTGGCGGACAGGAGGGTGTAACTGAAAACCCGGTTCCGGCAGATGTGGAAGGATTTGATCAGTTCCTGAAACGCTACAACGAAGGGCTTGCAATTGAGCGTGCAGCAGTCGAACATTTATAAAATAATAGTTACAGATAAGAAACAGGCAGAATCCGTCGTTTACAGCGGCGGATTTTGTGGATATAGAAAGGACAGAAAGCATGTTAGAAGAATTAAAAAAACAGGTTTACGAAGCAAACATGGAATTGCCACGCAGAGGCTTGATCACTTATACATGGGGCAATGTCAGCGGCATTGACCGCGAAAGTGGCTATTTTGTCATCAAGCCAAGCGGTGTGGATTACGATAAACTGACACCAGACGATATGGTCGTTATGGATTTAGAGGGAAATAAAATCGAGGGTGATTTGAAGCCATCATCCGACACACCAACCCATCTCGAACTGTACAAAAAGTATCCGGATATCGGCGGTATCGTACATACCCATTCTCCGGAGGCTACTTCCTGGGCACAGGCAGGAAGGGATATTCCGCTTTACGGAACGACTCATGCGGATTATTTCTTTGGACCGATCCCATGTGCACGCAGTCTCACACCGGAAGAGATTGACGATAAGATACGAGACCAACACCGGAAAAGTCATTATTGAGACCTTGGAGACAAGAGGGATCAACCCGGTTTACACACCTGGCGTGCTCTGCACGAACCATGGTCCATTTACGTGGGGTAAGGATGCGGCAGAGGCAGTGCACAATGCCGTTGTCTTAGAGGAAGTTGCAAAGATGGCAACCCGTACCGAACTGATCAATCCGAAGGTGCAGCCGGCACCGGATTGTATCCGCGATAAGCATTTCTTCCGCAAGCATGGTGCGAATGCTTATTATGGACAGAATTAAACAATATTTTTATGGTAATATTCTCAAGAAAAGAGAGGGATACTTTTTTAGAAAAGCCCCTCTTTTTTTCTGTGTAAAAATAGACGATTGCGAAAATGTATAGAGAAAAATATAATGACATGTGTTGATGAAAAACGAATCTTTCAGTATACTATATTTAATTGGATGTATTGGGTAAATAAAAGCAGGAGAGAAAGCGTATGCCATTAGCAGAAAAATATTCACACACAACGGAAGAAATTTATGCATTGCCGGAAGGAAAACGTGCAGAACTGATCGATGGACAGATTTATGATATGGCACCACCGGGCAGAATTCATCAGGAACTGGTGCAGCAGTTGAGCCGTACGATCGGAAATTATATTGCGGATCATAAAGGAACCTGTAAAGTATATCCGGCACCGTTTGCGGTGTTTTTAAATCAGGATGATAAAACATATGTGGAACCGGATATTTCTGTGATCTGTGATAACGGAAAGCTGGATGACAGGGGCTGTAATGGGGCACCGGACTGGGTGATTGAGATTGTATCACAAAGCAGTCAGAGGATGGATTATCTGACCAAATTGTTCAAATACCGTACTGCAGGGGTGAGGGAATATTGGATCGTAAATCCTATGAAACGTACTGGTATATTTGTTTGGAGAAAATGAGGACAGCACGCAGTATTTATTTGAAGATGAAATTCCGGTGGGAATCTATCCGGATTTTACAATGAGAATTTCAGAATTTGTGTGAACAGTATCCGCAATAAGCATTTCTTCCGCAAGCACGGTGCGAATGCTTATTACGGACAGCAGTGAAAAATTTATGATGGGGAATGCCTGATCCCGGTAATTGTGGGATTGGAAGGCTCTTGAAGTATGAAATGTAAATCAGGTAAAAACAGGAGAAAAAGAAATGCCTGTTTCTTTTTTTTGGGGATTTTGTCGCTGATTACGGTAGTATTGTGTCTTTCGGCATCATGTAATGCCGATAGAAGGAAGGCACAAAAATACGAGTATGGAGTATTCTTAAATGCAGACCGTACAGCAGTTCCAAAATTAAAAAATTACGAAATTGTTGTGATTGATGCACAGTATTTTTCGAAGAAAGATATCAGAAAATTACATGCTGGCGGTACAAAAGTTTACAGCTATCTTAATATTGGCTCTGTCGAAAATTTTCGGCCATATTATAAAACATACGAGCATCTGGCAATCGGGGATTATGAAAACTGGGAAGAGGAAAAATGGGTTAATGTTGCGGATAAAGACTGGCAGGAATTTATGGATACATTAGCCGGAAAATTAAAGAAAAAGGGAGTGGATGGCTTTTTTATTGATAACTGTGATGTATATGATTATGCCCATAAAAAGGATATTTTTGATGGGCTGACGGTGATTTTAAAGAAAATCCGGGCAATGGGGAAGCCGGTAGTGGTCAATGGAGGAGATATCTATGTGACGGCATATCAGTCCCGTTTTGGTTCTGCTGCGGATATTATGACGGGTGTAAACCAGGAGTCGGTGTGGAGCAGGATTGATTTTACAACCAAAACATTCCATACGCAGAAAAAAAACGGAGCAGGGAGTATTTCTGCCAGTATCTGCAGGCATGCAAAGCGGATGGAATGGATGTTTATCTGCTGGAATACACGACAGACCATAAACTGATCCGCAGGATAGAAGTATTGCAGGAAAAAAGAAATATGATTACTATATTGCGGATTCGCTGGAGCTGGGTATTTAATACAATGTGTTTTTAAATTTGACTTTAAAAAGTAGATATAATACAATTACATTGTTGAAAAAATGCTGCTGGTACAGCTGGAAGAACTTCATAAAGTTGTCACCGCGGTTCCAGTGAAATAACAGGAGGATTAGAACCATGGGAGTACATTCCATAGATGCAGAGGATGATCAGTTTGCGTATCGTTATGATACACAGTTACTGATCGACAGAAGAGACAGGGATCTTGACGAGGATGAGATCGCAGATTACATCACGGAAAATTTTGAGGGAAACAGTCTGATTGCGGCTGGAGATGAGGATCTGGTCAAGATTCATTTCCACACCAATGAGCCGTGGAAAATTCTGGAATACTGCAATACGGTTGGAGAAATTTATGACATCGTGGTCGAGGATATGATCCGGCAGGCAGCAGGGCAGCAGGGATAAAAGGCAGAGCGTCCGATACAGAATACTATAGTGTAACGCTGGAAATGAAAAAAGAGGTGCTGTCGCATCAGTAAATGATTGATATTTACTGGGCGGCAACACCTGTTTTCTTTTTGATGCCATGAAGTATAGAAGGCCTTCCTTAAATGAACTTTAAAAAGTTTTAGACTATTTAGAAAAAAACTTTATTTGTCCCTGTAATACAGCTGCGTTACAATAAATATATACAAAGGGCGGATGGAGGAAATGATATGGCAAATACAACCAAGCTTGCACTTGAAGCATCTTTAAAAGAACTCCTGCGGACAAAACCGATTGACAGGATCACGATCAATGATCTGACGGAACATTGTGGCATCAGCCGTATGACGTTTTATTATCACTTTAAGGATATTTATGATCTGGTGGAGTGGGCATGTGTGGAGGACGGAAAGCGTGCGTTGCAGGGCAAAAAGACATACGATACGTGGCTTGAGGGAATTGCGCAGATATTTGAGGCAGTATTGGAAAACAAGCCATTTATTATGAATGTATACCATGCGGTTGCCCACGAAAAAGTGGAGCAGTATCTGTATAAGCTGACGTATGAACTGATCGTAAATGTCGTGGAAGAAAAAATGCAAAGGTATTGCGATTGCAGACGGGGATAAACGCTTTATTGCAGATTTTTATAAATATGGATTTGTGGGAATTATGCTTGACTGGATCGACAAGGGCATGCAGGAGGATTACCATAAGATCGTTATGATGATGGGGACAGCACTCGATGGGAATATTGCGCGGTCGATTGAGAATTTTAAACAGAAATAAAAATTAATCAAAATGCCTGAAATGATAAAAATTTTATCATTTCAGGCATTTTGTAAATGGTATCTTTTTTCACAGAGATGGTAAGATAACCATATCGTATTTGTTCCACAAATGATCTGTCGTGTTACAGGTTTTATGATTTTATGGGAATTGGTTTTGAAATGAATCAGAAACCTGTAACGAAGAAACACTAAATGAGAAGTATCCCAGAAATCAGAAAGGAGATTTTTCTATGTCAAATAAAAATAAGAAATTAGGACTTGGAATTGCAGCAGTTGCAGCAGCCGGTGCAGGACTTGTATATGCTGCACAGAAAACCAGCCAGCAGAAAGTAAAGAAGATTGCAAAGGCAGCACCACCGGTTGATTACCGCAACACCGAGCGCGGAAAATATGAAAAGAACAGCAAAGGCATTTATTATACCAACGGAAACTATGAAGCATTTGCCCGGCCAAGGAAACCGGAAGGAGTCGATGACAAAAATGCATACATTGTCGGAAGCGGACTTGCAGCACTCGCAACGGCTTGTTTCCTTGTCAGAGACGGTCAGATGCCGGGTTCCCATATTCATATTTTAGAGGCAATGGATGTGGCAGGCGGTGCCTGTGATGGAATTTTTGATCCGACACGCGGCTATGTGATGCGCGGCGGTCGTGAGATGGAAAATCATTTTGAATGTCTGTGGGATCTGTTACTGGCTGAACAAGGAAGATCCAAACTATTCGCTCTGCCGTGCAACCGAAAACCGCGGCGAGGACGCACATACGGATGGAAAGTTTAACTTAAGCCAGAAAGGCTGCATGGAAATCATGAAACTGTTCATGACAAAAGATGAAGATCTTTATGATAAAACGATTGAAGATGTTTTTGATGAAGAAGTTTTTAATTCAACATTTTGGATGTATTGGCGTACCATGTTTGCCTTTGAAAACTGGCACAGTGCACTGGAAATGAAACTGTATTTCCAGCGGTTTATCCACCATATTTCCGGTTTGCCGGATTTTTCCGCATTGAAATTTACACGCTACAATCAGTACGAATCCCTGATTCTTCCGATGAAGAAATATCTCGAGGATGCCGGCGTAGACTTCCAGTTCAATACCGAAGTAACGAACGTAATTTTTGACATCAAAGATGGAAAGAAAGTGGCAAAAAGCCATTGACTCAAAGTAAAAGGTGTAGAGACCGGAATCGTCCTGACAGAAAACGATCTGGTATTTGTCACAAACGGAAGCTGTACCGAAGGTACGATTTACGGCGATCA
>VOFF01000034.1_pt1 | contig 87976 bp, 136 predicted proteins | sample 5384061 | NCBI WGS metagenome assembly VOFF01 (sample SAMN12384725, study PRJNA508395) | human gut metagenome | isolation source: healthy gut E | host: Homo sapiens | reverse complement strand
TTTCCCTGTTCACTTAACTCATGCAATATATTCATAACAATCTCACTATTTTTTTTTTGTCTAAGGTACCAGTTGGTTCGTCTGCTAATACAATCGAACATTTCTTTAGCATTAAACGAGCTAACGCAACTCTCTGCTGTTCGCCACCAGATAATTAAATTTTCATTGCATTTTCTCGGAACTCTAGTCTACTTACTGTAACAATAATCATAATATTTAAAAACAATTATATAAATACTGTTCATGTACGTTTGTAATTACTAGCTGATAATTTCCAAGCATATCTTCATACTTTTTTGTTGATATTTCTTAGCTGTTTTTCATCACATTGAAATAAAACTGCTCTTGCTTTTTATAGCTTTCAAGATTGCCCGACCTCAATCGTCCAACCGATAAAAGTTTGTATGAATGACGCTGCATCATGGAAGAATGATTTGCAATCGGAAAAGAGTGGTCTGACTGTACTGCCTGAAAAAGAGTGGTTGTCAAAGAAGTTTGGAACATTACCGTTTTTGCTTTATACTGTCCTGCAAGTCGCTCTTTTTGTGTTTCGTATTTCGCTTTTTTGCATTCTGATAGGCTGTCCGGTCACAGGCTTCACATTTTTCATAGAGCACCGGCTTTTCTACCGGTATCTCTACGATTTTCTGATGTGTCCGGGCATAATCCCGTTGTTGTGTTAAACAGCGTATTTTATTTTGATATTCCCCGATCATGACGTTTGCGCTTCGCAGCTTCTCTTTCTCGATCTGCAATGCTCTGTCTGCTAGCTTCAAGTCGTTCTTTAATGCTTGAATATTCCAGGCTTTGTTCTCTTTGTTTAATTTCTCGTTCAAGGTCAGAGATTCGTTGAGCTGCGTCTTTAGTTCCACGATAAGCTGGTCTTTCTGTTCCAGTTCTTCTTGTATCTCCTCGGTCAAGAGGAGAAGTTCTTCCAACTGTTCGGCGTTCTTTGATTCTCTGGATTCGTTCATCTATATCAAACTGTTTTCGCTGTTCAGCTTCTGTGCCAATATCTGCCATTGCTGATTTTCGTTTTCCAAAAGTTCTATCTTCGTTTTCTGTTCTTCCATCTTGGAAAGCAGTTCCTCGGTATTTGGCAAAATGTTGAGCAGCTCGGATAACTCGCTGTTTAATTTTTGCGATTTCTGATTCTGTTCCTGCATAAGAGAGAGTTGGGTGTCCCGGTTCTGCATTTCCAGAAGCATTTCTGCCATTAAGGTCTGCTGTTCTTCGATTTGCCCAATCATGGACTCCATTAAGGGTATAATTTCCCGGCTTTCTTCTAATGTCATTTAATCGCTCCTTCCATAATGATAATGCACCCGATACTTTCCCAAAAGGTGTCCAGTATCTTTTGCAATAACGTGTTTTGTTGTTTTATGATTTGATTTTCCGCTACTTTCCACGAACCGCCCGGCAAAAAACTTTTGTTCAATCTTTCTTGCGTCAGCGCCTTCATGGATGGTAGGAATCTGGAGTTTTCCCTGCTTTTCATAAGAACGGTGATCGACCTGATTATGCAAAGGCAGATGTTCATTACCGCTTTGCAGTATTTCCAAAACAGTATATTACGTTCAATCCCATGCAGTATATTAAACTGCGGTATCAGACGGACGAAGTTGATTTGTTTTCGGATGAGGACATGGACGGAAATATCCAACCAATTTCACGAGAAGATTATGAAAGGTTGAGAAATATTCAGACCATGTGGACGGTCAGAATGAGAGAAACTGGAAAGCAAGACACTATGACCGAGTAAAAACGATTGATGCTTCTTGAAAATAATAAAACGTGTCCGGAAGAAACTTTATTACAGCTTGGAAACATGGACGGTGCGGTGTCTGCTGATGTGCTTGCACAGGTCAGTGCAGAATATTTCGAGGAATTTAACAGACGGTATGGTTCCCATGTTCATATACTGGACTGGGCTTTGCATCTTGATGAAGCAACACCACATATTCATGAACGGCATGTATTTGATGTTGTGAATCAGTATGGAGAATTATGTCCCCAACAGGATAAGGCATTGGAAGAACTTGGCTTTGAACTTCCGAAGCCGAATGAGAAAAAGGGGAAAAAGTACAATAACCGGAAGATGGTTTTTGATGAAGAGTGCAGAAAACTATTTATCAGCATCTGTCAGAATCATGGACTGACGATTGATGTTGAGTCGGTGTATGGCGGTGCAAGCTATCTGGAGAAGCAGGATTTTATCATCATGAATCAGAAGAAACGCATTGAGGAAAAACAGGCTGTTCTTGATGGTCTTGTGATGAAGATAGAGGACGTAAACGCAGTCATTGAAGAAGCAGTAGGCCTTGCTTATGAAAAGGCTTGTGAGGTTGTCACAAAGCGTGTGAAAGAGGAAACAGTGAAGCATGATGTTGATGTCGTAAAGGACTATGGAGAGCTTTTACAGCAACAGCCGAAAGATAAACTCAGTGATAAATCAAAGTCGGTGGCTTCCAAGGTCGTAAATGCGATTGTTGCCAAACTAGAAAAAGCATCACAGGCACTTTGGGGAAATATCATCTCTGCCCTGAATGAGCCGAAAAATAAGGTTAGGTTCTCTGGTCTGGGATGGGAAAGAACGTATCAAAGATGTGCTTCATCACTTCCTTGGAGCCGATCAGAACAATTATGTCTATGAAGCAATGAAAGTCCTTCTGTTAGGGGCAATTTCAAGGGTATACCGATCTGGAACGAAGTTTGAATATATGCTGATTCTGGTGGGTGGTCAGGGAGCCGGAAAGTCAACGTTTTTCAGATTCCTAGCCATGAATGATTCATGGTTTACGGATGATTTGAAGAAACTTGATGATGAAAATGTGTTCCGGAAGATGCAGATGCATGAATGATACTTGCGTTTCTTGATAATTTCAAGGGGGACAGGGTTTGTTCCAAAATGCTTTGGAAAGAAGCTCTTCACAGGGATTATGAGCCAAAGAGAATTGAATTGAAACAGATTTGCGACATTATGAATAATTCGGTAACAGACTGGATTATGAGTGATGGTGCCATGCATTTCGGTGTCTATGGCAAACAGCGTGGCTGGGTTCGTGCCGGTTTCTCTCAGGGAATCCCCGACAAAGCGGACAGCGATGGTTTTATGGCAGTACCGAAGCAACTGGAATTAGAGATACCATTCAAGTAACAGAATGGATGATGTTACCTTTTTTTTGTTACTGGTTCTGTTACCCAGTGAAAGTATTGATTTTACTGGGTTTTCTCTTGTAGGTAACAAAAGTAACAAGAAAATAGAAAAATAAATAAAACACAGGTAGCAGATACAGGTAGGGTGATTTGAGAGGTCTTTTCGGTCATGTTACCTTTTTTTTGTTACCTGTCCCTTGTAGGGGGAATCTTGGAAAGGAGAGGTACGAATGCAGGAAGAGAAAACAGCGGAAAATAAAAAGCAAATTATATTGATGGTGGCAATTTCAAGGCGAGAATAGGAAACACTACCTACCTTGTCGGGGTGTTCTTCAACAAAGCAAAAAAGGTAACAATAGAGGACAGAATGAAGAATTTAATCTGTCAGGAAGTGACAGCAGGCAATTTCTAAGGCTGTACACTACAAAAACAACTCATTTTTTAATGAATTATCATTCTCTGTATTGACAAAACGCTTCCTAACGGTATCTTTTATACAAATTTTCTTTGTAAATTTTTCTGTAGAAAGAGAATATACGTCTTCTTCCGTCATTTTGAGAAAACTTATATCTAAAACACTCGTACAAATCCACAGCATCGAAAAAAGCATTGACAGATACGCAATATGTGAGAAGATAGAAATAAGCCCCCCACAAAAGGGTGCAAAAACAATACAGGAGATATGCATTTATGGCTCCAACCTATCGAAAGAGATATAAAAAACGAAGAACAAGAAAAGAACAGCTGCAGATGCGCATTTTAATGATTCTCATTGCCGTAATTTTGCTGGGATCCATTCTGGGAATCATACATAAAGTGAAGCAGGAACGGGCGCAGCAGACGGTGTCTGACAGCAGCTGGGATATTACAGATAAAAAATACGTTGACCAGAGACCGGAATTAGACGTGGAGCTGCTTCCGGTCAATGAATATTCCCGTCCGGGGCTTGCACTTAAAAAAGGTTCGTGGAATTGTCGTTCATTACACGGCCAATCCGGGAACGACTGCCATCCAGAATCGGAATTATTTCGCAGGGCTGGAACAATCTCACCAGACCAAGGCAAGCAGTCATTTCGTGATCGGGCTGGATGGAGAAATTGTACAGTGTATTCCCTGCAATGAAATCGCATATGCATCCAATAACCGAAACAGTGATACAATCGCAATCGAATGCTGTATTCCGGATGACACCGGAAAATTCAATGACAGTACGTATCAGTCATTGATCGAGTTGACAACCTGGCTGATCGGAAGATATGATCTTGGAATTGAAGATGTGATCCGGCATTATGATGTGACAGGCAAAAACTGTCCGAAATATTTTGTGGAACATGAGAGTGCATGGGAAGATTTTCATGATGATCTGGCGGCTTACATCGAAAAAAAAATGGAGTAGACAAAGAATAAAAAATCATCTACAATAAATTAAATATAGGAAGTATTCTGAATAATTAACGGAACAGAGGAGAAATTTTTGATACAACTATTTACGGAATTACAGGAAAAGAAAAATGTAAGGAGTAATCTGAGTGCTCTGCGTGCCAGCCTGAAAGAAGCAACGGAAGAGCAAAAAGCGCAGGCTATAGAATTTGTACGTGGGCATGAAGATCTGGTGTTTGGATTTTTACAGGAAGAGGATGCAAAGACGCGGAAGAATGCAGCACTTCTTCTGGGAGACCTGGCAGTACAGAATGCGTTGCAGCCGCTCTGGAAAGCATATACCCGGGAACAGACACTGTTCGTAAAAAGTGCATATCTGGAAGCCATGAAGGCACTTCATGCAGAAGAAATCCTTTCGCAGCTGAAAGATCGTCTTGCAGAGCTGGAAGGAGAGCCGGTCACCGAAGAAAACCGGAAACACCGGGAAGCAGAACTGCGGGCACTGCGGGCAATCCTGATTCAGTATGAAGGAATCGATACCCATCATTTTGATATAAAACAAAAAGAGCAATCATGTACTTTTGGTGACAAACCGCAATCATCGCGGAATACTGGAAAATCAGACCGGTGGAAAGGCGCATCCGCTCGGTGTGATTGTACAGACGGATGATCTGTTGCAGCTGTTGCAGATCCGCACATATCGGGACATGCTGTTTTTGATTCCGGTCAAAGGACTTCTGGAGCAGGAACCGGAAAAAGCAGCAGAGACGGTGTGGAAGCCAATGCTTCCAATCTGTGCAAAATACCACCGGGAAGACAAGCCATTCTTTTTTCCGGATTGAGTGCAGATCCGCAATGACACTGGAACAGAGAAGCCGGTTTGTCAAAAAAAGCTTGGATCTGCCATTGAACAGTTGTCGGATGGAAAACTGGTGAATTCTCCGGGGGATTATGAGGTAGAACTTCGACTGATTGCAAATCGTGAGGGAAAGTTTTTCCCGGCACTGAAATTTTATACCCTTCCGGATCACCGGTTTGCGTACCGGAAACATGCAATTGCCGCTTCCATGCACCCTTCTCTTGCGGCATTGATTATGGAACTGGCAGCGCCGTATCTGAAAGAGAATGCACAGATTATTGATCCGTTCTGCGGCGTGGGAACCATGCTGATTGAGCGGGATATCCGCGTCCCGGCACGTGAAAAATACGGTACGGATATTTTTTGGGGAGGCAATTGACGGAGCACGGGAGAATGCGGCTCTGGCGGGAGAACAGATCAATTTCATTCACAGGGATTTCTTCGATTTCAGACACGATTATTTGTTTGATGAGATTGTAACCAATATGCCGGTGCGGGGAAAAATGACGCGGGAGCAGCTGGACGTCTGTATGAGAAATTTTTCCGGAAAGCATTAACCATTCTGGAAAAGGAGGCTGTGATTGTGATGTATACAGGAGAGATTGGGTTTGTGAAGAAACAGCTGCGTCTTCACAGGGAATTCTCTCTTTTGGAAGAATATTGTATGCAGAGTAAGGCAGGATGTTATCTGTTCATTATAGGAGTAAAGAGGTAATGGCATGAACGGTGATACGAATCTGATAGATATATCAATGTTACAGCAATTGCAGGATCAGTTTTGCTGTGCAGATCATTTGTATCTGATGTGTGTGGATAAAAATAAGGGTGTTGTGACCAAACCGTTTGGAACGGAAGAACAGGTGGGGTTTTTACGTACACAGGTAGATAAACATGCCTACATGGAACTGGTAGACCAGATGCAGCATGACCGGGTGGAAACGGTTGTGGAGAGGGAAACAGCACAGGATTTCATGAAATTGTGTGCTGTTTCCACAAAAGTAGAAGATCAGCTGCAGGTTGTCTGGATTGTTATGGGCATTATAAAGGAGCGGTTGACACCGGAGGTTCATCTGCCGGAGGGAATGCTTATTACGACGGAGGAGCAGTTTTACGCATCGGTAGAATTTTTATCAATGCTTTCCGGACAGTTGTTTGAGAGTCGCAGAAATCAGATGATTGCGCAGAAAGCGGTTGAAAAGAGTTCTGTTTCCGAGCTGGCGATGGAATACCAGCTGCACCGCAGCCGGGCAATGACCGAAATTTTGCAGATGATGGATTCGGATAACAGTTTTGAAAAAGTGGCTGAGGATATTTTGCGGGAGACATGTGAAAGTCTGGAAATTTCCGGTGGATGGATGTTGCGTGAGAATGTAGGGGAAAATACGGCAGACATGATCTGCGAGTATACAAAAGAACCAGACAAGTCCATTCTTGCAGAGGGACAGCATATTCCGATCGGTGCACTGCCGTTTTATAATGGTAAAACTTATATGATCTCATCGGACTCCATCATGCCGGAACCGTTTGCACATTTATTTAAAACCTGTCATATCAGTGCCGGAATTTTTGAACCGATTGAAATACAAAACCGCACGGCGATGTATTTTTTGCGTGTATGATAATGAAAAACAAGAATCTGGGAGAACAGAGATATCAAATTTGTCAGTGATGTGCGAAGAGTTGTGCAGAGCATCATGCTTAAAAAGAATTGCAAAAGAATTCGCTGGCAAGTTCCTATACATCTTTAGAGGCGATTCTGGAAAATACCGGATGTGGAATATATGTGGTTGATTACCATACCCATGCAATTCTTTATATGAATCACAAATTCAAAGAACTTTTCTCTCGCAGTATCGCGGGAAATCATCTGGAAAAAATGCTGTTTTCCGACCGGGAAACAAAGCGCAGCCAGTATTATGAGGAAATTTATTCGGTTGTTGAGGAACGCTGGCTGGATGTGCATAAGACCGAGATTGACTGGGTGGATGGCAGAAAAGTTGCCATGTGTACACTCTATGATATTACCGAAAAGAAAATTTATCAGAAAGAAATTGAAAATCAGGCGAACAATGATTTCCTGACAGGGTTGTTTAATCGCATGCGCTGCGAACAGGATCTGGGACAGTTTATACGAAAGACCCGGGAAAAAAGATGCAACAGGAGCGTTGCTTTATATGGGACTGGATGATTTTAAGCATATCAATGACGGGCTGGGACACCAGTATGGGGATATTCTGTTGAAAGCGATTTCCCATAGCCTGCGCAGGATAGATGGGATTGAGAATACCTGTTACCGCATGGGAGGGGATGAGTTTGTTGTGATTATTCCGGATTCCGTGTATCCGAGCTGGAACGGATTGTCAGGGAAGTGACATCCATATTTAAGAAACCATGGTTTTTAAAGGGAGAAGATTATTATTGCACCATAAGTATGGGGATCGTATATTTCCCGAAGGATGGAGAAACGGTGGAAGAACTTGTCCGTAAAGCAGATATTGCCCTGTTGTCGGCAAAACGCAGGGGCAAAAACCGCGTGGAATACTATGATGGGATGGACGCATCTTCCTCATACCGCAGACTGGATCTGGAGAAAAATATGCGTACTGCAGCCATGAATGCATGCACGGAATTTGAAGTGTTTTATCAGCCGATCATTGATGTCTGTCAGCCGGGAGAGCCATGCTGTGGTGCGGAAGCATTGATCCGCTGGAATTCAAGTGCACTTGGATTTGTGAATCCGGCAGATTTTATTCCACTTGCGGAATATCTGGGACTGATCAATCCAATCGGTGAATATGTAATGAAAAATGCGGCATTGCGGTGTAAATACTGGAATGATATGGGGCATCCGGAGTATCATGTCAATGTAAATTTGTCGGTTGTACAGCTGTTGCAGAATGACATTGTAAAGAAGGTTGCAAAGGTTCTGGAAGAAACCCGTATCATACCACAGAATCTGACGTTGGAAGTAACGGAGAGCCTGGCGATCAATGATATGGTCCGGATGAAGAAGATATTAAGTGAGATCCGGAATCTTGGTGTACGCGTGGCACTGGATGATTTTGGAACAGGATATTCATCCCTCAATCATATCCGTGAGATGCCGTTGGATGTGATCAAGATAGACCGTTGTTTTATTGAACGTCTTGGAGAAGACGATTTTTCCAATGCATTTGTGCGGATGGTTTCGGAACTGGCAAATGCCATCAATGTACGCGTATGCGTGGAAGGTGTGGAGACTAAGCGCCAGAGAGATATTGTAAAAAAGATGGGAATCCGTATGATTCAGGGATTTTTTTATGGAAAACCGATGAAGATTGAAGAATTTGAAAAGAAATATCTGATATAAGGAGGATGTTATGTACACAGCATTAACAATCGCTGGAAGTGATTCCAGTGGAGGCGCCGGCATCCAGGCAGATATTAAGACAATGACCGCCAACTGCGTTTACGCGATGAGTGCGGTCACGGCTTTGACTGCCCAGAATACGACCGGCGTAACAGATATTATGGAAGTAACTCCAAAATTTTTGGCAGAGCAGCTGGACAGTATTTTTACGGATATTTATCCGGATGCAGTAAAGACCGGAATGGTCTCATCCAGTGAACTGATAGAGACGATTGCGGAGAAACTGACAGAGTATCACGCAAAAAAATATTGTCGTAGATCCTGTCATGGTGGCAACCAGTGGGGCAAGGCTTATCAGCGAGGATGCCATCAGCACATTGAAAAGTAAATTATTACCGCTCGCAACGGTGATTACGCCAAATATTCCGGAAGCGGAAGTGCTTTCCGAAATGCAGATCAAGACCGATGCAGATATGGAAAAAGCAGCAGAAATCATCTGTAACACCTTAGGCTGTGCAGTTTTATTAAAGGGTGGACATCAGTTAAATGATGCCAATGACCTTCTTTACCAGAAGGGTAAAGAGCCGGTATGGTTTGAGGGAAAGAGGATTGACAATCCAAATACACACGGGACAGGCTGTACGCTTTCTTCTGCGATTGCATCAAATCTTGCAAAAGGAAGGGATTTAGAAACTTCCGTCAGGTATGCCAAAAATTACATTTCCGGCGCACTTGCCGCCATGCTTGACCTTGGAAAAGGAAGCGGACAATGGACCATGCATTTGCAATTGAAGGAGAATATTAGTATCCGGCAAATGTGAGGCCGGGTTTATCATAGGTTAAGAGGAGTGTACAAATGGAAAAAAAAGAAAAGAACTTCCGTGTTCAGTAACGGATTAATTTGGTTTGGAGCAGGTGTATCCCTGGCGGAAATTTTGACAGGTACTTATTTTGCACCGCTTGGATTTGGAAAAGCCATGGCAGCAATTTTACTGGGACATCTGATCGGCGGACTTATGATGTTTGCAGCAGGAATGATCGGAGCGAAAGAACGCAAAAGCGCCATGGAAACTGTAAAAATGAGCTTCGGCGAGAAGAGGAAGCCTTCTGTTTGCCGTATTAAATGTGTTGCAGCTTGTAGGGTGGACCGCAATTATGATTTATGACGGAGCACTTGCGGCAGACGGGGTTTTGCATACCGGAATCTGGGTATGGGCGATCATTATCGGCGCACTGATTGTTGTCTGGATTTTTGTCGGACTTACGAATCTTGGCAAGTTAAATACGGTTGCCATGACCGCACTTTTTATTTTATCTCTGGTTCTTTTTAAAGTGATCTTTTTTGGAACCGGAAGCGCGGCCCCGGTCGTGGATGATGGAAGTCTTACATTTGGTGCGGCTGTAGAACTTGCGGTAGCAATGCCGCTTTCCTGGCTGCCGCTTATCAGCGATTATACAAGAGAAGCAGAAAAGCCGTTTGCAGCAACACTTGCCAGTGTGCTTGTCTACAGTCTGGTCAGCATTTTTATGTACATGATCGGCATGGGAGCGGCTATTTTTACCGGTGAATATGATATTGCGCAGATTATGTTAAAAACAGGGTTTGGCGTTGTGGGACTTCTCATCATTGTATTTTCCACGGTTACAACCACCTTTCTGGATGCTTACTCCGCAGGAGTTTCCAGTGTTTCCATTTCTTCAAAGATTAAGGAAAAATGGGCAGCAATTGTTGTTACCGTGATCGGAACTGTTGCAGCAATTGTGTATCCCATGGATAACATTACAAATTTCCTGTATCTGATTGGTTCTGTATTTGCCCCGATGATTGCAGTGCAGATTGCAGATTATTTCATTTTAAAGAAAGCAGATGCTGGGGAATCCGCATTTCAGTGGAGAAATCTTGTGGTGTGGCTGGTCGGTTTTGTACTGTACCGGGTGCTGATGCATGTGGATACACCGGTTGGAAATACGCTGCCGGATATGGTGATTACCGTAATTGTCTGTGTGATTGTAGAAAAAATTGCAGCAGCAGTAAAAGAAAAATAAGGTGTTATCATCCTACACCTATTAATCATAAGACTTTTTGTTTGACTTTTTAGAAAAAGAGAAATATAATAATTTTCAAACGAGTAGCAAACGAGCGTAAATCCAGTTTTGCTGCTCGTTTTTATTTTTATGATGCCATGAAAAAGTGTGTAGCTTATCAGCGTAAGTCCAGCTTGTGAGATAAGTACATGCTTTTTTTATGCAGAAAAAGGAGGATTAAGTTAAGATGGCAGAAAGTAACAAGATGAAAGAGATGCCGGTAAATAAGCTCATGGTGCAGATGGGAATACCGATGATCTTATCAATGGCATTGCAGGCGGTCTACAATATTGTGGACAGCGCCTTTGTCGGAAACATGAAAGTGGGGAGCGAGGCGGCATTAAATGCACTTACGCTGGTATTCCCGGTTCAGATGCTCATGGTTGCAGCTGGAATCGGAACGGGTGTGGGGACGAATGCACTTCTTGCGCGGACACTTGGACAGGGAAACAGCAAAAGCAGCAAAAGTTGCGGGAAACAGTTTATTTCTTGGAGTAATTATTTATGCGGTATGTCTGCTGTTTGGAATTTTCGGAGTGAAAGCCTATATTTCATCGCAGACGGTTGATCCGGAAGTAATTTCGATGGGAACAAGCTATCTTAGAATATGCTGCGTGATTTCGTTTGGAATTATCTTCTTTTCTTTATTTGAAAAGTTATTACAGGCAACCGGACGTTCATTATATTCGACCATCGGTCAGGTTGCGGGAGCAGTGGTAAATATCATTCTTGATCCGATCATGATCTATGGGATCGGACCTGTTCCTGAAATGGGAGTAGAAGGTGCTGCATATGCGACGGTAATCGGACAGGTTGCATCGGCAGTATTACTCTTTATTTTCCATACGAAATTAAATAAAGAATTTGCGCATGGAACAAAATACATGAAACCGGAGGGTGGAATTATAAAAGAGATTTATTCGATCGGACTTCCGGCGATCATTGCACAGGCATTGATGTCTATTATGGTTTATGTAATGAATCTGATCTTAAAATTTAATCCTTCGGCGCAGACCGCATATGGATTGTTTTATAAAGTGCAGCAGTTTGTGTTGTTCCTTGCATTTGGTCTGCGTGATGCGATCACACCGATCATCGCTTTTTCCTATGGGATGGGAAGTAAAAATCGAATTAAGGATGGTATGAAGTACGGACTGATTTATACAATCGTACTTATGGTTCTTGGTGTGGCGATCACGGAAATTTTCCCGGGTGCATTTGCAACTTTATTCAACGCAGGGCAGTCAAGAGAATATTTTATCGGAGCAATGCACATTATTTCTATCAGTTTTTCTTTTTGCAGGAGTCAATGTCGCATATCAGGGAATTTATCAGGCATTGGACGGAGGCATCGAGTCGCTTGTGATTTCGCTGCTTAGACAGCTTTGTAATTATATTGCCGTTGGCAGGCATTTTCTCTATTTTCGTCCGAAACGGACAGATGGGAGTTTCGCTGATCTGGTGGGCGTTCCCGATCACAGAGTTTATCGCGTGTCTGGCCGGCTATGTATTTTTAAAGAGAATCCGTAAAACAAAAGTAGATGTTTTAAGCGAAAGGGAGATGTGATTATGGCAAAAAAGAATTATTACGATCAGCAGAGAGTTCGGAAGCGGTGGTCGTTTTATTGGGGAAGAAGTGGCAAAAAGCAGCTTGGCATAAAGTATTATGACAAGGATATCATTGCGCAAATTGCGGAGCAGTCCGGATTTTCAGCGGAATATATTGAAGAAAAGGCAGAATTGTCTCCGAAGAAAGGACTGCTTGCCTATGCGTTTGCAGGACGTGACATCACCGGAAAATCCGTGGAAGATATGGTGTACGAAGCGCAGAGAAAGGTGATTCTGGAGATTGCAGAAAAGGAGAGCTGTGTGATCATAGGACGGAATGCGGATTTTATCTTAAAAAGACAAAGATAATGTGCTGAGCGTTTTTATACATGGGGATATGCCGGAAAAGGTGGCGCGTATCTGTAAACTGTACAATGTTACCGAAGAGGAAGCAGAAAAAATGATGGCAGATATCGATAAAAGGCGTATGACAAATTATCGATTTTATACGGATCAGAAGTGGGGGATGGCAAAGAATTATACATTGTCACTGAACAGTTCCGAGCTTGGATATGATCTGTGTGAGAAGATCATAATGGATTGCAAGAAATAGAAGAAAACAAATGTGCAATTAAGAGATACCATACATGTGACACCCAGATCTGACGGAAGTTGTTTTGCTATTTTTTCAGTATTTCCAGAACGGGAATAATAAATGATAATTGCATTCATATAACTCTTCCTTTCATTATCCAACACTGTGTTGTACAATATTATAAAAGTTAGAGAAACGTTTATCAACCAACAAACAGATGAAATGTATGAAAGGCTGCTATGCACAACGAGGATGGTGCATGGCAGATGATATTCGGTGTCAATACACTTCCGGATTATCGTAAACACGGATATGCAGGACAACTGATCCAATGTGCAATCAAGGATGCAAGAGAGCAGGGCAGAAAAGGTCTTGTGTTGACCTGCAAGGAAAAACTGATCAAGTATTATGCAAAATTTAGTTTTGTTGATGAAGGCGTGTCCGATAAATCCACACACGGAAACGCTGTGTGGCATCAGATGCGGCTGACTTTTTAGTTCATTGTAATGCGTATAAGTAATCGAAAAAATCAATCGTATTTTTTACGATTGATTTTTTGATTGCTTTTGCATATAAATAGCTTACATTGTTTTTGCAACGATTTTCTCATCGTCATTCTGAATCTCGTTGGTGCTTTTTTCTTTCTTATGATTGATAAATAATGTCCGGAAGATCAGTCTTGCAAGCGGTCCTACAAAAATAAGCTGCAGCGGAAATGCCATGATAAAATTTTTGCAATAGGTCATAAGATAGTCCGGTATAAAATTGGCGGTAAATCCGTGTCCGTGATAGACACCGATCACACTGGCGAATGCAACCTGCCAGATAACCGTGAAGGTCTGGATCGCAAAGATGATAAAAATCGGCCGGTCGCCAGGCTGGACAACGCGGAAGGCGCACATTTTTGAGAGATGACCGGACACGAAATAGGCAAGCAATCCGATGATGATATACTCTATCCACATTCCCTTCAATGCAATAAGAAAGGTCGTATTTGTAAAGCTTCCTGTTGCGAGTACCGTGTTATAGACTGTCATGACATAGACCATCATCCATGCGGTGATCGATGTAAAAAAGATAGATTCTCCTCGTGTTCTAGGCATTTTCTTTTCCTCCGTTGTATTTTTGAATCGCATCAAGAATGAGTTTCATAACCATAGTGTTTCCTTTCCGACAACAAAAAAAGACAACAAATGCTGCCCGTCCGTCTGACAGTGGACAGGTGACATTTATTGTCTGATATGTGTCTTGTATTTAATTTGTTTTTACAACTCTTGCATTTTAGCAGAAAAAATGAAATTAAAGTCAGTAAAAAATTTTTTACGGTTGTTTTCTATGGCGTTTCCGGTTGTTAATAAATTCTATGCATGCTATATTGGTAGGAGTGAGGTAAGAGTAACGAGGATAAGAACAGCAACAATGGAGGAAAATCATATGGGTTTGGTCCAAGCGTTACGATAGCAACTGCGAATCATCCGATTGAGCCATCACTTCGTGAAAATGCGATGCAGTATAACAAGACCGTTCATATTGGGGAAAATGTCTGGATCGGCGCAGGGACTATTATAGTTCCGGGAGTTACAATTGGAAAAAGATTGACTGGGAAAATCTGTAGAACTATGATAAAACTAACAAAGAAAGTTAAAAAGTTATAATGGTCTCGATTTTCTTTACCATTGAATTTTTTTTTTTTTTAAAGATATGGTATACTCGGTTTAATCAGTTGAACGAAAGCGAGGATATTAAAATGGATATATTAGAGACCATGAAAGCGCGACACAGCGTAAGACAGTATAAAAATCAGGCAATTGAATCTTCAAAGAGAGAAAAAATCAATGCGTTGATAAAAGATGTTAATGCGGAAAGTAAACTGTCGATACAGGTTTTTACGATGAACCGAAATGTTTTGATTCATTTATGGCTCATTACGGAAAATTTGAAAATGTAAAGAATTATATCGCGATTGTCGGAAATAAGAATGATCAGGAAAAGGCAGGATATTATGGCGAGAAGATTGTGCTGAAATGTCAGAAACTTGGGCTTAATACCTGCTGGGTGGCAATGACGCATGGAAAATCAAAAGCGCAGATCAAAAGAGGACAGAAGCTACTCATTATTATCTCACTGGGATATGGAGAAACACAGGGAGTTCCACATAAAAGCAAAAGTATCGCAGAACTTGGACAGGCGGATCAGAAGAACGAATGGTTTGAAAAAAGGTATGGAAGCGGTAAGTCTTGCACCAACTGCTGTCAATCAGCAGAAGTTTTATTTTGAACTGAAAAACGGAATTGTAACAGCCAAAAATCTTGGTGGTTTTTATTCCAGGATTGACCTTGGAATTGTAAAATATCACTTTGAGGCCGTGACAGGACATGAGGTAAAATAATGCCGGACATTATTATCGTAGAGGACAACAGGGAGATCGGAACACTTTTGTGCGATTTCCTGCGAAAAGAAAATTATACGGTGAGCCTTGTGGACACTGGGGAGAAGGCACTTCAGATCTTTGAGCAGTACGGTGCCAATCTTGTTGTGATTGACATCGGTCTGCCGGGGGTGGACGGTTATTCCGTCTGTTCCAAAATAAGGGAGACTTCAAACGCACATATTATGATCGCGACTGCAAGAGACGACAAGGAAAGCACATTAAAAGGCTTGCAGATCGGCGCGGATGATTACATCTGTAAGCCTTATGATATCGATATTCTGATTGCCAAGATCAACGGCATTTTCAAACGAAAATATGCATTGGACGAAATCGTATGCGACAATCTGAAATTGAACAATGTCACGCAGACACTCACCGTGAACCAAACACCGGTCAATGTCACGGAAAAGGAATTCCAGCTGCTGAAACTGCTGGTCGAAAATAAAGGAACGACATTGAAGAAAGAATACCTGTTCAACCGCATCTGGGGAAGCAACAGTGAATCGGAGCCGCAGACGCTCACGGTACATATCAAGTGGCTGAGGGAAAAGATAGAACAGGATTCGAAGAAGCCGAAACACATTATTACGGTTTGGGGAACGGGATACCGATATGAATAATTACAAAAAATTTGTAGCAAAGTTTTGTGGAGTGGAGCTGCTTATTATTGCACTTGCGAATATCGTTTATTATGTGACAGCAAATAATCAGCAACCGTGCATTTCGCGTGTGCAGGATAAAACCGAAACAATCTACAGGATCATTTATACACAGACAGACGACAGAACCTGGATTCTCATGGATATTGCCTTGGGAATTCTGTTTTTGCTGTCTTTTTTTCTGATTTGTTATATCGGAAAGAAGATCATAAAGCCGTTTGAACAGATGCAGTCGCTGACCGAGGATCTGGCGAAAGGCAATCTCTCAGTGCCGGTCAAAGCCGAAAAAAGCAAATTCTTAGGCAGATTCCTATGGGGAATGGATATGCTGCGCGAAACATTGGAGAGCAACAAAGAAAAAAGAACTCGCGCTGCAAAAAGAAAAAAAAGACGCTGATCCTGTCGCTGACACATGACATCAGGACGCCGTTATCTGCGATCCGGCTGTATGCGAAGGCGCTGGCAGAAAATCTTTATACGACCGGGAAGCGGCGTGTCGAAGCATGTCAAGGGATTGAAAAAGAACGTAAAAGAGATTGAGGAGTATGTCAATGAGATCACGCTCGCATCGAGAGAGGATTTCCTGCAACTGAGTGTCAATCCGGGGGAAGTGTATCTGTCCCATGTGATCGATGCGATCCGGGGACTTTATGAGGAAAAACTGCATAATTTACATACCGGATTTCAGATTGCATCCTACACGGATCTGTTGCTGAAGGGGATGCGGACCGAAGCTGATCGAGGTGTTGCAGAACCTTTTGGAAAACGCGATCAAATACGGGGACGGCAAGTGTATTTCCATCGACTTTTCGGAGGAAGAGGACTGCAGACTGATCACGGTAAGAAATTCCGGATGCAGCTTAAAGCAGGAAGAACTCATAAATCTGTTTGATTCTTTTTATCGCGGAAGCAATGTCGGCTCGACGGATGATTCGGGACTCGGACTGTATATCAGCCGGCAGTTGATGCAAAAAAATGGATGGGGAAGTATTTGCGGAAATTAAGGAAGATTATTTCTGCGCGACAGTTGTTGTGCGAAAGGCATAATGTGCATTTAAGGATTGTTTAATAATTTCTCCTGTAAGATGAGTACATCAAACGAGGGGAGGAACGTTAAAATGCTTTTTCGTATTTTGAAAAAAAGATTTGAAAAAAAAAAAGTAATGAACGCAATATTGCTTTGTTTTATTCTGCTGGCAACGATGTTCGTCAGCTATATTGATCTAAAAGGATGAGATGCAGGCGTATCGGAGATTGCTTCGGCTATTTCACAGGCTCCGGGCATCATGTTTTCCGGCGCACGTTCGCTGATAAAAATGTGCTATGTCATGGATATGATCGTTGCGTTTACGATGCTGATTTTAAGTATCTGCCTGATCATCGTGTCGTTTGTCGTATTAAAGTTTTCCATCACGTTTACGATCTCCGAGGAGTCGTTTCGTGAGATCGGTGTGATGAAAGCATCGGTATCAGCAATTTCAAGATCCGGAGTCTCTACCTGACAAAGTATCTGATGTTGGCAGTAATAGGAGCGTTTGTGGGATTTTTTATGAGTATCCCGTTTTCTGATCTGTTACTGCGATCGGTCAGCAGCAATATGGTTCTAGAGGCGGATAACCATTTCCTGTTGTCGGTTCTGGGGGCAATTCTGGTCGTTATTGTCATTCTGCTGTATGCTTTTCGCTGCACGAAGCTGGTGAAGAAGTCTTCTCCGATCGATGCGATCCGTTCCGGTCAGACGGGGGAACGTTATAAGAAAAAATCGCCGTTTCGTCTGGTCAAAAGCCATGGAAGCACCGGTTTCTTTATGGCGGTCAATGATGTGTTCAGCGCACCGAAACGGTACATGACGATCATAACCACATTCTTTTTTATGCACGCTGTTTGTGCTTGTATTTGTCAACGTCTCATCAACCATGCGAAGCGATACGTTTATTACAACATTCGAACAAGCACTGTTTAAGAAAAACGGAATGCCTGCGAAACTGTGTGTGGAAACGCAGTACAAATATAAGGTTCATTTTGACGGAAAAGATTATTCCATCAGTTGTCAGCAGGGAATCCATACGAAAGCATCCGCGTATGAATATATCAATGGGGTAGTTCCGCAAAACAAAAATGAGATTGCGATTACACCGACGGTCAGCAAATTGACCGGGGCGAAACTCGGAGATACCGTAACGATTGATTTTGGAAAAGAGACACTTGACTGCGTTGTGGTTGCTTATTTCCAAAGCATGAATCAGCTTGGAGAAGTCATACGGCTTCACGAGGACGCACCGACCGATTTTACCTATATTGCGAATGTTATGAGTTATCAGATCGATTTTGATGATCATCCGTCTGCAAAGGAGATTGAGGTTCGAAAAGAAAAGATCAAAAAGCTTTTTGACAATGAAAAAGTGATGAATTCCACAGAATACTGTGATGATTGTATGGGCGCGGCATCAACGATGGAATCGGTACAGTATCTGCTTCTTGGAATTACACTGATCGTCGTGCTTCTTGTATGTATTCTGATGGAGCGGTCATTTCTTGCGGACGAGAAAAAGTCAGATCGCGGTTCTTAAGGCGATGGGATTTGGCAATAGACGGGTGATGGAATGGCAGATGATACGATTCGGTATTGTTACGCTTGTGGCTGTTCTTTTGGCGGCGATCTGTTCCATTCCGGCAACGTATCTGATCGGTAATCCGATATTCGGTATGATGGGGCCGGAAAAGTGGCTTATGTGATCCGTCCGTGGAAAATCTTTTTTTCCTGTATCCGGGCATCATTTTCCTTATGACGCTTCTGGCATCGGGAATCACGGCATTGCAGATCCGGACAATTAAGAGCAGCGATACTGCAAATATAGAGTAAAAGGAGGAACATCATATGGCAGCATTACTTTGTGCAAAGGATCTTTGCAAAACATATGTAATTGATAAAAGGCAGAATAATGTATTAAAAAATGTAAATCTTGAGGTAAACGAGGGGGAGATGGTGGCGATCATGGGACCGTCCGGCTCCGGAAAATCTACACTTTTGTATGCCATTTCGGGCATGGACCGGGCAACGAGCGGTCAGGTGATTTTTGAAGGGGAGGATCTGACGAAACTGAGCGAAAAGGAACTTGCAAAAATCCGCTTGGATGAGATGGGATTCATTTTTCAACAGATGTATATGATGAAGAATCTGACGATTCTGGATAACATCGTGCTCCCGGCAGCAGAAAGCAAAAAGTCCAGGGAAAGCAGGCAGGAAAAGCAGGAAAGAGGCGAGCAGCTTATGCGCAAAATGGGAATCATCGATATCGCAGATAATGATATGAACGAGGTGTCCGGCGGACAGCTTCAGCGGGCATGTATATGCAGAAGTATGATGAACCGCCCCAGACTGTTGTTTGCGGATGAGCCGACAGGTGCATTGAACCGCACGTCCTCCAATGAGGTTATGGATGAACTTGTGAAGTTAAACGGCGAGGGGACAACGATTGTCATGGTGACGCATGATGCGAAAGTTGCCGCAAAATGCGGCAGAGTCCTCTTTATCGTAGACGGCAATATCAAGGGTGAATATACAGGTTTAAAGGAGATTACCGATGAAAAAGAGAGGGAGAGAAGTCTGAATAACTGGCTGCTGGATCTGGGCTGGTAGTCGGGAAAGGCGTTTGAAACAATCGGGGACGATAAATTTATGTTTCAGGCTATTGCGCATGCGTAAGTATGATTTATATGATACTGTATATGAATAAAAATGTGAAAAAACACATTGATTCATACGAAAAGATGTAATATAATACATTAAAATATACCAAAATATTTTGGAGAAGAAGGAAGAAGAAGGAGAATGCATACGCATGAAACGTAAAATAACGTCTAAGTTATATGAGTGGAAAAATATGTCAGATGGAAGAATGCCATTGCTTATTTATGGTGCACGTCAGGTTGGAAAAACATTTGAAATGCGTGAGTTTGGATCATTATATTACAAGAATACGATTTATGTAAATTTTGAAACAGACGAAAGAATTGGAAAATATTTTGAAACAGATATTCATGCAGATCATGTGATAGCTGTTTTGGAAAAAATACTATCAGGCAAAGATTGTACCTGAAAATACACTCATAATTTTTGATGAAATTCAGATGTGTGAAAGAGCATTAACTTCGCTAAAATATTTTTCAGAAGAAGCTCCGGAATATCATGTAATGGCTGCCGGAAGCCTGCTTGGTGTGGCGGTGAACCGGGAAAAATATTCATTTCCGGTTGGAAAAGTTCAGATGCTGACCATGTATCCAATGGATTTGGAAGAGGTGTTGTGGGCAAAAGGAAAACAGATGCTTACAGACACGATCCGGGAACATTATGAAAATAATCAGCCGTTGAATGAGATGCTCCATGAGGAGGCTATGCAGGAATTTTATCATTATTGTATTGTTGGGGGAATGCCGGCAGCGGTGAAAGCTGACCTTGCAAAAAGACAGTCCTATAGAGCAGACGGAAATCAGACAGATGTTATTAAATTCTTATATTGCGGACATGACAAAATATGCGAATAAGTCAGATACAGTGCGTATTTTTGAAGCATATGATTCTCTGCCAGCACAGCTTGCAAAAGATACAAAAAAATTCCAATATAAGTTTATAAAATCGGGTGCGCGTGCATCTCAATATGGAGATGCGATTGACTGGCTGATTCGGGCTGGAATTGTAAATAAGTGTATGAAATGTAGTCAGGGATTTTATCCGGTTGCAGCATATCAGGATGTGAGTACATTTAAATTATACTATAGTGATATGGGTATTATGTCTGCCAGAATGGGAATGACGCTGGAAGCATTGAGGAGTAAGGAAACAGAGCATTTTCGTGGTATATTGACAGAGAACTACGTTGCGATTGCATTGAAAACGAATGGCTATGATCTTCATTATTGGGAGTCAGATAATACGGCAGAAGTAGATTTCCTGATACAAAAAGACAGTCATGTAATTCCGGTTGAATGTAAAGCGGGAAATCATGTGAAAGCGAAAAGTATGATGGTTTATATGGAAAAATATGATCCGGTTTATGCCATCAGGATTTCAACAAGAAATTTTGGAATGGTAAAGGGGATAAAGTCTGTGCCATTATATAGTGTATTTTGCACTTGATATACGAGGCTTCACTACAAATGAATCATTTGAAAAACAGTACCAGTTATTACTGGGAAAAAGATTTATTAAATGTTTCACTTTCGTCTATGTAAAGTGTATATTCTGCCAAGCAGACACCTTCTTTCTTCTATAGTATTTAATCTCTTACCTAAACCAAAAGCCACCTTTTACAGTGGCTTTTTACAAGTGAACGATATTCTAATTTTTTATTTCCGTCATCCCCGGAGGATAAACCTACATGTGAATAATATTCTAAGCGTCATTCACGCACTTGCGTATACAACATTAATTACCATGTGGTTTGGTCGGTAAAGTACAGGCGAAACTGTATTCACGACTATCTTCATAAAGTGACCAGAGCAGTAGTGAATTATTGTAAAGCAAATGATATCCACACGGTTATTATTGGCGATATCACAAATATTCGAAGGAATAAGAATCTGGGAAAAGTGACAAATCAAAAACTTCATGCACCACAAGTAACAAAAGAATATGCAAAGAAATGTAACAGAACGAACAGGGATTGTATAAGGTGTTTTATTTAAAACAGTCTCCAAAATTTCTTGAAATATCAAATGCTTTATGCTATATTGAATATAAAGAAAGACACCTGCTGGAACAGATGCCTTTCAGTTCGGATAGTATCCATTCCAAAAGTGGATGCTCCCAAGTATGCATTTTGCTCTTATGAGCACAGCCTTACCTGTTTGCCGACAGGTAAGGCATTTTTATTTCTTCTTATTATTTCTCTTATCGAGAAAGGTAAGAAACGCAATAATCAAACTACCACAAGACATCAACAAAGCTAATATCCCAATGAAAATCGTAATGATTTCATAAGCTGTCATATGCGCCACCTCCCTTCTTATGTATTCCAGTAAACTGTCATTAAGCTCGGGAGGCTACCACCCCTGTCATGGGCTTTCCGTAAGAAAATTGTATCATACCAACATAAGGGTTTCAACAATATTCGACACCGTGATTTTTCATTTTTTTCCAAATAAAAACACATATTAATAGTGAAACAAAAAGTGCTCTATCATAAAAATGGGAAACACATATTAATAATAAGAATAAAAAAATCGAAGGAGGAAAAAATATGAGAAACGATGATAGTTATGAAGCCTACAAAAAGGAAATTTAATCTGGGGGTTGTTGGTGTAATTATACTTATGCTGGTGCTTTGGTTTGGGAATTTTGATGGTTCGAACCACAATTGGGAGCTACTGGTTAAAAATATAGGCACCACCAAAGCAACTTATCGGTGTAGTGATTCTTCCATCACTGATCTTATCACTGATCTTTTTTTTTTGGGACGAACATAATCAGGAAATGCTTGAAAATATGTGAAAGAAGAACGGGAATGGGAATCTACTCATGAATATGACCATTTTTTGGAAGATTTGGGATTATATAGTGTTATTTGCCTCGATGGTTGCATTGGTTGCGCCCCATGGCGCACCTTTGGCTGTACCACTGTAGTAGATAGTGGTTAAAGAAAATGCGTTTTCAAATAAATTTGTGGGTATATTTGTAAGGTTATTTTTGATAATGTTACACTAATAAGATTACTACAAGATTCAAACACACCCTGTTCTATATAAGTTACGCTATTCGGAACAACTATGGCCGTTAAGCTTTCATTTATCTGATTCGTCCGCATGTGCTGAGGTAGGGGAAACAACCATTCCAACAGCAAGCGCCCCTGTTAAAATTTTTGCTACTAACTTTTTAATTGGCTATTTTGGCTGTATACCAGAAAAATAGGGTGTTATATTCTTTGGGAGCAGAACAAAGAAAGATATCGACAGGATGGAACTTCCTGGGATTGTATATGTGATATGCAAAAAGACGCATGGTCAAAATTTTCTTTAGACTCATTGGTGACGAATAGAGATAAAAAATTTTGTGATGCAGATACGCTTACTGAAGAAATGAAAGAATTATTGATAGAGAAGATATTGGTTTATAGCAATAATGTATTGGAAATATACTGGAAAGCAGATTTCATAAAATACTTTTCTGATACAAGCAGGATCATTGGAAAGGAGACAGGAAAGAATGAGTGAAACAGCAATCAAGGCACCAAAGGTGAATCATTGGATTTTTGTGTTAAAAGACGGAAAATTTGTATTTGATAAAAAGACATTGGAAGCTATTGACAAGGTATATGCAATATTAGAGGCTGTTGAGCCTTGCGGAGAGGATAACAGAAGAGAGTTGTGGCTGAAAGCGGAGCGTGGAACTATAGACGATTATGACGACTACGAAAGCCTAAAGGATGAAGAAGTCGTAGAGAATTATGAAGAGTTTGAGAAAATGTGGCATGAAGAATATCCACGAAATAAGCTGGTATCATCTTGTGACAATAGAACGGGATGATTACAGGGCAATATTTCTTGGAAGAGAGCTGATCTATCAGTCCAGGATTCTGGAAGCTCACTCTTCATATGAGTACAATGTTGAAGAACTATTTGTATGGATGCAGGATGCAGTTAAGAAATGTATTGCTTAAATGAAGGAAGGAACCTATAATGAGGATGTGAATGATAATCTAAATGCCAGACAGAGAACAGGTACAATATCAAGAAAAGATTACTGGGATATATTCCCTGAACGAAAAGATTCTTATCTGTCAGACATTACAGCCGCTACGACATCGGAGAAAAGGAGCAGGATATTATTGCTCTTGTCGGAGTTGGAAAAAGCAACCGTGAGATTGCAGACGAACTGTTTCTGAGTGAGGGAACCGTCCGCAATTATATCAGCAGCATTCTCGATAAGCTTTCTCTGCGTGACCGCACCCAGGCAACTAGCAACGAAAATTTAATCGAATCAGAAAACCAGTCCTTAAAGGCAGATGGTAGCTGCTCAAAGGGCACAAGCGAAAATAGTCATATAAACAAAAAAGAAGGGGGAAAGACGAGTTTATGCCATTTATGGGTATAGAGCATTGGACTATTGCAATATGCGATGATGATGAAATATTTCTTTCGAGGTTGGAGAAACAAATAAGGGCAGAATTGCAGCAGCTAAATGTAGTGGGGGAAATTGTATCATACACGGATAGTGAGAAATTGTTGGAGACAAAACTGCATCAGACAGAAATTTTTTTTCTTGATATTGATATGCCGGAAGTAACGGGTATGGAATTGGCTGCCAAGTTGGAAGAACAAAATCCGCAGGCAATTGTTATTTTTATCAGCAATCATGAGGAGGCTGTATTTGAGGCAATTCACTATAAGCCATTTCGTTTCATTAGAAAAGCGTATTTACAGGCGGAACTTTCGGAAGCGTTGCAAAGCTTGAAAAAACAGAAGGAGAAGAGAGCGCGATTTATTACATTAGATGTAAAAAGAGCAACAGATTGTGCTTCCGGTAAAGGAAATCGTTTATATAGAGAGTCAGGCTCATTACCTACTATTTCATGTAATGAATTCTGAGCGTGAAGAACAGGTTGTGCGAAGCAGAGGAAAAATATCTGATTATGCAGAAAAAATGCTTATTTTCCATTTCCTGCGTCCGGGAAAAAGTTATCTTGTAAATAGCATGTGGATACAGAATTTTAATTTGAAGGAAATCACTGTAAAAACAGGGCAGCATATTCCGGTCAGTAGAGATAAGAAGGAAGAGGTAAAGAAAACAATATTTTGGTTATATGAGGAGTCGGATATATGAAATGGATTAGTTTCATAATAGAGATTGCGGCCTGCATTATCAGTTTTGGAATTTGCACAGCGGTAATTCGGGCGCAATTTAGACCTAGAGACGAATTGGCATGGTGGAAGTATCTTGTGTTTGGAATCACATTTACAGCAGTTACTTATTTTGAAGTGGGGTCGAATCTGATTGCGTCATTTATTGGAATGGGAATATGTATTTTTTTTTTGCCTGGAGATATTTTGAAGGACGGTTTGCTTCAAAAAGTCATCTCTGTTATTATGATTAATGTATTGACAATTCTGATAAGTATCATATGTCTTTATGTTATTTCAGCATTCAGCGGAGTGACAATGGAAAAACTGACGATGTATGGGAATTCGATGAGACTTATCGAGGTTTGTGTCATGAAGAGTCTCTGCATTTTTATCGCATATGCTTATATAAGAACTATAAAAAGACAGAGAGAATTTGTACAACAGGAATTGCTGATAAGCGGGATTTTTTTTGCTTGTTTTTTTGTTGTCTCTCTGTTTTTTATTATCCTGTTAAAACAGGTTATGTTACCGCGAATCTTACAGATAGCTTTTGCAGTAATAACGCTTTTGTTTCTGGGAATCATTCTTCTTGTGTTGTGGCTCTTGAACCACTTGCAAAATCAAAATCGAGAACTGCTTGAGAACAGTATTTTGCGAACTCAGTTGAGGGAGCAGGAGAAACTGATGAAAGTATCAGAGGAAAGCAACCAAAAAATCCGCGAAGTAAGACATGATATCCGACGTTATTTCTCGAACTATCTCCAACTTTTGGAAGAAGGTAAGGTAGAATTAGTTAAAAAAGAAATGCAAAAAAGACTTTTGCCACGAAACTGTCAGAGAAACAGCAGATTTATACCCCTAATTTGATGTTGAATGCTGTTATCAATGAGAAGAAGGAGATATGTGAAAAGAACCACATACGATTTGTGATTCATGTGAAGCTTCCGGAGAATATAGATACGATAGAACTGGCAATTGCTTTGTCGAATCTTTTGGATAACGCGATTGAAGCTGAGCAGAAAGAGCAGGAGCAGGAAATTCATCTTAACATGGAAGTGGTAGATGAAATGTTTAATCTAATTGTAGAGAATCACATTCAAAACTCTGTTCTTTGTGTAAATCCTAAACTTGTCACATCGAAAAAAAATAAGGCTGAACATGGATTGGGAATCCCGACAGTTCGGGAGATTGTCAATCAGTATCAGGGATTTTTAAATATATCGGAAGAAGCAAATAATGTGATTGTACATATGGTAATTCCACTTGCTAATTTTGCCAAAAACAGGTAAAACTTGCCAAACGAATTGTAAAGATTAAGAAATCAGTTATCATCAGATTGAAAGGACGTGTGTTTATGTCTGGATTATCAAAAATGATAGCTGATTTTTTTGTTCGTGAAAATGTAATTGAACATGAGGAATATGAGATTTATAAATATGGTTCAGATATATTAATTGAAAATATAGGTACAACTATATTTTTGATTTGTCTGGGTTTTATTTTCAATAAAGAAATCAGTACACTCATTTTTATTGCTGTATTTGCCGGTATAAGACGATATTCGGGTGGTTATCATGCTAAGACAAAATTAAAATGTTATATTTTGACTATCACAAATTGGGCAGTTGTAATAGTGTTACAGAGGCTGCAACAAAAATTTGGGTTCACTAGATTTGGAATTGAACTTATTATATGTTGCATGGTTTTCATGGTTATGTTCTTTTTTGCACCAGTAGAGAATCCAGGAAAGCCATTGTTTGAACGGGTTAGAATTGTAAATAAAAGAAAGACACTTATCATAACATTGATGGTTATCATTATATCGTTAAGCATAAGGATAAAATTGCCGGACGCATCATTTGCTATTCTGGTAGTTTTAATAGAAGTAGCGCTACTAATTATATGGGGGAAGGAGGATGTCAGATGAAAGGTAAGAAATTTGCAGAGGTATTTGCGTCACTTGTAAAAACAGTGGCAATTGCATCCGTATCTGAAAGCTCAGATTGGTATAATTATCAGACTAAGGAGCCGGAAGGACTGAGGAAAATCTATTTGATAAAACATGAAGAGAAGTAAAGAATGAAATTGGTAAAAATTTTTGTGGAAAAACGTACTTTACAGGAGAAAATAACAATGAAAAACAAATTAAAAAAAAAGCACTTTGCTTAGGGTTAGTGTTAACCATGTTTTCAACAACAAGCGTTATGGCAGCAACCTATGGATATTCATTTGGTCTCATGCCGGAAAATGTTCAAAATACAGCCTATAAAGCAAAAACTGGAAGTACAGCCTATGCATCTGTGCATGTTACGGAAATGAATTATCCGTCTGCCTCAATTAAGTACCGTACACATGTAGCAGATAAAGGGATTTACAGCGGAGTATACTGAACAAAGAGGCTTTAGGAACGTGTACAGTTATTTACAATAAAACGGTAAAAAAAGATGAAAATGTAAGTTTATATGGTTATAATCCTTCATCAAACGGTGGAATTACGGTTTCAGTAGGAGGAACTTGGGAACCATAAGAAGTTATGATAAGCAGATGCGGCATTTGGCGCATCTGCTTATTGGAGGGGGAAAGAAAGATGGGAAGAAAAAAAATTGTGCAGTTATTATGCTGACAAGTGCCTGTCTTGTTCTGACAGCCTGTGCGCCAACGGAGTTTCCCGAGCAGAATGGCACAGAGCACCAGAATCAGATGGAGGGGGTCGCCAAACAGGAGCTTACAGAGTTTGATACAGATGATGTTGAGAAAATTCCAGATCATCTGACCTGTCAGGTGGATGATCTGTTAATGGTAGATGCAGATGTCCGGTTATGGGGGCTTTCGGAATGGAAGCTTTCCGACTGGTATGCGACAGAAAAAATTATACAGAATCAGAAGAAGAGGCACATGAGCTGATTCAGAAAATGATGAACGAAGCAGGGTGGAAATATGAGGAGAAGGATGTAGAGTGTTACAGGAACAGTGAAGGGGAAAAAATTTATTATGTAGAGATTTCAAATCATGAGGACAATGTTTATGTTTTACCGGACAGATTTAGTTATTCAACTGAACGCGGGTATGTTTCCTTAAATCAGTCAGACTTCTGCGGAGATTATAAGGGAGACAACAGAGAACTGTACAAAACCGGCAGAGAGCTGGCGTTCGGTTCGATAAAAGAGAGTGAACAGCTGGCAGTGGATTATGCAGAAAAAATGGGAATTCAGGTCAGTGATACAGTGGACTGCTATACACTGGATGAAAAGAATAAGAGAATATCATGGCTGGATCTTGATAAATTCGACAATCACACACCGGAGGAAGAAGAAAATAGGAATTTCTCGTATGCGATATTTCTTTATCAGGATTACTTTGGCATTCCGGGTCTTAGATATGATCCGGGGATGGAAAACTTACAAACGATACCACTTTCCGTTCAAGCGTGTGTGAAGTAAGTGTAGACAGGGATGGAATTGCATATTTTCAGTCTGCACCAACGTATGAGCTGGAGAAAATGGGAACCGAACAGGAGATTCTTCGTCCGGCGGACATTATAGAAAAACAGGTAGAGATGATGAAGTCAAAGGAGGAAACCGGTGAAATGAAGCTGTCGGAGGTTTCGCTGGAATATCTGCCGGTTTACGATAAAGAAACGGAATTGTACCATATGTGTCCGGTATGGGCATGTTATTATTCGCAGACAGTCACTCACTATGGTGAGGTGAATTATGATTCCGAAGAGAAATATATAGCTATTTATGATGCCTATACAGGTGAAGTTCTGCAGACCAAATGAGGGGGGGGAGAAATATGAACCGGTATTTTACAACAAATGTACTTCGCATGTTTCAGAATCGAAAAATATATATCTGCACACTTGGAATGGCACTGACACTGTATATGAGCGGAATTGCTTTTATCCGCTCAGACGGGGATTCTGCGAATCTGCAGGATGCTTTTTCCGTCGTATCCAGTTCCGGGTTCATTATCCTGTTTTATCTGCTCTGCGTGATTGGCGGAGGTCTCAGTTACTGTGAGGACTGTAACAGTGGTTTTACCAGATACGCAGTCGTAAGAGGTGATGCAAAAAAGTATATCAGGGGGCATCTTTTTTCTGCAGCCCTTGGCGGCTGTGCAAGCATGCTTGGCGGTATGGCATTGTATGAACTGCTCATGATTTTTACGCTTTGGCCGATAAAAGGCTCGTTTTATGCTATGTTTTCGCAGAATCATGCTTACTTTATCCAGAATATCTGGAATGCTCTGCTACTGTCCCTGCTGGGTGCGGTTCTCGCAGGATTGGCGATGACGGTGACGGCATGTATTCCCAATATATTTGTCGGGACGGCAATGCCCATTCTTATTTATTACATGGTCATCTGCCTGTCCAATAAATATGCTCCGCTGGAGCTGGGACCAATTCTGCCGGCATGGGTATACTTTGGCAATGCGGAATTTCTGGGGGAGGAATCTGGCAGATGCTTTATGCTCTGGCGTATACAGGCTGTATCTACTTTGTTTTGTGGAAGATTGCGGCAAGGCAGATTATAAGGAGGATGGAAAATGCTTAGGAGTATGTGTAACAATTTCAGAAAGTGGAAAAGCAGCTACCGGGTATTCATCGTCTTTTTGTCCGTTTTGGTTTTCACATTTATCCGGGAAGATTATTTAAGGCAGTATGCGCAGGATGTGGGACTAGCGGTGACACCATATTTTTTTTCGCTTTTCAGATGGATGACGGAATAACGCGGATGCTTTTTTATTTTGGGGTGGTTTTATTGTTTTGTAATGCCCCGTTTATGGATGACCAGCAGATGTTTGTTCTGGTGAGGACAGGGCGGCTGCGCTGGTTTGCCGGACAGCTTGCCTACATTGTTGCCGCGAATCTGGTATATTTTCTGTGGACTGCACTGACGACAGTTCTGGTACTCATTCCGCAGGTCGGATTTTCTACGGACTGGGGCGGTATTATCCGGATGTGTGCAGAAAATAACGGACTGGCCGGGAGTGGTGATGCACAAGGAAATCGTGGAAGCCTATACGCCACTTGCTGCCTGTCTGATTACCTACGGACTGAATGTACTTGTGGGTACGCTGCTTGGTCTTGTTGTTTTTCTTGGAAACATGCTTGGGAGCAGAATATATGGATCAGCAGTGGCCATTGGCTGGATTGTTTTTTCCAATATGATTGATGTGGTGAGGCTGCCTAAGCTCAGAGTTCTGTCACCACTGCACTGGACGACCACCTATGCTTATTTAAGGAGCGATGATGCAGTTCCGCTGTGGTATATTCTTGCGGTTGAAATCGCAATTATTCTGGTGACCGGATTTATCATTATGAAAAAAATCGAAGACATACACACTTGACGCTATTGAGTCAGGCTTATAGAACATTTGCTGAAGGCAGAGAGGATTTAGAGAATGGAAAATTTGATAGAAATACACGATGTCGTAAAAAGGTTCGGGGAACAGACGGTTCTGGACTCATGTGAGCCTTTCTGTCACACCCGGAAAAATATATGGAATCATCGGAAGGAACGGAAGCGGCAAGACAGTTCTTTTTAAAAAAAGCATCTGTGGTTTTGTCCTGCCGGATGCGGGGAAAATCCTGGTTCGTGGCAAACAGGTGGGGAAGGATGTGGATATCCCACAGGGAATTGGAATTATTATTGAACATCCGGGTTTTCTGCGGGATTATTCAGGCTTTCAGAACCTGAAGCTTCTTGCGCGTCTGCAGAAAAAAATCACAGATGAGAAGATAAAGAGAGCATCCGGCTCGTGGGGCTTGATCCGGAAGATAAGAAGAAGGTGGGGAAATTTTCCCTCGGCATGCGTCAGCGACTTGGAATTCCTCATTTTGCCGACAGGCAATTATGGAAAAAGTCCTCGGACATCCACTGGATATAGAAATTCTCTGTGATTTTGGATGAGCCGATGAACGGTATTCCTGTCTTTGACAGTTATTAGAAGAAAAAAATCGCTGTATCCATTGAAAATTTTTTGCCGTTGTTTTGAAGGTTTTATAAGGCCTGCAAGATACTTTTTATTATACTATTATTCAACTGTCAAACTCCCTGTCAAACTCCCGGCGGTGATAGTGATGCGCTGTTGACAAAATGTAGTTTACAACATAAAATAAATATGAATTAAATATAACACTTATCGTTGCCACCGGGCAGCGATTAAATGAAAGGTGTTCAGGACACCGCCGTAGGTACATTAAAAATGTGCTATAAGGCGATGCCTTGGATACTTTTTTCTTTTTGGTGGCAATTGGGAAAGAAAGGAGATTTTATAGTGAAGATAAGAATAAATTCTTAGAAGATTTTTGTAAACAAAGATTAACTTATGGTAACATTGAGGGAAATCCTGAATTTAAAGCAGGAGTCTGCAAGCTTTATAAAACTATTAAATTGGATGAGATTATCCCCACGCATGGTGCTACGGGTGCCAATCATCATGTGTTTTATTCTCTCATTTCGCCGGGAGAGAGAGTCATTAGCATCAGACCGACCTATCAACAATTGTATTCTATTCCGGAATCCTATGGTGCAGATGTGCAGTTGATTGATCTTAAAAAAAGGAAAATGGGTATCTTCCTGATATTGAGGAGATTCGCCGTCTGGCAACACCGGAAACAAAAATGATCTGCCCATTGATTCTTATACGTTTTGTGAAGAAATGTACAAGCAGACAGGTGCTTTTGTCACGCCAGGGACTGTTTTGAACAGTCGCACAGCATGAGGATTGGATATGCCTGTGATGCCGAAATCCTGAAAGCTGGTCTATGTGCGGTCAGCGAATATATTAAGATGAAATTGAAAGTGAATTAAAAAATCATGTGATTTATCCGATATATGAAATATAAGGGAAACAATGGATATATTTCACGGAGGAGACATTATGAAAGTAGGAGAGGCAAGAGGAATCTACAGTTCTGTTCTGAAATCATACAATCAGCAGAAATTCAAACTGTCAAAGCAGCGAAATGAGCTAAAGGAACGGATGGAAAGATGAGGAAAAGAAAGAGCGTGAGGATCCAATGGAAGCAGCTGATGCAGAGGAAGCATTTGCAGCCGGACACGGAGGTTGTGTCGGTGGAATCGGTTATGGAGGCAGCGACTGGGGAGATGGAGTCGGAATAAGAGTAAATGGACTTTCAAGTTGGTAAAAATTGTGCTAAAATAACAGTTAGAAATAACTAACCTGAAAGGAGAGACGTAACTATGGTAATCAGGATTACAGTAGAAGCAATCGTGTACAGTCTGCTTTATACAGCGTTTATGCTCGTTTTATTTAGAATCCAGGGAGCAAAATACCAGCTTTACAATTATCCACCTGCAATTAAGGCGCGGGCTATTGAAAAAGGGATTACAACACAGGCGGAGTTGGATGCACATGCGAAAAGAATAGAGTATTCGGGCTTTTCGTGTAATGGAAATAGCATCCTATGTATTTTTTACAAAGAAAGTTTAGTTTGACTTTTTAGAAAAGAGAAATATAATGATTTTCAAACGAGTAGCAAACGAGCGTAAATCCAGTTTTGCTGCTCGTTTTTATTTTTATGATGCCATTGTGTAGCTTATCAAGGCGGTAAGTACATGCTTTTTTATGCAGTTAAGATGGCATTGAAGGAGATGGACAGATGCCTTCTCATGGTTGCAGTAGGAATCGGAACCGGTGTGGGGACGAATGCACTTCTTGCGAGGACACTTGGACAGGGAAACAGCAAAAAAGCAGCAAAAGTTGTGGGAAACAGTTTGTTTCTTGGAGTGATTATTTATGTGGTGTGCCTGTTGTTTGGGATTTTTGGAGTAAGAGCATATATTTCATCACAGACGGTTGATCCGGAAGTAATTGCAATGGGAACAGGTTATCTTCGAATATGCTGTGTAATTTCGTTTGGAATTATATTCTTTTCCCTGTTTGAAAAGTTATTACAGGCAACCGGGCGTTCACTTTATTCTACAATCGGTCAGGTTGTGGGGGCAGTGGTAAATATTATTCTTGATCCAATTATGATTTATGGTATTGGACTCTGTTCCTGAAATGGGAGTAGAAGGTGCTGCGTATGCGACGGTAATCGGACAGGTAGCATCGGCAGTATTACTCTTTATTTTCCATATGAAATTAAATAAAGAGTTTGCACATGGAACAAAAATACATGAGACCGGAGGGCGGGATAATAAAAGAAATCTATGCGATCGGACTTCCGGCAATCATTGCGCAGGCGCTGATGTCGATCATGGTATATGTGATGAACCTGATTCTGAAGTTCAGCCCTTCTGCACAGACCGCATACGGACTGTTCTATAAAGTCCAGCAGTTTGTGTTGTTCCTTGCATTTGGTCTGCGTGATGCGATCACACCGATCATCGCTTTTTCTTATGGAATGGGAAGCAAAAAGCGTATCAAGGATGGAATCAAATACGGGCTGATTTATACGATTGCACTTATGATCCTCGGTGTGCTGATCACGGAAATTTTCCCGGGTGCATTTGCAACTTTATTTAACGCAGGGCTGTCAAGAGAATATTTTATCGGAGCAATGCGGATTATTTCTATCAGCTTTCTTTTTGCAGGAGTCAATGTCGCATATCAGGGAATTTATCAGGCGTTAGACGGAGGCATCGAGTCACTTGTGATTTCGCTGCTCAGACAGCTTGTAATTATATTACCGTTGGCAGGCATTTTCTCTATTTTCGTCCGAAATGGACAGATGGGAGTTTCGCTGATCTGGTGGGCGTTCCCGATCACAGAGTTTATCGCGTGTCTGGCCGGCTATGTATTTTTAAAGAGAATATGGTGTATGAAGCGCAGAGAAAAGTGATTTTGGAGATTGCGGAAAAGGAAAGCTGTGTGATCATAGGACGGAATGCGGATTTTATCTTAAAAGACAAAGATAATGTGCTGAATGTTTTTATACATGGGGATATGCCGGAAAAGGTAGCGCGTATCTGTAAACTGTACAATGTTACCGAGGAGGAAGCAGAAAAAATGATGGCGGATATTGATAAAAGGCGTATGACAAATTATCGATTTTATACGGATCAGAAGTGGGGTATGGCAAAGAATTACATATAAATATGATTACATTGCTTTTGCAACGATTTTCTCATCGTTGTTTTGAATCTCGTTGCTGCTTTTTTCTTTCTTACAATTGTTACAACAAAAGAGAAATTTGAACAAAGAAATGGTGCCGAGAAAAATGCTGTTTATTGTATTGGACAGACATCTGTAAGTCAGTATGCTAATCTTTGTAGTGTACCATTAAATTCTATTTTAAGGAGAAACTATGTATGGGATTAACAGATACAAGTAAATTTTTAAGTCTGGTACTCAGACATAAACCGGATACAATAGGAATTTCGCTGGATGAACACGGCTGGGCGAATGTATCAGAGTTAATAGAAAGCATTTCAAAGACAAGGCCGTTTGACATGGAAATGCTCGAAAAAATTGTACAAACAGATAATAAACAAAGATATTCATTTAATGAAGATAAGACGTTCATAAGGGCAAACCAGGGACATTCCATACCCGTAGATGTTGAATTAAAAAAAGCCATACCGCCGGAGTTTCTTTATCATGGAACCGGGGAGAAGTATGTTGCATCGATTGATAAGACCGGTCTGATTCCAAAGAGTCGGTTATATGTCCATTTATCAGGGGATGAAGATACGGCAGTCAAGGTTGGAAGCAGGCATGGAAAGCCGGTGATTTACAAAGTGGCTGCTGGAAAGATGGAAAGGGCAGGTTATGCGTTTTTCTTATCGGTAAACGGAGTCTGGCTTACAAAAGAGGTGCCGAAAGAGTATTTGATTAAAATGGAATAAGAGTAATTCCGATTGACCATTTTGAGTGTCTCCTTGCTTAGGCTTTATTGTTGCGTGCAAATTGTATTTCTGTGTTAATGTCATTTAAGGATAAATCCTGCAGATTGTTTTGTTCTGCGGAATGACGCAGGGCATTAAAAGCAGAGCGTCCGTCCTCTAAAGAAACGCTGGTGGATGCACAAATTTCAAATGGAATTTTACGTTCTCTGACAACTGCCCGCGCAAAAATATTAAATGCGGTGGAAGCGTTCATACCAAATTCTTTACATAAATTATCAAATTGATTTTTTAAAGACCATATGGAGCGCTGGTCGATTTTTGTAAAAAGTGCAGGTAGAAACAGTTAAGCAAAGATGTTATCATTTAAAATATCAAAGTGAAATATGTGGAGGAACTATATTGGTTAGAGAAATTTATGAAAATGAATTAAAGGATCTGCTTGAATTATATTTGCATTTGCATGAAAGTACAATCTCGGAAATGTCAGAGTATTTAAGTAAAACATGGAATTGTGTATTTTCGACAGCAGGACACGCAATAGACAGCGAACAGAGAGGGCAGGGGCTGGAAATTGCTTTGCCAATCACAGTGGGAGACAATGTCTGGATTGGAACGAATGTATTCGTGCTGCCGGGCGTGACAATCGGAAACAATACCATCATTGGTGCCGGAAGTGTTGTGAATAAAAATATTCCGGATGGTGTGATCGCGGCCGGTAATCCCTGTAAGGTAATCCGTAAAATAACCGATTCCGATAAGAAAAAATATCCAATTTTTGAGGAAAATCATGAACATTTTAATCATAGAAGATGATGCAGCCATCCGTCAGGAATTAAAGCTGCTGTTAGAAAATGCACTGTATCAGGTCACGGTATTGACAGAGTTTCATCACGTGGTAGAGGATATTCTGCAAATAGAGCCGGATCTGCTTCTGCTCGATGTAAATCTGCCGCAGCAATCCGGATTTGAAATCTGCAAAAGTATAAGGAAAACGTCGGATGTTCCGATTATTTTCCTGACCAGCAGGACGGATTCGATGGATGAATTAAGCGGAATGCTGCAGGGCGGCGATGCTTATATCACGAAGCCGTTTCAGCCGCCGTTACTTCTGGCACATATCGCAGCCGTATTAAAACGGGCGAAAAAAGCAGACATACCAGAGAAGATGACCTGTAAAGGTGTGGAACTTGATGTTGTCCGTGGTTGCGTAAAATATCAGGGTCAGCAGGTGGATCTGTCGAAAAACGAATTGAAAATCCTGCATTACCTGTTTTTGCATCAGGGAGAGATTGTGCCAAGAATCGAACTGGTGGAATACCTGTGGGATCAGCAGGTCTTTATTGATGATAATGCCCTCAGTGTAAATATCACACGCCTGCGCGCAAAACTTGCAGAAATTGGCGTATGTGACTTTATTGAGACAAAAAGAGGGATGGGCTATCGCATATGAAACTGACAGAATATCTGAAAGACAAGGTGTTGCTACTGCTTTTACATATGGTATGCATGGCTGGGCTTGTTATCTTTTGCGGCTGACCGGCTATTCCATGGATAAATGTGTGATTATACTGGTGTGTTACGGTGTAATACTGGCAGGATGGCTTTTCCTTCAGTTTTTTTCACGCAGAAGCTATTTCAGAAAATTAGAGCAGCTTACGGATCAGCTGGACAGGCGTTATCTTCTTGGAGAACTGATGCCGGAATCGTTTGGGCTGGAAGATCGCAAGTACCGGGAACTGATCCGCAAATCAACAAATCGGTAATCGAGCGGATACACCAGATGGAACAAAACCAAAAGGATTACCGGGAGTACATTGAAAGCTGGGTGCATGAGATCAAGGCACCGATCACGGCGATTGCGTTAAACTGTGAAAATAACCGGGATGAGAGGAGCCGCTATCTCCTTGTGGAAAACCGCAAGGTTGAGAATTATGTGGATATGGCACTGTACTATGCGCGTATGGATGCGGTATACAAAGACTACATGATCGCGGAATCCAATCTGCAGGAAGTGGCACAACAGGTGCTTTTGCAGAACAAATATTATCTGATCCAGAGCCATGTAAAGGCGGAAGTTGCCTGCCCCGATACGGTATACAGCGATAAGAAATGGATCGCTTTTATTTTAAACCAGCTCATTCAAAACAGCGTAAAATACGGCAGAAGTGAGGGTACTCACATTCAGATTGTTACTAAAAAAACGAAAAGCGGTGTTCTTTTTGTGGGTAAAAGATGACGGTATCGGGATTCCAAAGGAAGAACTCCCACGGATTTTTGAAAAAGGGTTTACGGGAACGAACGGAAGAAACCGGGAGCGTTCGACCGGAATGGGACTGTATCTGTGCCGTAAACTCTGTGACAAGTTAAATATAGAAATCCGGGCAGAATCTGCGGAAGGAAAGGGAACAGAGATCATACTTATGTTTCCGGTGAGTGAATATCTTACCGGTTACAGGGAGACATAACGCGTTTATCTTTCAAAACTGTAAGATTCAGGAAAGGTAATTTCATACAAAGCGGAAAGATCCCGTGTTAAAGTAGGCATAGTGAAGAAAAAATGATATTCTTTACTATGCCTTTTATTTACAAGCGAGGGAAAGGAGCGTCAGAAGATGCAGGAAATCATACGCGTAAGCGATGTGGAGAAATATTATGGAAACGGGGATCAGGTGACCAAAGCGGTGGATCGTGTCAGTTTTGCCGTGCAGCAGGGGGAGTTTATCGGTGTGATGGGAGCTTCCGGTTCGGAAAAACAACGCTTTTAAATCTGTTGTCAACCATTGACCGGGTGACAGCGGGACATATTTATGACGGAGATACCGATATCACAGAACTGGGGGAAGAACAGCTTTCGGAATTCCGTAAAAAACAGCTTGGGTTTATCTTTCAGGAATACAATCTGCTGGATACGCTCACGCTGGAAGAAAATATCATGCTCGTTATGACGCTGCACCGGCGTGGCAAAAAGGAGATTCAGAAACGGTGCAGGGAGCTGCTTCGCATTCTGGGAATCGAGGAGGTTAAGGATAAATATCCGTATCAGGTGTCCGGCGGACAAAAGCAGCGGTGCGCATGTGCCCGTGCACTTGCAAATCATCCCACACTTCTTCTGGCAGATGAGCCGACAGGGGCGCTGGATTCCTTGTCGGCGCAGACCCTGTTAGAGACATTTACAGATATGAACCAAAACATGGGCGCAACCATTCTGATGGTGACACACGACGCGTTTTCCGCAAGTTATTGCAGCCGTATTCTGTTTCTGAAAGACGGAAGATTTTTCATGAACTGGTGCGCGGGGGAAAAGAGCGCCGGGCGTTTTTAAATGAAATACTCGATGTGATGACACTGACGGGAGGTGAACGTTCCCATGATGTGTAAACTTGCTCTTCGAAATGTAAAGCGCATGGCAAAAAGACTATGTGGTGTATTTTATGACGATGGCGGTTGTGACTGCACTCATGTTTTCATTCAATACGCTTTTGTTTTCCAAAGATGTGCAGAATCTGTTTCAGATGGATGCCATGATGAGCGTGATGACGGGACTTGCGACCGCTTTTATCGTGCCGATCATTGCGTGGCTGATCAATTATATGGTGCGGTTTGTACTGGAAAAGCGAAGCCGTGAGTTTGGAATTTATCTTCTGGTCGGGGTAAAGAAAAAAGAGATTGCAAGGCTTTATTTTACGGAAAATCTGCTGCTTGGAGCGGGCGCGTTTCTTGTGGGAATGGGACTGGGTCTGCTTTTCAGCAGATCCTTCTGTCCATTTTTTACAGCATGGTGCAGCTGGATTACAAACTGCATCTGGAATGGAACCGAAACTGTATTTTGATGACGGCTGCATGTTATCTGGGCTGTTATCTGCTGGCGCTGTTTCGAAGCCGAAAAAAATTCCGCAAAATGAATATCCATGATCTGATGGACAGCCAGAGACAGAATGAGGAAATCAAAGAAACACATGAAAAGGCAAAGAGATGGTTCCTTCCGTTATCTGTGCTGTTTCTTGTCGTATTCGGTGTGTTTCTGTTTTGTTTTAAAGCATGGGATACCGGAGTTGTAATCGCTTTTCTCATTGGACTGGTGCTGACGATTTATCTTTTTTTACACAGGCATTGCGGCGTGGATCGCCTGTTATGTCAGAAAAAAGGGAGCTGCTATTTACCGTGGGGATGCGCTGTTTCTGCTCCGGCAGTTTTCTTCTAAGATCCGGACACTGCGGTTTACCATGGGAACACTGACGGCACTGTTTACTCTGGCGATACTCGGAAGTTCGGTGGCATTTATGTTTAATCATTTCCAGAATGAGGTGCTTGTGAGCAAATTTCCGTTTGATGTGCAGGTATACAGCAGCAATGTGAAGGATGAGTTTCAGCAGGAAATTACTCTGCTGAAACAGGAGACAGCCATAAAGGAAATTTTTTACTTATAAGGTTTATGAGAACGAAACGAATCAGGTCAATGCATATCTGTATACACATCTGAAAGAATTTGGATCAGAGTATCGGAACGCAGATGGCACACCGGACTGGAAAAAGATCAGTAAAAATGAAGAACTGGCATATTGCAATTACGATACCTATATGGGACTCTCGGATTACAACCGGCTCCGTACCATGATCGGACTTTCGGAAGTGCAGTTAAAAGAAGATCAGTATACCATCCATATCAAAGACCGCGTGCTGAATCAGACCGGGGATTTTTCCGGTCGGATCAAAATTCAGGGAACAGATGGGACATTATCTTTTGCGGGCTATCACACGGAGGGATTTTCGCAGAACGGCCACAACGGAGGGGATTATATTATTATTGTTCCGGATGCCGTTCTTGCACAGATGCATCCCTATTATGCAGAATTGGTGGCGGATATCAAAGGCGAGGCACCTGCGGATCTGGAGAAACGGCTGGATGATCTGGAGAAGGATCCGGATAAAATTAGTGTGCAGGGGCACGCCATGACGGAAGCAGCTTCGGATGACTGGGATGGGGAAGCACTTGGAAATTCCTGTTCGGGTTCGGATACAATTGTTACCTATACGGCAAAAAATCTTGTGCGTGACAATCTGATTCCGGAAGTGAAATATATGTTATCTTCGCTGATGTTTCCGCTTTTTTATATCGGACTGGTATTTTTGTGTGTGGCACTGACCGTGCTTTCCGTGCAGCAGCTCAGCGATTCCGTAAAATACAAATTCCGCTACAGGGTTCTCTTTCAGATTGGTTACAGCAGAAGAGAAAATCCGCAGGATGATTTTAAAGCAGCTTGCCGGGTATTATCTTTGTCCGGCATGTGTGTCACTTGCAATCAGCGGACTGGTCTGTGTATATGTTGGTGGTAAGTTTGACTTTTATACGGGGGTTCGGGCGGCACCGGCAACTTATTTTTTGATTTCTTCGGTATTGTTTTTCGGAATTTATCTGGTGTATTTTATCATTACCTATATTGGATTCTGCCGGAATGTGGAAGAGGGGGGGTAAGAAAGGGATGGGGAGAAAATGAAGAAAAAGAATCGTGCGTTTTATCATTATTTCATTCCGGTCATATATGCTGTCTTTGTATATATCCTGTGGGAACTGACCGGAACATTGGTGGCTTATGTGGTTGGAAAGGTAATGGACAACTGGGAGGAAACTTTATACAGTTCTTATATTTCCATGTTATTCAATGAAGTGTTGACGTTTGTTATTATGTTTGTATTGTTTCGCAAAAAAGCAGATTTCGTAAGAAAAAAAAAAGAAATTGGTCATGGTTACCGGTATTGGGAATGTTTATTTTTCCGTTAATACAGATTGGGAATGATCTTATGACTCTCGTTCATGGAAAAAAAAGTTTTTTCACTGCTTTCCGGTAAAGGGATTTGTTTTTTCCTGATCTGCGGTGTGGCAAGTCTTAGTATTGGACTGCTGGAAGAATATGTGTGGCGGGGAATTCTGTTAAATATGTTTCTTGCTGCATGGGGAAAAAAGAAAAAATGGAATTTATTGTGCGGTAGTTGTGTCTTCCCTTGGATTTGGTCTGTGCCATTACCGGAATCTGCTAGTGGGACAGAACTTTGCAGATACGACAAAACAGGTATTGTATGCGATTTGTTTTGGCATGTTTCTGGCAGCACTTTTTATACAGACGAATCATTTATTCATTACGGTTCTTGTACATGGACTTTGTAATTTTTCTAATTTTTTTATGAATGAAATTCTTGGATGGAATTATACCGTTTGGAAATATGATGATATTTTGCAGGGAGTATTAGCCGTTTTTTATTTGATCGCAGGCCTCTATGTGGTTTACAGGAGCGTGCAGAAAAAGCAGAACATAAGGAGGAAAACAGAAAAATGAGTACCAAAAAGTAATTGGCGGTTCGGTTGCTGCCATAGTTATTCTCATCATTGCACAACTTGCAGCACAGCTTGCCGCAAGTGCATTGAACCTGATAAAGATTCCGGATGGAATATGTAATATCATTGCAGGAATTTTTTATGTCGGACTGACTTATGTTATTTTAAAGATATATATTGAGAAAGTGATCAGGTTACCTATTTCTGATTTTGGAATGCCCGTATTTCATATTAAAAGAAAATGGATTCTAATTGCTATTCTGTTGCCACTGCTGGTAAAAGGAAGTTATCTTTTTGTTCTTTCAGGGTGCGTATGTTTCCTCGCATATGAATGGAAAGCAGGTATTTCGTACATTAAGTGCCGGAATTATGTTTACCGGAATCGCGGCTGGATTTGTCGAAGAAATGGTATTTCGGGGCGTTATTTTAAATCTTTTAAGGAAAAAAATGGAATCGTAAGGTGGCGGTTATCGTTCCATCGGTGCTGTTTGGCATGGTTCATATTCTGGGAATGGATTTTTCCATCGGAAGCTGTTTGCAGGTTCTTGTTGCAGGCACGATGGCGGGAATTATGTTTTCAATGATTGCAATCGAGAGTGGTTCTGTCTGGAACAGTGGAATCGTGCATGCCATCTGGAATATTGTAATGATCGGTGGGGGACTGGCAATTGGACAAAAAGCGGATCAATTCTCTGTCATGACTTATGTTCTTGATGCAAAATCATTTGCGGTGACGGGCGGTGAATTTGGCATGGAAGCGTCTGTTATTTCGCTGGTGGGGTACATCATAGTTACTGGTGTGGCTTTTTTCGGGAATAAAGAATTATGTGATATCATTTACAAAAAAGAATAGTTGAGGTATATATGTATAAGACAGTAAAAAAGATGGATGCAGGGAATGGCCGGTTCCGGGTGCTTCAACACTCTCCTGGAAGGGAAAGCCCCTTGCTTATATGCCGTTTGTGTATGAACATGGAACGCATTTTGTACTGCCGGAATCTTTGTTTCGTATGGCTTTGCCGGTAGGACTTAAATTTGTGCTGCGCTTTATATTCAGAGCGGCAAAAAGAATACCCTGATGCGTGTGAAGCAACCAGAATAGATATTGACAGAAAGCTTTCTGCTGCACTAAAAGAATGGCGGGAAGAGTAGAATATAAATAAAGAATCGCGTGGATAGTCCGATATATGAAATGTAAGGAAACAATGGATGGATGTATTTCACGGAGGAAATATTATGAAAACAGGAGAGGCAAGGGGAATTTACAGTTCTGTTCTGAAATCATATAACGAGCAGAAATTCAAACTGTCGAAGCAGCGGGAAGAGTTAAAGGAGCGGATGGAAAGTACGCCGGATGGAAAAACACGGTATGCGGATGAAGCTGCTACACTGGAACTGAAATATAATGCGGTTGCGGAGAAACAGGACGAGTATCAGAATTATGTAAATCAGCTTGTGGCGCAATGGGAAGGTAAGTTTAACAGTGTTGCGGCAAAGCAGCAGGACGAGGCTGCGAAAGACTACAGTGAGGAAATGGGAAAAATCATGACGGTAGCCAGACGCATCATGCATGGAGATCAGGTGCCGATGCAGGATGAGAAGAAACTGATGGAATATGATAAGGATCTCTATATTATGGCGAAAAACGCCGGAATGATGGCACGGTTGGAAAAACGCAAAAAGTATGATTCACTCTGGGATGATGAGGAAAAGAAAGAGCGTGAGGACCAATGGAAGCAGCTGATGCAGAGGAAGCATTTACAGCCGGACCGGAAGTGGTGTCGGTGGAATCTGTCATGGAGGCAGCGGCTGGGGAAACGGAGTCAGAGTCATAGGATGGTTTAAAAACTATAGATAAACAAAAGGATTCATCCGTCTGGATGACTCCTTTTTCGATGCAGGAGATGGGACTTGAACCCACACGATATTGCTACCACAGGCACCTGAAGCCTGCGCGTCTGCCAATTCCGCCACTCCTGCGAACAAATGCTATTCTATAGGAATCTGAGCAATATGTCAATAGATGATTTTATTTTTTTTTTTATTTTGTTGCAATAAAAAAGAAAAAATTTAAAAAAATTAAAAATTACCATTGACATATGAGGGAGAGTTTGCTATTATAAACGAGTCGCTAAGACATGCGGAAGTGTCGGAACTGGCAGACGAGCAAGACTAAGGATCTTGTGATCAATGCGATCGTGTGGGTTCAAGTCCCATCTTCCGCACTAAGATGTGAGAAAGCCTTGAGAAATCAAGGCTTTTTGTTATATAAAATATGGTATAATGAAGCATGCTTATGCATGCGCAGGTCATCAGGCTCCGCCTGGTGACAATGTATAATGAAGCATGCTGATGCACACAACAAAAAGGATAACTATATAAATATGAATATTCAAAAACAGTTTATAAAATATTTTCCCAGAATATCTGTGGAATGTTGGGGATTTCCTGCTATATTATCGTGGATACATTCTTTATCTCGCAGGCAGCGGGAACGGACGGGATTACCGTATTGAATCTGGTGCTGCCGGTATATAACCTGATTTTTGCCATAGGATCGATGATTGGGGTAGGATCGGCAACCCGGTATACGATATTAAAAGCACAGGAAGATGACAGTGCAAAGAAATATTTTTGCAAATGCGATTTTGTGTATCCTCATAATCAGCATTCCATTTGTCCTGTCTGGCATTTTTTTCTCCGGATACGGTGATGCATATGATGGGGGCGGATGCCGGGATCACGCAGCTGGAGCCGCACATATACGAGGATTTTCTTATTATTTACACCGTTTTTTATGATGAATTATGTGTTTTCTGCGTTTGTCCGCAACGACAATGCTCCGACTCTTGCCATGATTGGAACGATGATGGGAAGTTTTTCCAATGTTGTCCTTGACTATGTGTTTATGTTTCCAATGGGGATGGGACTGGCAGGAGCAGCACTTGCCACAGCAGCCTCTCCGATCGTCAGCATATTAATCTGCAGTATTCATTTTTGTCAGAAGAAAAATACGGTACAGTTTGCAAAGACCAGACCATCGGTACGGATGCTTACAGCATCCTGCCAGCTGGGGGTGCCGGCATTTGTGGGAGAATTTTCTTCCGGAGTGACAACAACGCTTTTTAATTACCTGATTTTAGGGCTTGCCGGAAATGTAGGAGTGGCTGCCTATGGCGTGATTGCCAACTTTGCACTCATATTTACCTGTATTTTTAACGGGATTTCCCAGGGAGCCCAGCCACTGGTCAGCCGTTATTACGGAGAAGGGAATGAACGTGCGGTTAAAAAAAAGATTCTGCATCTGGGACTGGCTACGGGCGTTGTTTTCAGTCTTTTGATTATTTCGCTTGTCTGGGGATTTACAGACCCGATGGTAGCCTTGTTTAACAGTGAACATTCGGTAAAGATGGCGGAATATGCATTTACAGGAATGCGGCTTTATGTGATCGGATTTTTGTTTGCCGGTTTCAATATTATCGGAACCGGGTATCTGAGTGCATCGGAGCATGCAAAAGAGGCATTTACGGCCTCGGTTTGCAGAGGATTTGTAGCTATTGCGGTGTGTTCCGTGATATTGTCACGTATATTTGGAATCCGTGGTGTCTGGCTGTCGTTTATGGCTGCGGAAGCACTGACGGCAGGAATTACGGCATGGGCGCTTCTTAAAGATCGCAAAAAAGGAGGCTATGGCATGAAGTATGATAAGAAAGAACCTGAAACGATGGATGCAGAGCCGATGCGGCTTTTGGTTTCCGCCATATTGGCATTTACGGTGATGCTTTTTATCAATGGGTTTGTCGGAAGTATGGGTGGATTTCCTGCGTTTGTTGCATTTACGCTGGTATTTTTCCGGATACGAACCCGTGCGGGAATGGAAAACGGAGGGATGCAGCAGGAATTGTCAGATCGTCAGATCTGCTGGTTATCTGGTTTTATGGGGAATTTTAAGAATTGCGTTTCTGATCTCCCGGGTCACCGGCTGGGGAAATATCAATGGAGCTTCCGCAGTGGAATATGTACGGCAGATGTGGAACACATCGCTTTTTGGAAAAATGGGCATATTTTTTTGCGGGGATGATCATGTTTGCGTTTGTGCTTTCACTGTTTCCGCTTGCTGTAATCCGGGAAAAGGTGCGGTGGATTCGCTATGCACTGGTTGATGGTGCGGTGTTTGCACTGGTATGTCTTGGAATTAACGGCGTCTGTCGTTTGAAATTTGAACAGAAATCATCAGGCGGAGCAACATGTCTGATCGATCATCTGCTGCTTTGCGGCCGGATGCGGACCTGGCAGGAAATCACCTGTCTGTTGGCAATGGTTGTTTTTATTCTTGTCATCGGTGCATTTGTATTTAGCTATGCATCCAGACAGTATGCGGGTAAGAATATGGATGGAATACCGGCATCCGCCGGGGAAGAAGAATCGCGCAGACACCGGATGATCAGAAAGATTGTGACGGTTGGCTGCAGTATTGCGGCTGCTGCAATTGTTGTCGTGATAGTACTTCTGATGCCAAAAGATACCGCAGGGGATTATACGAAGGTTGCGGAATTTCTGACTAAGGATACGCGGATGGGACCGATGGAATATGGAGATGTGGTTTATGTACCGGTAAATGAGGAAGCGGATCTGGAGAAAAACGGAATTGCCCAGGGCTATCTGGCAGAGCGTGGAGAGCGCTGCGACAGTCGGTTTTATCAGCTTGCGATTGCAAATCTTCTGTATACCGATCCGACCGGAAAAACAAATCTCGTACAGACAGCCGGAACCGATGGAGGAACATATGCACCGGTGGCATCGGTGGAAACAGATAAGACATGGGAAACGCATGATATGTTTCTTCTCTGGGATGAAGATTGGGCTTTAGAATCGGCATATTCGCATGAGCCGACAGGTTATGTGGCATGTCCGGCGGATCTGATACAGGGACTCAGGATGCAGTTTCCGGATGTGACTTACCGCACAGCGGATTTTTCGGATTATGATGCCTATTTTACACTTCGGGGATATCAGAACATGGAGCAGGTGCTGGAGGAAGATCCCGTGGATGGAGACTGGGTCGGATGTATTCTGGTGAAAGATAACAAATTTTATTTTGGAAGCTACGAAAATCAGATTACGGGTATCTGTCTGCAACAGCTGCGGAAAGTACTCGGAGGAAATGCAAAATAAAAAAGGAAATCAGGAATTCACGCAGAATATATAATATGTAGAGTTGTTTGAAATATTGTAAGGATTTTGGCGGTTTGTGCCGCAGAAATGAGCAGAATATGACAATTCGGGAAAGAATAGAACAGATAGAAGCAGATACTTTAAGTCCGTACGCCTGTCTGTCTATAAACGCAAAGGGCAGAGACAGGGAGGAACCGCAGTGTGATATTCGTCCGGTCTTTCAGAGGGACCGTGACCGTATCCTGCACAGTAAGTCTTTCCGGAGACTGAAAAGTAAGACGCAGGTTTTTCTCACACCGATGGGAGATCATTACCGGACGCGGCTGACACATACGCTTGAAGTATCGCAGAATGCGAGAACCATTGCGAAGGCGCTCCGGCTGAATGAAGATCTGGTTGAGGCGATAGCACTGGGGCATGATCTGGGGCATACACCGTTTGGACATGCAGGAGAATTTCTGCTGAATCAGGTGTATGAAGGCGGGTTCCGCCACAACGAACAGAGCGTACGTATTGTAGAAAAACTGGAAAAAAGACGGAGAAGGACTGAATCTGACCTGGGAGGTCCGGGATGGAATTTTAAACCATCAGACACGGACGATTCCGCACACGCTGGAAGGAAAGATTGTGCGCCTGTCCGATAAGATTGCATATGTCAATTCCGATATTGACGATGCGATCCGTGCAATGATTCTGGATGAGGAAGATATTCCCGTGGAACTGCGTCGTACGCTGGGATTTACCACGAGAGAGCGCCTGGATCACCTGATCCACGATATCATCAGCAACAGTATGGGAAGAAACGATATCATTATGTCGGATGAGACCGCGGAGGCACTGCGGGATCTGCGCTTGTTCATGTTTGAACATGTATACCGGAATCCGGTCGCAAAAGGCGAGGAAGTAAAAGCTAAGGCCATGCTGGAACAGATGTATTATTTTTATATGGACCATATCGAGCAGCTGCCGGCAAAGTTATTAAAAATGCTGGATGAGGGTGAAGACAAAGGGCGCATTGTCTGTGACTATATTTCCGGTATGACAGATAAGTATGCGATTACCAAATTTAAAGAAAATTTTATGCCGCAGGCATGGAAAGTGGATGGATATTGATGACTAGAGAAAGGAGGGGATTTCCACGCCGTATTTTTCAGATGATCTGATTGAGGAGGTACGTTCCCGCAATGACATTGTGGATGTGATCGGCGGGTATGTGCGTCTGCAGAAAAAAAGGAAGTACATATTTTGGGTTATGCCCCTTTCATAATGAGAAGACGGGATCATTTTCCGTTTCTCCGAATAAACAGATGTATTACTGCTTTGGATGTGGAGCGGGAGGCAATGTTTTTACCTTCCTGATGCAGTACGAGAATTATACTTTTACCGAAGCGATGCAGGTACTTGCCGATCGTGCGGGAATTGAACTTCCCAAGCAGGAGATGACAGGTGCACAGAAACGTGAGGCGGACAAGCGCACGAAGCTGCTGGAGATTAACAAAGAAGCCGCAAAGTATTTTTATAAACTTTTGCGCAGCCCGAGAGGGGAAAAAGCATATGCGTATTTCCGTAAGCGGGAGCTGTCGGATGAAACGATGCGCAAATTTGGCCTGGGCTATTCGGATCAGTACAGCGATGATCTCTATCGCTATTTAAGACATGTGGGATATGACGATGCGCTGCTGAAAGAGTCGGGGCTTGTCTCCATCGATGAGGTGCGCGGAGGCCATGACAAATTCTGGAATCGTGCCATGTTTCCGATCATGGATGTACATAACCGGGTGATCGGATTTGGAGGGCGTGTCATGGGCGAAGGGGAACCGAAGTATTTGAATTCGCCGGAGACGAAGATTTTTGACAAGAGCCGGAATCTGTATGGATTAAATATTGCAAGGACAACCAGAAAACCGCAGCTGCTTTTATGTGAGGGATATATGGATGTCATTGCACTGCACCAGGCAGGCTTTGACAATGCGGTGGCCTCTCTTGGCACATCGCTTACCAGTGGACATGCCAGTCTGCTGAAACGCTACACCAAAGAAGTGTATCTGACATATGACAGTGATGGGGCTGGGGTAAAGGCGGCACTCCGTGCAATTCCGATTTTAAAAGAAGTTGGAATTATCACGAAAGTCATAAACATGCAGCCGTACAAAGATCCGGATGAATTTATCAAAGCACTTGGGGCCGAAGAATATCAGAAGCGGATTGATCAGGCGGAAAACAGTTTTCTGTTTGAAATCCGTATGCTGGAGCAGAATTATGATATGAATGATCCGGAGTCCAAGACGGCATTTTATAATGAGACGGCGCGGCGGCTTTTAGCCTTTCCGGAGGAGCTTGAGCGCAACAATTATATCCAGGCGGTCGCTGATAAGTACAGGATTGGCTTTGAGGATCTGCGGAAGCTTGTGAATAATCTGGCAATGGCAGGGGCGGGATTACAAAGGCGGCTCCGTTAAAGAGCGGTATCCATGAAAAAAAGAAAGAAGATGGCATGAAACAGTCACAGAAGCTGCTTCTGACCTGGCTGATCGAGGATACGCGGCTTTTTGACAGCATCAAAGGATGGATCACGGAGGAAGATTTCACGGAACCGCTGTATCGCAAAGCGGCACAGGAGCTGTTCACCCAGTATGGGGAGAGCGGACAGGTGAATCCGGCAAAGATTATCAGCCGGTTTCAGGAGGAGGAAGAACAAAAAAGAAATTGCGGGGCTTTTAATGCAAAAATTCATGAAGTAGAGACAAAACAGGACAAAGAAAAAGCATTAAAGGAAACAATTGAGAGAATCAAGGAAAACAGTATTGATGTTCGAAGCCGGCAGTCAGATCCGAATGATCTGACGGTCGTTATGCAGCTGATCAATGAACAGAAGGAATTGGAGAAGCTGAAGAAAACGCATATTACTATTGATTAGGGACAAAATAGAAAGTAACCTGAGAGGACGAAACGACATGGCAAAGAAAAAAGAAGAGAATGCAGCAGTGGAAACGGAAGAAACAAAGGCAAAGTTCAGAGAAAAAACTGAAAAGTCTGCTGGAACTGGGAAAAAAGAAACGGAACATTCTGGAGTATCAGGAGATCAGCGATTTTTTCAGGGATATGAATCTTGACGAAGAAAAGATGGAGAAGGTTCTGGATTTCCTGGAAGCAAATAAAAGTAGATGTCCTCAGGATCAGTGACGGGGATGATGAGGATGATGATATCATTCTGTGACGAAGACGAGGTAGAAGTAGAAAAAGATTGATCTTTCGGTTCCGGAGGGCGTAAGTGTCGAGGATCCGGTACGCATGTACTTAAAGGAAATCGGCAAAGTGCCGCTGCTGTCTGCAGACGAAGAAATTGAGCTGGCACAGAAGATGGAGGCCGGAAGTGTGGCAGTTGAAAAAAAAATTCCACTGCTCAAAGAGCGTCTGGCAGAAACCGGTGATGAACAGGAAAAAAGAAGAAATACAAGCGGAGATCAAAGCATTGCAACTGGATGTCGACCGTGGATCAGATGCCAAAAAACGTCTGGCGGAGGCAAATCTTCGTCTGGTAGTCAGCATTGCCAAGCGCTATGTGGGCAGGGGCATGCTGTTTTTAGACCTGATTCAGGAAGGAAATTTGGGACTGATCAAGGCGGTAGAAAAGTTTGATTACCGCAAAGGATATAAGTTCTCCACTTATGCAACATGGTGGATCCGTCAGGCAATTACCCGTGCAATTGCGGAGGCAAGAACCATCCGTATTCCGGTGCACATGGTGGAAACGATCAACAAGCTCATTCGTGTCAGCAGACAGCTGCTGCAGGAACTCGGGCGGGAACCTACGCCGGAAGAAATCGCGGAAGAGATGAAGATGCCGGTGGAACGTGTGCGGGAAATCTTAAAGATTTCACAGGAACCGGTATCTTTGGAAACACCAATCGGAGAAGAGGAAGATTCCCATCTGGGCGATTTTATTAAAGATGATAATGTACCGGTACCGGCAGATGCTGCAACTTTTACGCTGCTTAAGGAACAGCTGGAAGAGGTACTCGGAACACTGACCGAGCGGGAGCAGAAAGTGCTGACGCTTCGCTTTGGTCTGGAGGATGGAAGGGCGAGAACCCTTGAGGAAGTCGGAAAAGAGTTCAATGTAACCAGAGAACGAATCCGTCAGATTGAGGCAAAAAGCGCTCCGTAAGCTTCGCCATCCCAGCAGAAGTCGTAAGTTAAAGGATTATTTAGAGTAACATGATGAAATTATCGAGGAGAATGAAAGCAGTGGCTTCCATGGTTACAACCGGCGGTATCCTTGCGGATATCGGAACAGACCATGCGTATGTGCCGATTGCACTGGTACAGAGGCAGAAAATAAAGGGAGCCATTGCAATGGATATTAATGAGGGACCGCTTGCCCGGGCACAGGAACATATCCGGGCAGCCAGGCTGGAGGAATATATACAGACCAGGCTTTCGGACGGGGGCAGAGGCACTGCTTCCAAATGAAGCGGATTCCATTCTGATTGCAGGAATGGGTGGAGAACTGATTCTGCATATTCTGACGGAAGGGGAATCCGTCTGCAGTACAGCGAAAGAACTGATTTTGCAGCCACAGTCTGAAAATACATAAGGTCCGGGAATATCTGCGCCAGCATCAGTATAAAATTGAAGATGAAGATATGGTCTGTGAAGAAGGAAAATATTATCCGATGATGCGTGCCGTAAAAACGGAGCAGGATGAAACGTGGAACCGGTTGAACGATCAGACAATAGCAGTCTGTGATATTTACGGACCCTTCTTCTGAGAAACGGAAATCCGGTACTGCGCCGGTTTCTGGTGCGTCAGCATGGACAGCTGACACAGATTCTGCAGACGCTTGAAGCACAGCAAGAATCGGAACAGATCATACGACGTATTGCAGAAGTGCAGGAAAAATTACAGCAGAATGAATCTGCGTATACGATTTTGGGGGCGATAAAAAGTGCAGGAATTTGAGATCACATTGGAGACTGCGCCGGGGAAAACCGAACTGGTTCTGATTCCGGAGCAGACAAAACTGGAACAGATTGCAAAACAATATCAGAAAAATTACAGTGACAGGATTGTACTGGCATGTGTAGATGGAAAACTGCGGGAACTTTCAAAAGTGGTGAAGGCACCCGGTAAAATTTCGTTTCTGACGATGACGGACAGGGACGGCAAACGCACCTATCGCAGAAGTATGACGCTTTTTTTATTGCAGAAGGCGGTAGAAAATCTGTGGAAGGATCAGGTAAAAATCAGAGTATATTATTCTCTGGGAGAAAGTTATTACTGTGAACTGCATGGAACTGCAAATGATGCAGCAGCCGTGCAGGCACTGCGTGCAGAGATGCAGCGTTTGGTAGAGGCCGATTTACCGATCAAGAAATGCAGTGTAAAAACAGAAGATGCGGAACAGCTGTTTCATGATAAGGGAACGAAGGACAAAAGAGCGGCTTTTTACATTATCGCAGAAGTTCGCGTGTCAATATTTATGAGCTGGACGGACATCAGGACTATTATTACGGTTATATGGTTCCATCCACGGGATACCTCGGAGGTGTTTGATCTGGAGTTATATGAAGACGGCTTTGTTCTTTTGTTCCCAAATAAAAGGGAGATGAAGTGGAACCGCTTCATACCTCCAATAAACTGTACCACACATTAAAAGAATCACGCAGCTGGAGCCGTATGCTGGACGTTGGAACGATCGGTGCGCTCAATGATGCAATCGCATCCGGCAGGGGCGAACAGATTATTCTGCTTCAGGAAGAATTGATGGAGGAACGGATCGGTTCCCTGGCAGCACAGATTGCAGCAAAAAAAAGGAATTAAATTTGTCATGATTGCAGGTCCGTCTTCTTCCGGAAAGACGACATTTTCCAACCGCCTGTCGATTCAGCTTCTGGCAAAGGGAAGAAAACCGCATCCGATCAGTCTGGATGATTATTATGATGACAGGGAGCGGTGTCCGAGGGATGCAGACGGAAATCTTGATTTTGAATGTCTGGAGGCACTGGATGTCAGACAGTTTAATGAAGATATGACCCGGCTTCTGGCAGGGGAGAAAGTAGATATGCCTTCTTTCAATTTCAAGACGGGAAAGAGGGAATACCGTGGCAGGGGACCCTGCAGCTTAAAGAAAATGATATTCTTGTCATAGAGGGAATTCATGGTCTGAACGATAAGCTGTCGTATACACTTCCCGCAGAAAGTAAATTTAAGATTTATATTTCTGCGCTGACACAGTTGAATATTGATGAACACAATCCGCTGTCCACGACGGACTGCCGTCTGTTACGCCGGATCGTGAGAGATGCCAGAACCCGTGGAACGACGGCACAGGAGACGATTGCGATGTGGAAATCTGTGCGAAGGGGAGAAGAAAAAAATATTTTCCCGTTTCAGGACAGTGCGGATGTCATGTTTAATTCCGCTTTACTGTATGAGGTTGCGGTGCTTAAAGTATATGCGGAACCGCTTCTGTTTCAGATTCCGCGTGACAGTGCAGAATATCTGGAAGCGAAGCGTCTGCTTAAGTTTTTGGACTATTTTCTGCCGCTTCCGACGGAAGGAATTGCACAGAGTTCTCTGGTGCGGGAATTTGTCGGAGGAAGTTGTTTTAATGTATAAAAACACGGTAAACTTTACGGCTTGAACCTTACTGGAAACTGTGTTATAGTGGAAAAGCATCTTAAGATGGAGGACAGGTGATCGCGGCTGCAGGTGTCGAAAGACCGCAGGTGAGGAAAGTCCGGGCTTCACAGGGCAGGATGCCGGTTAACGGCCGGTGGAGGAAACTCTAAGGAAAGTGCAACAGAAATATACCGCTATAAGAGATGCATCACAGATGCACCTCTATAGTAAGGGTGGAAGTGGCAGTGTAAGAGACTACCGCCTCGCTGGTAACAGAGAGGGCACATGTAAACCCCATTCGAAAGCAAGACCGAAACAAAGCGCTGACGTGGCCCGCCAGCTTTAGGTAGGTCGCTTGAGACGGTTGGCAACAATCGTACTAGATAGATGATCACCCAACGACATAACCCGGCTTATCGTCCTTCTTCTTAAGATGTTTTCCGTAAATATCAGCAGTATTCTTTGGAAATTTTCATTTTTCACGTCTATACCATTATAAATTTCCCGGATTTCTAAACACTTTATGAAAAGTGTATGAAAAGAAAATACGTTGCTTGACGATATGATTTCCCATGATATATAACTAATATAAGACACGAAAAATATCGACGAAACACAGAAAAGAGGAATTGTATGAGAGACAAATTGTATCGTTTTATGCAGGGAAGAAATGGCATGGATGAACTGGCACGGATGCAGTCCTGGCTTGTTCTGATTCTTTTTGCTTGTCGGTATGTTTACACGCATCGGCCTGTTTTCCTTTGTAGCGCTGATTTTAATGATTTATATGTATTTCCGGGTATTTTCAAGAAATACATCCAAACGTTATGAAGAAAACCAGAAGTATTTGAATTTTCGTTATAACCGCACCGTATCGTGGAACCGGTTTAAAAAACGCATGGGACAGGCAAGGGATTACCGCTTTTTCAAGTGCCCGATGTGTAAACAGGAAGTCCGTGTGCCGAGGGGACATGGAAAGATAGAGATTACCTGCCCGAAATGCAGGGAAAAATTTATTCGCAGAACCTAAATCGGAGGCAGTATGTTCGGATATATTAATGTAAACGGCGCACAGCTGTCGGAAGAAAATAAAAAAATATATCAGTCGTATTATTGTGGACTTTGCCGGAAATTAAAAGAGTTCTGTGGAAAAAAAAAAAGGACAGGCACTTTTGAATTATGATATGACATTTCTGGTCGTTCTGCTGACCGGTCTGTATGAGCCGGACACGCAGACTGGTGAATTTACCTGTATGATGCATCCGATGAAAAAACGGCAGCTGCGGGAAAACGATATTCAGAGTTATGCGGCACAGATGAACGTTCTTCTGGCATATTACAATCTGGTGGATGACTGGAAAGATGACCATAATTACACGAAGAAAAAACCATTGCCTCAATGTTTGAGAAAGATTATCAGCGGATCAAAATAAATTATCCGCGGCAGACTAATGCCATTGAGCAGTATATGGAGAAACTGGCAACTTATGAGGCGGAAAAACAGACGAATATTGATCTTGTGGCAGGGCTGACAGGCGAGATGCTCGGAGAAATATTTGCATGGAAGCAGGACGAGTGGTATGATGAATTGAAAACACTTGGATTTTATCTGGGCAAATTTATCTACCTGATGGATGCCTACGAGGACCGGGATAAAGATGAAAAAAAAAGACAGTTACAACCCGCTCCGGTATCTGGATACAGAAGATGAGCAGGAGTATGAGACGTTGTGCCGTCTGATGATGACCAGCATGATTTCGGAATGCGCGAAGTCTTTTGAACGCCTGCCGATTCTGCTTCACGCGGATATTCTGCGGAATATTCTGTATTCCGGTGTATGGTCCAAGTATGAATACATTCAGTTGAAGAAAAAGAGGAAGAAATCATGACAGATCCATATCAGGTGCTCGGCGTCAGCCGTAGCGCTTCGGATGAAGAGATAAAGAAAGCATACCGTACATTGAGCCGGAAGTATCATCCGGATGCAAATGTCAACAATCCGAACAAAGATCAGGCGGAAGAACGTTTCAAACAGGTGCAGCAGGCCTATGATCTGATTATGAAGGAAAAACAGCAGGGAACTTCCGGAAGCTACAGTTATGGTGCAGGCTCTGCAGATGGCAGATCGGCAGGCACAGGAAGCTATGGACAGGGGCCGTTTGGAGGGTTCAGCGGACAGTATTATTATGGAAATGGAACCTACCGTTCCCAGAGCCGTGCGACTTCTCCAAAATTACAGGCGGCACTTAATTATATTCAGAATCAGTGTTATCCGGAAGCACTCAATGTGTTAAGTTCGATTCCATTTTCCGAGCGTGCCGGACAGTGGTACTATTACAGTGCGGTGGCAAATGAAGGCGTGGGAAATAGTGCAACGGCGATTGAGCATATCCGCCGTGCGGTGGAACTTGAGCCGAGCAATATGGAGTACCGGCAGTTCCAGCAGCATCTTGAATATGGCGGAACCTGGTATACCAATATGGGGAGCGAGTATGAGCGTCCTTATGGAAATTACAGCAATTTCTGCATGAGTCTGCTGTGTGCGCAGGCATTGTGTTTTTGCTGTCGCCCATGTTAATTTTATATAGCTGCTATATTAGCCTTGAAAATAGCCGCAGTTTATTATATGATAGTAAAAATGCGTTAAGCTGAAGGAGGATAAAAATGCGGCATTTAATGAGTCCTTTAGACTTCTCCGTAGAGGAACTGGATCAGTTGTTGGATCTGGCGAGCGACATTGAGAAGCATCCAAAGAAATATGCACATGCCTGTGATGGCAAAAAACTGGCAACCTGTTTTTATGAACCGAGCACAAGAACACGATTAAGTTTCGAAGCTGCCATGTTAAACCTCGGTGGTTCTGTTTTTTAGGTTTCGCGAGTGCTGATTCTTCATCAGCATCCAAAGGCGAGAGCATTTCTGATACGATTCGAGTTATTTCCTGTTATGCAGATATTTGTGCAATGCGGCATCCGAAAGAAGGCGCGGCACTCGTTGCATCCCAGAAGTCCCGTATCCCTGTAATCAATGCAGGCGACGGTGGACATCAGCATCCAACCCAGACATTAACTGATCTTATGACTATTCGTTCCTGAAAGGAAGACTGGGGAATATTACGATTGGTCTGTGCGGGGATCTGAAATTCGGACGAACTGTTCATTCCCCTGATCAATGCACTGATCCGTTATGAAAACGTGAAATTTATCCTGATTTCCCCGGAAGAGTTAAAGATTCCGGATTACATCCGGGAGGATGTACTTCAGGCAAATCATGTGGAGTTTGAGGAAGTGGAGCGTTTAGAAGATGCCATGAGCCAGCTGGATGTTCTTTATATGACAAGAGTACAGAAAGAACGTTTCTTCAACGAAGAAGATTATATCCGTCTGAAAGATTTCTACATTCTGACCAAAGAAAAGATGGAACTTGCGAAGGATGACATGATCGTGCTGCATCCACTGCCTCGTGTCAATGAAATTTCCGTTGAAGTGGATGATGATCCGCGTGCGGCTTATTTTACACAGGTACAGAATGGTGTATACGTCCGTATGGCACTGATCCTGACATTACTGGGAATCGAGGTGGAGTAAAGATGCTGAATATTAGTGGAATTCACGAGGGCTTTGTACTGGATCATATCCAGGCGGGAATGAGTCTTCAGATTTATCATGATCTGAAGCTGGACAAGCTGGATTGTTCCGTTGCCATTATCAAGAATGCAAAAAGTAATAAAATGGGCAAGAAAGATATTATCAAAGTGGAATGTCCGATTGAAGCGCTGGATCTGGATATTCTCGGTTTTATCGATCATAATATTACGGTAAACGTGATTAAGGGTGACCGGATCGTAGAGAAAAAGGAACTGAAGCTTCCGAAGCAGGTCAAAAATGTCATCAAGTGCAAAAATCCGCGTTGCGTGACATCGATCGAGCAGGAACTGGATCAGATCTTTATTCTGGCAGATGAGGAAAAAGAAGTGTACCGCTGCAAGTATTGCGAGGAAAAATATACCAATCCGAACCGGCGTCAGATAAAAGTAATGTAAGAAAAGGGGCACATCACGAGAGGATGTGCTTTTTTTGGGAAAGAATATATTCAAAGATCAGCCCGGCGGTGACCCATACGGGAAAATAGTCCAGACGGACAAGACCGAAAATACTGTAGGGAGTTCTACTGTAATCCCAGGGACATAGAGAGAAAAGCCTAAGAAAACTGCCACTGATAAATTCAACGAGCATGATGCCGGCACCGTAAAAACAGCCGCGCAGAAGCACAGGCCAGTGGCGCAGACGCACGGAAAGAGGTCCGATGACTGCGGCAAGTCCGTAGATCGGAAACATCCAGATGGAGGTGTGTCCGTTTAACAGCAGATCTCCCCGCAGCAGTCCGCCCAGCGAGGTGAACAGGATTTCCATGCACCATCCGGTCAGACCACAGATAAAAAATGTTTTCCAGTTCATGAAAAGACCTCCCGCAAAAAATACTATGCATGTAGGATATGCGATTATCCAGCAGATATACTTGAAAAAAATACAAAACAATTATAAGATAAGGGTATTATGGCTTATTTTCCAATGTTTATAGATATCGAAAAAAAGAAATGTCTGGTGGCAGGCGGAGGAACTGTGGCATTGCGCAAAGTCCGGGTGCTTCTGGATTTCGGGGCGCAGATTACGGTGGTGGCACCACAGATTGACCCGCAGATTCTGCAGCTTACAGGAAATGTATGTGTAAAGGAACGTACCTTTGAACCGGAGGATCTGAAGGAATGTGTTCTGGTTGTGGCAGCTACTGATGATGTCACTGAAAATCACAGGATTGCCCGGATGGCACAAAAAAAGCATATTCCGGTCAATGCCGTGGATCAGCAGGAGGACTGCAGTTTTATTTTTCCGTCCTATCTGAAACACCGGGATCTGGTAGGGGCTTTTTCCAGTGCGGGAAACAGTCCGGTGCTCACACAGTATTTAAAAGAATCTCTGAAAGAAATTCTGACGGAAGAACTGGGACAGATTAACGATTATATGGGAAGTATCCGTCCGGTGGTAAAAACGCGGATAGAAACAGAAAAAACTGCGCAGACAGGTATATCAGACCATTCTTGCCAGGCTGCTTGCAGAGAAAAAAAACTTCACTGTTACCGGAAGAACTGGAACAGATTCTTATACAGGAAAAGCGTATGAAAGAGTAAAAAGAAAAGAGGAACAAGGGAATGGATCGAACAAGAAGATTAAGACAGACTGCTGTTATGCGAAGTATGGTCAGGGAAAATCACGTGAGGACAGAGGAACTGATCTACCCGCTTTTTGTTATGGAAGGGGAAAATATCGTACAGCCGGTGGAATCCATGCCGGGCATCTGCCAGTATTCCGTTGACCGCATGAACGAAGAGTTAGACCGTGTGAAAGCATTGCAGATTCCGGCAATTCTGATTTTTGGAATTCCGGAACATAAGGATGAAGTGGGGAGCGGGGCTTATGATGAGCACGGCATTGTACAGACCGCGATCCGCCGGATCAAAAAGGATTACCCGGATCTGCTTGTGATAGCAGATGTATGTCTCTGTGAGTATACTTCGCATGGACATTGTGGCCTGATCAGAGATGGAATTATTTTAAATGATGAGACACTGCCGCTTCTGGCACAGACGGCGGTCAGCTATGCGCGTGCGGGGGCAGATATCATTGCGCCGAGCGATATGATGGACAAGCGTGTAGGGGCGATCCGTCAGGCACTTGATGCGGCCGGATTTACCTATATACCGATTATGGCATATTCCGCAAAATTTGCATCCGGATATTACGGACCGTTTCGTGATGCGGCACATTCGGCACCAGGGTTCGGGGACTCGGAAAACTTATCAGATGGACCCTGCAAACGGGCGTGAAGCCATGCGGGTAGTGGAAGAGGATATTGCAGAGGGAGCAGATCTGATTATTGCCAAACCGGCAATGGCATATATGGATATCATTACGGAGATCCGCAGAAATTATAATATTCCGATCGTTGCCTATAACGTGAGCGGGGAATATTCCATGGTTAAAGCAGCGGCGGCAAACGGATGGATCGATGAGAAAAAGATCGTGATGGAAAATCTGATCGGGATGAAACGTGCAGGAGCAGACATGATCATTACCTATCATGCACTGGACGTGGCAGAATGGATACAGAAGGGAGAAGTATAACATGACAGACCAGACATCAGAATTACTTTATATGAGAGCAAAACTCCGGCTTCCGGGAGGCGTGAACAGCCCGGTACGTGCGTACCAGGCTGTAGGGCGTACGCCGCGTTTTATTCAGAGTGCAAAAGGTTCCCATATTACCGATGTGGATGGAAATGAAATGATCGACTATGTATGTTCCTGGGGACCCGGGATTCTGGGGCATGCCGATTCACGTGTCATCGAAAAGGTAAAGGCTGCATGTGAGGAAGGTCTTACGTTTGGCGCCCCGACAGAGCGGGAAGTGGAGATGGCAGAACTTCTGGCACAGCTGGTGCCATCCATGGAAGTCAGCCGTCTGGTAAGCTCCGGAACAGAGGCAACGATGAGTGCCATCCGTGTTGCGCGGGGATATACGAAGCGTGACAAGATCATCAAATTCCGTGGATGTTATCACGGTCATTCGGACGGACTTCTGGTAAAAGCAGGATCTGCGGCATTGACAACATCTGTTCCGGACAGTGCGGGTGTTCCGGCAGATTTTACCAGACATACACTGGTTGCAGAATACAATTCCCCGGACAGCGTCAAGGCACTGTTTGAGGGCTTATCCGGATGAGATCGCAGCAATCATCGTGGAACCGGTGGCTGCAAATATGGGCGTTGTTCCGCCGGCAGACGGATTCCTGGAGTTTTTGCGTGAGATCACAAAACATTACGGGGCACTTTTCATCTTTGACGAGGTCATCACCGGCTTTCGTCTGGCACTGGGCGGAGCACAGGAGTATTTTCATATTACGCCGGATTTGTCCACGTTTGGAAAGATTATTGGTGGAGGTATGCCGGTCGGCGCGTATGGTGGAAGAGAGGATATCATGCGTATGGTTTCCCCGGACGGTCCGGTTTATCAGGCAGGAACACTTTCCGGCAATCCGATTGCTACGGCTGCAGGGCTTGCCACACTTCGTATTCTGGAGGCAGATACGGATATTTATATGCGGCTGCAGGAAAATACAGCGATGCTGGCGGATGCGGTGCGCCATGCCGCAGGAAACCGTGTGCATGTCAATCAGATCGGCTCTCTGATGAGTATTTTCTTCACCGGCGAAGATGTGACAGATTACGATTCTGCGACAACCGCGGATACCAAAGCATATGCCGATTATTTTGGGTTTATGCTTGATCATGGAATTTATGTGGCACCGTCACAGTTTGAATCCATGTTTGTGTCCGATGCGCATACCGATGCAGATATACAAAAAGACCATCCATTTGATGCAGGAGTACTTTGCAGAATGAAATTTGGATATATAGGAATTGATTATAAACATGCAGATCAGGACATCCGTGACAGGGTGTCCTTTACCGATAATCAGAAAATTGATTTTCTGCAGAAAGCCGGGAAAGCAGGAATTGAACAATGTTTTGTGCTTTCGACCTGCAATCGCAGCGAAGTCTATTTTTTTTGCACCGGAAGAGATTGCACAGCCGCTTGGCGTGATTCGCACCTTGTATGAAGAGATGTTTCCGGGAGTAGATTTTTCGGAATATCTCAAACAACGGGAGGAAATGGATGCCATTTCCTATCTGTTCCGGGTGACTGCGGGACTGGAGTCCATGGTGCTGGGAGAGGACCAGATTTTAGGACAGGTCAGGGATGCATTTGAATTATCACGGACGGTTGGAAGTACCGGGAAAGAGTTAAACCGTGTGGTACAGGATGCGGTCACCTGTGCAAAAAAGATAAAGACAAAGTTAAGAATCAGTGAACGGCCGCTTTCGGTCAGCTATGTGGGAATCCGCCAGCTGCAGGAAACGTTTGGAATTGCAGGGAAAAAAGCACTGGTTGTGGGAAGCGGACATACGGCAACGTTGGCTCTGCGTTATCTGTATGAATACGGGGCCTCTCATGTAACAGTCTGCAGCCGGACATTTTCACATGCCGGAAATCTCCTGCATGAGTTTCCCACACTTACCATCATTCCGTTTGAAAAGCGGTATGAAGCAATGAAGGAGTGTGAGCTGGTAGTTTCCGCTACAGCCTCCCCGCATCATATTATCCGGGAAAAAGACATACAGTTGTTACATCCGACTGCAATTTTGGACCTGGCATCTCCGCGGGATGTGGAGACGGCGATTGGACGAAATCCCCAGGCACTTCTGATTAATCTTGACAGTTTAAATGAAATTGTAGAGACGAACCGGAAGCAGCGGGAAGAACTGGTGCAAAAAGGTCAGCGTATGATAGAGGAAGCCATTGGGGAAACCAGGGAATGGCTGGCAACGACCGGTGTCGATAAGACGATCGCTTCGTTGCAGCAGCGCTGTACGGAAATTGTAGAGGACAGTTATGCATATCTAAACCGCAAACTGGATTTGAGTACAAGGGATCAGAAAATTGTAAAAAAAGATTTTTTAAAGGCATCATTAAAGCGTCTGATCCGGGAGCCGATCTTGGAGCTTAAACAGACGGAATCCAAAGAGCAGCAGGAACAATATAAAAAGGTATTGCAGGATTTATTTCAGTTTGATACCGAAATCCGGGAGTAGGGAGAAAAAAGAATGAATGTGATCATTGGAACGAGAGGATCAAAACTGGCATTGGCGCAGGCAGAGTATGTAAAAAAAACCGCCTGCAGAAACATTATCCACAAAACAGTTACGAACTGAAAATTATATCCACAAAAGGCGACCGGGAACAGAAAAAAGCGTTAGACCAGATTGGGGATAAAGGACTTTTTTGTGCGGGAAATTGAACAGGAACTGCTGGATGGAACGATCAGCCTTGCAGTACACAGTATGAAAGATATGCCGGCCGAACAGCCGTCCGGACTTGTGTTTGCACATGCATGGAAACGGGAAGATCCGAGGGATGTATTGATTTTGCGGGAAGCCGTTTCACTGGAGGAACTTCCACAGCATGCTGTGATTGGCACCGGAAGCCGAAGAAGGGCATTTCAGCTTCTGCAGCTTCGAAAGGATCTGCGCATTACGGGAATACGTGGAAATGTCGATACCAGAATAAAAAAGATGCAGGAAGAACAACTGGACGGAATTGTACTCGCGGCGGCGGGACTGCACCGGCTGGGGAGAACTTCTTTGATCACGCAGTATTTTGAGCCGGAACAGATGATACCGGCAGCGGCACAGGGGACGCTGGCACTGGAATTGCGGGAAGACCACAAAGAATTGTCCGGGCAGGTGAATGCACTTTCAGATATCGTGACGGAGGAGATTACATGTGCCGAGCGGCTGTTTTTGAAGGGAACCGGGGGGACTGCCATATGCCGATCGGAGCATATGCCTGCAAATTGCCCGATGGAAGGATGCAATTGCTTGGAATGGTCGGAAGTGCGGATGGAAGCAGTATAAAGAAATGTAAGGTTTTCGGAGAGACACCGCAGGAAGCGGCACAGCGTGCATTGCGGGAAACCGGGTGTACCCGATAGGGGTTCGGTTGCGGGCAATACCGCAGAAGTGGTATAATAAGATAGATTTTTATTTGCAAAACCAATGCCGGAAAATGAATTTTCAGCATTTATTAAAAAGCAGCAGTGCTGACAGGGAAAGGAAAAAAGAATGGCATCTATGGTATATCTGTTCGGTGCAGGTCCGGGAGATCCGGGACTTGTCACAGTCAAGGGACTGGAATTGATAAAAAAAAGCGGACTGTATTATTTATGACAGAATTTCGTCTACGGACTTATTGGGGTATGCAGGAATGGACTGTGAGCGTATTTATGTAGGAAAAGCGGACCGGCATCATACGCTTCCGCAGGAACAGATCAATGAACTGCTGGTCGAGAAGGCAAAAGAATATCATTGCGTTGTTCGTTTAAAAGGGGGAGATGTCTTTGTTTTCGGGCGTGGAGGAGAAGAAGGCCTTTATCTGCGGGAACATGGAATCTCCTATACCGTTGTTCCGGGGGTGACTTCTGCCATTGCAGGACCTGCTTATGCAGGAATTCCGGTCACACACCGTGGTGTTGCCACAAGCTTTCGGGTGATCACCGGACACCAAAAAACGGAGAGGATCTGTCAGAACCTGATTTTACAACGATGTCAGATTCAAAAAGAAACTCTGATTTTTCTCATGGGACTTTCGAGAGTAAGACAGATTGTGGATGGACTGATGCAGGCAGGAAGAAGCCGGCAGACACCGGCAGCTGTGATTTCCCATGCTACGACAGAAGCGCAGGAGATTTGTGAGGGTACGCTGGAGAATCTGGCAGATCGTGTGGAAGAGGCGAAACTGACCTCTCCGGCACTGATCATTGTTGGGGATGTGGTTGCACTTCGCCGCCAGCTGCATTTTTTTGAAGAGAAGCCGCTGTGGGGGAAACATTATCTGGTTGCAAAAATTGGTCCAAAACCTTCACGTCTGGCCGCCATGCTCCGGGCAAAGGGGCATATACCAGTGAGTGTATGACAGGTGAGATTGTCGGTGTGCCGGCAGTGTATACCGCACAGGAACTGGCGCATGTGGACGTATTATTGTTTACAAGTGCCAATGGTGTGGATTATTTTATGAAAAATGTATTTGCATCGGGGCTGGATGCACGGGCACTTTTCCATACCAGATGTGCAGTGATTGGACAAAAGACGGCAGAAAAACTGCGGGAGTATGGAATTTGTGCAGACTTTATGCCGGAACATTCCAACAGTACGAATCTGGCACAGGAATTAAAGGAATATCTGGATCAGGAATTTCGCGGAGATCCGTTTAAGCGGGCAGTAATCTGGTATCCTACCGCAAAAAATGCAAAGGATAACCTTGTGGATACACTGCTTTCTTTCTGTGATTGCGGACGGCTCAATGTATACGAAAATGTACCTTGTCCGATGGAGGTGCCAGTGGACAAGGATGTATACGATGCGATCTTTTTTACCTGTGCGTCTTCGGCGGAGCGGATGCTTGGCAGTTTAAAGCCACAGGAGAGAGAAACACTGGCATCCGTTACGGATATTTATTCGATTGGGCGAAATGCAGTGCAGCACTGGGAGAACTTGGCGTTTCTCCGGTGATTGAGGCTGCTGTAAATACCTATGAGGGCCTGGTCAACTGTGTTTTGAGAAAAGAATAAGTATGAAGTATGCAAATATTATTGTAGATATATCGGTAGAAAAACTGGATAAAACTTTTCAATACAGCATCCCGGAAAATCTGCAGGAGGAAATACAGGTTGGTGTACAGGTGGATATTCCATTTGGAAATCGTAAACTGACAGGGTATGTCATTGAACTGACGGAGGATGCCGAATTTGATCCCAGACGGATTCGCCCCATTATTTCGGTACATGAGGGAAGCGTGGCAATGGAATCCCAGCTCATTGCACTGGCCGGATGGATGCGGAAGAATTACGGTTCCACCATGAATCAGGCACTAAAGACCGTACTCCCGATCCGCAGGCAGACGAAAGAAGTACAGAAGCGGGAGATTGTATTACTGATTCCGAAGACAGAGGCGCAGCAGAAACTGGCACTCTTTGAACAGAAACACTATACGGCGAAAGCAAGGCTGCTGCGGGAACTGATACAGGAATCCGTACTGGATTATTCGCTTGTCACCGGAAAACTGAATATATCAGCAGCAGTGATCCGGGGTATGGCACAGCAGCAGATTCTTAAGGTGGAGAGCAGCAGACAGTTTCGCAATCCTGTGTCACATCTGGATCAGAAGGGATATCATCTGACACTGAATGAAAATCAGCAGCGTGTTGTGGACACAGTATGTTCGGATCTGGATGCTGGAATTCATAAAACGTATCTGCTCAGGGGGGGTAACCGGAAGCGGAAAAACAGAAGTTTATATGGAACTGATTGCGCATACGGTGGCACAGGGACGGCAGGCAATTGTCCTGATCCCGGAGATTGCACTCACCTATCAGACCGTGATGCGGTTTTATAACCGGTTTGGGGACCGGGTATCAATTATGAATTCCAAACTTTCCCAGGGAGAGCGCTTTGATCAGTTTGAACGTGCCAAGGCGGGGGATATTGATATTATGATCGGACCCAGGTCTGCGTTGTTCACACCATTTCCGCATTTAGGGCTTATTATTATAGATGAGGAACATGAAACGTCTTATAAAAGTGAGACGGCACCGCGGTATCATGCCAGGGATGTTGCAATCGAGAGGGCGCGCATGAATGATGCATCGGTACTTCTTGGTTCTGCCACTCCTTCAGTGGACAGTTATTATCAGGCAATGCAGGGAAAATATCAGCTTCTGACGTTGTCTGAGCGTGTGGAGAAGAAACCGCTGCCGGATTGCGAGGTCGTAGATCTACGCAGTGAATTGCGGGCAGGAAACCGTTCCATCTTTTCGGAGAGATTGCAGGAACTGATGGAAGACCGGTTAAAAAAACGTCAGCAGATCATGCTGTTTTTAAATCGGAGAGGAATTTCCGGATTTATTTCATGCAGAGCCTGCGGATATGTGATACAATGTCCTCATTGTGATGTTTCGCTGAGCCAGCATGCGGGAGGTCGGATGGTCTGTCATTATTGCGGATATGAGCAGCCATTGCCAAAGATCTGTCCATCCTGCGGCAGTAAATATTTAGGCGGATTCAAGGCGGGCACGCAGAAGATTGAGATGCTGGTGCAGCAGAGATTTCCACAGGCACGTGTGATGCGTATGGATTTTGATACCACACGGACCAAGGATGCTTATGAGAAGATTCTGCATGCATTTGCCAACCAGGAGGCAGATATCCTGATCGGTACGCAGATGATCGTCAAGGGACATGATTTTCCGAAAGTGACGCTGGTCGGAGTACTTGCCGCAGATATGTCTTTGCATGTTCCGGATTTTCATGCATCGGAGCGGACGTTTCAGCTGCTGACCCAGGCGGTGGGACGTGCCGGGCGGGGAAAGGAACCGGGACAGGCGGTAATCCAGACGTATGATCCGGATCATTTTGCAATCCAGACCGCAAAGGAACAGGATTACGATGCATTTTATAAGCAGGAGATTGCCTATCGGAGAATGCTTGCCTATCCGCCGGTGTGGCAGCTGCTTCTGATTCATTGTACGGGAACCGATCCGCAGGTGACGACAGCTGCAGCCAGGGATCTGGCAGAATTTCTGCATCGCGTGATATCACAGAAAGGAAAAAATATTATGCTGGTAGGACCGGCAGATGCATCCATTGCAAAAATCAGTGATGTTTACCGAAAGGTCATTTACATGAAGGCGCCGGAATATGCGACGCTGGTGGCATGTAAGGATCTGGTGGAACGAAAAATAAAAAATAACAGCGCATTTTCCAATGTGTCTGTACAGTTTGATTTTAACCCAACAAGTGGTTTTTTAGGAGGTAATTATGGCACTTAGAACAATTCGAATTCAGGGAGATCCCGTACTGACAAAAGTATGCAGACCGATTCCGGAGGTGACGGATCGCATCCGTACTCTGGCGGAAGATATGCTGGAGACCATGTATGAGGCAAACGGTGTAGGTCTTGCGGCACCGCAGGTTGGAATTTTAAAGCGTATGGTAGTCATTGATATCGGGGACGGACAGGGACCGTTTATTATGATCAACCCGGAAATTATCGAGTCTGACGGAGAGCAGACCGGAGATGAAGGATGCTTAAGTCTTCCGGGAAAAGCAGGTCAGGTTACACGTCCGAACCATGTAAAAAGCAAAATTTTATGATCTGGACATGAATGAGTGGGAAGTAGAAGGCGAAGGTCTGATGGCACGCTGCATTTGCCATGAACTGGATCATCTGGATGGACATATGTATACAGAAAAAAGTAGAAGGCGGACTTCATGATGTGAATTATGAGGAGCCGGAAGAGGAATAATATGAAAGTAATTTTTATGGGAACACCGGATTTTGCGGTGAATACATTGGAAAAGATCATAGAAGCCGGACACGAGGTTATGCTTTGTGGTTACACAGCCGGACAAACCAAAGGGACGCGGGAATACCATGCAGTTTCCACCGGTAAAGGAATGTGCGGTTTCCCATGGACTGGAAGTATTCCAGCCGGTAAAAATCCGGGAAGATGCAAGTGTGGAATATTTGAAAAAAAGTTTGCGCCGGATATCATCATAGTGGCGGCTTTCGGGCAGATTCTTCCAAAGAGTATTCTTGATCTTCCGAAATACGGATGCATTAATGTACATGCATCCCTGCTTCCAAAATATCGTGGTGCCGCACCGATCCAGTGGGCGGTCATCAATGGAGATGAGATCACGGGAGTTACGATTATGCGCATGGATGTCGGACTGGATACCGGAGATATCATTGCCAAAAAACAGGTGCGCATTGCAGAAGATGAGACAGGTGGAAGTCTGTTTGACAAGCTGGCGGCAGTCGGCGCCGAGCTGTGTGTGGAAACCATGCAGATGCTGGAAAACAAAACGGCGACCTTTACACCGCAGGACAATGAGGCGAGTACCCACACAAAGATGATTTCCAAGGAGCTGGGAGATATTGACTGGAAAAAGCCGGCGGTGGAGATTGAGCGCCTGATCCGTGGATTAAATCCATGGCCGAGTGCCTATACCCATCTGGATAATAAAGCGTTTAAGATCTGGAAAGCCCGGGTGGTGGAGACAGATGGCGCTTATGCACCGGGTTGTATCTGTAAAGTTGGAAAAAAATACGATGGTGGTACAGACCGGAGAGGGTGGATTGGAACTTTTGGAAGTACAGCTTGCCGGTAAGAAACGGATGGATGCAGGATCATTTCTGCGTGGCTATCCGGTTGCAGAGGGATCTTTTTTACAGCAGTAAGACGGAGGTAGATTTATGCCATACATTTATTGGGACAGTACCTATATATTGGTTGTTATCGGTGCAGTGATCTGTATGATTGCATCTGCACGGGTAAAGACAACGTTCAACAAATATTCCGCATACCGCAGTATGTCAGGAATGACGGGAGCACAGGCGGCAGAGCGGATTTTGCACGCAGCAGGAATCTATGATGTGCGGGTGCAGCATGTATCGGGAAATCTGACCGATCATTACAATCCTGCCAATAAGACACTCAATCTTTCCGACAGTGTCTGCAATCAGACTTCGGTTGCAGCTGTGGGGGTGGCAGCACATGAATGCGGACATGCGATCCAGCATGCCAGAGGATATGTGCCGCTTCGGCTGCGTACCGCATTTGTGCCGATTGCAAACTTTGGTTCCATGCTTGCATGGCCGGTGATCATTCTTGGTGTGATCATAAACAGCCGTTCCTCCATGATGCTTATCAATATCGGAATTCTGCTGTTTTCGTTTGCTGTGTTATTCCAGCTGATTACGCTTCCGGTTGAGTTTGATGCTTCGCGTCGTGCGATGGTTCAGCTGAGGGAACAGGGAATCCTGGGAGATCAGGAACTCCATTACACAAGAAAAGTTCTTACAGCAGCAGCACTCACGTATGTGGCAAGTGCAGCAGCTGCGATTCTGCAGCTGCTTCGAATCGTTTTACTGTTTGGAGGAAGAAGTCGTGACGACTAAGGTCAATGAGAGAGCACTGGTGCTGGAAATGCTTCTGGCGGTCAATGAGGAGGGACAGTACAGTCATCTGGTCCTCCGCGATGTGCTCGATAAATATCAGTATCTGGGAAAACAGGAACGCGCTTTTCTGACGCGCCTGATGGAAGGAACGCTGGAAAGACAGCTGACACTGGACTATGTGATCGATCAGTTTTCCAAAACCAGAGTAAAGAAAATGAAACCGCTCATCCGCAATCTTATGCGCATGAGCGTTTATCAGATTATGTATATGGACAGTGTGCCGGATTCCGCAGTGTGCAACGAGGCGGTAAAGCTGGCGAGAAAGCGTGGGTTTTCCGGCCTGAGCGGATTTGTCAACGGTGTGCTGCGTAGTGTGGCAAGAGGATGGAGAGAAGTTCGCTTCCCGAATCTGAGCGTTACATATTCGATGCCGGAATGGATCGTGGACATATGGACCGAAAATTATGGAGAGGAAAAAGACCCGTCAGATTCTGGAGGAACTTACCGCAGAAAACCGGCTGACGATCCGTACCAATCTTTCCGCTGTGACACCGGAAGAACTCGTAAACAAACTGAAATCAGAAGGGGTGACAGTACATGCGGTTCCGGAACTGCCGTATGCTTTTGAAATATCCGGGCTGGATTATCTGGCGGGACTGAAAAGTTTTAAAGAAGGGCTGTTTTATGTACAGGATGTCAGCTCCATGCTGGTTGCGGAAACTGCGGCACCGAAAAAGAATGATTATGTGATTGATGTGTGTGCGGCACCGGGAGGAAAGAGTACCCATATGGCAGAACTGCTTCAGGGAAGTGGTATGGTAGAGGCAAGGGATCTGACAGAATATAAGGTGGATCTGATCCGGGAGAACATAGCCAGACATGGATTGTCAAATATGAAAGCGGTACAGATGGATGCAACGGTGGATGATCCGGATTCCCATCAGAAAGCGGACGTCTTAGTCTGTGATTTGCCGTGTTCCGGACTTGGCGTTATGGGAAAGAAGACGGATATCCGTTATAAGATGACCAAAGAAAAGGCGGCAGAGCTTGCAAAACTGCAAAGACAGATTCTTTCTGTTGTATGGGATTATGTCAGACCGGGCGGGACACTTGTGTACAGTACCTGTACGATCCACCGGTCAGAAAATGAGGATAACACCGCATGGTTTTTAAAAGAACATCCGGAATTTTCCCTGGAATTCCAGAGACAGATTTTCCCGAGAGAAGCCGGAAGTGACGGATTTTTTTTTTTTTCTTGCAAAGCTGGTAAGGAGTAAATAAGAGGATGAGTGAAAAGACAGATATTAAGTCCATGGATCTGGAAGAATTAAAAACCTTTTTTTCCGATATGGGGGAGAAAGCGTTTCGTGCAAAGCAGGTATATGAGTGGTTGCATGTGCGGCAGGTGGAAAGCTTTGAGGAGATGACGAATCTTTCCAAAACCTTGCGGGAGAGACTGGATGAGACCTGCAGGATCATCACACTCAGAAAAGAACAGGTACAGATTTCAAAACTGGATGGAACCCGCAAATATCTGTTTTTACTGGAAGACGGAAATGTCATTGAGAGTGTGCTGATGAAATATAAGCACGGAAATTCCGTATGTATTTCTTCACAGGTCGGCTGTCGGATGGGATGCCGGTTCTGTGCATCAACACTGGACGGACTGGTGAGAGGACTTGCACCGGCGGAAATGCTGGATCAGATCTATCAGATTGGTAAGGATATCGGAGAGCGGATTTCGAATGTTGTTGTCATGGGCACCGGGGAACCGATGGATAATTTTGATAATCTGGTAAAATTTATCACTTTGCTGACGGATGAGAACGGACTTCACATCAGCCAGAGAAACCTGACTGTTTCCACCTGCGGAATTGTTCCGCGGATGCGGGAACTGGCGGATAAAAAACTTGCGATTACGCTGGCATTATCTTTACATGCTTCCAACCAGAAAAAACGTCTGGAGCTGATGCCGGTGGCGAACAAATATGACATTCATGAAGTAATTGATGCCTGCAGGTATTATTTTGAACAGACCGGCAGACGTGTGACGTTTGAGTACAGTCTGGTAGGTGGTGTCAATGATACAAAAGAAGATGCAAAAGAACTGACGGAACTGATCCACGGGATGAACTGTCATGTAAATCTGATTCCGGTGAATCCGATCAGGGAGCGGGATTATGTGCAGTCAAATGCACATGTCATCGAAGCTTTTAAGGAGAAACTGGTACGGAGTGGTTTAACGGTGACAGTACGCCGTGAGATGGGGCGTGATATTGATGGTGCCTGCGGACAATTAAGGCGCAAGTACAAAGAGAATCAGAGACTTGCATAACGAAAAGTCATGTGCTAAGATAGACAGATGATGGAAGAGTATGTATATTACATGTAATTGAGAAAGGATAAAGCGGATGAAGACGTATTCCATAACGGATACAGGCATTCTTCGTGAAATGAATCAGGATTATTTTTTCGCGTCGGATGAACCCGTTGGGAATCTCCCGAATCTGTACATTGTTGCAGATGGCATGGGGGACACAAGGCAGGAGATTACGCATCGCGTTACACAACGCAGCGCATCGTTGCATCCGTGTCCCGGAGTTCGGGAGAAGAACCAGTTACAATTTTAAAAGAGGCAATAACAACTGCAAACAGACTTCTGATCACAGAAGCTGCAGAAGATGAAGCGAAAAAAGGTATGGGGACGACACTTGTTGCAGCCACCATTATTGACGGACGGCTTTATGTTGCAAATGTCGGAGACAGCAGACTGTATATCATCGGTACGGATGGCATCCGGCAGATCACGAGGGATCATTCTCTTGTGGCAGAGATGGTCAGGATCGGTGAAGTAGGTGCAAAGGAAGCACGTGAGCACCCGGACAAAAATATTATCACCCGCGCAGTCGGTGCAGGGGGAAGAAGTAGAGGCAGATTTTTTTTGAAGTGGAATTAAAGAAAGATGACCACATCTTAATCTGTACGGACGGACTCACGAATATGGTGGAAGACGAAGAAATCTGCAGTATTATTCTGCGGGATGCTTCCATTGAGGAACGCGCCGGACTTCTTGTAAAAACTGCAAATGACAACGGTGGAAAAGACAATATTACAGTAATGATTATAGAACCATTTTCTTGATGAGGTGAAAGAATGTTAACAGTTGGGACGTATTTAGCAGATCGCTATGAAATCGTAAGTAAGATTGGTGCAGGCGGAATGTCCGATGTTTATAAAGCAAAGGATCATGTGCTTGGCCGTTTTGTGGCAATAAAAGTATTAAAACCGGAATTTTCGGAAGATCGTGGATTTGTAGCAAAATTTCGCACGGAGCAAGACAGTCAGCAGCAGGGCTGGAGCATCCAAATATTGTAAATATCTATGATGTAGGAAGCGAAGAGGGGCTTCATTATATCGTCATGGAATATGTTGAGGGAATCACACTTAAGACATACATTGAAAAGAAAGGACAGTTATCCTTTAAGAAGCCGTCAGTATTGCCATTCAGGTAGCAAGAGGTATTGAAGCTGCCCACAACAAACAGATCATCCATCGGGATATCAAACCGCAGAATATCATGATCTCCACAGAGGGAAAAGTCAAGGTCATGGACTTTGGTATTGCCAGAGCCGCATCTTCCAATACCGTCAGCTCGGATGTGATGGGATCGGTTCATTATTCTTCTCCGGAGCAGGCGAGAAACGGGTTTGTAGACGGAAGAAGCGATATCTATTCTCTGGGTATTGTTATGTATGAAATGGTAACCGGACGTGTACCTTTTGACGGAGATACAACGGTTGCAGTCGCTATTCAGCATCTGCAGGAAGAGATGACACCTCCAAGTGTGTATGCAAAGAATCTGCCGATCAGCATGGAGAAGATTATCTTAAAATGTACACAGAAGAATGCGGACCGCCGTTACCAGACCATTGGAGATCTGCTGGCGGACCTGCGCAGATCGCTGGTACATCCGGATGAGGATTTTGTTGTGATTGCTCCGCTTGTGGACAATGGAAAGACCAAGGTCATCAGTGGGGAGGAGAATTAAAGCAGATCAAAGAACACGGGGTGGAGCCAAAAGAAGCCAGGCACGCTTCCAAGCTGGAATCTTCCTATGATCCGGATGAGGATGAGGACGATGAGGATGAGGACGAAAACGAAGGACTCAGTCCGAAGATGGATAAGGCAATGACCATCATGGGAATTGTGGTGTTTGTTGTAATCCTTGCAGTGATTATTTACCTTGTGGGAAGTTTCTTTGGCTTATTCCGTTTTGGCAGTAATTCATCAAAGAATACAGAAACGCAGACGCAGACACAGACGCAGACACAGACACAGACAGAAAGTGAACAGCCTGTCGTGGTACAGGATGTATGCGGAAAGTTACAGGAGGAGGCACAGTCTAAACTGGAAGCACAGGGGCTGTATATGTTTGTTATTCAGGAGCAGAAGTCGGATCAGCCGGAAGGAACCGTTCTGAATCAGGACCCGGTTGGCGGTTCTGAAGTATCTGCCGGAACGACAATCAATGTAATTGTTGCCGGAACAGAAAATGTGGATTTCACAGATTCGGAGAGTCAGAGTGAGCAGAACGATGTTCCGGTTCCAAATGTAGTTGGAAAACTGGAAAAAGATGCTTCTTCTACCCTTTCGGCTGCTGGATTTAAAGTGTCCAAAACATACAAATATGATGATTCCGTAGATGCAGGAAAGGTTGTTTCTCAGAGCCCGAGAGGCGGAAATGCACAGGAGGGAAGTACGGTTACGATTGTGATCAGTCAGGGAAAGAAGTCTAGTACGGTGCCATCTGTTCAGGGTAAATCCAAGAAAGATGCACAGGCGGCTTTGCAGAAGGCTGGCTTAAAAGTTGCAGTGAAAGAAGAATACAGTGATTCTGTCAAAGCAGGTCAGGTAATTTCACAGAGTGTATCATCCGGCAAGATTGTACCGGCAGATACAACGGTAACGATTACGGTAAGCAAGGGACCGGAAGAGATAAATTACAGCTATAAATTCTCAAAGTCATATGCAGCACCGGAAGGAGCAGTCAGTGCAACGTATACACTGACGGGAAGTGATGGCACGACCTATGCAAGCGGAAACAGTGATGTCGATGGTTCTCTTACGATTGGGGCATCCGATATGGCATGTGAGTCCGGTAAAGTGACGATTACCTGGAGCATTGAAGAAATAGATGATGAAGGTCTTGCCGATACGTCTACAAAGACAGAAACACATTCTGTCAGCTTTTCAAAACAGTAGGTAATATATGCAGGGAAAGATTGTAAAAGGAATTTCCGGATTCTACTACGTTCACGTAGCGGGATCCGGAATTTATGAATGTAAGGCAAAAGGAATTTTCCGCAACCAGAAGATCAAACCTCTCGTGGGTGATGATGTGGAAATCGTTGTACTGGATGAAGAAAAAAAGATTGGAAATGTAGAAAAAATTCTTCCACGTACCAGGGAACTGATCCGCCCCGCAGTGGCAAATATCGATATGGCACTCGTAATTTTCGCGGCTGCAAAACCGGACCCGAATTTTAATCTGCTGGACCGTTTTCTGATTATGATAGAATATCAGAAAGTGCCGGTTACGATCTGCTTTAACAAGTGCGATCTGGTGACGGAAGAACAAAGAGAAGTATTACGAAAAATTTATGAACTGGCGGGGTATGAGCTGCTCTTTACAAGTGCAAAGACACAGGAAAATGTGGAAAAACTCAAATCTGTGTTGCAGGGAAAGATGACGGCAGTGGCAGGACCGTCCGGAGTAGGAAAATCTTCGCTGATCAATGATCTGCAGGATGCGGTGCAGATGCAGACCGGAGGAATCAGTGACAAGATTGAGCGGGGAAAACATACGACACGCCATTCGCAGATTATACCAATTGCGGAAAACACCTATATTATGGATACTCCGGGGTTTAGTTCTATGGATCTGCCCGGATTTTCCAAAGAGGATCTGTGGACATGTTATCCGGAGTTCGTGCGTTTTGAGCCTGGATGCAGATTTATCGGATGCAGTCACATCGGAGAGCCGGATTGCGGTGTTAAGACGGCACTTGCAGAAGGAAAAAAAATATCGCAGGTGAGGTATGACAATTACGTGCAGCTTTATCAGGAAATGAAGAATATGCGCAAGTATTAGGAGGAATCAATGAACTGTTTATCACCGTCAATTTTATCGGCAGATTTTGCTAATCTGGGAGAACAGATTCGGTTGCTGGATCAGGCAGGTGCGGAATATGTACACATCGATGTTATGGATGGAATGTTTGTTCCGAGTATTTCGTTTGCATTTCCGATCATTCGTTCCATTCGTAAATGTACCGATCGGATTTTTGATGTCCATCTGATGATTGAGGAACCGATTCGCTATATAGATGATTTTGTTGACGCGGGAGCGGATATTATTACGGTCATGCAGAAGCATGCAGGCATCTTGACCGCACAGTGGAGGCAATCAGGGAAAAGGGAGTTCTGGCCGGTGTGGCATTAAATCCGGCCACTCCGCTGGAAACTGTCCGATATATTCTTCCGAAGGTGGACATGCTTCTTATCATGACCGTTAATCCGGGATTCGGAGGACAGAAACTGATTCCGTATACGTTAGATAAAGTGCGTGAAGCGAGAAATCTTGTGAAGCAGTCCGGATGTAAGACCGATATTGAAGTAGATGGGGGAATTAATCTGGAAAATGTGGAAGAAGCCATGGATGCAGGAGCCAACATAATTGTGGCAGGTTCTGCGGTTTTTCAAGGGAGAGATCGAAAAAGAATGTGGAAGCATTTCTGGAAAAGTTGCAAAGGCAGGGGTAGAAGATGAAGTATTTAATTGTTTCCGGGGAGAAGTGAAGGAAGGTTTTTTAACCTGGATTGTAAAAAATGGAGGATTTGATGTCATATTAGCGGCAGATGCGGGAATGGAAGCATTGTATCGGGATCATATTCTGCCGGATATCATAGTGGGGGATTTTGATTCGGTAAATCCGGATACCCTTGAATATTTTCATGACAAAGAGCAGATCGAGGTGTGCATGCTGAATCCGGAAAAGGATGATACCGACACGGAATATGCGATCCGGGAGGCCATTCGCAGAGGTGCAATGGAGATTGTGGTCATTGGTGCAACCGGTACCAGAATTGATCATGTACTGGGCAATATCAGTCTGCTTGGTATTGGTCTGGAGGAACAGATAAAGATCAGCCTGGTCGATGAACATAATCGTATCCGCATGATTAATCAGCCGTTGACGATCCGGAAAGCGGAGCAGTATGGAAAGTATGTTTCTTTGATTCCATTTTCTGAAAAAAGTAAGTGGTGTTACCCTGCGTGGATTAAAGTATCCGCTTACGGATTATACGATGGGAGGATTTAATTCTCTCGGAATCAGCAATGAAATTGTTTCAGATGAAGCGTCAATTTCTTTATCTTCCGGACAACTTATTGTAATTGAATCAAAAGATTGAAGATTTTATGAAATGACGGAAAAATGGTACGAAAGAAGTAATTTGTACCATAAAAAATAGCAAATATTATGGAAAAATGCTTGCATTGGAGTAATAAGTCTGCTATGATTATCTACGACGAAGGTGTCAAAAGAGAATTCTTTTGACACCTTTTTTTGCGTTTAAAAATATAAGAGATCGGAGGAAGATAGGATGAACGCAGGGGATACAGGATTTATGCTGATATGTTCAGCTCTGGTGTTTTTTTATGACACCTGGATTAGCCTTTTTCTATGGAGGACTGGTTCGAAGAAAAAAATGTCGTCAGTACCATGATGGCATGTGCAGCAATCATGGGATTGTCGGTTGTTATGTGGGTGTTGTTTGGATATTCACTGTCTTTCGGTGGAAACCATGCAGGAATTATTGGAGATTTCCGGTGGTTTGGATTGCATGGAATTAAAATGAATGAAGCAGGTCCATATGCGTCGACGATACCGCATCTGGTTTATATTGCATTTCAGATGATGTTTGCAATGATTACGCCGGCTTTGATCACGGGTTCTCTTGTGGGTCGTGTAAAATTTAAGGCATTGTTTTTATTTATTATGTTCTGGTCCGTCATTGTATACTACCCAATGGCACATATGGTATGGGGACAGGGAGGATTACTTGCAGAAATCGGATCGGTTGATTTTGCCGGAGGAAATGTGGTACATATCAGTTCCGGTGTCAGTGCACTGGTATTTTCCATTATCCTTGGCAGGCGAAGAGGATATGAACAGACGGCATACCGGGTACATAACATTCCGTTTGTAGCACTCGGAGCATTTATTTTATGGTTTGGATGGTTTGGATTTAACGCAGGAAGTGCATTGGCAGCAAACGGACTGGCAGCACATGCATTTATGACAACTGCACTTGCCAGTGCAAGTGCCATGATGTCCTGGATGTTTATTGATGTGATCAAGGATGGAAAGCCTACCTTAGTAGGTGCCTCTACCGGTCTGGTTGTTGGACTGGTTGCAATTACACCGGGAGCTGGATTTGTTCCGATCTGGTCGGCAATTATCATCGGAGCACTGGTCAGCCCGATCTGCTGTGGTACCATTTCCCTGTTGAAAGGAAAATTAAAGATTGATGATGCACTCGATGCATTTGGCTGCCATGGCATCGGAGGAGTCTGGGGAGGAATTGCAACCGGATTGTTTGCAAAACATTCTATCAATCCGGTCGCCCGCTGGGATGGACTGTTTTTTGGAAATTACCGTTTATTTGTAGCACAGATTGTTGGAATTGTTGTGACAGTTGCCGTGGCGATTGTCGGTACACTGGTCTGCCTTGGCATTGTAAGATTGTTTACGGAGCTTCGTGTAGATGAAAAAGCAGAAAAAGTTGGTCTGGATATTTCGCAGCATGGAGAGAGTGCGTATCCGACATTTAATGGTCTGGATTCATAAGTCCCAGAAACAGACCTCGTATGTTATAATGGATCCGTCAGTTATTTCGAAACAGAGATAAATCTGGAAGTATAAAATAATCATGTATAAGGAGAAAAAAAGCTTATGATGATAAAAGTGGAAGCAATCGTCCGGGAAGAAGTTTTTTGAGGATGTAAAGGAAGCATTAAACGCGATTGATGTGAATGGTATCACCGTATCACAAGTGATGGGATGCGGTGCACAGAGGGGATATAAAAAAGAGAGTGCGTGGTACAGAAGTAGATGTTATGATGCAGCCGAAGATTAAGTTTGAGATTGTGGTATCGTCCGAGGAATGGGAGAAAGCGACCATTGATGCCATTCAGAAGGCTGCATTTACCGGAGAAGTCGGGGATGGAAAGATTTTTAGCTATGAGATCCGTACTGCTACAAAGATCCGTACCAGAGAGAGCGGGGCTGACGCCTTAAATTAGATTTTTAACAGAATCTACAGCATTGAGTTTTGGTAAACAATAAAAAGAGCATCCACATGGGATGCTCTTTTTGCATATCGAATTTACCTGATACAGGGAAATTATAACTGAGGACCAGCAGAAACCAGTGCCTTACCAGCTGCATTTCCTTCATACTTGGAGAAGTTCTTGATGAATCTTGCTGCAAGATCCTTAGCCTTTGTCTCCCACTCAGAAGCATCAGCATAAGTATCACGAGGATCAAGAATTCCTGTATCTACACCGTTTAATTCGGTTGGTACTTCGAAATCGAAGTAAGGAATCTTCTTGGTAGGAACGTTGTTGATATCTCCGTTTAAGATAGCATCGATGATTCCACGGGTATCTTTGATAGAGATACGCTTTCCGGATCCGTTCCATCCGGTATTTACGAGGTAAGCCTTAGCGCCGCTCTTCTGCATCTTCTTAACGAGTTCCTCAGCATACTTTGTAGGATGTAACTCAAGGAATGCCTGTCCGAAGCAAGCAGAGAATGTAGGTGTAGGCTCAGTAATTCCACGCTCTGTACCAGCAAGCTTTGCAGTAAATCCGGAAAGGAAGTAGTACTGTGTCTGCTCTGGAGTCAGAATAGATACTGGAGGAAGTACTCCGAAAGCATCTGCTGACAGGAAGATTACGTTCTTTGCTGCCGGAGCAGAAGAGATCGGACGAACGATATTCTTGATATGATCAATTGGGTAAGATACACGAGTGTTCTCGGTAACGCTCTTGTCTGCGAAATCGATCTTGCCGTTTGCATCTACAGTTACGTTCTCAAGAAGAGCATCTCTTCTGATTGCGTTGTAGATATCTGGCTCAGAATCTTTATCCAGGTTGATAACCTTAGCATAGCATCCACCTTCGAAGTTGAAAACGCCGTTGTCATCCCAGCCGTGCTCATCATCACCGATCAGGAGACGCTTAGGATCTGTAGAAAGTGTAGTCTTTCCTGTTCCAGACAGACCGAAGAAGATTGCTGTATTCTTGCCATCTAAGTCTGTGTTTGCAGAGCAGTGCATGGAAGCCATGCCTTTCAGTGGAAGGAAGTAGTTCATCATAGAGAACATACCTTTCTTCATTTCTCCGCCGTACCATGTGTTTACGATAACCTGCTCTTTGCTTGTGATGTTGAAAGCTACACATGTCTCAGAGTTTAATCCTAACTCTTTGTAGTTTGCAACTTTAGCCTTAGAAGCATTGTATACTACGAAATCAGGCTCGAAATTCTCAAGTTCTTCAGCGGAAGGCTTGATGAACATGTTTGTTACGAAATGTGCCTGCCAAGCTACCTCTACGATGAAACGGATAGCCATACGGGTGTCTTTGTTTGCACCACAGAATGCATCTACAACGAAAAGTCTCTTGTTGCAGAGCTCTTTCTTTGCAATATCCTTAACAACTGCCCATGTGTCTTCTGTCATTGGGTGGTTGTCGTTCTTGTACTCATCAGATGTCCACCATACAGTGTCCTTTGAGTTCTTGTCCATAACGATATATTTGTCTTTTGGAGAACGTCCGGTGTAGATACCAGTCATTACGTTAACTGCACCAAGCTCTGTCTCCTGACCAACTTCATATCCTTCAAGGCCAGCTTTGTCTCTTCTTCGAATAATTTCTCATAAGAAGGGTTGTGAACGATTTCTGTGGTACCGGTGATACCATACTTGCTTAAATTGATTTCTGCCATCTTGATTTAAACCTCTTTCTTTATAGTATAGTAAGAAAAAATTCCTTTTTCCCTAATTTAGTATTATACATAATTACCCAATAAAATCAATAAAATTTGTATGAAATTTTCCCGTTTTTGAAATTTTGGGGAATTTGGTCACATGTTTTTTTTCCTGTACTTTTTTTTTTCACGGTTTCAATGAAGTGTGTTACATCGGCATCCGGTTCTTTGGCATAGAGAATTCCGTAAGGGATCGGGTGATCCCAGTCAACAGGGAGTGTTACAAGAGCCGGATGGACATCTTTCCAGCATTCAATTGTGACCATGAGGTTCTGGGACTGTTCACACTGGTTAAATACCTCAATATCGTAAAACTGCGGAGCATCTGCAATGTGAATCTGTGGATGCTTCAAAATCTCGGCGCGGATCGCATCGACGGTATCGGAATCGCCCTGTTTTACCATCATAAGTGTTTCTCCATAGAGATCTTCGATGCGCAGGCGTTTTTTTGACGCCAGCCGGTGTTCACGCGACATAGAAATGCAGTGCTGATAAGTGCCGAGGGGCAGAAAGTTACAGCGGTCCAGCCAGAGCGCAGAGTCACAGACTCCGATGAGAAAATCAAATTTTTTGCCCAGGGAGGAAATTTCGGTAAGAATGCCCTGATGGTCGTCCTCAAAAGGAACAATGTGCAGCCGGTAACCCGGAAACGAAGCATTTACTTTGTACCACAGATCCATAAAAGGTTTGCACGGATTGAGAAGCGAACTTCCGATACAAAACGTTTTTTCAGAAAGGCTGGCAGCGGCACGGGCTTCCGCGATGGCATTCCGGGAATAAGAAAAAAGGTATTTGGCATGGCGGTAGATCACCTGACCGGCGGGGGTCAGATGCAGTCCCTGGTTAGTGCGGTGAAACAGTTTCATGTCCAGCTGTTTTTCCAATGCGTTTACCTGTTTCATGACAGAAGGTGCGGACAGATAAAGTTTTTCCGCTGCTTTGTTAAAACTTCCGCAGTCAGCGGCACAGACAAAAACAGTGAGTAAATGATTGAACATATGGAAAATACCTCCTCATATGTATTGCTTATAAGTTAATACGATATTATAATATCGATTCTTCTGCGTCAAGAAAAAGAACGGTTAAAATACAACTAAGAAAAGAAATAAGGGAGATTTAAAAGTATGAAGTACGAAGAAAGAGCAGCATTTGAACAGGCAGATGCCTTTGGAATCGGAGCACCGAATGATGCATATGCGCAGTATTTTGTCGGAGATTCCTTTTTGCATCCGTTGACCGATCCGAAAGAATGTCCGGTTTTTATGGCAAATGTCACATTTGAGCCGGGATGCCGGAATAACTGGCATATTCATCACGCAGACAAAGGTGGTGGACAGATCCTTGTCTGTACCGCCGGCGAGGGTGTATATCAGGAGTGGGGCAAAGAGCCGCAGATTCTGCATCCGGGGATGTGGTATATATTAAACCGGGTGTAAAGCATTATCACGGAGCGGCAGCAGATTCCTGGTTCAGTCATATTGGGGTGGAATGTCCGGGAGAAAACTGCAGCAATGAGTGGTGTGAGCCGGTAACGGATGAACAGTATAACCGTGTTGTAGAATAAAATAGAGAGGTTTTAAATTATGGCAGTAAAACAGACAGCAGGAAGAACACAGTTGGGAGAGTTTGCACCAAAAGTTTGCAGAATTGAATGATGATGTGCTTTTTGGAGAAGTGTGGAGCAGAGAAGAACAGCTTTCCCTGCGTGACCGTTCGCTGGTGACGGTTGTGGCACTGATGGCACAGGGACTTACTGATGAATCATTCAAATATCATCTGCAGAGTGCAAAGGCAAATGGTATTACAAAAAAGAGGAAATAGCAGAGATCGTTACACATGCTGCTTTTTACTGCGGATGGCGCATGGGCCGTGTTCCGCATGGCAAAAGAAGTATGGAATGAGGGAAAATAGGGAAGTATAAATAAATATAAAATATACATTGAAAGGAAGAAAAAAACATGTTAGAAAATACATATACACTGGAAAACGGAATTAAAATCCCCAAATTAGGACTCGGTACCTGGTTTATCGATGATAGCAAAGTGGCAGAAGCGGTAAGAGAAGCCGTAAAAATTGGTTATCGCATGATTGATACGGCGCAGGCGTACGGCAATGAAGTGATATGTTGTGAAGTGTAGATGTCAGATTTTCCAAAACAGTGTTTTTAGCGGAAACCTCCATCTGCTAGTCAAATGCAAGCATTTGACTCTCGCGACATTCGCCAAATTGACACGCCAGCGTGTCAGCTTGGCTCATTGTTCGCGGATATAACACAACATAGGCGGCTGGCTCATTTGTGGTGAATGATAGATTGCAGATGTTGTATTAAGAAGGTGATACTCTTTTAATTGAAACTGTAAACATTTAGCACAAAGGAAAGAGCAGCGTATGGAGTTAACATATCATTGGGAAGGCGATGTATTGATTCCAGATTTGGAATTGGAAGATGGAAGCAATTATCAGATTGGCAAATATGGCAGAATGCGACAGAGGTATTTGTTTGAAAATTATCATGCCATGTATACACATCTGGTTCTTACGGAAAAATTGTGGAAACATCTGGAAGAAGTAGATATGGAATACAATGACATGATGGATATGCTTACGGTAAGAATGGCTGAGCGTGAAGGTGTGACGGAGCACTTGAAGTCAGTAGATCAGCTCGGATGGGTGCGGAAGATGAATAACATCCGGAGCAGAGCAGAGGAAGTAGTGTTGCATGATCTGATTTATATGGATTAAAAATAGCGGGAAATCTTAATTGGTTTCCAGCTGTTTGACATATGAAAAAAGTTCATAGAAAATTCAGTTGATTCCGTAAAGTTCCTCGCTTATAATGATATTGAGACAGAGAGCTTTTGCGGAATCTTAGAAGTGTTATGCACAATACAAAAGGAGGGATGCCGACTTGAATACAGAAATAGCAAATGCTGTGAATGCAGCAGGAGATAAGGCACAATATGATACTCGTGTTAAAAGGTTACTGGCACAGAAGAGTATATTAGCACATATTCTGGTGAAAACAGTCGATGAATTTAAAGGAATGAAGCCGGAAGATGTTGTGAAATACATCGAAGGCGAACCGAGTATTAGCGTTGTTCCGGTTGAGCCGGGATTAGCAAATATGGAAAAACCAGATGCTACAGGACAGCGTATCGTAGGTCTTAATACGGAAAATGCTGAAATTAATGAAGGATTAGTCAGATTTGATATTATTTTTTATGTCCGTATGAAAAATGGACTTTCGCAGATTATTGTGAATATAGAGGCTCAGAAGGATGAGCCGACGGAATATAAAATTTTAAATCGGGCAATCTTTTTATGTGAGCAGGCTGATTTCGTCACAAAAAGGAAAGAGATTTTGTAAATACTAACTACGATGACATTAAGCAGGTATTCAGCATATGGATATGTATGAACATGGATGATAACAGCCTAAGCCATATCCATTTGACAAAAAGATGAGATGTTAAAACCATGTAATTGGAAAGGTAATCTCGACCTGTTAAACATTGTGTTAATAGGAATCACAAATGAGATTCCGGAGCATGATGAAAAATATGAAATGCACCGGTTGATTGGAGCATTACTTTCAAGTGAACTGAAAGAACAGGAAAAAAATTGGATATTATAGAACATGAATATAATATTCCAATCAGTCAAGAATTTAGAGAGGATGTGAGCATTATGTGTAATCTGAGTCAGGGTATTGAAGACAAAGCAATTGCTAAAATTGTGATGAATATGTATAAAATAGGTTATACACCAAATCAGATAGCAGATGCTGTTGGTGTGAGTGTTGATGAAGTTGAAGCGATTATTAAGAAGAAAGAGCCTGCAATGGCGTAAGCTTTATTAACCAAAAAGATCTAAAAATAAGACGGCAAGTCGTCAACAAGTTGTTGATGATTTGCCGTCTTTGTTGTGTATATAGGAGTTATTCCTCTTTTTTCTTAGCCCTTGTCTTATAGACATTATACTGATTCTTGCATTTCGGAGAGCAGAACTCATTTCCCTTACGGCTTGCGATAAATGCCCTGCCACAGTGCTTACACAGCTTCATATCGCAGTCAGAATCTGTAAGCATAAAAGAGAAGCACATCTGGATCATGACGAGCAGGGAATGGAAGTTCCATACGATAACCGGGGCATTTTCCGCTAATGAGATATGGTAAGTCGGTGATATTCCGTCAAATTCAGACATTCCCTGACGATACAGGTTTTTTGTCTGTTCATCAAGACTGTCGTAGTCCATATAATATAAGAAGCTTGTGGTAAAGGTAAATGCCCAGTCGGAAAATTCTTTCACCAGCCAGTCATAGCGTTCTGCATATTCCCTCTGAAAACTCATCGTAAACCTTCCGACACTGGCGGGAATGTATCTGATGCAGCAGCAGGCAGTGCTTACGGCAGGATTTCAGAGCGCTGCGGCAGGTGCAAATGCAGGTATGCCGGTAATGCTAAGCCCTGCAAATGGCAATGGAAATGGCAGAATTAAGCAGGGGCATACTGCCGAAGCGGTTCTGGGGGAATCAGCAGAGGAAGAACCGGAGGATAATGAATTTCTTGATTACAGCTTTGGTGTGTAAAGCAAAAGTGCAGAAGATTCTATGGGATGAAGGCTATAAAGCCGGAAAATATTGATACCACCTTTGCAGGTGGCAATATTTATCCGGCGGGGGTTCTTAGGGGGCTGTGCCCCTTAAGCAGGTAGCACCGATGGTGAAGACAATGAGGAAGAAAAAAGGAAATCGCAGAATATCAGATGAAAAAAACGAGATAAGCTGTCGTTTCGGGAAGAAATAAAGGTGCTTCTGCGAAATGCCATGAACAGACCGGAGAATAAGACATTGCAGGATGTGATTGATTATGCAAAGAAGTATTATCTGATGGATGTTCGGCTCCGGGGCAATACCATATCCTATGCCCTGAAATATAGGACGGATAAAAAAGGAAAGTCGATGGCGGTCAGAGGGAGCAGGCTTGGTGCAAGATTTACTGTCGCAGGGATAACTGAATATCTGAAAAAGAAGGAAAAAAGCAGACTAGAGTATGAGCGCATAAAAGCAGATATTGAGCAGGAATCCGGAAGATATGATGATTATGCGGAATGGAAAGAGCCTTCTGATATGGATAAAGATGTTAAATGTCTTGTCCCGAAAGACAGAAGTATGGAAACAGGTAATAAGCAGGCTTCGATTGTAAGTGATTCCGTTGAGAAGAAGAGCCTTGAAAAAAAAGAAACTGATACAAATGCTGATATCAGCATTTATGAGGGCTTTGACCGGTTCTGTGAGAAAGAGAACATTCGTGATGACGAGGAGGAAGTGTTCTATGGTGCTGCGTTTGATGAATTTAACCGGGGAGTGGCAGGGAATAGCATCAGAAGAACAGACAGAACCGACTTCTCATAAAGAAGAGCAGGAGATACCACCAGATTATACGAAGATGTCCATACAGGAGCGTGTCAGACAGCTTCCGCCGCCAACAGAGGATACTTCACGGGAGTTTGAAGCATATAAGAACAGGATGGGATATGGTGCGGCTAAGATGAAGAGTATCCGTTATAAGATGAGTGTATATGATGAATTCTTAGAGGAACTGGAAGCCAGAAAGAAATACCATGGAACGAAAGCGTATGGCAGACAGAGCACAAGGAAGCGTGACAGAGGGGAAAGGTGAAAATAATTTTGATGCTCATACCATATCGGCAATTATAAAAAGTGCCGATATGGTATAATAGAAAAACAAAAAAGTTATTACAGGGAGGAGAATGGATTGTTAGAAGTAGCGATATGCGATGATGATAAGGAAGATCTTGACAAAGCGGCGCTGATACTGGATAAGATTCTTTCAGAATATCATGTTCAATATCAGATACGGTCATTTCTGTCGGCGAATGAGCTGCTGAACAATAATGACAAGATTGATATCGGAATACTGGATATTTCCATGGAAGAACTGGGCGGAATTATGCTCGGAAGAAAGCTGAAAGAAAAAAATCATGATATAAAAATTATATACATCACCAGTTATGAAGAATACATGGCACAGGCGAGTAATAAGGTACATGCGTTTTCTTTTTTGTGTAAACCAATCAATGAAGAAGAAATGAAAACGCAGATTATGGAAATTCTGGGGCAGGAGAAATATCCGGAAATAGAAAAGGAATTTGAAATACTAGATGAATCAGGAACAAAAACAGGTTGTGTGCATTTGAAATTAAACGAGATATTATATTTTGAGTACATAAAAAAAGATCCAGAAAAAGCAGCAATTATCCTGGAAGATTGCAGATATGAATGTGAATGTACATTTGAAAACCTTGTGGAAGAATTGCATCCATATGATTTTGCGGTAAATCACAGAGGCTGTCTTGTAAATCTGAGACATATTGAGAAGATACAGGGATTTCATATTTATCTGTACAATTCTTTTTCAATTTATGAATGAAAGATATGTGTCTTATATGGGAATGAGCAATGTATGGCAATGTTCAGGAAACAAAAAATCTAATGAGTCATTATGAAAGTGACGGTGATTATGTTAATTATAAAGTGTCATGTGATTAATAAGGAGGACTTTGCACTATGCAGATTAATTATTCTAAATGGCTTCGGAAATGATAGCTGGGGCTATGAGAAAATGAAAATATAAATCCATATATGGCACCATGAAAAAAAGCATTTGATATGAAACCGAATACTTGTAAAAAATGGATGATGAATTTTATTCTATTTATTTGGGCGGGAGGAGGAACATTGAATTGTCCAATATAATTTAAATTCAGTAAAACGGTATTATCTAATCTTGAAATGGCTGGGGCTAAGTTCAGAATTGAAAAAAAGATGAATTTTATTCTATTTATTGATTTATTTGGATCAGGATAGACCTTCTTTTGAAGCCAGAGCATAAAATAAATATTGTGCGCAAGGAAAAAATGAGCATAGGAGCAGTGCCAGGTGGCACTTTTGATTTTTCACGTGAAGTCCAGAACTTTATGATAAGATTCATAATCGAAACAATTATGCCGATATATAGAAAAGAACAGGTAAACGGATTTACGATGTGATATGTACAAGGAGGACAACGGATATGTCAATGAATGTAAGCACAACCACGGCTGCTTATGCAAATTACCAGAACAACTATAAGACAGGTGCAGCAGAGAAGAAAAAAGAAGTAGCACAAACAACAGAAAATACGAAATTAAAGGAAAATACAACTGAAAGCATCGCTGAAAAAAATCTCAGTAAAGCGGCACAAAAAATGCTGGAGAATTTGCGTGGTTCAAGAAACGACATGGATTTTATGGTTGCTGATTTTGAAAATGGTGATAATGCCAAGGATCTTTTAGCCCAAAGTGATAAGAAATATACAGTTATTTTCTCAAAGGAAGAAATGGAGAAGATGGCATCAGATCCAAAATATTATGCTGAAAAAAATGCATAGTATTGAAGGAGTTTTGCGTATGACAGATGAAATCAATGCCCAGTGCCAATATGGAGGAATATATTATGCAGATAACAAGAGATAATTATTCGCAATATGCTCAAATGGTTCAGCAGATGTTCGGGAAAAAAGCAAGTTCAAATGATTCGTTAGCTCAATGTGATTATGGTAATTTTTCATTAAGATTTAAGCCTGTGGACATTAATTTTACCAAACCAAACTGGGATACTATCATGACAAAACGAGATAAACCAGCGATGTCAGAGGAAGAATTTGACGAAGCAATAAAAGAAAACAAAAAAGGTCATTTCACAACATTCCAGATAGATATTGCAAGAACTTATCCGTATAATAGCTATAAATATATGTAAGCAAGGAAGTGACAATATGCGAATTGCTATCTGCGATGATGAAGTATCTATGGTTCAGATATTGGAGGAAAAAATAAAAAGTTATTGCCGGATGCGGTTATAGAGAAATATTTATCGGGTGAGAAACTGATTGCAAGTGGCAGTAAGCCGGATATTCTTTTTCTGGATATTCAGATGCCGGGAATGGATGGGATGGAAACGGCAAAGATGCTTCGGCAGGACAATGAGGATATGATACTCATTTTTGTGACAGCAGCAGAGGAGTATGTTTTTCAGGCATTTGATGTCGGAGCATTTCATTATCTGGTTAAGCCATTTTCCGATGAGAAATTGAAAGAGGTTGTGACAAAGGCCGGACACACAGAGCCTATCTTGTGCATTTTAAATATGTAGAAAAATATGATGCAACTTGTGTAACTATGAAAAATGGAACTGCATTGATTGCAAAAAAGAATTATCCGGAGTTTGTGAAAGCAATATCTGAAGTATAACCAGAGGAAAGAAAAAAAAAATGAAGTCAGATGAGTTTATATTGGAAAGATGTTGGATGAT
>VOFF01000374.1_pt1 | contig 88000 bp, 157 predicted proteins | sample 5384061 | NCBI WGS metagenome assembly VOFF01 (sample SAMN12384725, study PRJNA508395) | human gut metagenome | isolation source: healthy gut E | host: Homo sapiens | reverse complement strand
TTAAGACATCCCCCCGGTTACCTTCATATGGGTCTGGCGATTTCCCTGCTTGTCTCTGCTTATCTTAAAGACCTTCGCCGCCAGAGATTCTCCATACTCGGGCGTTTTGGTATAAAGGCGCACAATGTCCAGGAGCTCATCTATGCCCTCAAGCTTAAGCGCTGACCCTGAGCAGACAGGAAACATGCTCCTTTCAGATACGGCTTCGCTGATATGCTCTCTCGACAGCGCGCCACTTTCAAGATACTCTTCCATGAGGCTGTCTCCGCACAGGGCGGCCTCTTCCATATCCTGAGGAGTAGCCTTCGAGAATTTTACAAATCCGGTTCCGAAACGCTTTGTAAGCTCTCTCATAACTCTTTCCTCATCAGCTGACGGCTGGTCCATTTTATTTATAAACACCATCAGGGGGATATTGCGGGCTTTAAGAAGGTTCCAGAGAGTCACGGTATGGCTCTGGATCCCGTCTGTTCCGCTTACTATCAGTACGGCCATATCAAGCACGTCGAGAGTCCTCTCCATTTCAGAACTGAAATCAGAATGTCCCGAGTATCTATGAGCACTGCCTTTCGCCAGCCAAGAGAAAATCTGGCCTCCTTTTGAGAATACGGTTATGCCTCTGGCCCTGTTCTATAGAATCCGTATCGAGAAAGGCATCCCGATGATCGACCCTTCCCATCTTTCTTATGACCCCTGTCTTATATAAAATAGCTTCCGATAATGTAGTTTTACCTGCGTCCACGTGAGCCAATATTCCGAGAACTATATTTTTATCAGGCATCCTTTACCTCTTTTTCTTGTGAGATCATCGTTTAAATCATAACCGCCAGTTAAGCGAGTTTATTATCTTTTAAAAGCGTCTTTCATCCGGGGCATAGGATCAGACGATTCGACCAAAGGCCTTAGATGTCTTCACGTCTTTTGGGATAAACATTGAGCGGCTACTTCATCTTTATCGTCTTTTCTCTAAAGATCCCCGGTTCATGGGTTATCACTATCACAGTCTTAGTCTCGGTCTCTTTTTTGCCACAGCCTGTCTATGATTCTGCTGCGAAGAGGTGCGTCAAGACCTCTAAAAAGGTTCGTCGAGTATCATCACGTTGGCCCTGGCCAAAAACGTCCTGCCGAGAGCTGCTCTATGCCTCATTTCCTCCCGAAAGTTGCCGGGGAAGCTTCCATAATGAATCGCTTATCTCCAAAGCTTCCGCCATCTTTATCACCGGATCGTCTTTTTTAGCGATATATCATCAGGGAGACCCCCCTGATTTCAAAAGCCCTATAGACATATTATCATATACGTTGAGCCATGGCAAAAGTCTGTCCTCCTGAAAAGATATGACAGCTCCATGTGTCCTCCTCCTATGACAAGGCTTCCGCTGTCCGGCGCCTCAAGACCCGATATGACTCTTGCCAAGGTGGTCTTTCCTATGCCGGACGGACCTACAAGACTGTCGTCTCGCCGCCTTTAAACGTCATATCCACATGATCTATAACTTGTTTTGAACCATAACTCTTATTGAGATCTCTCATCTCTATGGCCGGCGAAGCAGCCTCAACGTCAGGGGATCTTTGCCTCACGGCTGTTTCTACGTGCTGCCTTGCCCAGTTCTCTCTTAAGACGACTTCCCCGATAATCGCCGGCATCGGATTTTTTCAAGAAAAATATTCATTAATCGTTCAATGCCGATACTCAATACAACTACGACAAGTATATACGCCATCAGAGTCGGCGTCTGCAGATAATATTTGAATTTATCATCTCATATCCGATAGAATATTTCGGTATGGAAAGCACCTCTGCGGCTACTACGGCCTTCCAGCTCAGCCCGCAGATGAGCCTGAGCGCCGAATTTATCTGAGGTTTGACCGACGGGCCGTATATATATATCACTTTTTGAACATCGTTAAGCTTATATACACAGGCCATTTCTTTAAGTTCATTACCCATAGAATCAAGTCCTGCAAGTATATTGGTATATACTATAGGAAAACACATAAGAAAGCAGACTATTATAGCCACCCAGTCAGCCTCTGCGATCAATATGACATATATTATTATAGCCATTACAGGTACTGCCTTAAAAATCCCACCGGAAGCGAGAGAAGATGACGGACTGCCGAAAACCTGTATGCTGCTGCCGAAGCTGCCGCCCCCAATAAAAATGAAAGCGCCATAGACACCATGCAGCGAAAAAGGTCCATCCTATATTGAGATAAAACTCCGCTTTTTACCTGCCATTGCAGCCAGCGCCGCCGCCGTTTCCGCCGGGTCCGGCAGAAGCAGCGGCTTATGAACTATCATAGCCGCCGCCTGCCATACTGCCAGCCAGAACAACAGTACCGGCACAGTAATTCTTAATCCTGCGCCCTTATTTCTATCATCTTTTGAATCTCCGTCTCTATTGATAATATAAGTCTTCATCCGGCATCTTTCCGCCTACAGAGGCAGGGGTTCAGATCGAATAAAAATCTGATTGAATGTCTTGAGCATCTCCATTCCTGTCTGGCTCGTTTTTCCGGTATACAGGGTGATGTGACATCCGGGAATCGCCGCCTCGGCTATCTCTTCATCTCCGATAAATCCTTTTTTTCTACTATGACCTTGGCCGCTTCTGCAGGAGAATCATTGACGAAAATCCACTGACTCTTGCAGATCATTCAAAAGAACCTTGAGATCATCTTCTCTCTCCTGAACAAAAGACTTTTAGCTATGAGGACTCCCATAGGAAGTTCACATCCTGTAGACTCCTCCCAGAGTTCATTGAGATCGAAGAGGTCTTCAACTCCCTCCTGGCCCGATGACAGAGCAGTTGAGACAAAAAGGCTCAGGTATCATAGCTATGGTGCCTTCCCTGGTTCAGGAGCTTTGTTGACCTCTGAATGATTGGCCACCCATTCTACATTCACATCTTCATATATAGTCAAACCGTTATCTGAGAGGACTTTTTTCCAGCACATATTCAGGTGTTCCTCCCCGTCCGCTGGCAACTATAGTCTTTCCTGCAAGCTCGCCCACATCATCTATATCCACGTTGTTTCCTAAAAATCTGAAGCATACCCAAAGCTATAGGGCTTATGGCTACGATATCTCCCTCTGTCTTATTATAGAGCACGGCAGCAAGATTAGACGGAACTGCAGCTACATCTACTTCTCCGCTGATTACCTTGGCTGTCACATCGGCAGGCGCCTGATAAGTCGTAATGTCATATTTGTCTTCCATATCCATGAGATTTACCATGGCCATTCCTGTCGGCCCGTTTAAAGCAGCGACGTTTATGGTCTCTGTCACGTTTTCCGGCGCCTTCCGGCTGCAGCCTGCAAGGCTTGCCAGAGACAGGATTAAAGCCAATCCTAATGCAACTATTTTCTTCATATTATACCTTCTTTCTCTCTATCATCTTTCTCAGAGTCATTTTTTGAATATATGGTCTTGGTACTGACTCCCTCGATAGCTCCCCAGTTTTCCGGAAAGGGCGCTTATAGCGTCCATAGGCCGTCTACCGCTACGCTTATTATAGAAATCTTTTTTAGGAGTGTGAGGAACTCCCATCCTTCCTATTACGTATTGTCTGTATTGGTGCAGCAATATATTTATACTTTCTGCGGCTTCTATATCTTCTACAATTATGCTTATAACAGCTACTCTCGTTTCCATAAACCCTGCCTCCTTTCAAAAAATTAAGCGCCGAAAAACGCCGGCACTTATCTGCTGTGTGTCATATTACAAGCCTTTCCCCTCAGAAAACCTTCGGGAGTCAGTACCATTCCATTATTTGTTTTCAAGTGCTGAGGTTTCCTCATATGAGGAGAACCTCCGCTTTTATCCTTATCATCTCTTTCGTCCTCTTTTTATCTGAGGAACTTTGTGCTGGGAATCCGTCAGGAATATATACAGATACATCATAGTTATGGCCGACAGTCCCAGAGTTTCCATGTACAGCCCTCTGCTGTAGAGTACGGCCGCTATGCCCATTATGGCCGTTATACCGTATAACATCAAAGTAGCGCGCCGCTGTCCGTATCCCAGGTTCATCAGCCTGTGATGAAGGTGTCCCCGGGTCTGCTCCCATGATAGGTTTTTGTTCACAAATCTTCTTAAGATCGCAAAAAGCAGTATCGAATATAGGAACACCTAAAACCAAAACCGGTATTATCATCGAGACAAAAGTCGCGCTCTTTACCGTGCCCAGAACAGAAAGGGTCGAGAGCATGAATCCCAGATAGAGTGAGCCGCCGTCACCCATAAAGATCTTAGCCGGATAAAAATTATACGGCAGGAATCCTAAAGCCCCTCCCGCAAGAGCCAGCATAGCTCCCGCCGCCAGATATGTCCCGTGAATGTATGCCGCGTAAGCGATACACAGAGACTATGGCTGCCGTCCCTGCGGCCAGCCCATCCAGCCCGTCTATGAGGTTCACCGTGTTGGTTATGCCCACTATCCACAAAATAGTTATGATAAAGCACAGCACCGTTCCCAGGTCGCTGTTTCCCGGACCGAAATAGTTGGTGATAAAAGTTATGCGAATATCGCACATATACATCATTATTGCCACCAAAAGCTGTCCCGCAAACTTTATCTTAGGAGATAAGTTTCTAAGGTCGTCTATCACACCAAGCATATATATCATGGTTCCGCCGGCGGTGATTATAAGTATCTTAGGGTCAAACCTCAAAAAAATACCAGCATCGATATGGCGCTTCCGGCAAATATTGCAAGGCCTCCGAATCTGGGCATGGCCTTTGTATGCATTCTTCTGTTGTCTTTTGGTATATCCACTGCACCGATTCTGGGCGCCAGTTTAATGGCCAGCGGCGTTACTGCCAGCGAAATCGCCAGAGCCATTAAAAAGGTGATCCACAATGTACTGTACATAATACTGCGGCTCCTTTATGTTTCTGCTATAACTTTTCTACTTTCAGTCCTGCTTCATCGAGTATAGAGGCCGCCAGTTCATCGGGATATCCCTCCTTTATGACTATCCTCTTTATGCCTGCGTTCAAGATCATCTTAGCGCAGATGGCGCAAAGGCTGATGAGTTATGTAGATGGTCCCTCCTTCGACGCTGTTTCCCATCACCGCCGCCTGAATTATGGCATTCTGCTCGGCGTGAAGAGCCATGCACAGTTCGTGCCGCTGTCCGGAAGGCACATTGAGCTGCTGACGTATGCAGCCGCCTCTCTCCTCGCAGTGCATTATGCCGCTGGGAGCTCCGTTATACCCGGTGGCTATGGCGTGGCGATCCTTTACTATCACGGCGCCTACGTGTCTTCTCATACAGGTCGATCTCTTAGCCGTCAATTCGGCCATCTCCATAAAATATTCATCCCAAGAAGGTCTCTTCATTTTTAAATCTCCTGTTCGTAATAAACTTCAACTAAATACAAACCTTCTGCCGGCGCTCTGTGACCGGCCGATTTTCTGCTTGCAGAATCTATTATATCTTTCATCTGGGAAGCTTTTCTCTTGCCCAGCCCTATCTCCACGAGAGTTCCTGTTATGATCCTGACCATATTGTAGAGAAAGCCGTCCCCCGATATCTCTATCAGGATATCGTCATTATTTTTTTTTAATCTGAAGATCATACACAGTCCTGACGGTAGTCTCTCTCTCTTGGCCGCCTGCGGACTGAAAACAAGCAAAATCATGTGTGCCTATAACATATGACGCCGCCTCCGCCATGGCCTGTATATCCAGCGGCCTATTTATCTGATAGCAATATCTCCGCCTGAAAATATCTGTCTCTTGGCTGTTTGATATCACATATCTGTACTTTTTTCCCTTAGAATCGAATCTGGCATGAAAGTCAAGGGGCATATCTTTTTGCCGATATTATCCTTATTTCTCCTGCCCCGGATCCATTTCTTGCTCCTGACAGAATATTGTTTGAAGCCAGCATCAGCCTGTCGGCAGGTATACCGTACTTTCCCTTAAATGAGGCTCTCTGCCCCAGGGCATGTACTCCTGCGTCCGTACGGCTTGTCCCGTTAAGCTTCACTTCCGATCCGCATACTGCGGAAAGTACTCGTTCCAGTTCTCCCTGTACCGTTCTGACAGAAGGCTGCTTCTGCCAGCCGAAAAACCGCTGCCGTCGTATTCTATTGTAAGCAAAATATTTCTCTCTCGGATCATATCTTTACTCCACAGGGGATTTTTCCGTCTCACTCTGAATCCGCCGGATCAGGCTTTGGGAAGAATTATCTGCTTGTTTTCTTTAGACTCTCTGTACAGAGTGAACTTGCGGCCTATAGCCTGTACGAACTCGGCCTTAAGGCTCTGCGCTACTTCATTGGCAACGTCTTTTGGCTTAAGGTCGCATCCTTCCTGAAGTTTAACTTTCACCAGTTCTCTAATCTCAAGACAAGTATCTATCTCTTTTATCACATTGTCCGTGACTCCGGCTTTGCCTATATATACTACAGGGTCGATGCTGTGAGCCATGGATTTTAAAAAGCTTCTCTGTTTGCTTGTTATCATCTATTTTGTCCTTTCTCAGATGTATACCATAATATTATAACTCATTTGATGTAAAATGACCAGATAAATCGCCGAAGATATGGCGATATAAGGCACCAGAGGTCTCTGCTCTCTGGGCTTTATACGCTTTCTTATCATCAGAAACCCCAGATGAAATGCGCTCACAAAAGTGGAAATGACGAAGACCGTCAGTATTCCTTCTGTTCCAAGACACAGTCCCAGCGCCCCGAACAGCTTTATGTCTCCGCCTCCCAGAGATTCCTTTTTATATATCAGCCTGCCTAAAATACCTATGATCAGCATGACTCCAAAGCCTATCAGTCCTCCCCAGATTCCCTGGAAGACGCCTCCGTTATGGTGAGGGACGAATCCTACTGCCGCCACCATCAGCAATATGATAAACTGATCCGGAACGATCCTGTATTTTATATCGGCTATGGCCATCTCGCATAAGAGCCAACAAGTCATCAGGGCGATTATCCCATAGACGGGATCTTTCAGTCCCAGATAAATTCCAGCCATGACAAAAAACAAGAAAACCAGTATTTCCACGGAACGCTGTTTATCCTCTGGCGTGTCGGGTGAAGAAGTTCCTCATCCGGCTCTTTTCCGTAGTCGCAGAGCCATTTCCCCGGAATCTTGTTGAATATATACACTGCGCCGCACCCCATAATTATGCCTGAGGCTATAGCCGCGGCGCAGATGATGATAGTCCTCGCATAATCTTCGATCAAATCTATCCCCTTCAGATATTTTCTTCTAAAAAAAGCATCTCCGGCAATCGTCAGAACTGAAATGCGAAAGATGCTCTCGTAATCTTGCAAGATGTTATGTTAACTGCCGGAAGGCATGAACGGTATCAGCGCCCCCCTGCTACGCTGTTCACAGGCATAGTCTGAAGCACTATTTTGCCCGGACCCGTTATGACAGTATTAAACGCTCCTTCTCCTCCGAAGAACATATTTTTCGCTCCTTTTACGGCTGTTATATCCATGGAGCAGGTGGCATCCATCATGGCCAGATAACCTGTATCGACTATCATCTGCTGTCCCGGCGCCAGATCATATTCAACGGTGGAGCCGTCTATCTCTACAAACACCATACCCTCTCCCGAAAGTTTCTGCATGATGAAGCCCTCGCCGCCGAAGAAGCCGGCTCCCAATTTCTTCTGCAGAAACAGCGAGATGTCAACGCTCTCCACGCCGGCCAAAAACGCGCTCTTCTGCACTATGACAGGTCTGTCCGGAGTGATCTCCACCGGAAGTATAGTTCCCGGAAAGCTGGAAGCGAAAGCTATCATGCCCTCGCCGCCCTCGGCCGTATATCTGTTCTGGAAGATAGATTCTCCCGCTAACATTCTTCCCAGAGCCTTTCCTATTCCGCCGTTGCTGGTAGTCTCCATCTTCATGTTGGGGGTCATCCAGCTCATGCTTCCTTTTTTCCGTCATCATACACTCGCCTCTGTCCAGCTGGCAGATCACCACCGGCAGCGGCGTGCCTTCTATTTTATATTGCATATCAATCTCCTGTTATTTCTTCCATGAACTTTTAAGCCCTACTATCTCGTTGAACACCGGCGCTTCTTTCGTGTGAAGCTTGGAGTCGGCCACAAAATAGCCGTGTCTGAAAAACTGGAATCTCTCCCCGGCGAAACATTCTTCAGCGAACTCTCGGCGTAAGCCGTAGAGATCTTCACTGTATCGGGATTTTTTACCATCTCTCCGTTTTCGTCTTCTACCATCAGAGTATCCGTACTGCCTGACGGTCACGGGAACTGAATCAGACGCATCCACAAAATGTATGGTGCCTTTGACCTTGCGCTCCTCAAAACCGCTGCCGCTTCTGGTCTTTGGATCATAAGTGCAGTGGATCTCTTTATACTGCCGTCATCGTTCTTTATTACGCCGGTACAGGTTATAAAGTAAGCGCCTTTCAGCCTTACTTCATTACCCGGGAAAAGGCGGAAATACTTTTTTAGGAGGTTCTTCCATAAAATCTGCTCCGTCTATCCACAGTTCCCTTGAAAAAAACTCCTCTGACGCCCCATATCCGGGTTCTGAACATTGTTTTCTATCTGGCAAATCTCCCTTTGGCCTTCCGGATAATTGGTTATTATCACTTTTACCGGGTCAAAAAATTACATTGCGGCTCTCGGTCTTCTCTTTGAGATCTTCTCTGACACAATGCTCCAGGAGAGATATATCCACTGTGCTGTTGGATTTAGCCACCCCTATAGTTTCACAAAAAGTTCTCACTGCTTCAGGAGTATATCCCCTGCGGCGTATGCCGGCTATGGTCGGCATCCTCGGATCGTCCCATCCCTCTACGGTACCGTCCTCTACCATCGCCTTGAGATATCTCTTGGACATGACTGTATTGGTGAGATTGAGCCTTGCAAATTCTATCTGCTGAGGCGGAGCCTGCCACCAACCCACTTCCCTAAGTACCCAGTCGTAAAGCGGTCTGTGGTCCTCGAATTCAGAGTGCATATGGAATGAGTTATGCCCTCTATGGCATCTTCTATAGGATGGGCAAAATCGTACATAGGGTATATGCACCATTTGTCTCCCGTATTGTGATGCGAAGCGTGAGCGATCCTGTATATTATAGGGTCTCTCATGTTTATGTTAGGCGAGGCCATATCTATCTTAGCTCTCAGCACTTTCTCGCCGTCGGCATATTTGCCCGCCTTCATTTCTTCAAAGAGGCTGAGATTTTCCTCTATGCTTCTGTTTCTGTAAGGGCTTTCTTTTCCCGGTTCTTTAAGAGTGCCTCTGTATTCTCTTATTTCATCGCCGCCAAGATCACAGACGAAGGCTTTCCCCTTCTGTATCAGCGTTACGGCAGCTTCGTACATCTTATCGAAATAATCAGAAGCCCACAGTCTCTCATCCCACTGAAATCCCAGCCACTTTACATCTTCTTCTATGGAATCCACATATTCCATATCTTCTTTGACCGGATTGGTATCGTCATATCTGAGATTGCACTTTCCGCCGTATTTAGCGGCAGTCGTAAAGTTTAAACATATGGACTTGGCGTGTCCTATGTGAAGATAGCCGTTGGGTTCCGGAGGGAAACGTGTACAAACTTTGTCTCCGTATCTATGATTTTCAAGATCTCGCTTGATGATCTCATGAATAAAATTGTCTGCCATTTTATTTCCTCCAAGTAATGTATATTATGAATTATATCATCAAGGCGTAAATTTATCCAGTGCCGCTTATAATTTTTGACATTCATTTTTTTAATAATTTATAATATACATATAATCAGGAGAAGGACTTGAAAGATGAGAAAATTCAAAAAGCTTTATAATTTTAATATCAGCCATAGTAATCGTCCTTAGCCTTTGGGGATGTCAGCGATCCGATCTCTCCGGCCAAGGCTCTTTACCAGGGGCTGTCTCTTCCATGTTCAGAGACGCTATTAAGACGGCTGCTGATTACACGGACTCTCGGCTCTCTTCCCCAAATCCATCCGAAGGAGGAGATAATTTGGCCAGTGCGGCAGGCGCGCAGGGCGCAAACAGCGTGGATATGACAGGAATTCCCGACGTCATATCGACGCTGACTTCAGATGACGGAAACAGATTGGTGCTTGTAAATAAACTGTACACTGTTTCAAAAAGATTACTATCCGACCGATATGGTCGCCGTAGACGGTTCACTTTCGACAAATCAGGGACTATATTTCAAAAGAGAAGCTTATGAAGCGTATCTTAAGATGCTATCAGCAGCTCAGAGCGAAGGTCTTAATTTCATGATCTGCTCCACTTATCGCTCATATGCCCTTCAGACAAGTCTGTATAACAATTCTCTGGCCCAAAACGGAGAAGCTTTCACCAATACGCGCTCAGCGTATCCGGGAAAAAGCGAGCATCATACGGGATGGGCTGTGGATATAACGTCTGAGTCTATGGGTTATGGCCTCAGTCAGAACTTCATAGACTATCCGGAGGGACTGTGGATCAACAACCATTGCAGCGAATACGGGTTCATCATCCGATACCCAAGCGGTAAGACCAACATAACGGGATACGACTATGAACCGTGGCATCTCAGGTATGTGGGTATAGAGGCAGCTTCTGAAATTACTTCAAGGGGAATTACTCTTGAGGAGTATCTGGGAAAAGCATAAAACGAGGACGGCAGTCGCCGTCCTCGTTATTCGTCCAGATAATATCTGCGTTTTCCTACCGATATATTTTTATATTCTATAGCTTCTTTAGGGACATCTGCATATGCACGCCATGCAATGAGTGCAGTTATCCGACCATTTAGGAGTTCCGTCTTCCATCCTTATATTGTTCAGCGGGCACACATCTTGGCAGGAGCCGCATCCTATGCACTCGTCGGTGACTCTGAATCCCTTTGCTCTCACCGCAAATTTATAGAACAGAGGGTTTATGATCAGGCTCTCCAGCGCGCCGACCGCCGACTACGACTCTTCTATTTTATCTCTGCCGGATATCTTGCCGGCCAGACCTCGCAGAGCATGATCCGCAGAGGCTATTATCCTCTGTGACGTCTCCTCGTCGGGAACACTGAACATAGCTATGTAATTTTCCGGCATCTTAATCGCCCCACAGCCTTGAAACTCCAGCCCCTTCTCACAGCAAAGCTTTTTGGACATACTTTCCGGCGTTTCCGATAGAGTCGCCGCAGGTCAGAATAAAATATGCTTTTTTGCATCCCTCAAACTCACATTCTCTGATAAAATCATCCACTATCCTCGGCATCCGCCACCCATATGTGGGAACTACAAAGATGTAGGGGCTGTCCGACTTAAAAGTTCTGCGCTCCCCTCTCTTTATCATGTTTCCCATATCTGCTGCGTTAGCCTCGCCGATCATTGAAGCCAGATTCATGGCCACATGGCGGCTGTTTCCTGTCCCGCTGAAAAATAATATCATCCGCTTTTTCTCCCCTTTTCTATCGTATTCATCAATACTGCCGCAAAGCATAACACGCTGCCGGCTAAAAATTTAACTGTAATGACTCTCTGTAATATAACACAGAAAGTAAAAATCCGAACAACGACTCCATGCTCATTATCAATGCGGCTGTAGTATCTTTGGCATATTTCTGGGCGTAGTTCTGTGCCATGAAGGCCACGAAAGTGTTGAGAACTCCCAGATAAACCACTCCGATGATGGCTTCTTTTCCTATATCAAGAGTCAGACCTCCCCTGAGCTATGCAGACTGCAAACCCTGCCAAGGCTGCAGTAAGCATCTGAAAGAAAGTCAGCCCGGCTATATCGGAATCTTTATCCACAAGCTTACCGATAAGGACTATCTGTATTCCGAAGATCACCGCAAACAATACGCTTAAACTGTCGCCTATTCCTATGGTAAAGGACTCCTTAAGCGATATGAAGCCTATGCCGGCAAGGGCCGTTGCGCCTGCAACAAAAGATTTGATCTTCGGTCTCTTTCCTATCATGGCCCAGCTTATGAAGGGTACGAAAGCAACATAGGCGCTGCACAAAAATGACTGATTGGCGCTGGAAGTATACTGGAGCCCTATCAGCTGTACGGCTTGTCCCGCCGCCTGCAGGGCGCCGATCAATATACCCTTTTTTCATCACGTCTTTAGAAGTTTTGGCTATCCTCTTCCAGAAAATAATACCGCACATCAAAGCTCCCATACCATACCTGTATGCTATTATCGCCGCAGGCGACAGCCCGGTCAAAGCCATCTTCCCGGCTATAAATCCGCCGCCCCATATGGCCGCTACTAAAAGCAATGTCAAATTGGCGGCTGTCTGTTTGTTCTTCATAACTGCGTGCTCTCTTACTGATAAATAATTTCTTTTTCTTTAATATAAGCAAAAAGAACCGCGAGTCAATAGCCGCGGTTCTTCAAAAGCATATTTACTTTTTGAACGTTGTTGCCTCACGTTCTGAGGTTTAAAATCCTGTTCCGATTATCTTTCAACGATGAGAGCTGTTCCCATGCCGCCGCCGATACATAAAGTAGCCAAACCGTATTTGGAATCTCTCTTCATCATCTCGTAGATCAGGGTGATAAGTATTCTGCATCCGGACGCTCCGATAGGGTGTCCTATAGCTATAGCTCCGCCGTTTACGTTAGTCTTTTCAGGATCCAGGTTCAGATCCTTTCTAACAGCCAGAGACTGAGCGGCAAATGCTTCGTTAGCCTCTACCAGATCTATGTCTTCGATAGCCAGGCCTGCTTTGTCCAGAGCTTTTCTGGAAGCAGGAACAGGTCCCACGCCCATGATAGAAGGATCAACGCCTGCAGAAGCGTAAGCCTTTATGGAGCACAGAGGCTTGATTCCCAGTTCGTCAGCTTTCTCTTTTGACATAACTACTACTGCAGCTCCGGCGTCGTTGATTCCGGATGCGTTGGCAGCTGTAACGATACCGTCTTTTTTTGAAAGCAGGTTTAAGCTTTGCAACTTTGTCTATAGTAGTGCCGAATTTAGGGGAATTCGTCAGTATCGAATACGATAGGATCGCCTTTTCTCTGAGGAATCTCTACAGGAACGATTTCATCCTTGAACTTGCCTGCTTTAATAGCTTCTTCAGCTCTGTTCTGAGAGATCACGGAAAATTCGTCCAGCTGCTCTCTGGTGATTCCCCACTGCTCTGCAACATTTTCTGCAGTGATACCCATGTGGTATCCGTTGAAAGCGTCCCAAAGGCCATCGTTTACCATCATATCGACCATCTGAGCGTTGTTCATTCTTGCTCCCCATCTTGCGGAAGGCATAGCGTATGCTGTAGCAGACATATTTTCAGCTCCGCCTGCAACGATTATGTCAGCGTCTCCGGCCTTGATTATCTGAGCAGCCAGTTCAACAGCTCTCAGTCCCGATCCGCAAACTTTATTGATAGTCATAGCAGGAACCTCGATAGGAAGGCCTGCATCCAGCGTCATCTGTCTGGCAACGTTCTGTCCCAGGGCTCCCTGAAGAACTGCTCCCATGATAACCTCATCAACCATCTCAGGTTTGATTCCGGCTCTTTCAACTGCGCCTTTGATAGCGATAGCGCCCAGTTTCCTTTGTAGGAACTCCCTTTAAGGCTCCTCCGAAGCTTCCGATAGGTGTTCTTGCCGCACTTACGATTACAACTTCTCTCATTTCTTGTGTATCCTCCTTAGATTACTTTGAGTCGATTTGTACTAACTAATAACTAATACATCTTGTATACAAGATTATTTAACCACAAACCAACGAAGAAAGCAAGTCTTTTCTGATAAAAATTAACAAAACTTTTTCTTCTTTTTTTTCAACAACATTATTTCAGTTTATTTTATCATAAAAACAGCTCTGCGAAAAGCCTTTATTTAAAAGTTGCCGTATATTTCTCTCTGCCATCTTCACCGGCTTATAGGACAGCTTCGTCTGCCTCAGGTTCTCCATGCCCATGTCTTCCTCTCTGTTGACATAAACAGTCTCTGCGGGAAGCCTCTTGCAGAACTTTCGTTGTTTATGGCCTGATAAAGGCCTCTTACCCTGTCGTCAGCCTTTTCCACATGTACCAGGACTGTCTCTTTGCTATTGGTCTTCGCGAATTCTCCGAGGGTGACGGCTTCTATCCTGCCGTCTATCCTTATTATTCCCGTGAGGAGCCCCTGCCTACAAATTTAAGCAGTTCCTCTATAGCGATCGTCTCAAGTTCCAGTATCTCTTTCCACTCTTCGGGCGTTTCTCCCAGCTTATACTCGTTCTTGCTTCTTATATAGGCCATTATCTCAGGAACCATATCGACCGTGGCCTCTTCATAGGTAAAGCTGTAGTTCCGCAGAAAATAATTCAGATGATTTTTCTTCTGATGATACTTGCGTCCGCTTAGCTTGATCAGATCATCCTTTAAATAAATATAATCGTCATCGTCTCTTGTGTGTTCCGTCTCCACCGAATCTCCGAATACGTCTTTGAGGACCGGCGCCAATGATCCGGGAACGAGACTGAGCTCAAAAGCCTGTCCCTTCTTTGTGAAAAATCTGTCTGGCCTCTTCTATGACCTCCCTGACTTTTTCCGCATCATAGCTGCCCGAGTTTGTCAGGGGAAACGACATGAAGTATTCTTTTTCTTCCGTTTCCAGAGTTCCAAGGCCGGCGATACACAGATAATCGCCTATGACCTGCCATGTGAGGTCATGGGTATTTCGCCATATATAATTGGCCAAAAACGTATGTGTAGACGATTCGTAATCATAACCGTCAAAGTAACTGTTCAGAAGCTTTATATCTTCTTTTGTCAAATCGTTAAAATCTCTGTCAAAAAATCATATTACCTCTTATTATTTCACTATCGCCGATATCTCCTTGAATTCAGGAGATTTTGCGCTTTTAAGTATTTCGTATAAAATGCTCGCCGCTTGACATCACCGCCCCCGCAGCCGAAAGTCTCATGGCGGATATTTGATGATTCTTATAATTTCTCGATCCGCAGCAGTCGGCTGCCAGGACTACTGATAACCGCTTTGAAGAAGATCCAGCGCCGTCTGCTCCACACATATATGAGTTTCTATGCCCGCCAGGATCACAGTCTTTTTTTTGCTCTTCGAGACGTTTTCTGAAATTCTCATCTCCATATGCGCTGAAGGACGCCTTATCGACAGGATCAAAATCTCCTAACGCTTCAGCTACCTCTTCTGTAGTCTGCCCCAGACCTTTTGAATATTGAGTGGTAACTATCTTAGGTATTCCTAAGGCCGCAAGGCCTTTGGCCAGTTTAACAGTATTTTTTTTTCTATGGTCTTGCTGTCTTCCATGGCCGAAGAAGCTTCACCTGATAATCTATCGCTACAAGCACGCAGTCGTCTCTGTCTATTCTTATTATCTCTTTCATCATATCTTCAGCTCCCATCCTTTTATTTTAGTCCCTCATAATCGTTCAGATCATATCTTATGGCCGATATTGTGGCATATCCCTGTCTTATGAGTCTTACGTCCATATCTTCGGTCCAGTGATCCAGTTCGCTGGGCGTTCCTCTATATCGGTAAGTCTTAGAATCTCGCTGCGCGATATTTCTTCGAACCACTGATCGTATTCCACAGCGCCCAGCTTACAGACTTTATCTCCTTTAATCTCTTCTGCCGGTATATCAGGTGTGTTTATGCTTATAACGCCTTTTCTTCCAAAACTCATTGCCAGCGGCAGCGTCTGTACTGCCAGCTTGCATGCCCCTTCAAAGTGCGAGGCTTCATGACTGTTGACAGAAACGGCTACAGCCGGAAGACCCGCCATCATGCCTTCGGCTGCGGCGGAAACGGTTCCCGAGTACATGGTATCTGTACCAAGATTTCCGCCATGGTTTATTCCCGCATATACCACATTTATTATTACGCCCTCCTGCTTGAGCATATCTATCCCCAGCTTTACGCAGTCGGCCGGCGTGCCGTCACATTCGTAAGCTTTTTTTGGCGCCTTCAAATTCTACTTCTCTCAGGGTGATCTCACCGCTTACGCTGAGAGCATGGCTGCTGGCGCTTCTCTGGACATGCGGCGCCACCACATATACGTCTCCGCATGATGACATGGCTTTTGGCCAGCGACTTTATACCTTCTGTCGTTATTCCGTCGTCGTTAGATACAAGAATGTTCATTATATTTTCATAACCTTTCCTATTTGATCATTTATCACCAGATTCGCTTTACTGTCATACCCAGTAGCCTGTTTATTTATCAATACTAAATTATTCCCACGAAAATACCTAATTAAACCTGCCGCGGGATAAACTACCAGAGAAGTTCCTCCGATTATCAGAGTATCTGCGCGCATATGGCTATATATTTTACGCACTCGTCATCCAGGACCGCTTCCATGGACTACGTCGGGTTTTACTCAGAACAGCTGCCGTTTCGGCAGTATTCTTCGTTCAAATATATTCCTGCTGCCTGCTTTCGATGAAGTCCCATGCTATATTCTGCGTCACTGCCGTGAAGGCCTTCAGCTTGCCTTCTCTTTGAAGCCAGATGAGCAAAAGAGTCCTTGCCTTATGTGCGTCCCCGGGCTGCGCGTCCATATATATCAGATTCTTCTTATAATAATCAAAAAAAGACTTCCATATGTCTTACAAAGAACGTATGGGACAGTATTTCCTCCGGTGAAAAGCCATACTGCTTCTGCGCGCTGTACAGTCCTTTTTCCGATCTGAAATCAGGTATACCGCTCTCTGTAGAGACTCCCGCTCCCCCGAAGAACACTATCGATTTTGAATCGTCTATTATATTCTTCAATCTCTCGTCCATGGTTTTCTCCTTATCTCTTTTATAGCGCGAATTTTTATCTTCGTCTTAAGACATCATAAATATGACGTTGCTAACATTATAACACTTGTGGTAAAATTTTGGTATCTTTTTAAGGAGGTCTCGCATGACGAACAGACAAAAAATCGAAAACTGCTCTGGTCCTCAGCGGCGGAGGTTCCCGCGGCGCTTATGAAGCCGGCGTCTGGCAGGCGCTGGTTGACCTCGGAATAAAAATAGACATCGTTACAGGCTCCTCTGTGGGGGCCATAAACGGAGCCATGGTATGTCAGGGAGATCTGGATGACACTATCAATCTGTGGAGAGATCCAGACTCACATGGTCTTTGACGTGCCGGAAGACAGCCAGCTCATAGATTATGCAAAGCTGATCTTTTCTAACGGCGGAGCAGGCATTTCGGGGCTTAAGGCTCTTCTTGAAAAGTATATAGACGAAGAAAGGATTCGAAAGTCCCCCGTAGATTATGGGCTGGTCGTCATGGAAAGAGCCAGCATGAAACCCCATTATCTCTATAAGGAAGATATCCCCAAGGGGAAACTCATCGATTATATACTGGCCAGTTCATCTGTTTTCCCGGCAGTGCATCCTTATGAAATAGACGGCGTCGAGTATATAGACGGAGGTTACGCCGACGTTTCCCCCCATAGATCTTGCCATGAAAAAAGAATCCGTCATCTATAATAGCCGTCAAGCTGAACGCCATGGGTATATTAAAAAGGAACCTCTCAAAAAAGCCAAAGATATCACCGTCATAGAATCAAGCTGGAATCTCGGAAGCACTCTCATATTTGACACGAATAACTCTCGCCGAAACATGCGGCTTGGTTATCTCGATACGCTTAAGACTTTCGGCATACTGGACGGCAGTTATTTTTGCCTTTGCCAAGGGAGACTTTTCAAGGATGGATATAAGATGGGCGGATCCCTGCGCCAGGATCTTCAGGATGGATCCGTGTCTGATCTACTCCAAAGAATCGTTTCTCAGGATGCTTCCCGAGGCTGTGGCCAACGCCCAGCAGGAGGTGGACGAAGCCTGGGAGGCTTTTAAGAGCATCCGCAGAATACACGTGAGAATACCTGATTATATACAGGACATAAAATCGGCCGCCGGCCCAAGAGCCATCTGCAGGGTCATCGCCGAAAACATAAAGGAAAAAGGACTGGACAGCATTTTTATGAGCAACGCAGTGATCGCTCTGATACCTGAGCAGGTGATAGCCGCCAGATTTTTAGTAAAATACGGAATAGTCTGATACATTTATACTTTATCGAATTTAAAGGCCCGGATACTATCGTATCCGGGCCTTTAAATCCGGCCGGCAGAAAAAGTACCGCCTCCGCCCCCTTCTATTGTATCTCGTCAAGCCTGTAGGCAAAGAGCTTCTTGGCGGGGAGTCTTATAAAGCGCCATGGCGAGGATAGTCGCAAGCACCAAGCCTACGGTAAACTGTCCGATGTTGAAAGGAGCTCCCAATATACCTGACCAGAGATTGCCGGCCAGTATTCCGTCAACTGCGGCATATCCGATCACCATCTCTATGCCTGCCAGTACCATTCCCACGATCTCTACAAGCGGAACCGATCCTATCTTGACATGATGTTTCTTCTTCTTTGTGGCCGCCTCGATGAAAGCTCCCATTATGAACGCCATGAGTGCTTTTATCAGAAACGTCCATGGAGCATAGGCGGCGTATCCTCCGAGAAGGTCGGCAAGGGCCGAGCCGAGACCTGCCGCTGCTGCCCCCGCCTTTTTTGCCCAGAAGCAGAACCGACAGGAATATCATAGTATCTCCCAGATGAACATACCCCTGAGTGAAAGGACTTGGAATCTTGATTATATAAGTAGCCAACAGGACTAAACATACCATCAGCGCCGTAAGAACTAATTTATTCGTTTTCTCTGTACCCGTCATAAAAAAAATACTCCTTTAACATTGCTTTTTTATTGATCTGGTATTATAATACTACTAAAATGTCATCTTTTAAATACTCACTTTTTACTTTTTTTAAATATACAGTATAGGAGATTTATTTTATGAAACCGATTATCATAGATTTTTCTGACAGTTCTTCAGAATCTTTATATATACAGTTATACGAGAAGATCCGGGACGGAATACTGTCGGGAGAGATAAAAAAGGAGAAAAACTGCCTTCTCTGAGAAGTCTCTCAAAAAGCTTTGGACGTAAGCATCACCACCACTCAGACGGCTTATAATCAGCTGCTGGTGGAAGGTTACATAATCAGCAGGCCTCAGTCAGGTTATTATGCCGCGCAGGGCTTATCAACAGGCCAGATACCATATTCCCCCGGGCAGACAGGCTCCGCTGACGGAACAGGTCTTTAAGTCCGAAGAGAATCCATATATATGTGATTCGGAATGTTTTGACTTCGTCAAATGGAAGAAGTGCGCTTCTAAAGTCTACAACGAATACTCCGATCTCCTCCTCTTTGAAAGCAATCCTCAAGGGGAGGCGGCCCTCCGCCATGAGATAGCAAGATATGTATACTCGGCCAGGGGCGTCACCTGCAAGCCTGAGCAGATAGTCATAGGCGCAGGAACGCAGCAGATAACCAGTCATCTTTGCCGTATACTCAAGAGACTCGAGGCAGATCACGTGTCCCTTGAAAGCCCCGGGTATCTTCCGGTTCAAAGTATGTTCAGAGAAAACGGATTCGCCATCTCGCACATTCCCCGTCACTCGAGAAGGGATAGATATAAGTAAACTGCCTATGAACATCGCTTCAGCAGTTTACGTGATACCGTCCAACCAGTTCCCTACAGGGGCTGTGATGCCCATAGGACGCCGCCGGCAGCTTCTCAGATGGGCTTCCGAAAACGACAGTTTCATCATTGAGGATGATTATGACAGCGAGCTCAGATATTTCGGAAAACCTATACCGGCTTTAAAGAGTCTGGATGAAGAGGACCGAGTAATATATCTTGGGTCTTTTTCTTCTACCCTGTTCCCTGCGGTGAAAATTTCCTACATGGTGCTGCCCCAGCTTCTAAGCAGTATTTTCGACGAGATAAAAGATCAGTATACTCAGACTTGTTCAAAGGCTGAACAGCTGACGCTGGCTCTCTTCATGGAAAAAGGTTATTATTATACGGGGATACGCAAGCTGCGCAGTCTCTACGCGCAGAAACTGTCTCTCACCTTGCAGGCTTTCGCCTCAGAGCCGGCCGGGAACATCAGCACCGTGGATACTCGCTCGGGGATAAACCTCATAATAAAAAAATACGGACAAAAAAAAGCAGCCGATGAACTCTGCTCTGAAGCAAAGGCCATCGGGCTGGCGGTGGTTCCCTTATCTGAACTTACTGACCAGGATACGACGTCTCTCATCTTCTATTACAGCAAGCTGCCTGTGGGTAAGATAGAATCTCTGGTCAAAAGATTGGTCTCTATATGGAACAGTTGATACATTCAGACAACCCCCCGTTTAAAACCTATATCGTCAGATGAGAAGGTTATCTTCCCCTGATCGTCTATGAATATAGCCTCGGCGCCGTCTACAGACCTGATGAATTCCATTCCCTTTTCACTTCCCATGGAAAGGCAGATGGTGCTGAGCGCGTCACAGTCTCACAGATCTTCCTTTGTCGGCGATCACCGTAACAGATACCAGATCTGTATCATACTGATATCCGGTCTTCGGATCCAGTACGTGATGATACAGTTCTCCGTCTATCTCAAAATATCTCTCATACGTTCCTGACGTGACTACTGTCTTGTCTTTGCAGGGAACTATCCCTAAAAAGCTGACCTGTATCGGAATCGGGATCGGCTATGCCGACGGAGAATTCGCTTCCGGCGCCGTTCTCCATGCTCTTTCCCTTTTCTCCTACGGCCACTATATTTCCGCCCAGCGAGATGAGAGCGCTGGTGACTCCTTCAGATTCGAGATATTCTGCCACCTTATCAGCTATATAGCCCTTGGCTATACCTCCCAGGTCTATTTGAGCCTGTGGATCCAAAAGGCGTACAGTATTTCCTTCGATGACTATTTGCTCATATCCCACATGGCTAACTGCTTCTCTCAGGACTTCGGTGTCCGGCACAGCGCCGGTCTTTTCTCCGTTTTCATCAACTTGATGAAAATCCCACAGTTTGCTGACTCCCCGATGGTTATATCGAATCTCCCTTCAGAAAGCTGCCCGTAGTCTATTCCTTTTTTTAATCACTTCGATTGCCGTATCGCTGACTGCAACCGGCTGACCTGCCGCGTTGTTTATTTTATAGATATCGGTCCCCTTTCTCATATTGCTGAGGATCCCCTCGTATTCGTCGCACAGTTTAAAAGCCTCTGTTATGACCGTCAACACCTGTTCTCTCTGCTCTTCCTCGCTCATACCTTCGAGGCCGTACATGGAGTAAACTGTTATCTTACATATCGTGTCTAAATGGAAGCTAGTTTTTTCTATTCCCGCATTATTACTCTGTGAATTGCACCCTGTCTGTGGTATAATAAGCATTGCAACAATGAGCAATAATATAAATAATCTTTTCATAAATCAACTTTTCCCCCGGAGTTTATCATGATCAAAAAAGCGGATGTCGCTCTTTTCTTTATCATTTTAATAGCAGGCCTTCTCATCTCTTGGTTCTCTCTTTCATCAGGCGAGCCCGCAAGCAAAGTTATGGTCTGGGTAGACGGCAATATTTACGGCGTTTACGATATAAATGAGAATCAGACCATAGAGATAAATAATAACGGCCATATTAATAATTTTACCATAAAAAGATGGTTTTGTTTCAATGACTTATTCAGACTGCGCCAATCAGGTGTGTGTAGAAAAGGGCTCTATAACGCAGTCAAAGGACTCCATAGTCTGTCTTCCGAACAGAGTTATGGCAGAAATCGTATCGGAAGGGGGCGGTGTAGATGTCGTCGCAGGATAAGACGCCGGGCGCAGAACATCCGGAAATTCTTACGCTCTCAGAACCAAACGCCTCTCTCTCAGCGCCATACTGGCGGCCATGGCTATGATTCTTTCCTACATTGAAGCTCTCATCCCCATGCCTGTACCTGTACCGGGCATCAAGCTGGGGCTTGCAAATCTCATAGTCATAATCGCCATTTATAAGCTGGGATTTAAGTATGCTTTTTATAATAAACTGCGTAAGGATCCTTACGGCCGGTCTCCTCTTTACGGGAGTCTTTGGTATCATATACTCGATGGCCGGCGGTATCCTTAGTATTCTCGTGATGTATATCTTATATAAGTCGAGGATATTCGGAACCGTGGGAATAAGCATGGCCGGCGGCGTTTTACATAATTTCGGTCAGCTAATTATGGCCTGCATAATAATGTCCAACGTGAGGCTCATGTCCTATTTTTTCTGTATTACTGTTTTCCGGCATGTTAAGCGGCATTTTGATAGGCGTGGTAGCTCACCTGGTCATGGCAAAGCTACCTCACCTAAAGATATGAGTCCGCCGATCTGATAAAAGGAGAGATATTATGAAGTTTAAACGAGTATGGGCAGTCTATTTCAGCCCCACGGGAACCACGAAGAAAGTCGCCTGCCATATGGCAGATGAACTTGCAGATCTGCTGGGAGCTAAAAGATGTGATTACGATTTCACACTGCCAAAGGCAAGAGAGGGGTTTGCATCTATCAGCGGAGCTGATGCCGGCGGCTTAGAAGCATCAGAAATCAAAGGCGAAGAATCCGGTTCCGATCTTGCGGTGTTTGCTACTCCTACTTATGCGGGAAGAGTACCCAACGTACTGCTGAAATATCTTTTTCTTCTATAAGAGGTAACGGAGCGGCCGCCATACCGGTGGTGACCTTCGGTAACAGGAATTTCGATAATTCGCTGATAGAGCTTCGCGATATACTGGAAAATGCGGGTTTTTATACTGTCGCTGCTGCGGCCGTCTCTTTGCGAACATTCCTTCTCTTATTCTCTGGGAGCGGGGAGGCCGGACTCCCGGGACATGAAAGAGATAGATGATTTCGCGCGATCCATCGTAAAAAATTCGATTCTTGGAAAGATCAGGCTATCGCCTGCGGCCTGCATGCTCCTATAGAAGTAAGCGGCATAGCCGAGACTTACGGCGGCTATTATAAACCTCAGGATCGCAGCGGAACACATATCGATATCCGCAAGGTAATTCCCAAGGTTTCAGAGGACTGCATAAACTGTGGGGTCTGCGCGTTGGTGTGTCCTATGGGCTCCATAGACCCAGGAGATGTGAGAAAGATGACAGGTATATGTATAAAATGCTGCGCCTGTTTTAAAAGATGCCCTGTTTCTGCCAGATATTTCGATGACGAAGGTTATCTGTATCACAAGACTGAACTGGAGGATATGTACAGCCGGCGTGCCGAAAACAGCTTTTTTTATGATCTTATACTGCTACTTTACGGCCTTTTTGATATATTGATGCAAATAAAAAAACCGGGTATATATATGACCCCCAAAAGTTAGACTTTAGCTCTAACTTTTGGGGGTCGGTTTATCCCGGTTTTATTTACTTCTGAACCATGCCACTATAGTTCTGCCTGCCCCGCATGTGTCGTTCCATACAAGATCTTTGCAAAGTCTGTCGCCAAGTTCATCATACCAACCGTCAAATTCAAAGCCCTCGTCCGGCTCTGCGTTATACTGCTGAACGCCGGGAGCCAGTTTAAGGCTTACATAGCCTCCTCTTCCCGCTTCTAAGCTTATGAGAGTCATGCCGTCTGACCCCGGCGCAGCCTGCCTTAATAAATCTCAGGGGATTTTCCGCTGCACTCGAGGATCTCCAGCTTTTTATTAGCGCTGAGATCCAGCTCCTGCAGCATATTGTCCTGCGCATACAACTCTGCCAGATCTTCACCCCTTGATACGTTCAATTTAGATATATTTCCATCCTTGACATCCAGGACTTCTCTCTTTTGTTTCTTCCATGATACCCTCCCGCTCATAATATTAAAAAGAAAAAGCGCACCTCGCATAAGATACGCCCTCTTTCAAGTCCTTTTTGATTAAGCCAGGCTGACATTTATAGCTCTGAGCTTATCGCTGTTTTTCGGATCAGCTTCCACATCAAAAACAACTTTCTGGCCCTCGGCTAAAGTTTTGTATCCATCTATCTGTATCGCTGAGAAATGTACAAAAAACATCTCCGCTACCATCATCATTGAAATAAAACCAAAGCCTTTCTCTGGATTAAACCATTTTACTGTACCATTATACATTAGGGTACCTCCATGTTCGAAAAAATTACCGTACCCATATAACAACGTACACCTTACAATGAATACTTGTTACTATTATTGCACATTTGTGTTTAAAGTCTACAAAACAAACGTCCCCCTGCATAGGAAGGGGACGTTTGTTGCATTTATTACTTTATAACTACTTCAAAATCAGGTTCATCATCAAGTAAAACGTTTTTCATAATGTAAGAGTTTAAAGATTCATCTCCTTTAGGCTCCTCAAATACTACAGTTCCTGTCTTTGTTCCGCCAGGAGTTAGATCTCCTGAGCCGATATTAGTATCGGTATCCACAAGGCTGAACGATGTATCATCTTCCTGACCTTGTGAGTTTACCATAGTCCAGTCAAGGAAATTGTATGAAACGTCCTCTTCCGATCCGTTCTCGATAGTTACGCTGATGATGACAAATTCTTTTCCCTCATCCGGAGTGCTCCAATCGTTTCCTTCGGAATACTGTACGTCATTAACCGTATACTTCACTCCGTTGATGTCGGCCGTTTCTCCTATAGCGAATGAAGTTTTCTTTTCCTCTTCTCCGCCTTCGTCACTTCCGCATCCAGCCAGCGCAAAAATCATAAGAAGCGACATTGCAAGCACTAATAATTTTTTTCATAGAAATAACCTTACTTTCAAATACTCTATGTTACTTTTTCAAGTTTATTATATGTTATTTCAACTCACTTGTACAGTATTTTTTAACTCATTTTGTGTTATAGATTGGTTTACATTTCCAAATTTATAATATAACTATAGAAACGGAGGATATTTACGATGAGTAAGTTCATAATAATACCAAAAGAAGAAAAAGCTGTCACGATGACTATAAGAATAGACCGTACTCTGCAAGAGAAGTACAATCAGCTGTCCAATGAAACCAATCATTCAAGAAATGAGCTGATTTCCATGGCTCTGGAGTATGCCTTAGACAATATGGAAATAAAAAAGAAGAATGATACAAAAGGGCTCCTCCATTCGGAGGGGCCCTCGATTATCTTTATTAGAAAGATCAGTCTTTAAGCTTCTGCCGCTTCTTGAGCAACAGCAGGAGCTGCCGGTTTTCTTTTCGCTCTGAGATTTATTATAGCGCCTGTAGGACATTCCTTTGCGCAGAGTCCGCAGTTCTTGCACTTTTCCGGATCTATCATAGCCAAATTGTTTTCAACCTTGACAGCGTCAAACTTGCAAGCTTTTTCGCACTTCTTGCAACCTATACATCCGTTGGAGCAGGCTTTTTCTCGTCTTTGCGCCAGGATCGGTGGAATGGCACTGTACGATAACCTTGTTCTTAGCAGGGGCTATTCTTATAACGCGGTTAGGACAGGTATTTGCACAAATACCGCAGCCTACGCACATATCTCTGTTTACTACAGCTACGCCGTCGCATACCTGGATAGCGCCATAAGGGCACGCAGCCTGACAATCTCCAAGACCCAGACATCCGTGGGCGCACATATTGAGCCGCCGAACAGCTGCTTGGCAGCTGCACAGGTTGAAAGTCCCTGATATTCCATCAGCTTTTTGCAGCTTGAGCGTTGCCGTTACACATTACAACTGCTACCTGAGGCTCAGCAGATCCGGCTTCCACACCCAATATGCCCGCAAGTTTGGCAGCAACATCGGCTCCTCCTACAGGGCATTTGGCAGTACCTATGGTAGGATCTTCAGCCAGCGCCGCGGCATAATCATCACATCCGGCGAATCCGCAAGCTCCGCAGTTGGCTCCCCGGAAGCTCGGCTCTTAAGTTTGTAACCGTCTCATCCACAGGTACGAAGAATATCTTTGACGCGATAGTCAGGATGACGGCAAAGATGAAACCCATTGCTACTACCAGCAATACCGGTATTAAAATATCCATCATTTCTTAACTCGCCTCCTTATACTACACTAATCCGCCGAATCCCATGAATGCAAGGGATAAGAGCGCGGCTGCAGTCATGGTGATAGGTACGCCCTGGAACGATGCCGGAATATCGGTGTTTCCCTTCCAGTTTGGTTCTCATTCCCGAGAAAATCACCATCGCCAGCAGGAATCCTACGCCTGCGCCGAAAGAGTTAACTAATGACTGAAGGAAATTGTATCCCCTGATCGATGTTGGAAATACATACGCCCAGTACCGCACAGTTTGTAGTGATCAGCGGCAGATATACGCCCAGCGATTTGTGGAGCGCAGGGATAAATTTTTTCAGCGCCATCTCAACAAACTGCACCAGAGCAGCTATGATGAGTATAAACACGATAGTCTGTAAATAAGCTATGTTCAAATCGTTCAAAACCTGCATTATCGGCCATGTTACGGCTGTAGCCAATACCATTACGAATATTACGGCTGCGCCCATGCCGACGGCAGAGTCGAGTTTCTTTTGAAACTCCGAGGAACGGACAGATGCCGAGGAACTGAGCGAGAACATAGTTGTTGACCAGGATTATACCCAGTAGGATAGTTAAATAACCTGACATTATGCTTCAACTCCTTTCTCTAATTCCTCAATACACTTCTCCTGCTGACATACAGAAGCCAGCGCGCATCCCTGACAGCCGAATGTTCTCGGCTTTTGCCCTTGGACTGGAGAATCTTGTTTACGATTGCGATGGCGCAAGCGTAGATAAAGAATCCACCCGGAGCAAGAGCTACTATGAGCATAGGATGTTCCGAAATGAACGGCAGTGAAATTGTAAGCTTCTGAACCAGCTCTTCGCTTCCGAGGAAGAATCCGGAGAAGATAGTTCCTGCGCCGAGAATTTCTCTTATGGCTCCGATGAATGTCAGAGATAATGTGAACCGAGTCCCATTCCTATTCCGTCCAGAGCCGAATCCAGAACGCCATTTTGTTGGCGAACATTTCGGCTCTTCCCAGAATGATACAGTTTACTACAATCAGAGGCAGGAATACGCCCAGAGAATTGTAGAGCGGTTCAGCAAACGCCTGAACGATGAATTGTACTAACGTTACGAATCCCGCTATCAATACTATGTAGCAAGGTATTCTAACTTTATCCGGAATAATTTTCGCCAGCAGCGAAATTACGATGTTGGAACAAATCAATACAGCTGTTGCTGCAATACCCATACCCATACCGTTGAATGCCGACGATGTGGTGGCAAGCGTAGGACAGGTTCCCAGCAGTAATACCAGGTTAGGGTTTTCCTTTAATTATGCCCTTCGTGAGGACTGCTAATCTACTTGCTTTTTCTTTTCATTAGTTAGCACCTCCTTGAACTGCTTGATATTGTTGCAGGGCCACGCTTACTCCCCTGGTAAACTCCGTTGGAAGATATTGTAGCTCCACTGATATATGTTACAGCCGAATCGCCTTTTGATGTTGTCGGCTCCTGCCAGCTCTGTCATACCCTTGTACTGTTCAAGGTAGCCGGATTCGTGCGCCTTGGTTCCCAGTCCCTTGGTGTCGTTGTGAGCAGTCACCTTAACGCCGGTTATGCTTTTCCTTCGTTGTCTATACCTATCATCTCTGTGATAAGTCCTCCGAAAGAAGACGACTGAACGGTAACGACCATTCCTATACCTTCTGCAACGTAACATTCTGTAACAAATACTTTGTCAGGAACCGCCACCAGAAGCTCGCCTTCGTATTTTTCAAAGCTTTCAGCTGCAGGCAGCAGCTCCGCTCTTGAAGCGTCAGCGGCTTTAGCGCTGTTTTCTGCGATTATAGGCGATGTTATGGAGTTCACGTATGCAAGGGCAAAGGTGATTACCAGGCAGATAGCCACCAGGACTACTACCGGCTGTATGTATTCTTTAAAAGTTTTACTTTTCATTTTTCTTAGCACCTCCATACATTCTCTTCTGGAAGAAGTTGTCGATGAGCGGTGACAGGCAGTTCATAATCAGAATGGAGAAGGATACGCCTTCAGGGTACTGACCCCAGAGTCTTATGATCATAGTGATCACTCCGCATCCTATTCCGAATACTACCTTACCCATAGGCAGCAGCGGAGTCGTGACATAATCGGTAGCCATGAAGAAGGCTCCCAGCATCACGCCTCCTGCAAGAACATGGAATATAGCCATGTTCAGATGCGTCGCCGCCTGTCGCCGCATAGTAGATAAACGCAAATACGAATACCGATCCTATAAAGCATACGGGGATTATCGGGCTGATGACCTTTTTCCATATGAGGAACAATCCTCCTATGAGAAGAGCGATAGCGCTGACTTCTCCCATGGAACCTCCTATGAAGCCCAGGAACATTTCCATGTTCGTAGGAAGCTCAGCTCCTCCTTCAGCTAAAACTCCCAGAGGAGTCGCCGTGGATGTAGCGTCTGCCGCCATTCTCGGAAGCGGCCACGTAGTCATCTCTGTGGCGAAAGATATAAACAGCACGATTCTGGCCGTTATGGCAGGGTTGGCAATGTTTTTTTTGCCTACGCCTCCGAACAGCTGTTTAACGATTACTATACCTACAAAACAGCCGACTATGGCGATCCAGTAAGGCAGTCCCGAAGGTACGTTGAAAGCGATGAGAAGTCCGGTCACCGCAGCGCTCAGGTCGCCTATGGTCTGTCTCTTGTGCATCAGAGCGTTCCATGCCCATTCAAAGAATACGGAAGCTACGATGCAGACCACTGTCAGCGTCAGGACTCTCATTCCAAACACATATATGCTTACCAAAAGCGACGGAATCAGGGCCATGATTACCATAGCCATGATCCTGGTGGTATCAACATTGCTTACGATATGAGGAGCTGACGATACTACTAAATTGCTGTATGTTTTCTTTTCCATTACTTGATTCCAGCCTCCTTTACCACAGCTTTTCCAAGCTTATTCGTGAAGCCCAGAGGTCTTCTTGCCGGACAGACGTATGAACAGCTGCCGCACTCCATACACTGCATTACTTTCAGATCTGAGAGTGCCTGCGCGTCTCTTCTGTCGTATGCGTCTGCCAGAGCAGTAGGGATTAGGTTGAAAGGACAAGCCTGATGGCATCTTCCGCAGTTGATACATGCGGTTTCTTCTTTTACCATGGACTGTTCCTTAGAAAATGCCAGAATGGCATTGTTATTTTTAACTATAGGCATCTCGTCGGAGAAGATAGCTCTTCCCATCATAGGTCCGCCCATCAAGATCTTTCTCGGTTCCTGCTTGTAGCCTCCGCAGAAAGCTATGACGTCGTTTATCATAGTTCCGATCGGGGCTATGACATTTTTAGGTTCGGCCACGGCATCGCCGTCAACTGTCATCCTCTTTGTCACCAGAGGCATACCCGTTCTGAAATATTCTCCTACTTTTGCAAAAGTAGTGACGTTGGAAAGTATAACGCCAAGATCAGCAGGCAGCACGCCTGCGTTCATGGTCTTTCCTGTGATCTCATAAACCAGAACTCTTTCTGCTCCCTTAGGATATCTGGCCTGGAGCTTAAACGTTTTTACATTGGTTATGCCCTTATCTGCCAGTAATTTGTCCAGATGAGCTATAGCGTCAGGTTTGTTCTCTTCGATTCCGATAAAGCCCTCATCGAGGCCTAAATACTTCATCGTAAGCTGTATGCCGCTGATGAGATCTTCGGCATCCTCTAACATGAGTCTGTGGTCGGATGTGATAAAAAGGCTCACATTCCGCCGCATTTACGATCAAGGTGTGTACTTCATCGATGTTTTTAGGATTAAATTTGATGTGAGTAGGGAACGAAGCGCCTCCAAGGCCCACCAGTCCGCTGTCTCTTATGGCTTTTACAAAACCCTGTAAGTCGTTGACTTCAGGAGGTTTAACGCCTTCATAAATTTCCTGTTTCTTATCCGTCTCGATGACAACGAGAGTATCGCTGCCGCCAACGGCAGATCTCTGCTCTTCTATGGCAGTCACCGTTCCCGAAACGCTGGAGTGTATCGGCGCGCTGACAAAAGCATCGACGTCACCGATCAGCTGTCCTACTTTTACGTAGTCGCCTTTTTTGACTAAAGGCTTGCAAGGTGCTCCGATATGCTGAGACATGGAAATTTTTACAACGTCCGGAATCGGCATTACTTCTGTGGCACAACCGGCAGTGTGCTTGTAATGGCTCACATGAACGCTGTGTAAATGTTTGTGACTCATTTCTTGAGACCTTCCTTTCTAAAATTTGTACATATTCATACAAAATATATTATACAACAACACGTCCTCAAAAATCATCAAAAATTTTCGTTTTTACTGTTAGGAAGTTGTTAGAAACACCAGAAAAAGTAACCATAAGGTGTGCGTTTGATCTTCACTCATGAAAATCTTCTGCAGTAACGTATAAAGCTCTCTTTCAGGCGCCTGATCTTTCTGCTTCAATTCTACCCCTTTGCCGCAGTCTTACAAGTAGGCGCTTTTTTATACGGTTACACACCTTTTAGTTACTTTTGATTGTTCTTTTGTCTTATTTTATTTTAATCGGTCTGCCGTTTTCCCGCCATGACTTTCATGTCTTCGCTGACTCCGATAACCTTCTCTCCCATTTCTCTCAGGCTCTTTATGTATCTCAGCACTTCTTCGTCGAAGACTTCTCCGGGACATGCTATCGGAATTCCCGGCGGATAAGGGATGACCGATGCGGCGCACACTCTCCCCCGCCGCCTCGTCGAGGCTCACTGCTTCTCTGGCCGCAGGTACTTTCTCCTGTTTCAGTCTCTTCGCCAGGACTTTAGGATGATCAGGTCGCTTCTTTACTGCGGCGCTGCCCGATGCGGCGGCTGTTTTCAACGCTTCGATCAGCCGCAGGTAATCGCTCTCTTCGTTGCCTATGCCCGTCATGCACATCACTATATTGCCGCTCACCAGCTCTGCAAATATTCCTCTTTCCATGAGGAAATTCTCAAGGTCGTTTCCGGAAAACCCGTGCGCCGACATATCCAGATTGATCTTTGTGGGATCCATGCCTTCCGTCTTCATTATCCTCAGGCCTTCTACCGAAACTGCTTCTTCATAGAACCGGGACAGGTTGTCCTGCCACTTCTTTACCAGCAGGCTGCCCTTTTCTTTCATCAAATCAGCGTTTATGTCGAGGCTGGCCATCAGAAGATAAGACGGGCTTGAACTTTCCACCGCCTGAAGTTTGTCTTCTATAGCGCTTATGTCCGGCCTTTTGCCAAAGACGTTGAGCACCGCAGTCTGAGTGAAAGAAGCCAGAGTCTTATGAGTGCTGTCTATCACGATATCAGCTCCGGAGCTCTCCGCAGAAGGAGGAAAAGATAGATGTATCCCATATTTCTCCTGTAGTCTTCCTTCGAAAAATTTCAGATGTGCTCCGTGGGCCTGATCCACTATCAACAGTTTGCCGTATCTGTGAACCACTTCGGCTATAGCCCGGATATCGCTGCATATTCCATAGTAGTTGGGGCTTGGCAGTATGACAGCCTCGGCCTCAGGTTCCCTGAGCAAAGCCTCTTCGACAGCCGAAGGAGAGACAGCTCCCTGTATTTTGTATTCTGAAACGATATCGGGATACACATATACCGGAAATATATCCCCGAGAGAAAGGGCGTTGAACACCGACTTGTGGCAGTTTCTGGTCATTATCAACTTGCCGCCCCTTCGTACAGAAGCCAATATCGAGGCTATTATTCCGCCGGAGCTTCCGTTGATGAGGAGAAACGACTTATCTGCGCCGTACAGTCTTTCATACTTAGCAGTCGTCTCAGCTATGATCCCCTCTGCCTGAAACAGATTATCTGCTCCCGGTATCTCGGTTATATCCCAGTCAGCTTTTCTGAAATCCTGCACGTTGGTTACTATTCCCTTTCTGCGGCCTCTCAAGGTCTTCCTCTGTCGCCCAGTTACTTTCCCTTGGCGGCGAATTCGGAAGTATCCACCATGTAGAAATATATCGGTCTAACCGTTCCGTCCGAAAGGACTCTGTAAGTAGGGAGTCATGTTTCCTGCCGCTATAGTGTGCAGAACTGTAGCCATGCCTATTACTACAGTCGCTTTGCGTATGTGGGATCGTATCGTGTCCTGTCCCACATAGTTGTCCTCGAGAACCTCCGGCAGAGGTCCATCGTCTCTTATGGATCCGTTGAGCACGAAAAGGCACGTCGTTTTTTACGCAGTTGTATATTATTCCGCTTCGTATGCCCTCATTTTCTATGAAGGCAGGGATAGACTCATAAGTATTTATGGCGTTGATCGTATCCAGATGGTTATAATGCCCCATAAAATGCTGTTTCTGATCGACTATATCGCAGCCCAGCGCAGTACCAAGATATCCTCCCTCCAGATCGTGAGTAGCCAGGGCATTTCCCGCAAGCAGAGCCTGGCAGTATCCCTTGGATATTATCTCTCCCATGACTCTTCTGGCTTCCGTATCGAAACTGCATGCAGGCCCCAGTACCCATACCACGTAACCGCCCGTCTCTTTTTCATACTTCAAAAGCTCGATGAGCTCTTTGTAGTCCTGAGTGAAAGAGGTCTCCCCTGCTTCTGGCCTGTCTGAATGCGAAAGTGTTTTTATCTCCTCTTCTTCTTCTCTGACCCAGCAGTCATCGTGAACATAGATACCTTCGCTGGCGCCTTCCGTCCTGCCGGTGACTATCATATCTCCGGCCTTGATGTTTCTGAATTCCACCACTCTTATCTTTTCTCCGTCCCATACCGGCACGGCGTCCATTCTGCTGTCCTTAGCCAAATGCCATTTTCCGTCTATCTTAAAATATTCAGGAAATATGGAAGTGGCATGAAAGCCTTTAGGTGCAGCCTTTGCGTGAGGAGCTCACCAGGCTTGCATTCGGCGCGTCTGTAAACATCTTCTTTGTAAAATCCGGCTCTTTATATTCAGCTAATTTAAAACTCATGTCTGATACCTCTCTTCTATGTGACATCGGTTATTGTATCACATTTATAAAGAGAATAAAATACAGAATCAAACCTGTACGATTTTAAATCTTCATATCGAATATTTTTTTGATTAAATATATTGAAAATTCAATAAATTTTTACTATACTGTATTCTATACTAAAAAATATATCAAAAAAAAAATTTTATTTTTATGTTGAGATAATACGAGGCAGGTGATTCATATGAAAAAAGAAAAGTTCAAAAAAATACTAAGGGAAAGATCGTTTCCGCCGCATGGCAGCTCTTTTTTATCAGCAAGGGTATGACGATACTACCAGATGAGATAGTAGAAGCGTCCGGGACATCCAAAGGGTCTTTCTATCACTATTTCGACGGCAAAGACGCCCTTCTCACTTCTCTTTCTTATCTGTTCGACGAAAAGTACGAAGAGCTGATAGACACCATGGATCCTTCTCTTTCTCCTCTGGATAAACTTATCTTTATAAACAGAGAACTCTTTATGATGATAGAGAACACAGTATCTGTGTCTCTGCTGGCGCAGCTCTTTTCATCACAGCTCATCACCAAGGGAGAGCGTCATCTCCTCGAACCCAGCAGGACTTATTATAAACTTCTGCGGCAGATAACCATCGAGGGGCAGCAAAGCGGTTTCTTCAGAGAAGAACTGTCCATCAACGACATAACTAAAGCATACGCAGTCTTTGAGCGGGGATTGATGTACGACTGGTGTCTGTGTAACGGCAACTACTCTCTGTGCCAGTACTCCTCCATGATGCTCCCCCTGTTTCTCAAAGGTTTTTGCAGATAAAAGCAAAGTCTCCCGCTTCTTGTATGCCGCAGGCATACAAGGCGGAGACTTTACAAAAATCAACAGCTATCCGATGACCGGCCAATGACAACCGGCCGTCTGTGCAATTAAAATTTATTTTTAAGAGATTCTGTCAGAGAATCTGCCAGAGCTTCTATTTCCTTTATGTTTGACTCGTTAGGGAGACGAGTTGACTGAAACCTGAGCAGACAGTACCAGACATTCTTTGAGTTCCTCCTCGATGAACTCCTTCATCAGAGACCCTGATTTGATTGCCCAGGTGCCGTTCTCTATTATTCCGAAAGTTCTCTTCTGGAAATTGAGCGCCTTAAGATGATGAAGAAAATCATACATCTTAGGATATATGTTCAGGTTGTAAGTCGGTGAGGCCAGCACTATGTGGCTGTATTTAAAAAGCTTCGGCGATCAGATCAGACACATCTGTATCGGATACGTCATATACTGCCGTTTTAGTGATTCCTCTCTCGCACAGAGCCGTCGCCAGAGTCTGAGCCGTCTTCTCTGTATTTCCGTACATAGAAGCGTAGACTATCAGCACGCCCTTTTCCTCAGGCTCATATCTGCTCCACTTGTCATGCTTGTCGATATAATACTTCAGGTCTTTTTTCTCCATACGGGACCGTGAAGAGGGCAGAAGGTGGTGATCGGCACGGACGCCGCCTTTTTAACAGATGCTGAACAAAGGGGCCGTATTTTCCTACTATATTGCAGAAATACCTTCTGGCGTCATCTATCCAGTCCCTGTCGAAATCCACTTCATCGGCAAAGAGTTTTCCGTCCAGGGAACCGAAAGTTCCGAAAGCATCGGCGGAGAAAAAGAACTCCGTCAGTGGTGTCAAATGTCACCATAGCTTCCGGCCAATGGACCATAGGGGCAGCCACAAAGGTCACCGTATGCTTTCCAAAGTTCCTGGTATCTCCTTCTTTGACTTCTTCTTTTTTCTTCCCTCTACATCGAATCCGAACTGATGCATGAACATAAAGGACTTTCTCGTTGCTTATCACCTTTACATTCAGGATACCGTATCAAGACTTCTTCTATGGAAGCGGCGTGATCCGGTTCCATGTGGTTTACGATGAGATAATCGAGAGTTCTGCCGCCGAGAACTTCTCTCACGTTTTCGAGAAATTCTCTGCATCCCGACCAGTCTACAGTGTCAAACAACACGGTCTTTTCGTCCATCAAAAGGTAAGAGTTATATGATACTCCCCTCGGTATGGGATGAACGTTTTCAAAGAGATGCAGCCGCTTGTCGTTTACTCCCACCCAATACAGGTCTTCTGTCACTTTTTCTTACAGTGCTCATTTTCTGCTTCTCCTTTCATTATACTTCTTCAGACGAAGGGATAAAGTTTGACTTCTCCTCGCCGCACTCAGGACAAGTCCATTCCTGCGGAATGTCCTTAAAAGCGTGTTCCGGGAGCGACTTCGCCTTCTTCGTCGCCCAGTTCAGGTATATATTCATATCCGCAGCCCAGGCAGACGTATCTTCCTACAGGCGCCGGAGACGGTTCTTCCGGAACTTGTCTCTTCATCTTTACCATAGGCGGCGCAGGCTTCTTGGGAGAGTCTCCTCCCAGAGCCTTTATCAATTCAGGGATTATCTCGTTCAGGTCTCCTACGACGCCGTAGTCGGCATTCTTGAATATAGGGGCGTTAGCGTTTGTATTTATCGCTACTATGGTAGAAGCGTCCTTTATTCCCTTAAGGTGCTGGCTCGCGCCTGAAATTCCGCAGGCTATATAGAGATTGCCCGTAAACTTCTGGCCGCTCATCCCAACGTATCTGTTGAGAGGCACATACATGAGCTGTTCGGCTACGGGTCTTGATGAACCTACGGCGGCTCCGGCAGCTTTGGCCAGTTTTTCTATCAGTTTCATGTTTTCCTTTGAGCCTACTCCCTTGCCGGCGCTGACTACTCTTTCGGCTTCTATTATAGGGGTATCGATGTCTATTCCCACGGAAAAGTCATATCCGTCGGCCTTGAGGGCTTCTGCCAGAGCGACAGCTTTTTTCTGCCGGAGATCCGTCTTTAAAGATCATCTTTTTTCTGGCCCCTGTAACAGGCAATTTCTTTACCGCCGTCTTTGCGGCCGGGGCCGACGGCAGCCTTGCCCAATATGTGGGACGCTATCACCACGTTCTGTATCTCGTTAGTTCCCTCATAGATAGTACAGATCTTAGCGTCTCTGTAGAATCTCTCTACTTCCATTCCTTTCAGGTATCCGTTTCCTCCAACAGTCTGGAGGGCGTCGTTGACTACTTGCAGGCATATGTCCGAAGCGTATTTCTTAGCCATCGCCGATTCCATTCCATAAGGCTGATGATTCTCTTTCAGCTCAGCGGCGCTGTATACCAGAAATCTGGCCGCTCTGATCTTAGTGGCCATCTCGGCGATCTTGAATTGTATGGCCTGGAGCTGAGCTATCGGAGCTCCGAACTGTTCTCTCTCCTTGGCGTACTCTACGGCCGCTTCATAGGCTCCCTAGCTATACCTAACGCCTGAGACGCTATGCCGATACGTCCTCCGTCAAGAGTAGCCATGGCGATCTTCAAGCCCTGGCCTTCTTTTCCTAAAAAGGTTTTCTTTAGGTATTTTGACATCGCTGAAAAGCAGCTGGCAGGTAGCCGACGAACGGATACCCATCTTGTCGTAATGATCTCCGAAGGTGAATCCTTCCCATCCTTTTTCCACTATGAAGGCGCTGATTCCCCTTGGTTCCTATGCCCGGGGTGGTGACTGCAAAGATCACATATGTATCTGCCTCTCCTCCGTTAGTGATGAATATCTTTTCTCCGTTCAGAATATAGTGATCGCCTACCAGTTCAGCAGTAGTCTCTGTACCGCCGGCGTCGGAGCCCGCATTAGGCTCTGTAAGTCCGAAGGCTCCTATCTTTTCGCCCTTGGCGAGAGGAATGAATATTTCTCTTTCTGCTCCTGTGTTCCGTAAGCGTAGATAGGATATGCTCCCAGAGAAACGTGAGCCGACAATATCACTCCCGTTCCGCCGTCCACTCTGGACAGTTCTTCCACGGCTATGGCGTAGCTGAGTATATCCTTTCCCGCTCCGCCGTATTCCTTAGGATAGGGAAGCCCCATAAATCCCATCTTGCCGAAATCCCTTATCTGCTTTTTAGGAAATTCATTGTTCTTATCGAGAGAAAAAGCTATGGGCTTTATCTCTTTTTCTGCCCATTCTCTGATCTGAGCACGAAGCTGCTGGTGCTCCTGTGACGTTTGAAATAACATAATTGCCCTCCTTCCATATTTATACTATCATTTTAATCGATAAGAAGGCATAAGTATGTAACCAAGGTTACATTATATGATAAGTATGATAAAAATTGTGCAATCATTATTGCAAGCGTAAGCTTTATCACAGATATAAAAAAGCCCCTCTGCCTTTTCGGGAGAGGGGAGGTCAAAAGAGAAAACCGACGCTTTAAAACTAATCAGCCAGTTCTTCAAGCGCGTATCTGTCTAAGACCGTGATTCGATTTTTTCCACATCGATGAGACCTTCTTCTTTGAGTCTCATCAGAGCTCTCGACAGAGAAGGTCTGGCTACTCCCAAAAAGTCCGCCAGCTCTTCTCTGCCCATTTTAAGATATACCGTATCGTCATCGCCGTCAGAACCTTCCAGACAATCTAAAAAGCCAGTTGGCGATGCGTTCCTTTAATGACGTAGGCGTTACCATGCTTATTTTCTTCATGGCCTGAATCTCTTTGGTAGATAATATCCCCAGCATATTTCTTATAAGCCGCTGATGGTGAGCGCACGTATTGTCGCAGAAGCAATGAAAGTATTCCCAAAGGGATTTCAAGCACCTCTGTCTCGCAAGCTGCTTCTGCATCGTAGCCGTAGCAGGCTTCTTCTCCCAAAAAGCAGCTTTCACCGAATATTCCACCTTCGCAAGCCTCGTCTAAAAATTGTTTCTTGCCTGAAAAGAGATTTTTTTACAAATTTGACTCTGCCCTTTAAGAGAACGAAAAGCCTGCGGGGGTTCGTCTCCCTGAAAGAACACCTTTTTCTCCCTGAGCGTACCTCTTTATATTGCTCTTTGAACAGACAAGTATCTTGTCTATGTTCTCCCTGGCTTATGCCGCCAAACAGTAAATTTTCTCTGATTTCCATTTTACTTTATTACGTCACATCCCATGTATTTTCTCAATGCTTCAGGTATGATCACACTGCCGTCCTCCTGCTGATAATTCTCCAGCACTGCGGCTACAGTTCTTCCCACTGCCAGTCCGGAGCCGTTGAGAGTATGCACGAACTCGGCCTTTCCTGTCTCTTCATTTCTGTAACGTATGTTGGCTCTCCTGGCCTGATAATCTTCAAAGTTGCTGCACGAAGATATCTCTACGTATCTTCCGTAGCTGAGGCATCCACACTTCTATATCATAAGTCATAGCCGATGAGAATCCCAGGTCCCCCGAACTGAGCCTCACTACTCTGTATGGTATTTCGAGCCTCTTTAAGACTTCTTCTGCGTCGGACGTCAATTTTTCAAGCTCATCGTAGGAAGTTTCCGGCTTGACGAATTTGACCAGCTCCACCTTGTTGAACTGGTGCTGTCTGATCAGACCTCTCGTATCTCTTCCGGCTGAACCGGCTTCCGCACGGAAGCAAGGAGTATAAGCCGTATAGTATACTGGCAGTTCTGCCTCGGCCATTATCTCCTGCGCTCTCAAATTGGTGACAGGCACCTCTGCCGTCGGGATGAGGAAGAAGTCCTTTTTGCGGAACGTAGAACATATCTTCTTCAAACTTAGGCAGCTGACCTGTTCCCGTCATAGCCGCCCTGTTTACCATGAACGGCGGCAGTATCTCCACATAGTCCTGATCTATGGTGTGAAGATCGAGCATAAAAGATATCACCGCTCTCTCGAGTCTGGCGCCCAGGCCCTTGTAAACCGTGAATCTGGCTCCCGATATCTTGGCCGCCCTGTCAAAGTCCAATATATCCAGATCTGTTCCTATATCCCAGTGAGCCTTGGGCTCAAAGCTGAAATTTCTCGGCTCATGGAATTTTCTCAGTTCTAAATTATCGCTGTCATCTTCTCCCGTCTGTACGTCTTTATATGGCGTATTAGGTATGCCCAGCAGCGTATCCTTCAGTTTCTTTTCTATCTCTGTTAGCTTCGCGTCCAGTTCTTTTATCTCGGCGGAAAGTTCTTTCATCTCTGCCATGACGGCAGCAGTATCTTCTCCGGCTTTTTGAGTTTAGGTATCTCCTTTGAAACGGTATTCTGACGGTTTTTTCATCTGTTCCACTTTGAGGAGTATTTCTCTTTTTGGATGTCAAGTCCGGGAACTTCCGAAAGGCCGAAATCGCCTTTACATCTCTTCTCCACGGCCGCCTTTACGTTATCATAGTCTTCTCTGATTCTCTTAATGTCTAACATAGCTATCCTCTTTTTCTATATTTTACCCTTAGCGGCAAGTTCTTCACTCTAAGGTCAGTAAATCAAAACAAGTTTTTCCTGTATTTTATGTAGAGCTTTCTAAGCAGGCTCATCTTTTGCGCCAGTTCTATCTGCAAATCAGACGCCAGCTGATATTCTCCGTTATCCAGCGCCTCCTTGACCCTCGTCAAAAGACCTTTGGATGAAAGACTGTCCTTGGCTATCGAGTATCTCATCTCGTTTATTCTTTCCCAATTAGCTATGTCGTAATCGGTAGCGTCGGCTCCATGGATCATCCTGTAGCCTCTTATATCTCTCATATACTCGGGAATTATCCTGTCGTGAAGTTCCTTCTTCCACTGATCTATCGCATAAGTGGCAAAAGACTCTATGGCAAGGGGCGGGATAACTCCCCCTCCTGAAATAGCCTCTGTCTTCTCCGGGTAATCATAGAACCCCTGTATATTTTCCCATACTGTTTCCGGAGCCACTCCGAAGAGCGTATTTCTCTCTTCATCGGTGTAATCCTCGAATACATCTTTTTTCACTTCTGTATTCTCTGTCTTTCTCCAGGTAGAAGTCTTCTTCTCCGTACTTCTTTGAAAGGGAACTTTCAAGTTCAGAAGGCGTCTTCTCTTCTCTGAGCGCCTTATCTATGCCGTCCAGCATGGCCATATAGCTTGAGGCCAGTACCAGATATGTATTGGACTTTGGATGTGGAGACCGAAGTTCAAATCTCGTAGCCATAGTCTTGTTCCTGTCCCTCACCAGGCCTATCAGGATCGTTCTGTTTCTCGAAGGTTCGGCGGCGCTGTGTCCCAGGGAGGTCACTACGCACACCGGCGCTTCATAGCCTGGTTTTTGCCTGTTCAGAGCATCTATAGTAGGACTGACAAAAAGGATTTATAGCCTCATAATTCTTCAACAATCCCATGAGTCCTCCAAAGCCCACCGGACTGAGAAAATCCTCAGTAGGCTTTTTCTGAAGAAAACAGGTTTATCATCTTGCCGTTTTTAAGCCTGGCAGATACTCCAAGGTGAGTATGCTCACCGTTTCCGGCTACGCCTTCTACCGGTTTGGCCATAAAGGTAGTCATAAGTCCGAACTGGTTGAAAACGTCTCTCACTACGTATTTGATCTGTTTCTCATTGTCAGCGGCCTGCATGGCCCCGGAGTATTTCCAGTCTATCTCCAGCTGTTCCATTATGTGGTCGTGGGCGCCGCTACGCGTGAGCTTTGATTTTACTCCGCCCACTTCTTTATGGCCCATCTCCATTTCAAATCCGTAGTAGTCCAGTATCTCGAGAGACTTTTCAAGGGCAGTCCTTACAGGCCCGTAAGTCCTCTTCCAGTACTGTTCTTTGAGTTCCTGAGAAGTAGACAGCTGTTCTTTGTCCGCCTTATCTTCTGGAGTTCTCACCCAGAATTCCAGCTCTGTAGCGCTGGTTATGAGGATCTCGTCTATTTCATCGGGGCTGTCTGCGCCCTTTATATACTTGAACACATAAGGATGTTCTCTCAGCAGTTTCATCAGGTCTTCCTTAAATTTATCTATAGACCCTCTGAGAATAGATCTGATCCCACCTCCGCTCTCTCGTTATGGATGAGAAAGGATGGTATCCTCAATGTTCCCACGGGAAAAGCTTCCCGGAAACATTGTCAAAGTTATAATCTACATACCAGTTGACGCTCTTGTCGGGGATCATATCCACCTTGGCATTGTTTAATACGGCAATCTTGGGCAAATGCACGCTGGAACCATCCGTCTGCACTCCATGTTCAAGCATATCGTCCATATCGTTTAAAAACAATTTAACGGGGATCCTCGTCCGTATCGTTTCCCGCTATATCGAGTCCCACAAACGAGACGAATTCTACCTCCGGATGTTGGGTAAGGATGCCCGTAAGGGATTCCTTATCGTGTTTTCCGGAGGAATTTTGAACAACATTCGTTCAAAATCAAAGTCCAGCATATTTTACCTCCAAAGTAAGTCTTATTTATTGTCGTTTATTCTATCTGCAAGGGCGCTCTGCCCCTTGGATCGTTGAGTTTAAGCTGCCAGCTGACTTAGAGCGTCCTCCAGCTCCTCCATGTACTCTCCGTAAGCGGCCCAGTCTCCCTGCTGCAGAGCAGACTGCGCGTTGTCGTAAGCGGACGCCGCTTTCTGGATGAGTTCCGTCTGGCTCAGTTCAGAAGTAGTGGAAGTGCCCTGTCCCGTCTCTTCATGTGCAGACTGCTGCTCGTTTACCGAGCCTCCCGAAGAGTCTATTCCGGACGCGGCTTCATCTCCGAACAGGGATACCAGGCACTCGGCCAGAGTTTCCTCGTAAGCTATCTTATCATCATAGGCCACGATTATCCTCTTGACTTCAGGTATACTGGAATTAGTCGCCTCCAGATAAACCGGCTCTACATAAAGGATAGAGGAATTTATAGGAATTATGAACATATTTCCTCTTCTATAAGTAGTTCCTGAAGAATTCCAGAGAGAAAATTCCTTGGAAATCTCTGTATTCTGATCTATCTGAGCCTCTACCTGCTCCGGTCCGTATATGGTCTTACTCTTAGGGAACTGATACAATACCAGCTCGCCGTAATGATCGCCGTCGTTACGGGCCACCATCAGAGCCGTCATATTTTTTCTTGCTCTTAGGGGTAAACGGTATGGAGTTAAAGAACTCTGCCCTTTCTTCTCCCGGAAGTTTTTGCGATATAATATGTAGGGGTCATCTGCACCTGTTCCGTACCGTATATCTCATAAGCTATATCCCACTGGTCTTCGTTTAGATAGAAGACGCTTATGTCCTCCATATGATATCTGGTATAGATATCAGCCTGGATCTGAAGGAGAGAGGTTAGGGGTAGCGTATATGCGCCTTAAGTCCCTCTGGCATCTGATCTCCGCTCTTGAACAGGGTAGGATATATCTTGGCATAAGTAGCGGCTATAGGATCTTCCTCATCTACTATATAGAAATCCACGTCTCCGTTATATGCGTCCACCACTACCTTTACGGAGTTCCTTATATAGTTGGTACCCCTCTCATCGTCAAAAGGCTGAGAATACGGGTAGTTGGAACTCTCCGTGTAGGCGTCTACCATCCAGTACAGTTTGCCGTCTACAGTGACCATATAAGGATCGTCTTCATATGACAGATAAGGCATTATAGTCCTGACTCTGTCCATGACATTTCTGTGTATTATTATCTTAGAATCGCTGTCGATGTTGGAAGATACCAGCAGTTTTACACTTCCCTCCTTGACCGCAAATACGAGACGGTTGAAGAAGTTCATGTTGATGCCGGCGTCGCCCTCATAACGAGTATATTCGTTGCTCTCTCCCCGACGGATAGTCGAACTCGTCTTCGTCAGTTCCCACGATGACATATTCGTTGGAGAGTTCTCCGAAATAGATCTCCGGTCTGGTGATCTGTATCTCTTCTACTGAAGACTCCGGCGGAATATTTCCGATGAGCACGTCAGGCTGTCCGCTGGCCGCCACTTTATCTACTCTGGAAAGGGGTTATTCCGTATCCGTGAGTATATTTCAGATGGCGGTTGAGCCATGAATCGCTTATCTTGCTTTCGTCTATCTCTCTGGTGGCAAGATAAGTCTGAGTATACTTTCCGTCGATCATATATCTGTCGTTGTCTACGTCATTAAACGTATAGTACTGACGGATGCTCTGCGTCTGATTGTAGAACTGCTGAGCAGGGTCGAAATCGTTTATACGTATGTTGCTTATAGTTTCCGAATTCTCGGCTATGTCGCTGCCGGTCAGAGTGTTGTCTGCGGCAAAGGATGTAGTCGTCACATCCTCAAGCTGATAAGCGTACTGAGTGAACTCTATGTTTCTCTCCAGATATTCTTTCTCTTTGTTCAGTTCGTCAGGCGATACTATGAAATTCTGTATCAGCATGCCTGCTCCAGTTCCCAGCAAGCCTACTGCGATCATGATCACAGGCACTGTCAGAATCTTCTTGTATGCTTTTTTTTCTTCATGTTCAGCACGAACATGATAGCCGCTATCACCGACAGCACGCAGAGTATCCTGAGTTTCCAGAGCGTAACGGTAACGTCTGTAAATCCGGCCCCGTAAACTGCTCCAGTATGAGTATGAAGCAGATCAAACTGCTGAAGGAAGAAACTCAGGCCCAGCATTATGAAGAATATAAATCCCAGAAGGGATATCTTTCCTGAAGCTATATGCATCAGCTGTTTAAAATTGGTGTCGTCGAACTGTTTCTTAGGTTTTACAGGTCTGGCCTGATATTTCTTACCCGTAAACGCCTCGCTGAATTTGCCGAAGAAATCGTTGGCGTTGTTAGTCTTCTTGTTTCCGTTTTCAAACGGATTGGAACTTCCAGAATATCTTTCTTCGCCATCTGCAGGCTGAGCGTCAGGCGGCACTTCTTCTTTGAATACGTCCGGAGTTCTGACCGTCATCAGGATTATGTAATATATGACCGTCAGGATTATAAATCCTATTATCACACCGATAAGTATCTCGTTGAGCTGCGTCAGGAAATCGAGCTTAAATATATAAAACGATATATCCATATTGAACAGCGGATCCGATATGTCGAACGATGCCGTTGGCAAATTTCAATATCTCAAACCACAGCTGCATTATCGTCATCACCGTGGCAAATATGCCGAAAACGGCGGAAAGCGCGATCGTCGTCTTTCTCAGCTTTCTCATGTCGGTCTCTTCCGAAGATGCTATCTTCGAAAAGTAACCCTTTTGAGCTTGCTTAAGTAAAGATAAACAAGTCCTGTGACCACGATAAACGTAGGTACGCCTACGGTAAGCTGCGTCACCAATTTCTTAAAGAACACAGACAGGTAGCCCATCTCTTTAAACCACAGAAAGTCGGCTATAAAGCCTATAAGGCTTACAAACAGCACGACCACCAAGACTATAGCCAGTATTATAAAGCTAAGTCTTTTTTTTTTTTGTCCTTTTTTCCCATTATACAGTTTCCTCCTTAACCTCATCCACAATTATACCATTGTCGGTGCCGGCAAGACGCACTGTCTGATAAGATGTGACTGTGCTTCCGTCAGCTGCCGCAAAAAGTAATCTTGTTTAAAACATAATACTCATCGGTACCACTTCTGATTTCACCTATTTCAAGGCTGTTTATACCTACAAGATTTTCATCCTGGTTTCTGTCCTGCCATCCGTTATAATATCCTATCACGGCTTATACTATGGCCTTGCCGTATGCATCTTCCTGCCCCTGAGCGGAAGATGCAGATCCGTTGTCAAACGCCTGCGTCTGCCCTATCTGTTCAAAAAAGAATATGTCTTGTTCAGATCATATTTGAGATCGGGCTGGTACGTCACCGTTCCTATTTTATCTCCGGTCTCTGCCAGTTCGCTCACATACTGATACATGTAGGAGTTTTCCTCTTTGGTCTCTTCTGTCTGAGGCTGCTCCTCATCGTCTCCTGTAAAAACAGACGTCACTTTTGACATGAACTGGTCAACAGCCTTGGAAAAACCGCTGTCTGGTGCTATGGCCTTTGCTCCTATTATCACCAGCTCTATGGCTACGATGACTGCCAGTATCACGATCAGGGCTTTGACCACTTTGTTGCCTTTATATTCTTCATCGTCGTCATCATCATAATCGTCTGCAGGCGTCACTTCTTTTTTGGAAGGAAGTACATCACTGCCGCCGTCATCGCCGCTGCTGCTATCGTCACTGTCAAAGGAGTCAAGAGGGAAGACATCTGAATATCTGAGCTTTGTCTTTTCTTTCTTCACGAAAGGGAGGCTGCTCCTCCTCTTCCGAGGGTGCATCTTCTTCTGTCTTTTTCGTCATCCTCACCGAGATCCGCAGCATCCGCATCTCCGGTGAAGTCCTCTCCGTTGGAGTTGACATCCTCTTCTTTATCTTCGGTCTCCTCAATCTCAGACGCGCTTAAAGCGTCTGCCGTCTCTGATGCGGCTATTGACGCAGCCATAGATACCGCAGCGCCTACTGCCGCCGCCTTTTCCTCTCCGGATAAACTTTCTTCTCTTTCTGATCGTTGTGTCAGGCTGTCCTCAGCATCGCCTGCTCCGTCTTTCACCTCCGGTTCTTCATCAGCCATTACAGCTGCAGTCAGCGGAGGTACTACCACCGCCACCTCTTTTTAGCGGCGCCACCAGAGGAGTCTCCGGTTCTATAAAGACCTCTTTCAAATTTAGGGGCTCTTTTACCTCTCTGCTTATGGAATCTTCAGGTGTTATTTCTTCCCACTCTGTCTTTCTCTGGCTTTCCATCTCCTCTATGCGGGATTTTTCTCTGTCCAGAAGCTCTTGAAAAGCATCTTTCTTAGCGTTATACGTGAAAAACTGATCTTTCTCTTTTTAGGAAGGCTGGTGCGGCTGTACTGTATAGTAGCGCCTTTTTCATCCGCTTTCATCTCATCCATGGCGTCTTGGCCGAACAGCTCTCTCTCAAGATCCACGATGGAAAGAGGTTCCTCTTTTTTTATCTCGTCTTTATATAAATCTTCTTTTTTATGGTCTGAAGGTATTTCTCCGGTATTAATCTGGCCGGAAATCTCCGCCGTTTTCTCTTCAGCATCACTTTCTTCCCTGTCTTCGGGGAGAATCTTTTCTACAGTTACCGGTTTAGGCTCACGCCTCCTCTCGATCACAGCTTCCCAGTTCAACTCGAAATCATCGTCCTTCTTGCTGTCTCTGTCAGGAAATCCGTCTAAATTCAATCAAAGTGAACAATTTCCTTCTTTGGTTCCTTGCTGTAGGGACCCTCTTCTATAAGCTGTTTAGTCCTCCTCTCTGCTTCCTGTCTGAAAGGGGATTGAAAACTACCTCTTCGTATTTTTTGAGAATTCGATGCTTCGCGTGCAATATCCTCTCTGACTTTAGCGCCGCAATGAGCGCAAAATTTGTCTCCGTCATGTAATGGGTTTCCGCATTTGGTACAAAACATTATTTCCCTCCGTCTTGCTTTGTATGCCTGTCATTCTTATATCAGTTATCAGTCTTTTATCTTCTCTTTAAGTTCTTCTTCGGTAAAGACTCTTCCGGAGCGAGTCGTATCCATATTATCAGGCCCGAATTTCTTTATGACAGAATTCTTTTCCGCCTTTGGTTCATGATACCAAACTGCGGAACTTACGCCGGCGTTGCCGGCCGGATCATTCTGCTCTGTGATTTGGATCCCTATCTCGCCTGTCATCCCGGCGCAGATTTCTGCCTCATCGCTGTGTGCTTCAGCTTCAGCCTTGGCTTTTTTCGATTTCCCGGGTAATCTCTTCTATGCTTATATCGTATCTGGTGTCGCTCCTTCGAAACGACTTATCCCGGCCCACCGTCTCTTTTTCATCTGAGCCTTCCAAAGCGCCGTCTTCAGAAGCTTTCATATATATTTCGCAAGTCTCTGTCTTCTTCGGCGAGTATTTGATCTTTACTTCTGCGCCTTGTATCTTTATCTCAACTTCTTCCAGCGACTGGGCCGAAAGTCCTGCGATCTCTCCCAGCAAAGCTTCTATGCTTTCTTTTTGAACTGGCTTTCTTTATATAAATCGGAGACTCGGCCTCCCTTTTATCGCTATTCTTTATACTCGCCGGTTCTGTTTTTAATCTCCGCGGATAAAGGCTTGTCCTCTACGGGTTCTGCGGCATGGTCAGTGTTCCGTTCTTTATCTTTCTCCTCTAAAAAAGTCTTTTCGTCAAAGTCCAGATCTTCCTGATCGTCTTTCTTTCGAGCCGATATTATTACGGCGATTATGATTATGAGTAAAGCAGCCGCGGCTCCCGCAATCATTAAAATATTAAGATGTTGACGGATAAACTCCGTTATCGTATCCATCATGCGGCCGATGCTTTCGCCCATAATCTTTTCTCCTGTACATATAGTTCTTATTATTATATAAACAAACGCAGCCGGATTGCAAAGAAAAAAGAGCAGTTTTGAGGCTGCTCTCCCTTCTTTTTTCATTGTCTTTACTCTTTTATCTCGTACTTTCGTTTGAATTTCTCTGATTCTTCTCGTTTTTTTCTGATTCTTCTGATTCTTACAGTTCTTTTCGTTTCTGTTTTCGTTCTTCGCTTTCATTTTTTAACCCTCCTTTATGTCTTATTTTGTTCACCGGCATTAAATCTATGATAGGTAATTTGAGGTTAATTTTTTTTCATAATTTTAGTATAAAATCAAAATTTTTTTTGTTGACAATAATGCTGGAAAAATGCTAATATAACTTCTGTGCCAATTCGACGCATTTATAATTTGCATCTTTAGCTCAGCTGGCAGAGCACCTGACTCTTAATCAGGGTGTCCAGGGTTCGAACCCCTGAAGATGCACCAAAGAAAACGAGACGGATCTTTCCGTCTTGTTTTGTTTTTTTTGTATGCGAGGGTTCGAACCCGTGAGGGCACGAGCGTAAGCGAAAAAGCCCCTGTGAGGCTTTTGAGCAGCGAGTGGTCCGAGGCCGGCTTCGCCGGGCGAGGACGCAGTCTGCCGGCACAAGCAAGGCAGACGGTCGAACCCCTGAAGATGCACCACCTTCAAACCCTTGTAATTTCAACATTCTCAAGGGTTTTTCTTTTGGCGTTTTGCGTTTATTATGTTTTAAAACTCCTCTTTTTCCTCAGTTTTCCTTTATAATCAGGCAAAATCAGGCAACTTTTTTGTTGCCTGGCATTTTTAAAAAAGTGTTGGTAACCCACGAAATCTGTTATATTACATAATCGCAAAAAAGGAAAGTCGGTAACGATGAGCAAGCAAAAAGAAAAACCGACGAAAAGATGAAACAACAGACAAAAAGTTAAATCTTATAACAGCGGTTATCAATCTCATTATAGCAGTTATAAATATAATTGCAATAGTGAAATTTCAAAGCTAAGTCGGAGACTGCAGAGTCTTTATAAGATTAATAGAGAATGTTCAGGTACGCTGTCATTCCCGGTACCTAATCTTTTTTGCTTCTTTCCGAGAATTTTTCTTGTCAAGTCTCGGTTTCTTGGATTACATAGGTTTTGCGGGAATTTTTTGACTGTATTACAGAGTCTGAGGTCATCTTTTAGCCTTTTTTGTGGATTTTTTTTCTCTGATAATTCCCGCAAACCGCCTTGAAATTCGTTTTACCGAGAATGCGCCATCAAAAATTCCGTAAGTACTCAATTTTTGAGAAAGCCGAGACTTTCATGGCAAAGTCATAGCGCAGCGACATCGTCTTTATTTTTTATGCCGCAGACTCGGATGAAAAAAATAAAATCTGGGCGTAGCTCCCTGCAATCTCTCCCCATCTTTGATGAAGTGAAGCAAGCAGCAAGGCAGAACGGACAGCTTAGGCCATAGGCCCAAGAAGCGCAGCGTTGCAGCAAACGCCGAAAGCTTTTTCTTTAATCAAGGTTTAGCAAAAGGGGATTGCGAACTACCGCCTACAAGGAGGGATACTTCCGGCGTTTGTTAAATTATCTATGTGCATAGGCTTTTAATGCCAAATCATTTCTTACCTTTTCTCTTTGGCATACTATTTCCATGTTCCCTTAACTAAGAAATATATCTCAATATTTTCATTCAGCAAAGCTCTCTCTTCAAATGCCCATATGTATCCGGTTATATAATCTTCAGACACACTTTTAGATGGCACAAATCCACCTATCCAATTAAATTTCGGTGTTGCTATAACAACCGGCGTTGAAATAAATACGCCTTTGGGTAAAGCCACACTCACATTGTAATATCGCACAGGCCCCTCTATACTGGTATATGTCGGTTTTATAGTAAAACTTCCCCATGCCTCAGATTCTCCGGCAAACCATTTTTTATATGCCCATCCGCTATTCACATGCGTTTCGATTACATAATCTTCTGCGGTACTATTTAAATATTTCTCGTTCATATTCTTCTTCCTTTCTTTCTTTAAATAAAACTATTGGCTGTTAGCAATTACGCTACTTCCATCTTCCTATCGCATGAACATGCGCTGTTAACTCTGACCTTTCAGGCTGAGCAGCAGTCCAAACAAAAGTCGAAGTATAGAAGATATCGAATTATTGCTTGGCGTTACCCCACCTATCCAATTTCCCAAGATGTTCGCTTCTATAGTGGGTAAGTCAGTGAATAAACTTGAAGGAAATGGAACACTATGATTAGACCAGTATACCGCTCCCTCGTTTTGTATTGACATATCTGATAACACAAATGACCGCCAGCATTCCGCAATTCCGCTGTTCCACTTTCGATACGTCCAAATATCTTTTGTTCCTTGCTCAACTATATAATCTTTCATTGATCCCGTTTTTCTGTGATTTTCGTAAGCAATGTAATAAGTTTTCTTTCCAAAGTTATATCTCCTCCCACTCTATAAAATTTTATTGCATTCGGTTCGGAAATCAGGTAAAATTTATCTGCAGCTAAATTTTTATACGTTTTTATATAATAATACTGAAATCACTATTTGTCAACAGTTTTTATACGGATTTCCGAATTTTATGAAGGATATAACAGGGAACATAGGAGAATATATATGTATGACATTTATTGCAGGCTCAGGGATGATAAAAAATTGAAAGACTCGGATGTTGCAAAGGCTACAGGCATCACTAAATCTACCTTTTCTGACTGGAAGACCGGCAGGAGCAAGCCGAAGCAAGATAAGCTTCAAAAATCGCCGACTTCTTTGGCGTAACGTTGGATTATCTGATGAACGGAACATATGATAATCAGATAAACACCATAGCCGCCCACCACGATGAGGCGGAATGGACTGAAGAAGAGCTTGAAGAAATAGAAGAATTTAAAAGATATGTTCTCAGCAAGAGGAAAAAAATGACATTCTTTTATCTGCTGAATACTGTAATCACAATAGCCGCCGGCATAGCCGCGGCTGTTTGTTCCTCGAGCTTTGCCCTGGGAACCGGCTCTTTAAGAGATAGGACTAAAAACGAGATAAGGATCCTTATCTCGTTTTATATATGTTCTGCCTCATTATCCCCCTCTCCTGATCCTCTTTTTTTACGCCTCGCTTTTTTATTTATCAGGGCTTTCTCTGAACCATTGACTTTAGGCCTGCATGTTGATAAACTCTAAAGCAAAGGAGATCAAGATGGAATTAAATACGATAATCCTGCCGGTAAATATCTCTGCAGGATATGCCAGGGATTTTTAAAAGCAGGGATGTTCCTGCTTCCGTGGAGGACTCCGGAAGTTCTCAGAGGCGAAGGTTCCTCTGCACAGCTTCCGGCTCTAATAAGAGAAAAGGGCTTCGAGAAGGTCCTCATCGTTACCGGTCAGAACGTTAGAAGACATGGCCTCTTAGATGATATGCTCAAAGTGATGGATGAACTGGGTCCCTCTTACGTAATCTACGACGGTTCGCACCCTAATCCCACAGATAAGGACGTAGAGGCCGGCGTCAGGATTTACAATGACAATGACTGTCAGGCTATAATCGCTTTCGGAGGCGGTTCTCCAATGGACTGCGCCAAGGGGATCGCCGCCATGACGTCCAGACCGGGAAAAACGGTGAGACAGCTTCAGGGTCTGTTTAAAGTGCGAAAAAAAGACTCCTCCTGTTTTCGCCGTACCTACTACTGCCGGAACAGGTTCGGAAACACCATAGCCGCCGTCATAACAGAGGATTCGACTCATCATAAAGCGTCGATAAACGATCTTTGTTTAATGCCAGAAGTCGCCGTATTGGATCCTGCGCTTACGAGAGGACTTCCTCCCAGACTACTGCCGCTACAGGTTTCGACGCCTTATGCCATGCGGTGGAATGTTACACCAACGGGACTTACAACAGCCGGCTTGAGAACGATTATGCAGAAAAAGCCATAAAGCTGATCCACGATAACTTATATGCCGCATATAAAGACGGCGACGATATGAACGCCCGCCAGAATATGCAGGAAGCTGCTTTCCTTGCGGGAAGGGCCTTTACGCGGGGATGCGTCGGATATGTGCATGCCATAGGGCATACCCTCGGAGGCCTATACGGCGTTCCTCACGGGCTGGCCATGGCTGTGATATTACCCCACGTCATGAGATATTTCGGCGCTTCAGTAGAATCAAAGCTTTCCCGCCTTGCAGATATATGCGGGCTTTCAGGTTCCTGTGACCGGGAAAAGGCCGACGCCTTCATCCGCTGGATCGACCAACTGAAAGAGAATACCGGTATCCCGGGCAACTTGGATATGATAAGAGAAGAGGATATTCCTCAGATCATAAAGTGGGCGATTAAAGAAGCAAATCCCGTCTATCCGGTTCCTCAGATCTGGGGAGAGAAGGATTTCAGAGAGGTTCTGAAAAAATATAAAGGGTGAGTCTTAGTTCGGATTTTTCCGAAAAGACATCACCCTCCTATCTGTGACATGATTTTCTTGCTGCCAGATCTGCCGTCAGGGCTGCGATCAGATGCAGAGTTTTGGCATGCCGCCTCTTCTGCGAAAGTATGTCCCTCAGGCTTTTTGAGAACTTCTCTCTTTATGATCTCAGTCAACTCATCTCTGCCGGCGCCGCTTCGCAGCGCCGGCTTTAAATCTATGCCGTCTTCATATTGAAGACATAATCTCAGCCGTCCGTCGGCTGTTAGTCTTATTCTGTTGCAGTCTTTGCAAAAGTTGTGAGACATGGGGCTTATAAATCCTATCTTTCCGGCAAATCCGCAAACCCTGTAGTACTCGGCCGGGCCACAGCCGGACGCGCCGCATGATTCCCGGCTCCACATCAGCTTTTTACATAGAAACGATTCGAGGCGCTGTTTCACATCATCTCTGCTCATGCCCTCGTACTCTTTTCCCCGGGCCTATAGGCATCAGCTCTATGAATCTGACGGATATGTCCCTTACATCAGCCAGCAACGCCAGATCACATATCTCTGAGTCGTTAAAACCTCTTATGACCACAGAATTTATTTTCACTTCGAGGTCTTCGTACTTTTCGTCTCATCTATGGCAGAAAGCACCGACGGAAGGCCGTCGATCCCTGTCATCGCCTTGTATTTGTCTCTTTCTATAGTGTCCAGACTTATGCTTACAGAATCAAGCCCAGCCCTCGTAAGTTCTTTCAGCTGTTCTTTCAGAAAGATACCGTTGGTAGTCAGCGCAATCCTCTCTATCCCATCAATCTCTTTGATATTTTCTATCAGTGAAACGATGTCTCTTCTTATCAGAGGTTCTCCTCCGGTGAGTCTTATCCTGCTTATCCCCCGCTTTCACCGAAGCTTGGGCTATCCTGAGTATCTCGTCAAAAGTAAGCATCTGGCCGGATATATCATTCACAGAATCGAAGCTGCAATGCGCTGCCGAAGATATATCTGACGCACCTTCTGGCATACAGTATCTGCACCTGAGATTACACTTATCGGTGACTGAGATCCTCATATAATTTATAAGTCTGCCATGTCGGTCTCTCATCATCAGTTCCTTTCGGGAAGCCTGCCCCTCAAAATATATCTGTCAAACTCGGCATATATTTTTTTCCCCTTGCGGGGAAGTTCCAAAGCTCCCCTTATATATGGCCTTCCCCTTGCCTCTGAGCACTATCTTTTTCGCCGCCCTTTAAGAAGTGATCAGGTTTCTTCATTTCCATGTCATTTACAAATACTATATACTGTTTATAGCTTCTGACGCCGATTTTCTGGATATGCCGAACACGGCCGAAATTATGTTGGCAAGTCTTGCAGAAGATACAGGCAGTCTCATGGTTTTAGTCTCAGCCTTCTGCTCTTTCAACTCAGATATGGGAAGTATCTGCGTTTTCAGAGATATCCTCCCCGCCTTTGCTGTAATTTTCAGCCAGATAAGGCGCTATCTCTCTGTTCACCAGTATCTGAGCGCCGCCGGAACGGACGATTATATCGCCTGTCTTCTCCCGCCTTATACCAAGAGCCAGCAGAGACCCCAGATAATCCGAATGTCCAAGCTCTGCGTCCTTCCTGCCTGCAGTCACATCCAGCACTACCATCGGGCAGTCCTGCACATTTTCTCTGAAATATGTCGTAAGCTGATCTTCAGACTCTATGCCGAGGTAGTCGGGGACAAATACGATCTGCCCTCTGTCAGCGTCTTCATATCCGCCATACAAAAATACGCCTTCCGCCCGATGAGTCTTTAAAACGGACCGGCACAAGATTGTTGTGATAAGTCGAGAAAATCAGTAGTAACTATGCTGTATGTCTTTTTGAAATCTTTCGAATCTGTCCTCTATTAAGTTCAGTAATAATTTATTTTCCATGGCTTTAACCTTCAAACTTATGGTATAATGAACCCATCGATCATGATAGCGGCGTTACCGAGAGGAAAGATCCATTAAATCGCCTCTGCCGCGGCCGCTGCGGCGCAGAGCGCCGCAACTATGGTAAATAACCTCCGTATTTCTGAGGAAATACGGCCGTCCGCGGCTGCGCTTGTTGCGGTGAAAAACAGCGCATGCTGTATTCTACAGAGAAAAAGCGTAAATTCTACAACAGAATTTGTTAAAATGGTTGTAGAATCGCAATAATAAATCAGAATTACAGCATATACGCCTCTGCACCGTCATTTAGGCTGTTTTTCTTCCTAAAATGCTGTAGAATCAGTACAAAGGGCTAAAAAAAAAAATACAGCATGCGGCTCCGGGGCAGCAGATCTATCAACTTGCGGCAACAGAGACAGCAATTTGCGGCGACCACCGAGGGCTACCGTCGAGAGGAAGGGTTCATTGAACCGCTGCCGCGGCTGCTGCGGCGCAGAGCGCCGCGATTATGGTACAATAATGTTCCAATAAAAATACAATCGTATTTATTTTACCACAGGAATAGACTGTTTTGAAAGGAGTTTTATATATGTTTTATTCTTACACACCTGAAAGGACTTGTTCACATAATATCGAATTCGAAATCGACAACGGCATAGTAAAGCACGTCAGTTTTGCAGGAGGCTGCAACGGCAATCTCAAGGCCCTCGCTAAGCTGGTAGAAGGCATGCCCTGCGAAGAAGTGATAGAAAAGCTTTCCGGTATAGAATGTGGGGTAAGAGGAACCTCCTGCGCCGATCAGCTTACAAAGGCCATAAAGCAGGCCTCGGAAAATTTATAAAGAGGAACCGATATGGGTATGGGCGATTTTCTGTTCAAAAGTTCATAAAAGACCATGAAAACGTAAAAGATGTTAAAGTGAGAGACTCTTACGGAAAAATGGCAGGCATAGTGGGCATAATTTCCAACGGCCTCCTCTGCGCCATGAAAATCGTAATAGGGCTGATCTCGGGCAGCATCGCCATAGTGGCCGACGGCATCAACAATCTGGCCGATGCGTCTTCTTCCGTCATAACTCTGGCAGGCTTCAGGCTGGCCTCCATGCCGGAAGACGAAGAGCACCCTACGGCCATGCCAGGATGCAATATCTGGCCGGCACGGCAGTATCTATAGTCATAATTTTAGTGGGAGTTGAGTTAGGGAAGAATTCACTTGAAAAAAATTCTCGATCCCACTCCCTTAGATTTCAGTCCCGCAGTAGTCATAGTACTTCTCATCGCCATCGCCGTAAAGATATGGCAGGCGCTTTTCAATATCAACGCAGGAAAAAAGATAAACAGCCTCGCTCTCATAGCTACAGGCACTGACAGCAGAAACGACGTCATAGCCACCGCCGTGGTGCTGGCCGGAATCCTCATAGGACACTTCTTTGATCTTCAGATAGACGGTTATCTTGGAATGGCCGTAGCCCTGTTCATACTGTGGTCCGGCATAAGCCTTGTCAAGGAGACAGTAAGTCCTCTCCTCGGGGAGGCTCCCGACCCTGAGCTTGTCAAAGAGATAGAAGATATGGCGTCTTCTTTCGACGGAGTCTTAGGCACTCACGACCTGGTAGTACATAATTATGGGCCGGGAAAGATTTTCGCGTCCATACATATAGAAGTAGATTCAAAAGTCGATGTGATGATAAGCCATGATCTTGTAGATAACATCGAAAAAGAAACTGAGCAAAGACCTGAACATACTGCTCACTGCTCACATGGATCCCGTCAACACTCAGGACCCCAACAGAGAACCTCTCAAAGACATCATTTCAGATACCCTTTTTAAGATAGACGGAGTATTTGGGTTTCACGATCTTCGGATCATCCCGGGGAATACGCACACCAATGTAGTTCTGGACGTGGTGATAGGCAGCGACTGTTCTTCTTCAAAAGCAGATATCGCCAATGCTCTCAGCGAAGCCGTCCACGGATTTAATGCTACCTTCGAATGTGTTCCTGAATTTGATACCAGCTATGTGAGAAACATCAAAGCCTAAAGGCTGCTGTAGAGCTGTAGATATGAATATTTTTTCATCAGCAATAAAAGTAGCCATACTGTGATAAATATGATATAATTAAAGAAAATGCCGCAGGCAGGCGATCGCTTGCCTTGCCGGCAACGAAAGGAGAGGATATGACAATTTTCGGACTCTACATCAGCGTTGCTGTATTCTGGCTCGGATTAGCAGTCATCTTCCTCATCATCGAGGCCGCTACTGTAGGTCTTACGACGATCTGGTTTGCCGCAGGTTCCTTTGTGGCCCTGGCGCTGTCGCTGTTTAACGTTCCAACGATAGTTCAGTTCATCGTATTCCTGGCAGTATCGTTCTGCCTGCTTCTCTTCACCCGCAGAATATTTGTGGAAAAATTGAAAACGGGTTCGCAGGTCACTAACGTAGAAGCCTTGATAGGACAGACCGGACAAGTGATTCAGACCATAAAGCCTCTTTCTGTGGGGCAAGTGCGGTTAAAGGGACAGATCTGGTCTGCGGTCTGCAAAGACGAGGGAGAAACTGCCGAAAAAGATAGTATCGTAAAAGTTATTGCTATCGAGGGCGTAAAGCTTATCGTTATGCCCGAAGAGGATAAATAGAAAGGAATTGAGATAATATGGGAATTTTTCAAATCATAATTCTTTTGTTTAGTCGCCGCTCTGATTATATGGCTTCTGGTATCCAACATAAGGATCGTGCCTCAGGCCAGAGCTTATGTAGTCGAAAGACTGGGAGCGTATTACGGAACATGGCAGGTAGGCCTTCACTTTAAAGTTCCTTTGATAGATAAGATCTCCAGAAAGGTCTCTCTTAAAGAGAAAGTCATCGACTTTCCGCCTCAGCCTGTTATCACCAAAGATAACGTTACCATGGAAATAGATACGGTAGTATATTTCCAGATCACTGACCCAAAGCTCTATACTTACGGTGTGGAAAGCCCTATGGACGCCATCGAGAACCTGACGGCCACCACCTTAAGAAATATAATCGGAGAGTTGGAGCTGGACGAATCGCTTACCAGCAGAGAACACATCAACACAAAGATCAGAATGGTCCTGGATGAGGCGACAGACCCTTGGGGAATAAAGATAAACCGCGTAGAAGTCAAGAACATCACTCCTCCAAAAGATATTCAGGTAGCCATGGAAAAACAGATGAGGGCTGAGAGAGAAAGGCGAGAGGCTATTCTCATCGCAGAAGGAGAAAAGAAATCTCAGGTGCTCATCGCAGAAGGACAAAAAGGAAGCCGCTATCCTGCAGGCCGAAGCGAAAAAAGCAGACGGCTATCAAAGAGGCAGAAGGTCAGTCCGAGGCCATCCTGATGATAAACAAAGCTACTGCGGACGGACTCAAGCTCATCAAGGACGCAGGAGCAGACGAGGCCGTAATCAAGCTCAAGAGTCTGGAGGCGTTCCAGAAGGCTGCCGACGGTCAGGCCACAAAGATAATAATACCTTCGGAGATACAGGGTCTTGCAGGCCTTGCCACTTCAGTCAAAGAATTTATAAAGAATAAACGGCAAAGCCGCCCGCCGGATAGGCCGGCGGCTTTTTAATGGAGCCGGATAAAAACAGCTAAAGGAGATAATATTTATGTTTTACCAACACATCATGGAATCCGCCGAATTCATAAAACAGAAAACATCACATTCACCAAAGATCGGAATAGTGCTGGGAAGCGGCCTCGGGGCGCTGATAGATATCATAGAAGACAAAGAGGTGATCGCCTATTCTCAGATCCCTCACTTCCCTCAGTCTCACGTAGAAGGCCATGCAGGCAATCTGGTCCTGGGGAGAATAGGCGGCCAGACGGTCGTCTGCATGCAGGGAAGATTTCATTATTACGAAGGTTTCGAGATGAAAGAAGTCACTTACCCGATATATGTTATGAAACAGCTGGGCGTCGAGTCTCTCATAGTCACAAATGCCTGCGGCGGCATCAATACGACGTTTGAACCCGGCGATCTGATGCTCATCACAGATCACATCAATTTCTCCGCCAGAAACTCTCTGATCGGCATAAACGATGACCGCCTCGGCCCCCGTTTTCCGGATATGACCGAAGCATACAACAGAGAACTCATATCTAAAGCCGAAAAAGTCGGAGACTCTCTGGGAATAGATTACAAACACGGAATATATACTTTCTATCCGGGGCCTTGTTTTGAAACTGCTGCGGAAATCAGAGCTTTCGCTGTTTTAGGGTCCGACGCGGTAGGTATGTCTACCGTTCCGGAGACCATCGCCGCCAATTATCTGGGAATCAAAGTTCTCGGCATATCATGCATAACTAACATGGCAACGGGTATTTCCAAGGTAAAGCACGATCACCGACAGGTTCTGAAAACTGCCGATGAAGCCAGCGCCAAGCTGTGCGGATGGGTAAAATCCCTCGTGGAGCAGTGGTAAACCCAAAAAGAGTAGAACATCGGAAGAGTTCCCACCGGCCGTCATATGTTTATACGAAGCAAAGAAACCTCGCGTCACCTGCGAGGTTTCTTTTGCTTTTGCACGTATGGATTTTTTATTTTTGTTGTGGCTTATGTCTGCAAAAGCGCATGGCTTGTACGCCTGCAGCCACAGGAGGTTTTTTCCCCTTCGGGGGAAATTCTTTCGTATGATCAGTACAACTATTACGGCAGCAATTACCGCCACAAGGATTGCGCCCCAATATTTGGCTATTTGTTCGTCTGAAATCGTCTCATATTCTTTGATAGCGCTGCCGGCGCCGACAGACGTTTATCAGACTTCATTCAGTTAGTCTTTACTAACTACAGTTATAATGTTAGCAAAGACTAACTTATTTGTCAATAGTTTTTCTAAAAACTTGAATTTTTTTATTCTTATGATAGAATTAGTTAAACAGACCTGTCAGGAGGAAATCTATGAACATTCACGAATCCGCCGAAAACTATCTGGAGGCTATCCTCATAATCAAAAAACGAAAAAGGCTCGGTTCGTTCTATCGATATCGCCAATCACCTGAACTTTTCAAAGCCCAGCGTAAGCGTGGCAATGAAAAAATCTGCGTGAAAACGGTTATATATCAATAGATCCGGACGGCAGCATATACCTTGAGGAATCCGGCAGAAAGATCGCAGAAAAGATATATGAGCGCCACACACTCTTGTCGGATTGGCTCACACGCCTTGGGGTGCCTCGGGACATCGCCACGGAAGACGCCTGCCGTATAGAACATGTAATCAGCGAGGAGAGTTTCAGCGCCATAAAAAGCCACGTAAAGAAATAAGTCCTTCAAGCCGGCTGTAGATAATCTTTTAATATGTAATAAAAAATCCCTCTTTTTTTAACAGACTACCAGATATAAAGATACAAAGGGGGGATTTTTAAATTGTCAGATATTTTTGTTTTAAATGCCAGCAGACTGCAGGCAACACCGGCTGCGTCAGGACAGGAGTATGCGGAAAGCAGCCCGAAACGGCGGGTCTTCAGGATGATCTCATATATGAACTTATACGACTTGCCAGCGCGGCTCATATAAAAAAAAAATATTCGCAGCAAAGAAAAAAGACCGCCTGCTCATAGACGGATTATTTACAACGCTTACCAATGTAAACTTTGATAATGAGGCGATAAGGGCGTTTATACAGCGCGTAAAAGAGGAGAGCGATTCTATAGGCGGAGGCTGCGATCTCATAGATCTTTGGGGAGGCGAAACCGACATAGTATCCCTTCGTTCCACTCTTCTCTTCGGTCTCAAGGGCATGGCCGCCTACGCTCACCACGCCATGAATCTGGACTATGAAGATGACGAAGTGACAGAATGGTTTTATAAAGGATTGTACGAGATAAACCGTAGTCATTCACCGGAAGAATGGTTGAAACTGATCATGGAATTCGGTCTCATAAACTACAAATGTATGGAGCTTCTTGACAAGGCCAATACTCAGTCTTTCGGTACCCCTCAGCCTGCCAGAGTCAATACAGATATAAAAAAAGGGCCTTTTATAGTGGTCTCCGGTCACGATCTCAAAGATCTGGCGCAGCTTCTCGAGCAGACAGAGGGAAAAAGGCATCAATGTATATACTCATTCCGAGATGCTTCCGGCCCACGGATATCCGGAACTGAAAAAGTACCCTCATCTGGCAGGAAACTTCGGTACAGCCTGGCAGAGCCAGCAAAGGGAATTCGAGAATATTCCGGCTCCTGTTCTCTTCACCACCAACTGCCTTTTATGCCTCAGCGCCCCAGCTACAAAGACAGAATATATACCACATCGGTGGTCGGATATGAAGATCTGATGCACATAGGCGCAGATAAAAACGGCAACAAGGACTTTTCTCCTCTCATCAGCCAGGCCCTCGAACTCGGCGGCTATGACGAAGACCATAGCATGAGCGGCATCAACGGAGGTCATATCCTGACTACGGGATTCGGCCACGGCGCCGTACTTTCCCACGCTGATAAAATAATAGACCTCATAAAAGACGGTTCGATAAAGCACATCTTTTTAGTGGGAGGCTGCGATGGCGCTCATCCGGGAAGAAATTATTATACTGAATTTGTAAAACACACTCCTATGGACTCTCTCGTCCTCACATTGGCCTGCGGAAAATACAGATTCAACGATATTGATCTCGGCGAGATCAGCGGTATACCACGCATCCTCGACATGGGTCAATGCAACGACGCGTACAGCGCTATAAAAGGTAGCTCTGGCCCTGGCAAACGCCTTCGGCTGCTCTGTAAACGACCTGCCTCTCACCTTAGTGCTGTCGTGGTATGAACAAAAATCCGTATGCATACTTCTGACACTTTTAGCCCTGGGAGTCAAAAAATATATATTTGGGGCCTACTCTGCCGGCCTTCATGTCGGAAACAGTAGTAAAGATCTTGGTGGATGAATACGGACTGCTCCCCTACTACTGATCCGAACCAGGACATGGACGCCATACTGAACCGAAGATAAGCGTCTGCAGCGGCCTCTATGCCGTTCTCTCAGTCAGTTTATCTGCCGTAAAGCCTATCAATTTTTATGGTACCCACGATATCCTCTTCTGTAGTCTCGATTTATGGTACACATGCGCAAAACTTTTTTTCCGTCAAGTTCAGTGGTGAACACCTGCGCGTAGCCTCCTGCAGTTACACTGCGGGCTATCTGCCTGTTGATCTCATCTGCCTGCCAATCTTCTATCCCTTCGGGGCAATACCTGAAATTTACTATCCCAAGGCTGGCAGATGAGACTATCTGAAAGCCCGGAAGACAGGCCGCCGTCTTTTGAGCCAGTTCCGCCATGGCACACCTGTGATCTATGGCGTTTTGAAACGCTTCTGTTCCCATGGCCTGCAACGAAGTCCACAGCTTGAGACTCCTGGCAGGTCTTGTAAGTTCAGGTCCCAGATCCCAGAACTCTACGGAGTCTTCGCCGCCGGCAGCGTCCTTGAGATATTCGGGATGAGCAGAAAAACTGTTTGTAAGAGACGAAATGTCTCGGACCAGCGCCACGCTACACCCATACGTCTGCATCATCCATTTATGAGCGTCCCAGCTGAGGCTATCGGACAATTCTATTCCTCTGAGCAATTTTTCTGTATCTGTCTGATATAAGGGCCGAAGCGCCGAAAGCGCCGTCTACGTGCATCCACATATCGTAGCGGCCGCATATCGAAGCGATATCTCTTAGGGGATCTATGCTCCCTGTATTGGTGGTGCCGGCAGTGGCTATCACCAAAAACGGTTTTTCTTCCCTGCGCTGTATCTCTTTCTATCTGTCTGATCAGATCGTCTGTATCCATACGATATTGGCCGTCTACGCAGACCTTTCGTATCTGACTTCTGTCAAAGCCTATTATATGAAGCGCTTTTTGCCAGAGAAGAATGAGTCTGCCCGGAAATATAGACCACTGCGTCCCTTCGCTCTTGCGGCCTCAGCTTAGCGTCTCTGGCCGCAGTCAGGGCTGTAAGATTTGCCATAGATCCTCCTGAGACAAAGAGGCCTCCGCTATTCTTCGGATAGCCGGCGAGATCCGCACATCCACCTTATCAGCTTCTTTTCTATAAGATCTGCCGCAGGAGCATTGCTGCTGCAACTGGCATGAGGATTATACGCAGAAGTCATCACTTCTCCCATCCACGAAAAAACAGAGGCCGGACCCGGCACGCAGGCAAAGCTTCTGGGGTGCTGTACCCCTGACTACGTTTGAAAAACACATCTTCTGTCATTTCTTTATAGACGTCGCAGACAGGCCTCCCTGTTTCGGGGATTTCCATCTCTTCGATACGGCTTAAGGTCTCCTGACTTATCTCGTTAAAAATCTTTTCTTCTTTTATGTTTCTTCTGAACTCAAAGATTTCATCTATGAAATCTTTTTAAAAGCGTCTTGATTTTTTCATTTTTTTCATTTTTATGATCCATTTTCCGCCTCCTGAATGTTGATCTTTTCTAATGAACATGGTAACATATATCTATATATTTGTTAAATTCATAAGTTTTATTATATCAATAAAAATTTTTTTATAGATTTGTCATGGAAATCAGAAACATAAAGACATTTGTAAGACTAACAGAAATACAGAATTTCTCCAAGGTAGCCCAGCAGACCGGGTATTCTCAGTCTGCCATAACTATACAGATAAAGCAGTTGGAAGAAGAACTCGGAGCCAAGCTCTTCGAGAGGATAGGCAAGCGGGTAAAACTCACAGAAGCCGGCCAGCGTCTCATCCCCCATGCCCTTGAAATATTGAACTCAGTAAAAAAGCCGAGGCTGCCGTACATGAGACGGGAACATGCTCAGGGAAACTGCGCATCGGAACTTGCGAGTCTTATCTGATAAGCGTCCTTCCTCCCATAATAGGAGTTCAGCGATAGATTCCCCGACGCTCAGATAAGCACTCATACGGCCTCTGTATCGGATCTGTTCGATATGCTGCGCCAAAACGATGTGGATATTCTCTACTTTTTAGATGAAAAAGTCTACTCCCCCGAATGGATAAAAAAGTAGATGAACGGCCGGAAAGGATCTACTTTGTCGCCTCATCAAAATCCCGTTTGGCGGGAAAGGTTCAGATACCTGTGCAAGAGCTGTTAAAAGAGCCTCTCTATCTGACGGAAAAAAAGTATCAGCTACCGTTACGCAATGGAACAGGCCTTAGCAGCAAAGGGCATAGAACTCCGTCCCTTTCTCGAAACGGGAAACACAGATGTTATAACGTCTTTTCTGCTGAAAAACAAAGGGGTGTCCTTTTCTTCCTGAATACGTAGTCAGAGATTATGTAAATGAAAACAGGCTGACTATACTGAACGCTGATTGCCCTCAGATAACCATGTGGAGCCAGCTTGTCTATCATAAAAATAAATATGTTACGCCTCTTATGGAGCAGTTCTTAAAATTGATGACAGGCTGATTTAAGCTCCTTCTCAGGTTCAAAGCCTCTTTAACATCGACAAATAAATAAGAGCATCTCTCGAAAAAGAGATGCTCTCGTCTTTGGTGCGGATAAAAGGATTCGAACCTTCATGAAGGAACCTTCACACGGACCTGAACCGTGCGCGTCTGCCAATTCCGCCATATCCGCAGGTATTAGGAATGCTTTTAATTTCCCGACATTCCTACTATACACCATTTTAAATTAAATTTCAATAGAAATTTTCTTTTTTATCTAATCTCTTATAAACATTTCGTCTGAGAAGGGCATATATCACCGAGAAAATAGGGATAAAGATCACCATTCCCAGTATTCCGGATATATTTCCGCCCACTATCACAGCAAACAAAGTCCAGATAGCAGGCAATCCCACAGATCCGCCTACCACTCTCGGATATATTATCTGTCCCTCCACCTGCTGTACTATGAGGAACACGATGATAAACCAAAACATCTGCTTCAGGCTCACCACGGCTATCAACAGACAACCCACAAAAGAGTCCCATGAAAGCCCCCACATAAGGAATCAGCGCCATGGAGCCTATGACTACCGCTATGGTAGCGGCATAAGGGAAATTTCCTATAAACAGTACTACGAAGAACATACATCCTAAAATGACTGCTTCCAGGCACTGCCCCGAAAGGAAGTTGGCAAAAAGTCCTGTATGCCAGCGAAGCGATCTCGCACACATTATCTGCGCGCGATTTGGACAGATACGCATATGCCATCTGTCTCGCCTGTCTTCCCAGCTTTTTTTTGCTGCAAGAATATATATGGCAAAAAGATCAGCCCCAGCACAAAGTTAGTCATTACGCTGAATACGCTGGTGGCCGCCTGGCCTGCTGTGGAAAGTATGGTCGACGCGCTGGATTTCAGGGTATCGACAATCTTGGCCGTATCTATCTCCGGAAAATATTTTTTCTAAAAGATCTGTATTTATCCCCTTCTCATCAAGAGCCGTTATCCATCCCGGATAGGACTGCTGAACAACAGCTGCTATGCTCTTCACCGATTCCACCAGATTCGGAAATATGACGTTTCCTATAAAGTAGATGGCTCCGACAAAGATGGCAAAAGTTATTATGATACAGAGAGGAGACTTGATCTTTTCAAGAAACCTGTTTCGCCTTCCCCCTGACAATCTGTCGATCTGTCTTTCAAAAAGCTCATGGGTACGTTCATTATAAAAGCTATCGCTCCGCCCACCAGCAGCGGCATGAACAGCCCTATCATCAAATTAAATACGCCGAGGACTTCACTGAAATTGAGCAAGGCCGACATCAAAAGAACACCTATGACTATCAGCAAAAGGCTCTGTTTAAATTTATTATCCGGTTTTATGTCCATAATCTCTCCTATTTAACCTTTTGTAGCTATTTTACAATCATTTGCCTTTTTTTGTAAAGCTAAATACCGCCGTAAAATATATTCTTTACAGCCCATATGCTTACGCCCGCCAGTCCAAATTCTCTCACCATATCCAGACGAGCACGCCAGCTTCTTTCATTCTCAAACCAGACTATATGATCGGTCCCATAAGGGTCTGTGTATTCAAAGAACGGCGCCATCGCCTTATCATCCCACTCCACAGGTACCCCGTAGTATTCAGCCCTGGCCGCAGCCTCGTAATTTCCCAGCGACGACGCCCTGCTCCGGCCTCTCACAAAAGGCAGAGGCCAATCGTACCCGTAATTATTGAGGCCCATCAGGATTTTGTCATGAGGTATCCGCGTTATTCCATATTCCAGTACTTCTACGTACATTTGCTATAGGCGATACAGGCAAAGGATCACCGTTGGTATATCCCCATTCATAGGTCATCAGAAGGCAATAATCTGCCGCTTCTCCCATGAGTCTGTAATCGTGTCCCTCATATAGGATACCCTCTTGGTCGTCTCGTATTCTTGGAGCTAAAGCTACGGTAGTCAAAGTCCAAGGGGCGACAGCCTCTTTCTCGTACGCTTACAAATTCCGCATATGCCGCGGCATACTCCCCGGAAGATACTCTATATCAAAGTCTATTCCGCCCAGACCTTTAGTCTTTTATGGTACTTTTCAATATTGTCTATCAAATTTGTCCTGGCCTGTGGATCGTTCAATACCGATATAAATGGCGACGGATTAAATTTTCCCATTTCGTCTATGGGAGCGAGGACCATCATAGGTCTCACCCCGGCGGCTTTGGCCGCCGATATCAGTTCTTCATCTTCAAGATTTATCAGCTCTCCCGACTGTCTCATGCCATAGCTGAAAGACGAAAGCCACGTCAGCCTTCTGAGCCACCAGTCCAGCACATCTCTTTTTTACAGTAGAATAAGAATATCCGTTTACTATCATATTGATCACCCCCCGCATCATGATATGCCTGTAAAAAAACAAAATCCCAAATTGATATCAATTTGAGATTTTTAAATCCGGCGCTTTCTGCCGGCGCTGCTTCAATCTTGAGTCTGATAAAATTTGTGATGTTTACTCAGCGTCCCGATCCTTTATTGTATCTCGCCCGCTTCTATATATCCTTCATCTACCATGCAGCTTATCACCTGCTGCCGTCGCTGCTCGGCCAGATCAGGATTCACATCGGGAGAGTACACCGACGGAGCGTTTGGTATTCCTGCCAGCATCGTGGCCTCATAATCGCTGAGCTGAGAAGGTTTCTTTTCGAAATAGCCCATGCTGGCATCATAGATGTTATAATATCCGGAGCCAAAGTATATGGAGTTTACATACAGTTCGAAAATCTCATCCTTGTCATAAAGTTTTTTCTATCTCTCTGGCTACAAAGATCTCCGCCAGCTTTCTGCTGATCTTTTTTATCCTGCTCGAAGTACATATTACGAGCCAGCTGCTGCGTTATGGTGCTTCCGCCTTCCTGAAGGCTTCCCGATTTGATATTGTTCCATACCGCCCTTCCCACAGATAAGAGATCATATCCCTTATGAGTCTCAAAGCGTTTGTTCTGCCGCAATTACAGCCTCTACATACGTCTTTTGCAGCTGGCTGTAAGGCGTGTAATGCTCTATGGACTGGATCTGCGCCACTTTCTCTTCGATAGGCGTATCGGCTACCGCCTGTTTGTACACCTGTCTCGCCTCATGGTAGACAGAACCTGCAAAAAATGCTGCTATGATAAGTGTTATAATTATCAGTCGTTTAATGAGCTTCATGTTCTCTTTCGTTTTTAAATAAATATTCGCTTTCGTCTATTACGAACTTCTTCAGTTTTGATACGTGTTCTTCCGCAACTATTCTGGCTTTTCGAGAATCGCCGCTGAGGATAGCTTCCTCGATCTGCTCATGCTCTCTGGGCATCTTTTCGTATCTGGAAAAATCATCGTAATATATGTATCTGAATCTGAGAGCCAGTTCCTGTACCTGAGACAGGAGCTGATTGAGCGTCTTATTGCCGCTGTAACTTACTATGAGCTGATGAAAAAGTTCATCACACCTTATTATCTCTTCCGTATTGCCATGTCTGATAGCGTCTTCGTAGTCGCTGTTTACTTTTATAAAGGCCTGTTTTTCTTCTTCCGTGACCTTTTCGGCGGCAAGAGCGGCTGGCTGCCATCCCTCCAGATCCTGGCGCACTTCCAAAACGTCTACCATATCTTTTACTGAGATCTCAGAAGCGTACGCTCCGCGTCTTGGCTCTATGGTGACGAGGCCTTCCTTTTCGAGTTTTCTGATGGCTTCTCTTATAGGAGTACGGCTGACTCCCATTTCCTCGGCCAGTTCTACTTCCATCATGCGGGTTCCTGAGCTATCTCTCCGACAAGGATCTGTCTCTTAAGCTCCTCATATACGATCTCCCGCAGGGGTCTGTGATTTTGTAAATCTAAATTCAACATCTCTTTTCCTCCGTTTTCATGATGTTCGTTCAGACAAGTCATAATGTCGTAGCCCAGTATGCCGAATATCCCCCGTTTGCGCATGGCGTGGCTGAAAACAGCAAATACCGTAGGCCCGCTACCGGTCATGAGAACTTTTTTCAGCATAAGTCTCTTTTTTTCGATCATTTCTTTTGATCTTTTCTACCTCCGGATAATGTTTCAGAGTGTACTCTTCCAGCATCGTTTATCATATTGCTGTATATATGTCTGTGAGAATTATTTCTCAATGCTTTTACCAGCATATCAGTGTCCGGCCTTTTCTCGATACTGCACGAATCGATATTCTGGTATACTTCTCTTGTGGAAACCCGAAATGAGGTTTTACAAGCAGCACCGCACGTTTGAATCTGCTCCTTAAAGGAGTGAGCCTTGCTCCCCTGTGCCGGTACAAAGCGCCAGTCCATATCCCGTATTCTGAGTGAGTATACAGAAGGGAACGTCTGCGCCAAGCTCCTCGCCCATGGCGCACAATTCTTTTGCGCCAAGTCCCGTATCCCATATCCTGCTGAGAGCAGCCGTCATCACCGCGGCTCCATTGCCGCTTCCTCCGGCCAGGCCTGCCGCCACAGGAATGTGCTTTTCTATCTTTATCTCTATAAGGCCTCCTCCCACTTCCCCGGCAAATTGCCGGGCCATGATTTTGGCCCCGGCGTAAGCAAGGTTGCGCCGATCAGTAGGCAGATACGGTTTATCGCAAGTAAGAGATATTTCTATATCTTTGCTCTCTCTGCCTGTCCAGGTTACCGTTACATCGTCGAAAAAGGGAGATCTTCTGCATGAGGGTCTGTATTTCATGATAGCCGTCGTCTCTCTTGCCGGTAACATCCAGCGACAGATTCACTTTTTCCGTAAGATTTGATCTTTATCTTCTCCATCTTACTTCCTGATAAAATGAGAGGATAAACCTCTCATTTATCTTTTATCTATTTCTTTTTTCTTCTTTTAGCAGAATTATTCTTCGAGCCTTTAGCCTTCTGCGCCGCAGCCTTCTTCTTGGCCGCCGCATACTTGCTTCCTGCGGCGAAGGCCGAATGTCTTTGGCTGACTCTGTACTTATTGATCTCGTCTTCCTCCTCGTACTCTTCTTCTTCAAGAGCTTTCTTCTCGGCAGCTTTGGCGGCGTCTCTGGCAGCCTTTGGCTTTTTTCTTCTGATCTTTCTCGACGATCTCTTCTACAGACTTACCTGTCTTCTTAGCTTTTTATATGGATTTACTTTCTCTCTCTCCTTCTGGTCTCGTCTTCAGCAGCCTTTTTCGCCGAACGTGTAGTTATGACTATCATACCGCCTATCATCAGTACCATCATACCCATACTGATCATCGTGTTAGTTCCCTGATTGAGAGTCTTAAAAGATATCTCCTGATCCTTGCCGAGAGTATTTCCTCGTCGCTGGTCACATCTTTTGATATTTTAAGAGTGTACTGGCGCTGCCCTCTACCTTGACTTTTTATCTTTGTTGGTGTCCAAAAGCACCAGGACAACGCCCTCTTCATTGTCATTGTACAGAACTCTGGTCGGAAGCTTTTTCCCCTCGCTGTCATAAAGCTGAAACGCTCCCTTTATTCAGATCTGCTACTTTCTTATCAGTAAGGTCTTCGCTGAAATATAATTTTACACCGAGGTTTTCGATAGATGCGCCTGTAGATCCATCCTTGGGATACGTCTCCTTGATCGTAAAGTCCTTCGTCGGCAAAGCAAAAAGATGTCGCCATCGTAATCAAAAAGTGCTGCTAAGGTTAATATCGCACCCAGTCTCTTCATTTTTTCGTGTCCTCCGGTTCTTGTTCTTTGTTTTTCTCAGCTTCTTGAAAAATTCTTTTTGAGTATGTTGCTGCATTGATCCTGCAGCAGCCCTGTTTCTATCCTGACATTATGGTTGAGCTTTTTTTCTTGTACTATATTGAAGACCGATCCGCAGGCCCAGGCCTTGGGGGTCCATGGCGCCTATGTACAGCGTTTGTATCCGCGACCAGACTATCGCTCCTGCGCACATGGCGCAGGGTTCGGCAGTAACGTACATGTCGCATCCTATGAGCCGCCAGCCGCCCAGATTTTTGGCAGCCTGTCTTATGGCCTCAATCTCTGCATGGGCAGTAGGGTCTTTGCCGTCTCGGTCATGTTGTGGCCTCGTCCAACGATCTCTCCGCCTTTCACTATTACCGCTCCTATGGGGACTTCCCCCAGAGCGGCAGCCTTTTTGAGCCTCCTTCAAAGCTTCTTCCATAAACTTTTTTTCATATACTTTATGATGATACCACAATTTCAGGCAAAGTTCAACTGTGTTTTGCATACAAAGAACAATCGGTGAATGTCAATAATTATTTTCAATTTTTTTTAATAATTCTCGTAATCGTAGGGACGATAGTCCTGATAAAAGACGCGTTCGGCGAGAGCATAGAGGCCGCCGCTGAAGCAATCGCGGTCAACAGCGTAGCCGTAAAAATAAATAAGAGTCTTGAAGAAGGCTTTTACGATGAGGAACTCAGCGAGCCCTCCTTAACGTCCAGAGGGACGAAGAAGGCAATATACAATATGTGGAGCCCAATTCAAGGGTGATAAATAAGCTGCTGCTTGAATTTTCTCAGAATGCAGAGGAAACTTACAGCCTGTCCGACAGGAAAGAGCACAAGGTCAATTTAGGCGTGATAACAGGCAGCAGGATATTGTCCCAGCTTCCGATATATATAAAAATAAAAAAGTTCAGCCCCTGAGCCTGACGAAATTTCAATACGAAACCGAATTCGAGACCGAAGGAATAAATCAGACCAGATATTATATATACTGCACCGTCACCAGCCAAGTACATATTTTGGCGCCTTTTACAGACAAGACCGCGGAAATAAACAGAAGAGTCCTTCTGGCCGAGGCTATAATAGTAGGAGAAGTACCGGATAATTACGTTTTCGTACCGGAAGAAAGTATTTTAGACGCGGTATAATGTCCGCAAAGGATTGTATCGGCTATCGCCGAGAGAAGCGGCCATTGAAACGCCGCTTGTATAGACTGGAGGGCGTTATAATGTCCGCGCGATTATATTTACGGCTGCCGCCGAGAGGAGGCGTTTATTATATCACTTTTACCTAAACTGTTTTGCGGCATAGTAAAATTTATGGTAAAATAACGATATGTTTAGATTTAATGAAAACAACGAAGTGTTAAGAGAAGACGAATATAACGCCATATTGGTAGGTCTGCGCTTAGAGGAGGACATAACCGATTCTATGGAAGAATTGAGGGCTTGGCGGAAGCCGCCGGAGCTTCCGTGCTGGGACAGATGATTCAAGCCGCGGATAGGCCGAACACCGCTACGCTGATAGGAAAGGGGAAAGTAGAGGAGCTGGCGGAGCTGGTTAAAGCCATGGAGGCCGATATGGTCGTGTTCAACGACGAACTGACGGGAATGCAGCTGAGAAACCTTGAAGATGCCTTAGGAGTGCGAGTCATAGACAGGACCATTCTCATATTAGATATCTTCGCTTCCCGCGCCTCTTCGCGGGAAGGTAAGTTGCAGGTGGAATTGGCCCAGCTTAAATACAGACTTCCGAGGCTTACAGGATTCGGCAAATCCCTGTCGAGGCTCGGCGGCGGCATAGGCACGAGAGGACCGGGCGAGAAAAAGCTGGAGACAGACAGACGCCATATCGAGAGACGAATGACAGCGGAGCTTTCTCAGCTTAAAAATACGAGAAGCGTTCAGCGTTCCCGCAGAGAGAAGAATAGATTCCGTGGTAGCCTTAATCGGCTATACCAATTCCGGAAAATCCGCTTTGATGAACAGGCTTTTAAGCGTCGCGGAAAGAGACGGCAAGACAGTATTTGAAAAGGACATGCTGTTCGCCACATTAGACGCAGCAGAGAAAAAGTAGACCTTGAAAACGGCCGGCAGTTTATTTTGATAGATACGGTAGGCTTCGTAAGTAAGCTGCCTCATTCCTTAGTAGAGGCCTTTAAGGCTACCTTGGAAGAAGTGACCTACGCAGATCTGCTTCTCCACGTGGTAGACGCTTCCTATGAGAATTACGGCTTTCACATACAAGTAACCGATAAAGTAATGGAAGAAATCGGCGCGGGAAATAAAGAAAAGATACTGGTATTCAACAAGATAGATTTGCCTCACGACCATATAATCCCGGAGGCGGGCCGCGAAAACATAGAAATTTCCGCCAAGGAAGGGACTAATTTGGATGCCCTTATAGAAAAAATAGAAGAAAAGATATTCGGGGATATGGTAGACGCCAAATTCCTGATTCCATACGACAGGGGAGACCTGACGTCCTACTTGTGCGAGGAGGCGGAAGTAAAGGCGACGGATTACAGGGAAAACGGAACTTATCTCGAAGTTTCCTTAAAGGAAGCCGATTACAGGGGAATGAAGGAATATGAAGTTATATAACACGGTGGAAAAAGAAGGAACCGCCGAGCAGACGATAGAAAGGTCAAGGTTTATAGCTTACGTAAAGCCGGTATCCTCCAAGGAGGAGGCCGACGACTTCGTCGCTGAGATAAGAAGAAAACATCGGGACGCGACACAAACGTCCCCGCCATGGTTATCGGGGACAAGATGCAGATTCAGTGGGCTTCCGACGACGGAGAGCCTCAGGGAACTTCGGGAGCGCCCATGGTTAAAATGCTGACGGCTGCCGGTATAACCGACGCGGTCATAGTGGTGACCCGATACTTCGGAGGCATAAAGCTGGGAACGGGAGGTCTGGCGAGGGCCTACACGTCTACGGCGAAGCTGGGTCTTGAGGCGGCCGGAATATGCTGCGTCGAAAGCAAGCTGCGGTTGACCTGCCGGTTCGATTACACTTATCTCGATAAACTTCGCAATCTGGCGGGAGAAGTATTTTCCATAGGCGACGTAATATATACCGACAAGGTAGAGGGCGACATAATATGCGAGCCTGAGGATGAGGAAGAAACGAAAGCCATTCTTAAAAACGTGACCTCGGGAAGAATGACGATTGAAGGAGCGGACATCCTTCAGATAAAAAGAGAAAATCCTTAAATAAGGCGGCGGTATAACCAACGCCGCAGGCTCACGCTTCGGCCTTATAGGCGGCGAACGCTTACGCTTCATACCCTTTGGCGAGACCTTAGGTTCGGCTCTTTGACAGCGTAGTCCTTTCGCTTTATAACTTTGACGGCAGGCCTCTCAGCCCCAGCCTTTTTTGACGGCTCGGGAGATTAGCGACTGTCGTCGAAGTTTGGCACCTGGCAGTTGCCGCTGGCGGTTCGGGTGATTAACGGCTTCCTTCGGCGGCTCGGAACCTTGACGGATACTGTCGACGTTTAGTTTAGGCGCCTTGACGGTTGTTCTTCGCTTTTCAAAACCTTGGCGGGACGATAATCCCTCGCCGAAAACACGAAGCGGCCGCGAGAGCAGGGCGGCAATCTTCAGCCGAAACCCTGAAGGGACCGCGGCAGCGGGGAGCAAAACGACGTCGAAATTTTTATAAATAAGTTCGCTTTATCGGCGGCGTACTGTGAGAAATAAAAGAAAGGTCGGGTGAGGACATGTATTCTTTCGCGCTTAAAGAAATATCGGCAATGTACGACAAGATTGATTCGGTTATAATAACCAACAAAGACGGCGTTATCGAGTATTCGGCTGTCTTCGATCAAGACGATAATACGATTAAAAACTACGGATATACGGGAATGAACATCCTCGAGGTATATCCTTCCCTTTACCGAAAAAGACCAGCAGTCATTACAGAGTTTACGAGAGCGGCAAACCCATAATAGACGAGGTTCAGATTCTGACGGACCATGTCGGAAGAACTCTTAACCACATGTCCAGCACCTATCCCATAGAATTTAACGGAGAAATAGTGGGCGCTATCGAGGGCACCGTATATATCGACAGCGAGGGAAAGCAGCTCAGGGGAAAAGAGCGTGAAATTATTATAGGAGGCGACGCGGACGCCGACGCCAAAAAGGCTGTACCGGCTGGATGATATCATAGCGGAAGATCCGAAAATGGTAGCTATAAAAGAAAAAGATAGAAAAAGTCGCTCAGGGACCGTCTTTCGTGCTGATTACGGGAGAGACAGGAACGGGCAAAGAGTTGGTAGCCCAGGCGATACATACCCACAGCGGCAGGCGCGATAAACCTTTATCTCTCAGAACTGCGCGGCCATACCGGGCGGTCTTTTAGAAAGCACCTTGTTCGGGCAGGTAAAAAGGCAGTTATACGGGAGCGGAAAACAAGAAGGGCCTGTTTGAGCTGGCAAACGGCGGGACATTGTTTCTCGACGAAGTAAATTCAATGGATATGGCGCTCCAAGGGAAGATATTGAAAGCGATAGAGGAGCAGAAGATTCGCAGAATCGGCGACGAAAAAGAGCGAAATATCGACGTGCGTATAGTTTCGGCCTTTAACGAGACTACCGAGGAAGCCATGGAAGGCGGCAGACTGCGGCGTGACCTGTATTACCGCCTCGGGTAGTCCAGATTCGCCTGCCTTCCTTATCCGAGAGAAAAAGGCGACATACTGCCTTTGGTGAACTATTATATACAAAGATATAATTTAGTGACCGGAAAAAACGTTAAGGGCTGTCGGGATATCGTAGAAAAAACTCTGCTCAACTATCCGTGGGAAGGCAACGTGGGGGAACTGCGTAACGTAGTCGAATACGCCTTCAACATGGTAGCGGGGAGAGGAAATAACCTTAGCCGATCTGCCGGACACCATGCTGTATCAGAAGGGCGAGACAGGAGGCGACCGGCCGGCAGCGGGCGCGGAAATTTACGAGCAGATGCTTAAGGACGGAGCCTCGCTGACGGACGTGGTAAACAAATTCGAGGAAGAATTGATAAAAAAGCGGCTTCAGAAAGCAGAACCGTGTCGGAGGCAGCGGAAAAGTTAGGAATAACGAGACAAGCCTTAAATTATAAATTAGGCAAATATAAACTGAAAATATAGAGAAAACGAAAGTTTTTTTTCAAAACGGCGAAAGATTTTTTTTTCGCCGTTTTAATTTTGCCCTGATTCGGAAAAAAGAAGCGGGAAATATAAAAACGCGAAAAACAAAAAGGGAGGAAATTCCCAAGAGACGCTTATTGCAAGGGACCGAGCGATTTAAAAACCACGCGCGAAAGGCTTTCGGCGCGTCATCCTCCGATTTTGGCACGGCCCTTTGCGTTTATATAAGTTATCAAAGCGAAGCGGATATAAGTCCGCTTGAATATGAGGAGGATTATAATTATGAAAACCATTGAAAAAAATTCGGATGTCAGTCGATGACGGGAAAGATTGAGGCGATTCTTATCAAAAGACCGGAGCAGGCCTTTATCAGTCAAGAAAACCTCAACAATACCTACGAGGAATTCTGTTATTTCGGCTGCCCCGACTACGAGAAAGTAATCGATGAATACAACGCCTTTGAGAAGATAATCAAAGACAACGTAGAAAACGTGTATTATCTGCCTCAGGACGACAGGACGGGGCTCGATTCAATCTACGCCCACGACCCGCTGAAGATAACGAAAAAAAAAAGAGCCATTTATTTCCCTATGGGAAAAGAACTTCGAGGAAAAAAGAATTCATGGCTACGAGAGAATATCTTGAGAGCCTTGGAGTACCGACTCTCGGCGTAATAGAAGCCCCTGGAAAAATGGAAGGCGGAGACGTGCTGTGGATAGACGAGAAGACCGTCGCCATAGGCCGCGGATACAGAACCAACGACGAGGGCATAAGACAGTTCAAGGAATTGACAAAAGACATAGTGGACGAATATATAATCGTGCCTATGCCTCACGGAGACGGCGAGGACTGCTGCCTGCACCTGATGAGCATAATCAGCTTTGTAGACACCGACAAAGCCGTAGTTTATTCAAAATACATGCCTGTATTTTTCAGGGAATATCTCATTGAAAAAGGCATACAGCTTATAGAGTGCAACGACGAGGAATACGATTACCTCGGCTCCAACGTTTTAGCCCTCGCTCCGGGAAAATGCGTAACAATCGGGGAAATCCGGACATAGTGAAGAAAATGGAAGACGCCGGCGTAGAGGTTTACACCTACGAAGGCAAGGAAGTTTCCTACAGAGGAACAGGAGGCCCGACCTGCCTTACCGCTCCTTTATACAGATTGTAAAGGCGGTGGAGATATGGAGAAAAATAACTGCGACGGCAGAGGCCGGATAATAAAGGATACTCTGTTCGGATATGTGGCCGCGGCGAGCACTTCAAGCTCTCCCGCGGAAAAAGAGGCCGAGAAATACTTTTTAGATTATTTTTCAAAGCAGGATTACTTTGCTGAAAATCCTCAGTATTACGGAGCGTATCCGATACGGGGCGACGCTTTCGACAGGGCGACGGTATGGGCCATGGCAAAAGGCGAGGGACCTGAAACCGTAGTTATGATACATCATTACGACGTAGTCACCGTAGAGGATTATAAGAATCTTAAAGACTTGGCCTACAGTCCGGAGAAGCTGGAAATAGAACTTCAAAAGGTGAAGGACGGCTTCAGGGGCGGAAGCCAGAGCCGACCTTGAAAGCAGGAAGTGGCTGTTCGGCAGAGGCGTCTGCGATATGAAAGGCGGCGGCTCCATTCAGATGACCTTAGTCAGCGAATACGCGAAAAAAAAGGCCGCGGCCGGCCAATTCAAAGGAAACGTCATAGTCGTAGGCGTACCCGACGAGGGAAAATCTTTCGGCGGAATGAGGGCCGCCGTTCTGCTTCTGAAAGAACTCAAGGACAGTATGCGCTGAATTACAGGCTTATGATAAATTCCGAGCCTCATCAGAGGAAGGAAACCGAGACGGGAGTTTTCTCGCTGGGAACCATAGGCAAAATGATGCCTTACGCCTATGTGAGAGGCTATCTCGCCCACGCCGGAAGGTCTTTGAAGGTTTGAATCCTGTCAACGTTATGGCGGAAATCGTCAGAAATACAGAAGTGAATTTCTCCTTCAGCGACGTAAAAGAAGGAGAAGCGGCCCCGCCGCCGACGTGGCTCTACCTCAGAGACGGAAAAGTGTCCTACGACGTGTCGATGCCTATAAGCATTAAAGGCTGCTTGAGCGTTTTAACCCTCGACCGCTCTCCGAAAGACGTAATGGACGAATTCCGCAAGGTCTGCGAAGACGCCTTTGAAACCGTAATCGGAGATATGAATGAAAACTATGAAAAGTTCGCCAAAGCTACCGGCAAAAACGAAACCCGCCTTCCGTGGGAAAGCAAGGTCTCCAATTTCGGCGAACTGTGCGCCGAGGCTGAAAAATCTTACGGAAAGGAATTCCGCGAGGAATACGGCCGCAAAGCTCGAGGCCTTGGGAGACGAAATTAAGAGCAGGGGCCAAAACCCTGATAAAAAGCCAACTTCGAGCTGGTAGACTTCGTATACGATTATATCCACGACTTGGCTCCGAGGGTAGTCATAGGAATGATTCCTCCGTATTATCCTAACGTGTCCTGCGCCGTTACAGGCAACAAGGAAGAGATGGACGGATTCTTCGGCTTGCTCGAAGGCTTCGTTTTGGAAAACTTCGGACAGAAATATTCCAAAGAATACTTCTATACGGGAATCTGCGATTTAAGTTACTGCGGAGCGGTGAAGCGTGAAGAAACGGAAGAAAGCCTGAAACGTTCCATGCCTTTCCTCGGAAATATTTACAGCCTGCCGCTTAAAGAAATGGAAGAAACCTCTATGCCGTGCATAAATATCGGCCCTTGGGGCAAAAGACTTCCACAAACTTACGGAAAGAGTGTATAAGGAAGACTTGTACGAGAGAACGCCGGCGATTTTAGATTTTGCAGTTAAGTCAGTTCTTGGAGACGGGGCGCTGTCCCGAAAGGAGAAGTGAAATGAATATTGAAGAATTGATAACGGTCATAGTAAACGACTATTTTTGGGGAACGCCGATGGTAATATTTATCTTGCTCGCGGGAGCTTACCTTACGGTGAGAACGGGATTTTTCCAAATAAGAGGCTTTAAAATGTCCATGAAAAGGGCATGGAATAACTTTTTCGGCAAGAACAAAGATGACGGGAACGCGGGAGTCCTGTCGCCGCTGGAAGCCATGGCGGGCTCTGGGAACTACCATAGGCGTAGGAAACATAGGCGGTGTGGCTTCGGCGGTCGCCATAGGGAGGACCGGGAGCCATATTCTGGATGTGGGTTTCGGGACTGTTCGGAATGGTTATCAAGAGCGCGGAGATAACTCTGGCCGTTCACTACCGTTCAAAGGACGAAAACAACGAAGCCTACGGCGGACCTAACTATTACATGAAAAAGGGTATCGGAATGGAGCTGGGAAAGAAAAAAGCTGTTCAAGGTTTTGAGCGCGCTTTTCATCATAGGCTTCTCCATGAGTTACTTCATCAACATTCAGACCTATACGGTAGCCGAGGCCATGTCTTCGACCTTCGGAATAGGTATGCTGGCAAGCGCGATAGTGTTCACCATACTGCTTTACGTGATGATAAGCGGCGGCCTTAAAAGCGTAGGAAGGTGGGCTTCCATACTCGTTCCTTTCATGTGCCTGTTCTACATAATAGGCGGACTTATAATAATTGCTAAGAATATAGAGGCGGTTCCGGGCGTATTTGGAATGATTTTCTCCGACGCCTTTACAGGTACCGCGGCGGTAGGCGGCTTCGCCGGCGCAGGCTTCAAGCTGGCTATCAAGACCGGAATGTCGCGTTCTGTTTTCAGCAACGAAGCCGGCTGGGGAACAGCGCCTATGATACACGCTTCGGCAAAGGTAGACCATCCCGTGAAGCAGGGTATGCTGGGAATCTTTGAAGTTTTTATGGATACCTTCGTAATATGTACCATGACGGCTCTCGTTGTACTCTGCACAGGCCAGTGGAATACGGGAATCGAGGGCGCCGATCTGACTTTATCGGCCTTTGAAGTAGGCATAGGCAGCTTCGGCAGAATAGTTCTGGCGATAGGCGTATTCTTGTTCGGCATTACCACCTCCAGCGGCCTTTACGCCCAGATAGAGGTAGTCCTCAGATACGTGGTAGGAAACTCTAAAATAAAGAAAGCGGCCCTCATGTTTTATAAGTGGACTTATCCGCTTCCGTCCCTGCTGCTGGTAGTCATCTCGGTAGTAAACGAGTTCGAGGGAACGACGGTTTGGCTCATATCGGACGCGGGAGTGGCCCTACCGATACTCATAAATATAATAGCTCTGTTTATTCTGGCTCCTAAGTTCACGTCCCTGCTCAAGGATTATAACGCGAGATATCTCGGTAAGGGAAAGGTGGATAAAGACTTTAAGGTCTTCTACGATTCGGAATAGAGGGCGAAGCGTTTCACCCGCGATAAGCGTGGAACCCGGAATGAGAGAGCCTTTCGGCCGTGCGGCCGGAAGGCTCTCTGCTGGTTTATTGAGGGTTTCGGCCTTGAATATTTTGAAAACTTCTCGCCTTCTTCCCGCAAAGTCTCGTCCGAGGCCGCGTCCGGTGATTTGGTTTTTTCAATGGCTATTCTGCCGGTTACGATATCGACGTTGAACGCTAATATAAGCGGGACAGGATCCGTATAGCCATATACTGTCATATCTTGTGAATTTCCAGAAGTATATGCATAGTTTACTTTTGCTTTAGTGCTATATTTCTCACCACCTGCTGCGATCAAATTATTTTCAAGCATCATGACTGTTCTTTTCGGCACAATTTTTATCCGCTCGTACATTTAAAATATTACTTCCCTTTATTATGTGTCACTGTCACGCCATTTTTACTGTAAGTAAAAACTATTATAATCCTCAAACACTCCGTTTGTATCTGTAAGTGTAATCGTTTCTCCCGCCTTAATATCGTTCATCTGTCCATTAAAAACTCGACCTTGTATTCCAAGTATCAACCTTCGCCTGAACTCTCTGCTTAAACGCGGCGTACTCTGAAGCCAAGGACGAGTTTAAGAAATATGAATTATACTGTCCGTTGGTCATGCCATTTGACGTTATGGATCTTGCCGGCAAGGACTGCCATATGAACATCTGGGTCATGGCGTAATACCAATCCCGTGTTACTTGGTCGTTCCATATTTCCGGATCGTCTTCATATTGATAAATCCCAGATATGCTATTTTTTGACTGCTCGGAATTATCTTGCGTAACAATATTCATATTGTATGAGGCGTTAATCGTCGCGTTTCCTCCGGCCCATTGATTGCCGTTCGCGTCCCTAATAGCGTTTCCGGATTCGGTACAAAAGGCGTATTCACCGTTTACCATGAAGACCGTCGTTCCGCCGTCGTAGGCTCCCAATCTATGACGTTGTGATGCACTTTGTAATACGAGCTTAAAGGTCTTAAAGACAACGTCACATTTTCCGCTGCGAACGCCGGAGCCGCCATGGTAAATATCATGCAGAAAATCATAAATATGATTCCGGCTTTTTTCTTGATTCCTTTCTTTTTCATTAACATATGTCCTCCTTTTTTAAAATTTATCTATTTAAAAGGGAACCGCAAGCCCCGCGCGGTTCCCTGAATTGTCACAAAGAAAAAAAGCGCTTATTAAAAACGCTCTTTTTTAAAAAATCTAATTCTGACCATACCAACTTAGTGTATATTTGCCACAAGAACATTGTCTAATTTCATATCTACCCAGTGTGTTTGCCAAATATTCTTCCTATGTTATTTCACCATTTTCTACCATATCTCCCCCCATCTATTTGATTCAACCCATATAATATGCCTCGGCTTCATCATGTGAGCTAAACCATTTGCCGGCGTTTCCGGCAGCTATATGAGTGTGGCTTGGCTTATCCGGTTCCTTTCCGCCGGAGCTTCCTGATGAACTACTGTCTCCTTTGTCCCCCCCTCCTGAAGGTTTGTTCTCGCTGTCCGTATTATCCGTACTTGGCTTTTGACCGCCGGAAGAGCCTTTATCTGTATTACCGGATGGCTTTGTCGGGTTTGTAGGCACTGTCACTTTGCCTCCTGTAGCCGTTGATATTTTATCGTTATATTTCTTCAGTATATTTTGCTTTTCTTCTTCACTTTTGGCCTTTGATAATTCGTCATCCATAGCGGCCTCAAGTGCTTCTACTTCTTCCTTTTTCTTTATCGGTCAAATCAGCGTCCTCTATCTGTTTTGAAACGTCAGCTGACACTTCTTTTACGTCTATCTTCTTGCCTTCCGCTATGCTATCCGGAAGGAGAAAATATACGGCTGTGGCTACAGCTATTAAAAACAGCAATATGCCTCCTATTATTAAAACTATTTTCTTGTTTTTAAGTATTTTATCATTCATATCCAAACCCTCCTTCTCTTTGGATTTGACATTTATCTTTACTTGTGTTATATATTAACTAATAAAGGGTTACCGCTTTTGGAATGGCGGTTTAGTCCTAAAACTGTTATAAGACAAACCGTCAAACGTTTAGTTTGGCGGTTTTGCTTTTAATCATTCTTTTTACAAAGAGTGATAACTGCTATGAGCATTAAGGTATAGGTGAATAAGTCACCGACCGTTATGTAATTCATAGCTATCACCTCCCTTCGTGGGGAAGTGACCAAACCGCCAAACGGCAACCCATGGCGTAAATGCCTTTTTCAGGCGAGTTACCAATATTATCCAGCTTCGCTTTTTACATTATATCACATGTAAAATTTTACCGTTAGTATATTTTTTTAAAAATTGTTTTTAGCTATTTCCTCTTTCTATTCTAAGCTCTTTGATTTCTTCAATAAATATCTTTTCTCTTGTTATGTCATATCTGCTTTTGGCAGCCGCCATAAAGATTAAGGCAGCGCTCATAAATATGATTGCAACAACGACAATGCTGACATTTACGATTACATCTTCTTCTAACATGGAAAGCGACATATGAGTAAGCTCGTTTTTAATTGTGGCAACATATCTATACAAGATAAAAGCCAAGGCCACAAGTGTTGTGAGCCATGATACATTAAACGCAACCTTATTCCGTTATGTTTTGCCATGACTTTAGTATATTTCATTATGAACTCGGCATCAGGCATATCTAAATATGTCTCATACTTTACTTTGTACTGTTCAAGCTCCTTTTGATACTTGCTTTTATATGAAATCTTATCTATAATATTTTTAAATCACTTTTTCCTTTCATAAAATTTATCTCTTCTTTTTGAGATTTGACATTTATCTTTATCTGTGGTATATATTACTTAATAAAGGGTTACCGCTTTCACAGGGCGGTCTGATCCAAAACAAGAGTTTTAGAAAACCGTCAAACTGCTTAGTTTGGCGGTTTTGCTTTAATCATTCTTTTTACAAAGAGTGATAACTGCTATTATGAGTAACGACATCTGAATGAAATCAGAAAGCGTTATGTACATAGCTATCACCTCCCTTCGTCCGTCGGGAAGTGACCAAACCGCCAAGCGGTAACCCATAGTGTAAATACCCTTTCGGGTGAGTTACCAATATTATCCAGCTCTGCTTATTTTATATTATATCACATGTAAAAATTCCGCTGAGGATATATTTTTTTGAAATTTGTTAAATAATTTAATTGTATCGAGAATGCAATATTCTTCCTTAGTCAGTTTTATTTTGTTCATCATAGCTCCCCTCTCTTTTTTATCTCCTGACAATCTTTATCTTTCTTTTATGTATGGCATTGGTAGCGGCATCCAAGCGTTGACAAAAAAACACTTTGCTTATACATGTAATATTCTCGTTGCCAATATAAAAAGCTCCACCCTCTAAATTTTCTTCATATCTGCCTATCTCCGGTAGTGAATAATTTTCAAACGATAGCATTATGTAATCATTATTATCTGGTAACCTCTCTTCGCAAGGTATCCATTGTAATGTTAATATTTTTTTTTCATAAATCATTTTATCCTCCTCCATTCTCTGCCGCAATTTTTGCTGTGTCTCATGCTGAGACACAGCACTTTACTCATGGCTTTTTTCCTCTTCAGCTTTGGCTGCGTAATCTAAAAATTCACGCACAGAATATAAATTTTTATATATGCCACGTTTGATGTGCTCTCGGCCTATAACTTTCAATTTTTTATATATCTTTTTATATTCGTTTTCGGACATAACACATAAGTAATTGTATTTAGTAACGCCAATGCCCAAATCGTCGCACATCTTAAGCATTTCACAATCATTAAAATTGTCCGACAAAGTATCAACAAGGTCGCGTTTTTTCATTTGCTCATCCGTTTTGAATCCATGTTTTTTACAGTATGTGAACAAATCTTCTTTGCTAACATATTGTAATTTATAGTCGTACAACCGCAGCAATGAAAATCGAACGAACTCCTTCAGTTCTATTTCTTCAATTTCATTTGTAAATGCCATTGATTTTTCATCATATCTGAATTGCTTTCTTAAGAGTACTGTCAACTATGTAATATTCCTCATAAAGGTCAGCATACTCGTCACTGTCGGCAATGTGTCTAAACACCGCCTCTCTATAATTTGGAGCTACGTATGTGGAAAAGAGCTTCTTCTATGGCTGATACATAAAATTGGGCGCGTTCTTTATTTAGAATGTCGTTTTCAGTTATATCAATCTCACTTTTATTCTCTATATCCTCTATTCTTTTTTTTTTTTTTTTTAATATATAGTAGCTCCTTATTGTATATACGGTCTTTTTTATATATGCTATTTTCAAGTTTGAATCCGCCATTCGGTTGATAATAGCTTTTCGTCTCCATTTTTCTGTCTCCTTCGCTTTTTTACATATTCACATATTTTTTTTCAGCGAGTTCGCAAATTCTATCCCAGTCATCCTTTTTTAATATTTCCTTTTGCCTTTTCATCAGGGGGGATATCCTGCCTCCGCTTCCCTCATGTATTGCTTTAATATCTTGCCGTATTCTCTTTCCGCGGTTTTCTTCTTTACTCCTATTTTTTGCCCAAAATTAAGCGCGGCCGCATAGTCGTTTTCGTATTCTTTTCCACTCTGTTTTTTTAAATAGAACTCTGATCTATTATTACTGTCGCGTTATCATATTGCTCCTTAAGCAATCCGAATTCTTCTTTAGTGATATAAACACTTTTGAATATTCCGTATTCTATAAGGTCCGATTCTCTTTTTATATCCTCAAGGCAAAGCGGTTCCGATTCTTCTATATTTCCGGTAATTTTTCATCTTGTTATATTCCATCCTCTGTCGGTCAGCTTTTCTGCTGGATCTTCCGGTCATATTTTTTTACATATGGGGCATTCAATTTCAAAAACCGAGTTCCTTTATCATTTTCCATAAATTCTATATTTATCAGGTCGTGACTTGCAAAGTATTCAAGCGCCCGTTGTACTTTTTGTCGGCTCACGCCGAATCGCCTTGGCGAGTACGTTTATATCGGCCATATCGTTTGCCTCAATTAAGAAATTGCCACCATTCTTAGTTGCTAAGCAATATAGGTTTAGCAGCACAACGAGCATTTCATCACCGCCGGGCTCGTTTTGCAATGCTATTATTTGGTAATCATTAAAAAGAAATCTTCTTTTAACCTAAAATACCAATACTCCCGATTATTGCTCATCTTTCTTTCCCCCGCGCCTTATATATTATTTCTCTTGATTCTTCATCAAAGGTGTTTTTAAATTCTTTCATAACTGCTTCCTCTAAAGAATATTTAATATATCTTTTTTCCTTAAACTCTTCTTCAGAGAGACCTCGTGAAAGCTCTTTCTTCAAATTTGTATAAGAGACGCCAAAAGAATCTGCTATTCTTCTAAGCGTAAATCCTTCCTCAAGCAATAGTTGTAACTGATTTCTCATGCTATAGTTCCATTTCACTTTTGCCATACTCTTCACCTCCTTGTATATCTTTTTCTCTGAACGCAAGCCATATATCCTTTACATTTATCTACCTTCTTTTTTATAGAGTGATAGTAATATAAAAAGAAAGAGATATAGATAGATATATATGTGGCAGAAATCTGCCGTCAAACATAAATCATAACTATTTCTCTTTCTTTAAAGAAAAACAGTTTATTAAATTGTCAACTGTATATCTGTTTAGAATGTTGAAATTTCAACAAAAGAAATTAACTTGCGATTTATGTTTGCAAGTTAATATTAACATTCAGCATACAAAGAACAATCCTCCTACGCTGCCCACCTTACGGTTCTGATATCCCGAGGGTCTTCTCATCTATGCAGGCTATCCAGTAGCCGTAGACCATGGAAGCAGTATCATCGCTGATGTTCTCAAGACTGCCGTACATCTCTTCTCCTCCTCTCAGAGGCTGCCAGAGAGTAAATCCTGTCTTTCCTCCCGCCGGCTGGTCTTCAACGAGAAATCTTCCCGGTATTCCTATGTAATTTTTTTCTCCGCCTGTGCCGACTATAAAATGACCGTGTTTCTTGGCCATGGCATACCCTTCCCTGCAGAACGTCTTCAGTATATCTACATTAGTCTCCCTGTGCCACTTGCTGCCGGTTTCATCTATAGTGAAAAACTCCGTTGTTATCTTTTTTTTTCATGAGCTGACTCAAAAGCATACATCAAATATTGTTTATTCATAAGATGCTAAACCTCCCCCGCCTAATATTATGCCGCTGTCTCTGTGATTATTCTCCTGCAAATCGGAGGAGACAGGATGCGCATCTTTGAAGGCGCTTCTATCTGTTGTTGTTTTTTTTGGTTTTAGGGGTTTTAATCCACAATATATGGGGGTATAATAAATTTATCTTTAAGAAGGAAGAAATGCTGAGGAGGTCAATTATGAGCATAAATATCACAGGAAACGTATCGCCAAATGAGCAGCAGGCTTATGTGCATTATCTGGAAAACAAATATAACAGAAAATTAAAATCTTTAGATATTAAGATCGACGGCGATTTTGCCGATCTCAATTATGAGTTTGAACACGTTCCTTTCGAAAGGATCCGCAGGATCACCGGCTATCTGGTAGGCACTATGGATCAGTGGAACAGCGCCAAGAGTTCTGAAGAGCATGACCGTGTAAAACACGACGTATCCACCGGATTCGAAAGATTATAGATCCAGTATCTTCGTCAGAATCAAGAAAAACTGCAGCGGCTTAAACCCCACGGGTAGCTCAGGCCGAGGCTGCAGTTTTTATTTTATCTTTTATATGAAAGAGGTCGCTCCTCATCCGATTCCGCCCATGATGCTTCCCAGCACCAGCACTATGACGGTAAGTCCGCAGAAGACATACTTTGCCGGCAGACTCGTACCAGCCTCCCAGCTTTCTAACGGCTCCCGAGTCTATCTCTTGGCGGACGAATTCTTTTTGCCGCATATCCAGAAAAACATTACTCCGGCTATCAGAGCCCCTATAGGGGCAAAGATATATGGAACATACGTCCATCCAGTCTGATACGATTCCTTCTATGCACAGGGGCCACCACCGTGCCGACAGCGGCCACTGTCGCCACGGCTTTCTTTCTCGAAAGGCCGAACTTAGTCTGAGAGCTTCTACCGGCGTCTCAAAGAGGTTCACCAGCGAGGTAAGGCCTGCAAAAGCCACAGCGATAAAAAATACCGTCATCACTATTCTTCCTCCCGGCATCTGGGCGAACACATTAGGCAGGTATATGAACATCAGCCCCGGACCGCCGCCGGAGAGAGACTGGCCTGCAGTAGCCATGGCCGGTATTATAGTCACAGCTGCTGCCAGCGCCGCTATAGTATCCCAACGGGCGACAGTCCTGGCGCTGTATGGTATGTCCACATCTCTTTTTGAGATAAGAGCCGTAGACCAGCGTGCCCGAACCTGCTAAAGACAGAGAAAAGAACGCTTGTCCCAGTGCGTATATCCAGGTCTTTCCGCTGGCAAGAAGAGACCAGTCAGGGTCTGTCAGATATCTATATCCCTGTGAAGCCCCCGGCAGAGTCGCTATGTACACGGCCATTCCCACAAACATCACAAAAAAGAGAGGCATCATTACTTTGTTAGCCTTCTCTATGCCCGAAGCTATGCCGTACACCATTATTGCAAAAGTTATGGCCAGAGCTGTCAGGTGCCACCCTATGTTTCCAAATGAGGCCGCCGTCTGATTAAAAGGTATCTGCATACCCTTCTACACCACTGATCTCAAAGAGATTTCCCGAAAGAGATCCCACCAGGTATTTAAGTATCCAGCCCACTACTACAGAATAGCCTATTGCCAAAGCCAGACTGCCCAGAACCGGTATGAGAGACAAAAAGCTCACCCGGCGTTCTTCCTTTTCCGGCCTTTTCCGTAGCGGCTCCGAAAGCTCCCATGGGGCCGGCTCCCATAGCTCTTCCGAAAGCCATCTCGCCTACCACGCCTGTAAATCCTATCACTATCACACATATAAAATACGGTATCAGAAAGGCCGCCCCGCCGAATTCAGAGACTCTTGCGGAAACAGCCATATATTGCCCATGCCCACGGCCGAACCTATGCAGGCTATTATAAATCCTCTTCTGGATCTGAAACTATCTCTTGCCATCATCTTCTCCTGTTTCAAATATTTGACTACTATTATATACTTAAAAGATCTCCTTGTCATTCTGTTTTTTTAACTCTGCGCAGCCATAAGCGGCGCCTCCTGATGAAAGTCTCTATCTGCCGGAAAATCTGCTCCGCGCTATTGCCAGGCCCTGTAATTGACAAAAAATAGGACAATTTATCTTATCTTCCTTGAAATTTTCAGCGGCGGAGCTATAATAGAGGTGTTGTATACAAAAAGTGCAGAAGGAGATGCTATACATATGTACAAGAACGCTTTAAGACCTGCATGGGTCGAAATCAATCTGAACAATCTTGACTTCAACATTAAAAATATCAAGGCGAAGATCGGCGACAGAGAAATGATCGGAGTAATAAAAGCCGACGCTTACGGACACGGAAGCGTAAAGGTGGCCGAAGTCCTGAGAGCCAACGGCTGCAAGACTTTCGCCATTGCCACGATCCACGAGGCCATCACTCTCCGAGAAGCCGGAGCCACAGAAGAAATAATCCTCCTGGGCCTTGCTCCGGACATGTACGCAGAGGCCATAGTAAAATATGACATAACGCCGGTAGTCTGCGATTCATCCAACGCCGCAGCCATAGATAAGGCTGCCGCAGCAGCCGGCAAACTGGTAAGAGGTCTCATCGCCGTAGACACAGGTATGGGACGTATAGGATATCTGGCCGACGAGGCCGAAGCGGCGGCTGAAGATGTGAAAAAGATACAGGCTTTAGAAAATTTCAAGATCAAAGGTATGTTTTCTCACATGTCTACCGCTGACGCATATGACAAGACTTACTCTCATCAGCAGGAGGAGAAATACAATAAATTTTATCAGACTCTCACTGCGGCCGGCATCGATATTCCTTTTAAAACGCTGGCTAACAGCGCTTCCATCATGGAACTCCCGGAGGTATACTTCGACGCCTGCCGTCCCGGTATCATTCTCTACGGATGCTATCCTTCTGACGAAGTGGATAAAAACCAGCTGGCCATCAAGCCTGTCATGTCGGTTAAGGCAAACATCATTCACCTGAAAGACGTTCCTGAGAACTTCTCGGTAGGTTACGGAAGAAAATTCATCTCAAAACGTCCAAAACAAGATCGCCACTTTGGCTTTAGGTTATGCGGACGGATATCCGAGACCTTACTCTCAGTTTGCTAAAGTTCTGGTAAACGGATGCGTCGCCCCTGTAGCCGGAAACATCTGCATGGATCAGTGCATGGTAGACGTGACCGACGTTCCCGATGTCAAGATAGGCGACGAAGTGATAATAATGGGTACCGACGGTAAGAACACTATTTTGGCAGATGATATAGCCAGAGCTACCGGAACCATAAATTACGAGATCGTATGCGCCTTTGGCCAGAGGCTCCCTAAAGTGTATGTAAAATAGAGAATTCGGTCAAATATTGTGAAAAAAGCCTCGGATTATTTGATACCCGAGGCTTCTTTATTTGCTTTAAAGCTTTTGCCAACATTCCTTAAGAGACTGATCTATCACCACGTCTGCCGCTCTCTCTATGTCAAAAGCTTCAAAAGTAAGCCGTCTCCATAGGTATCCACTTTTCTCTGAATATCTTTTTGCTTTTTCGCTACCGTTTCTGGCAGCTATCCTTTGTTCCTGCAAACCGGAGTCTATCTTCATAAAAATCTTCATGTCGTATATGTCCCTCAGCTCAGGTCTGAGAGCGTAAGCGCCTTCTACTATGACGAGACCTCCTGCTTTTTATGCGGCGACTGGCGGTTATCTCCATGCGAGAACAGTCAAATACTCCATACTCAAAATCTCTTCCCGATCTCAAGGCTTCCGCAGCCTCCGCTTCAAATCTCTCGTAGTGGACGTTGCCTCCGGGGAAGATAACCTCTCCTGTGTTCTGAGCTCTGGAGGGAGAAAAAATCGTCCATATGTATCACGCATCCGTCCAGTTCTTCTGCCAGCCGGGCGGCCAGAGTGCTCTTTCCGGAGGCGGCCATTCCGTCTATGGCTATCACTGCCCTGCCTCCCTTTTCTTGAAGCAGAGTCCAGATATTGTCTTTCAGTCTATCCTTCATTTCTTGAGAAGCCCTCCAACCAATACGAAGTAAGATGGAAGTTTACCCTCCTGTACCCACTCTAACTCTATGCCCATCAGCT